>Ga0182024_10003802_pt1 | contig 35379 bp, 45 predicted proteins | sample P32metaG_FD_120480 | JGI IMG/M metagenome (GOLD analysis project Ga0182024, IMG submission 120480) | Permafrost microbial communities from Stordalen Mire, Sweden - P3-2 metaG (Illumina Assembly) | ecosystem: Environmental > Terrestrial > Soil > Wetlands > Permafrost | place: Sweden: Stordalen...
CATCGATTTTGAACGGAAAATCGGCAAGCTTCTGGCTGAGCGGCTCGCTCGAGTCGTAGCGCAGACCGTTCACTTTACCGCCGCTGCGGCTGCCGATTGTGAGCGACTTTAACACGTCGTTCATATCAGAGGCCTTGAAATCCAGACGGGCGGATTCGCCGGCGCGCAGATTGCCGGTGCGTTCAAAGTACCCTACGCCGCTCTTGTATAGGACCACCTCGTGAATGGGCAGGTCGGCGGCGAGCGCGGTCGCCATAAATGCTGCGGCAAACGGAAAATAGCGTTTCATAGTCTTCCTCATGGAAGAAATGCCGGGTGGGCGCGATTCCTTTCAGCGGATGATGGCCCAGCGGCGTGGGCAGGGAATCCTAGCTAAACACTGGCGGTTTTGGAGGACTGGTGTGGTTGTTGCGGTTCGGCTGTCTTCCGATCCACCCGGCGGATCGGCGCATTGAACACGATGGACAAAAGCGTGAACAAAAGCGACGAACTTTGTACTACGACCTTCATGGGGGAGGCGTCCTGCTACATTGTCCCATATGCCGCAGCTGAAATCGCAACCTAGCCGGCGAGGCGGGAAGGCAACTGGACCCGAGCCGCGCTGGCCCGCGGTGCTGGCCATTCTGGCGTTGGGTGGTCTGCATTCGGTGTTGCCGCAGCCTTTGCGATTCGGTCCGGACTGGCTATTGGGCGTGGTGGTGTCAGTGATGCTGGTTCCCACCATCATTTCTTATCGCGCCGGGCGCGTGGGTTTGAATCGGGTGCTTAGCCATCTGCTGCTGGGGATTTGCACGGCGTCGATGGTTTGGTCTCTCGGATTGTTGATTATCCGCCTTCCGGGGCATCGCGACACGCCGCAGACGTTGTTGCGAGCCGCGGCGACGTTGTGGGTCGCAAATGTCCTGGTCTTTGCATCGTGGTATTGGCGGCTGGATGCGGGTGGCCCGAACGCCCGCGATCTGCGCGAATCCCACAACCAGGGCGCATTCTTATTTCCCCAGATGCTGCCTCCCCCTGACGATTATCCGGGCTGGCGTCCGGGCTTCGTGGATTACCTGTTCCTGGCCTTCAACACGAGCACGGCCTTTTCGCCTACCGATGTGCCGGTGCTATCGCGTTGGGCCAAGCTGATGATGATGGTGCAGTCTTTGATTTCGCTGGCGACAGTGGCGTTGATCGCGGCGAGGGCAGTCAACATTTTGTGATCGCGCTGAACCGGCTTGGATTACTGCTCCGGCGCGTAGTACCCTAGCCGCCACCGAGCTTTGAGCGGAGGGAGGTTTTCCGGAGCAAGCAATTTGACTTGCACCTTGCGGAATTTGCCGTCGCGGTTTTGATTCGCGGGCGAATAAGCCAGCAGATACTGGTTGCGCAGTTCGAGGCCGATGCGGTCGGCAATGGTCGCGAGTTCAGTGGCGTTATTCGCGGCCAGCGCGCGCCCTCCGGTCTGCTCGGCGATTTCAGAGAGCAGGCGAGGGCCCCCGACTTCCGCTCCGCTCAGTCCAAAACCGAGGAATGGTTCGAAAATGCCCATGGCATAAATCTGCACATCCGCTTCGCGCACCAAATTTTCGATCTCGGTCGCGGTGAAACGGCTATTGTTGTCCCCGCCATCGGAAATGATCAAGAGCGCCTTGCGCGGATTTTTAGCATTCTTCATTTCCTGAAGTCCGACATGAACGGCATCGAGTAGCGCGGTCAGGCCGCCGGAGTTCTCAGTGCTGAGCTTCTTTTCAATTTCCCCGGTGTCCTGCGTAAGGTGCACCGCGAGTTGCGCTTCATCGCTGAATTCGACCAGAAAGGCTTCATCGTCAGCGTTGAGAGTCTTCAGGAATTCCTTGGCGGCCCGCCGGGATGTGTCCAGCTTGCCTCCCATGCTGCCGCTGACATCGACGATCACGCCGATGGATAAGGGCGTGTCTTCGCTGCTGAAACTTTTTACGGTTTGCTCGACGCCGTCTTCAAGCAGGCGAAAGTTTTCTTTCTCCAGGCCTAGAACGTAGCGGTTGGAGCCATCGGTCACCGATACCGGGACCAGGACCAGCGTCGAATCGGCGCGGTAGGCAACCGTCCCGGCAACCTCTGTTTGAGCGTGAATGGAAACGCACAGACCGGAAAAAAGGGGGACCAACACCCAAGCGCGCACAACCGGACTCCTGACTTGGACTTTAGCACGGCGGGTTGTTTGGGAGCGCTGATCGGAATTTCCGGCGGCATTCGACGTTTCAGGCCCATGCGTTCTAGCACGACCGGTCGTGCTATCCTTTAAAAACGCGAAGCGGTGAAATTCGCGCGAAAAGGTGAGCATGCCGATTCACATAAAGCCTGATCTGACGATCCCCGAGATGCTTTTTCCGGCCGTGGTTGCCTTGGTTTTCATTGCCGTCTGCGGGCAACTCAAGGAACCCAGCCGCCGCAACTTGAGCGCAATTGTGATCGCGGGAGCCGGAGCCGCTTATTTGAACGGAGGCCTGGGCGGGTGGGAGTTTGTCTTCTGCGCGCTAATCACCTGTTTGGCCTATTGGGGGCTTAAGGATTACCGGTTCATCGCAACAGGATGGGTCTTGCACTCGGCTTGGGACGTGGTGCAGCATCTCTACGGCAATCCGATTGTTCCATTCGTTCCAAGCTCTTCGGCCGGATGCGCGATCTGCGATTTCTGCCTGGCGCTTTGGTACTTCAGCGGCGCGCCATCCATGCTCACCTGGTTCCGGCGTGCCCGCGCCGGGGCAGAGGTTTGACTCGTTAGCAGGCAACGCTGCCAGCTAGCGCGTGGACCGGTGCGCTTCCAGCCGGCTCGGCTTCGGGTCCCCCCTTCCCCCCCGGCGTTGGGTTCTAGCCCAACCCGCCCTTGCGTCCTCGGCCCTAACTAGGTATGATGAATCGCCATAAGGTAGCAATTTGGTTTTGACGCTGGAGGATCCCGTGAAAATTTTTGCTGTGTTTGCCATGGGCTTGATGGCGGCGGTAGCGCCGGCGATGGCGCACCATTCGTTCGCTGCGGAGTACGACAATAATAAGCCAGTCACGTTGACCGGGACGGTTACCAAGGTCGAGTGGCTGAACCCGCACGCCCGGTTCTACATCGACGTGAAGGATGATAGCGGCAAGGTAGCCAACTGGGAACTTGAGTTGGGTAGTCCCAACGGACTCATGCGCAAAGGCTGGACCCGGAATTCTCTGAAGCCCGGCGACGTCGTCACCGTGGACGGCTACCGCGCCAAGGACGGCTCCAACCTCGGGAACGCGCGCACCGTCAAGCTGGCCGATGGACGCAAGGTCTTCGCCGGATCTGCCGACGACGGCGGACCCACGGAAGGCAAATAGCTAGCGGTCTGGAATTCGAACTTCCCACCTTGAGAGAGGGTAGTCAATGAAGCGTTGGTCAAGGCCAGTCCTTGCGCTGGTCACATTGGGAGTATTGTGGCTGATCGGGTTCGCCTGGATGGATCGCGCCACGGCACAAGCCAGCCAGGCAGCACCACCAGCGAAAGGGCCGGACGCGGGTCAGTTCTTCAAGAATGTCACCACCAGCACGCTCAAGGGGCTGACGGTGGACGATTTCATCGCGAGCATGGGTGTTATTTCGGCCGACCTCGGCCTGGACTGCGCGGACTGCCACCCCGGGGCCGGATCCGACAAAGTCGATTGGGTGTTCGACACTCCCCGAAAGAAGATGGCGCGCAGGATGGTGGAAATGGTGGCCACGATCAACAAGACCAACTTTGGCGGCGCGCAATTTGTGACGTGCTTTAGCTGCCATCACGGACGCCTGCGGCCCACCACCACGATCGCGCTGGATACTTTGTACAGCGCTCCCAACGAAGAGAAGGATGACATCGTCGCAGCGCTACCCGACGCTCCTTCCGCCAACCAGATTCTGGACAAATATATTCAGGCGCTCGGCGGGGCGCAGCGGCTAGCCGGCTTGAAGAGTTTCGTCGCCACGGGAACCAGCCTGGGCTACGGCGGACTGGGCGGCGGCGGCTCATTCCAGATCCTGGCGAAAGCTCCCGATCAACGCACCGTGCTGATCGAGTTCAAGGACCATCCGGAGCGGGGTGATAGCATGCGAGCCTTCAATGGCAAAGCCGGGTGGGTGCACTCGCCGCGTGGCCTACTGAAGGAATACGAGGTGACGGGAAGCGAATTGGACGGGCTCAGGCTGGACGCGCAGTTGTGCTTCCCGGGGCAGATCAAGCAGGTTTTTACAAATTTGCATGCTGGAGTTCCCGACAGCATTAATGGGAAGGACGTCGACGTGGTGCAGGGGACCAGCACCAAAGGCATTCTCGCGACGCTGTATTTCGACAAGCAGTCGGGTCTGTTGGTTCGGTCCGTGCGCTATGGAAAGTCGCCGGTGGGGCGCGTTCCCACACAGTTTGACTATGACGATTATCGCGACGTTGGCGGGATTAAGTTCCCCTTCAAGATTACTTTTTCGTGGCTGGACGGAAGGGACGCATATCAGCTTAGCGAAGTAAAGACGAATGTTCCGATTGACCCGGCGAAGTTTGACAGACCGGCCCCGGCCACGAAACAGTAATGGCGAGCATGGGTCGGGCGGGGCGCGTCCAGCTTAGCCTTGCATGATAAACTAAAACTTCCGGCTCGATAAGGAAGTCCCAATGAAATCTCTTGTATTAGCTCTTTTATTTTCAGCGCTCATGCTCGGTCAAATCCCCGGGCAGGTTCAGGTCACGCCCGGAACGCCGTCGATCGGCGCCCCTTCGGCTGCGGGTGCAGCATCCGCCATTGCGCCGGACACGGTGGTGCTGGAGGTTGCGGGAAAGAAATATACGGCCGCGGAAGTCGATCAGCTGATTGCCGCACTGCCGCCGCAATATCAGCAGGCCGCTCATGCGCAGCCGCAAATTTTGAATCAGCTGTTCCTGATGAGGAAGCTGGCGGAGGACGCCGAAAAGTCAGGCCTCGATAAACAGGCGCCCTATAAGGACGCGCTGGAATTCGGCCGCGTTCAGGTGCTTTCGCAGGCCGAACTCATGCTGCTTCAGAATACAGCCGTGGTGCCCGACGAAGAGCAGCAGAAGTATTACAAGGATCATCCCGAAAAGTTCAGCGAGGTCAAGGTGCGCGTAATCTACGTAGCATTTAATCCCACGCCTGATAAAGCGCGCGCCGATGGTAAGAAATTGCCGACCGAAGACGAGGCCAGAAACAAGATTGAAGCCTTGCGCAAACAAATCCTGGCGGGAGCCGACTTCGGAAAGCTAGCGCGCGAGAACTCCGACGACAACGCGTCGGCCGCTAAAGATGGCGATTTTGGCACGGTTACCTGGAAGAGTACCTACCCCGAGCCGGTGAAGGCCGCCATATTTAAGCTCAAGAAGGACGAAGTAAGCGAGCCGGTGAAGCAGCCCAATGGTTTCTATTTAATTCGCGTGGATGAGCAATCGCTGTTGCCATTCGACCAGATCAGCACGCAGCTCCTCCAGGACATGAAGCAGGAACGCTTTTCGCAGACGATGAAGGGCATGCAGGCGGAATATACAGTGAAAATTGACAACCCGGCTTATTTTACGACTAAACCGGCCGCGCCGCCGCAGCTCCAGCAAGTCCGTTAGGGCTGGCGAGAGGCCCAAAGCAGTTGGGGCGCTCCGTTTTGCGCTTGTTCCGAAGGGGCGCGCGCAAGCTCAAGCGGCATCCCGTTGTGCGCGTTTGCTCAAGCGACTGCCACCGCTCCAAGGCCGCAGCATCCGCGTCCGATTTCTGCCGGCACTCACGGCCGGATCACAAAAGTTGTATTCCAACAAGAAATTCGGCCAGCCGGTATATGCAGCCACGTTTGTCCGAAAACGCAAAATTGTTTTGGACCAGGAGCTGGAGGGCCGGCCCAGCGAGCTGGATCGCATCCTCACGCATGAGCTCTTTCATTTCGTCTGGGCACGCCTGAGCAACCGCTCCCGTAGCTCCTATGAAGCGGTTGTGCGCGAGGAGTGGAGGCGGCACTCGCGCGGTGAACTGGGCTGGTCCGCCGAATCCAGAAAAGTTTCTTTATCCCGCAATGCGCGCCTCGGAAATCGCCGCCAGGGATGGCGCGACTATCTGTGCGAGAGCTTCTGCGATACCGCCGCCTGGTATTTCTCGGGCGTGCGCCGGCACCGCGAGTTTACGCTGGCCGAACGCTATCGCAGGAAAAGGGCCGAATGGTTCCAGACGGCATTTGGAAGCGGCCAGATCCCGATATAATTAGCTGTAGGAGACATTTGTGCTGAAGACGCTTTCGACTGTGTCTGTTTTGCTCGCCCTGTCGTTGATGTCTTGCGCGAAGAGGAATCGCAGTAGTTCCGCTCCTGAGTTCGCCCTCAAGGACGCCAATGGCCAAACCGCACATTTGTCCGACTACAAGGGTAAAGTAGTATTGCTCGATTTTTGGGCCACCTGGTGCGGTCCCTGCAAAATCGAGATCCCGTGGTTCATGGATTTCGAGAGGCAGTTCAAAGATCGGGGTTTTGCCGTGGTGGGAGTCTCGATGGACGAGGACGGATGGAATGCCGTCAAGCCGTTTCTGATGAGGATGCAGATCAACTATCGCGTCCTGTTGGGGAACGATCAGATTGGAAACCTGTACGGCGGCATGGATGCGTTGCCGACCACTTTTCTAATCGACCGGCAAGGCAACATCGTTTCGAAACATATCGGCGTGAGTTCCGGAAAAGAGGAATTTAAGGATGCGATCGTTCATCTGCTGGACGCGCCTCGCGTTCAGGCTGACGTTGGTGGGAGCCGCCTGTTGGGGTTCCTTACAGGCCCAAAGTAACGCGGTCCTCAGCGTCCGAACCGGAGAGAAGCTCACCATCCAGCGCGGCTCGACGGCCGAGTTAAAGCTCGAAGCTCAACTGCAACCCGGTTTCCACGTCAACAGCAATACTCCCGCCGATGAGTATTTGATCCCCTTGAAATTGACCTGGGCCAAGGAGCCGCTCGAGGCCGAACAGATAATATATCCCAAGCCTGAATTGGAAAAATACGCGTTTTCGCAGAATCCGGTATCAGTCTTCAGCGGCACTTTCGAGATCGTAACCCGGTTCAAAGCGCCCCTGAGCGCCAGCCCCGGCATTGGAATCATAGGCGGCAAGCTGCGCTATCAGGCCTGCAACAATAAGGAGTGCCTGCCCCCGCGTACCATCGACATCCATGCGACGGTCATGATTCAATAAGCCAATGAAGAATCTAGCCGCCGAACTGGAGAGCATCGTGGACGCCGCTGAAGCGGGTTTGCAAAGAATGAGCGACGACGAAGCAGGTCTGCCGGTCCTGGCGGGTGGATGGTCGCGCAAGCAACTGCTCGGACATTTGATCGACTCGGCGTCGAACAACCACCAGCGTTTCGTCCGGGCCGCGCTGGCCGATTCGTTGGAATTTCCCGGATACGATCAGGATGGCTGGCAGCGAATTCAAGCGGCGCAGGAGGCGCCCTGGCCGACGCTGGTGGCTCTGTGGGCGGCCTACAATCGATATTTGGCTCACATCATTGTGCACCTGTCGGCTGCGAAACTGGATGTTCCGTGCCGGATCGGCTCCAGCCAGCCCGTGACGCTCCGGTTCCTGGCGGTGGACTATGTGCGGCACTTGAGCCATCACCTGGAGCAAATCGGCGTGCGAGCCGCGGGCGCGGCTACCTAAGCCCAAGGAGTCCTTGATGTCGCATCGAATTCACAGTCTGGTTGAATTGGCGCTGTTGCTGGTCGTGCCGGGATGGCTGGTTTGCCGGCCCGCGCTGGCTCAAACCACCGCCGGCGATCGACCGCCTGCCGTAAAGGCCGCGGCAACCAAGACCTGGCGGACGCCGTGGGGCGACCCGGACTTGCAAGGCTCCTGGACCAACGCCACCACGACACCGCTGGAGCGTCCTGCCAAGTACGGCGACCGGGCGTTTCTCACGCCCGAAGAGCGCGCCGCCGAAGACCAGGAAACCGAGGTCGGCAGGGACAAGCGTGGAAAACCGGGCACGGCCGACGATGTCGCCGGGGCTTACAACGCGTTCTGGTGGGAACGCGGATTAGCTGATGGCCGGACGTCGCTCATATTCGATCCTCCCAACGGACGAAAACCGCCGCTCACCCCGGAAGCGCAAAAAAGGCAAGGCGGGCGGAACGAAGCCTATCGTACCGATGGACCGTACTATGGCCCGGAGGATCTGGATTTGTACACGCGCTGCATCATACGCGCGCCGCTGCCGCGAATCCCTTCCGGCTACGACAACAACTACGAGATCGTGCAAACCCCCGGCTTCGTCGCGATCGTGCAGGAGATGATCCACGAAACACGCATCATTCCCTTGGATGGCGCTCCGCACCTGGATCCGAGCGTGCGCCAGTGGCTGGGCGACTCTCGCGGCCACTGGGAAGGTAAAACTTTGGTGGTGGAGACCACTAACTTCAACGACCGCGCGAGTTTCGAAGGCGCCTCGAAAAACATGCGTTTGGTGGAACGGTGGACTCGCGTGGCCGACGACCGCATCGATTACCGGTTCACGGTGACGGATCCGGAAACGTGGACGCGACCCTGGTCTGCGGCAATCGCCTGGACCCAGGGCGGTCTGCCCTACGAATACGCCTGTCATGAGGACAACTACGGGTTGTATGGCATCCTCTCCGGCGCGCGCGCCGATGAGCAAAAATCCGCCGCGGCATCGAAAAAGGGAACAAATTAGGCGACGCCCCCGTTTACCGCCCGATGCTGACAGCCGCCAGCTTTCCTGCATGCCTTCAGTCACAGCGCAGGCTGCCGAAATGCGGGTGGCTACCCCTCGCCATGGCAGCAGCTTACAAAAATTCCCAATTGCCACGCCACATCGGCTATGCTACGATAGAGTAGCTTTCATGGATCGCATCCACGAAGCCGTTCCAAAAATCCCCCAAACACGGAGCTAACGACAGCTTAGAATGAGTTTTACAGTTTTCCTCGGAAACCTACCCGTCTGGGTCACGAAGGATGACATCAAGTCCTGGCTGACCGCAGAAAATCTCGCTTACGACGACGTGAAAGTAATCCGCAACCCTGAGACCCAAGAATCCAAGGGATTCGCATTCATCGACACGCCTAATTCAGAAGAGATGAACCTCATCATCCGCCGCTTCGATCGCGCGCCACTCGAAGATCGATTGTTGCGCGCCAATCAGGCCCAGCCTCCCAGATCTAGAACCTCAAGTCCAGGCCAAAGCCAAAGCCAAGGCCAAGGCCAAGGCCAAGCGCCCAGCGGGCCCGTGAATCGGAACGCCGCCATCGCGCCACGCCGGGAACGTGGCGGTAAAAAGCACAAGCGCAACAATGCCGCTGCCCCCCAGCAGGGTCCGCACAGTGCCTTCGCAGAAGAACTAGCTAAAGCCCTTTAGTTCTAGTTTCACGCTCGCCGGTTGCTGGCCGTTTTCCTTCCCTCCGTTCCTCTGCCTAGTAGCACTAGCCGCTCCATTAAGCATCACTTGAAATATGAGTGGTATACTCAATGGCACCCATGTAACATGTAACATGGAAATTTGCTCTAATCCACAATCCGCTCCGTGGGGTGGTTCGTGAACAGTCTCTTATTAATTCGTGCTTTGTTCGTCTTGATTTTGGCAGGCACCGCCTGGTACCTACGGCCATTCAATCTTCCGAATCCGTATGCGGCGGCAATGGGCCTAGTCCTCGGCTTAGCCGTCGTGTTTTTTGAAATCGAGGTGCGAAAGACGACGCTGAAGCGTCTGTTTGGCGCAGCTTTCGGATCGCTTCTCGGGATCATAGGCGCGTACTTGGTCTCTTTGATTCTGGTCCGCGCTCTTCCCGCTAATACGACTACAGTATCTTTTCTTCAGGTTCTTCTCCTGCTTTGGATGGCCTATGTAGGACTCGTGGTCGGCGCCAGCAAAGGAGAGATGCTGAATCTGGGAGCGCTGGGCGGCCTTTTCGGCGGCGAGCAGGTTTCCGGTCAGACTTTCAAGATCCTGGATACCAGCGTCATCATCGACGGCCGTATTGCCGATATTGTCGAGACCGGCTTTCTGGACGGAACCTTGGTGATCCCGCAGTTCGTATTGCGAGAGCTACAACTGGTGGCCGACTCGGCCGATTCGCTCAAGCGTAATCGCGGCCGCCGCGGCCTGGACATCCTGCAAAAAATCCAGAAAATGACGCAGCTCCACGTCCAAATTTTGGAAGACGATTTCCCGAACGTCCACGAAGTGGATATGAAGCTGATTGAGCTCGCCAAAGTGTACAGCTGCAAGATCGTCACCAACGATTTCAATTTAAATAAAGTTGCGCAGCTGCATGGCGTTGAAGTTCTCAATATCAATGAGCTGGCGAATGCGCTGAAACCGATCGTACTCCCGGGCGAAACCATGCGCGTCTTCATCCTCAAGGAGGGCAAAGAGTACAACCAGGGTGTTGCCTATTTGGATGATGGCACTATGGTAGTTGTGGACAACGCGAAAAAGATGATTTCCCGCACCATCGATATCTCGGTAACCAGTGTGCTGCAGACCACGGCCGGCAAGATGATCTTTGGCCGCTTCGATGAACGGGTTCACGCCGTGCACGACAAGAGCCAGGGTCACGCGGAACGGCCGGCGCCTCCCCGCGAGCAGCCTTCGCAGGCCGGTACGCAGCCCGCCGAAACTCGAGGCTCAGGCGTCACCGCCGGCTAGATTAGAAATACGATGAAAGTTTCCGTGATTCTTCCGGCCGCCGGGCTGGGAACCCGAATGGGGCGCAGCGCCCCCGAAAAAGGCGGTACCAGCCGCAAGCAGTTCATGCTGCTCGATGGTTCTCCCATCCTTCTGCACACCATCCGAAAATTTGCGTCCTCATCCGCCGTTGCCGAGATCGTGGTCGCGCTGCGTGCTGAGGACATCGAATGGGTCCGGGAGCTGCTGCGCGCAGAGAACTGCGGCAAGCCGGTCAGGTTGGTAGAGGGAGGCGACAGCCGGCAGCATTCGGTTGAAAATGCGCTTACCACGCTAGATGCCGGAACGACCCTGGTAGCCGTGCACGACGCGGTGCGCCCATTCATCGAACATTCTGTCCTGGATAAGGTTTTCGCCGAAGCCGCCGACACCGGAGCCGCCATCGTGGGCATCGTTCCGGTTGACACCGTCAAGCAGGTACACCGCAATAAGATCCGGCAGACCATCCCTCGCGAACGTTTGATTCTCGCGCAGACTCCTCAAGTATTCCGGTTCGACCTGTTGACGCAAGCCTTCGCCAAGGCCCGCGAGGACGGGTTTTCCGGTACCGACGAATCCAGCCTGGTGGAGCGGCTCGAGCAAGTGGAAGTGAGCGTGGTTCCTGGCAGCGACCGTAATATCAAGATCACCAAGCCCTCGGATATGGACCTCGCCCGCCTTTTTCTCGCCGAGGAAATGGCCGCTCGGGTGTCTTCTTGAGCCAGGTCCGCATGGGCCAAGGCTGGGACGTCCATCGCATCGCGGCCGGCCGTCCGTTAATTCTCGGGGGCGTCACGATTCCATCGGAATTCGGATTGGAAGGCCACTCCGATGCTGACATTCTCGCTCACGCCATTACGGATGCACTTCTAGGCGCCGCCGCGCTGGGCGATATTGGAATGCATTTTCCGGACTCTGATCCGCAATGGCGCAATGCCGACAGTTCCCGATTTCTCCAACACGCCCGCGACTTGTTAGCTAACCTTGGCTATGTGATTGTCAACATCGACTCCACCGTAATTCTCGAGCGTCCCAAGCTTGCCGATTACCGCCAGACCATCCGCCAGAAGTTGGCCCAGACGCTGGGTCTGGAGATCGAACAGGTTTCGATCAAATTCAAGACTGCTGAAAAGACCGGCCCAATCGGCGAAGGGCGCTCGGCGGAGGCGCAAGCGTTAGCGGTTATTCGTTCCACGCCCCGATAGTGGCAGGCTGGCATGCGCGGTTCCCGAGGTACTATTTCGCCTAGAACTTTCTCTTGGCGGCGCTACGGCCTTCTGCTTGCCGCCGGACTAGCTGCGCTTCTCATCTTCAAATGGCAAGCGGTGCTTTCTTTCGTCGGAGGCTGGCTGGTCGATTCTCAACCGCCCCAGCGCGCCGATCTGATTCTGATTCTCGGCGGCGACTTCTGGGGTCCTCGAGTCATAAAGGGTGCGGATCTGGCGTTGCTCGGGTATGCTCCCATCGCCCTCATCAGCAGCCCGCCATATTACGACCGGCCGGAGGGCGAATTGGCGGTGCCCTTTTTGGTCGCGAAGGGTTATCCCCGAGAGATGTTTGCTATTTTTCCTCACACCGCGCGATCGACGATCACCGAAGCGCTGGTCCTCCGCGGGGAGTTGGAGCGGCGCGGGGCGAAGCAAGTTTTGCTCGTGACAAGCGCTTATCACTCGCGCAGGGCAGCCATTGTATTTTCACTTTTTTGCCCGGGAATTCACTTCATATCGGTTTCGGCGGACGATCCCTTGTACGAGCCGGACAGTTGGTGGAAGAAAGATCGTTCGCGGGCGATTTTCCTTTCCGAGCTCCTGAAAATGGCAGGGACTGTAACAATCGCATATCCTGCCTACCTTTTTTCCCGCTGGAAGGCTCAGCATGAGCCAGGCTAGCCGCGATTCTAGCGGTGAGGCGTTGCTTCGAGTTGCTTCAGGAGCGTCCGCAACTTTCGCAGCCAGTCTTCGCGGGAAACCGGCTCCCTGCCAACCGGCCGCGTCAAGCTAGCGTCGTACCGGAAATTTGGAGTTTTCGAATTCCGGTTGTCGTGAATCAGAACAATCTTGAGATCGCCCGCTGATTCTGCGAGCGACTTCACCAGTTGCCCAACTCCGGAGAGCGCCGTGTTGACAATCAGCACATTGATCTCAACCTGAAGGTTGCCGACCAGGCTCAAAGCTTGATTGCCGTTCAAAGCGGGGATGACTTGATAACCGGCCTCGGTGAACATTTCACCGAGCCACCACACGAAAGCTACATCATCATCCACGATCAGGACCGTGTAGGGGTCCTGAGGTTCAGTCACCTGGGAAGGCTCCGCACGGCATTGTGGGTCGCCCGGTTTCGTGAACCTCGCGCGCCCGCGGTGCGGAACTCATGGTGCTTGAATTTGATGGCAATACCTTTGCCGTCGCTTCGAACGATGCGGCCTTGCATAACCAACTTGAGAGGGCACACACCTTCTAGTAGGAATGGCCAATTTAGAAGTAACTCGATCGGTCCATTGGCCGGGAGGGCATTCTTGGTTTCAAAGAATACGCCGCCACTGCTAATGTTGAGCGTTCTGCCGAAACCCTGCTCTACTCGACCCTTCTTCACGACGCGGTACTCAACGTCCAACTTAATGGGGTATCGCTGATGAGAGCGATGCTCGGTAGGACTGATCTCGAACAGCTTTGACCGCGCCTCGGCGGGAGCGGGGGACATTTCTCCCTCCTTAAAAGCAAGAAGTGACCGGATTAGTCTAGCATTGTTCCCCTAAGCCGTCAATGACGATCATCGTAATGTTAGTAAGTGGAGTTAAATCGCGAAAGCAGATGGTCTAATGGATAAGAAAAACGATCGCGTACGCGACGCGCGCTGATGCAAAAAACGAAGTACCACGAGTACTCCCGTTGCTGAGCAAGAACACTTCGTTGCACTGCAAAAGTTCAAGCTTTACTGCGAGCTTCACGCTGGTGGTTCATGCGCGCTTGGTTGTGTGCGATCCCACGTGGAGCGGTCCGGCTTGGGCTACAATACGACGCTGATGGATGAACAGATTCAAGAAAAACTTTCGATTCGAGAACTCATCGAAAATTGGGCTATCTGGCGCGACGCGGCCGACTGGGATCGCTTTCGAACAGTTTGGCACGATGACGGATACATGATGGCGACTTGGTTTCAAGCGCCGTTTGAAGAATTCATTCGCATGAGCAAGGAAGGATTCGAACACGGCGTCAACATCCTGCACTTTCTCGGTGGCACATCCATCGACTTGAGCGTGCCGCGGGCGATCGCACAAACCAAGATGACCATCTCGCAGCGCGGACGTGTTCACGATGTTCTCTGCGATGTCGTTTGCACCGGCCGCTTCTATGATTTTCTGGAAAAAAGAAATGGTAAATGGGGAATGGTGCATCGCCAGCCTATTTACGAGAAGGACCGTATCGACCCGGTCGATCCGGCGGCCACGCTTTCTCTCGATCGCAAACTCCTCGAGAGTTTTCCGGAAGGCTATCGGCACCTGGCCTATCTGCAGGCGGGGATCGGTTACAAGATCAAAATGGACATGCCGGGGCTGAAGGGACCTGAGCTTGAGGCGCTGTATCAGCGTGGCAGGCGATGGCTGGGCGGCGCCGCTATCGAGCGTTGACCTGACACCGCTCCCGGTCGATCACCCTACGCCGCTAAAGCCGCCAACACGGCTGACCGATGCTTCCCGATATGAACAATCGCCGGTCGGAGCCGCGCTTCTCCGCTGACCAGCCTGTCTCTGTAACCATCGCGGACTCCGACGATGGGCCGTGGGGCATCGGGAAAATCGTGGATTTTTCGGCATCCGGGATCGGATTGGAAGTCGATTTCGCTCTGTCACCGGGTTGCAAGATCAAAATTCAATGGCAGCGCGGATTGGTGCTGGGCGAAGTACGCTACTGCCATCCCAAAGCGGCGGCCAATTTTCGTACCGGGGTCAAGATCACGGAGGTGGTTGCCCTGGGTGAAATCTCGGAGCAATCGGGCGCTGCTTAACAGCTGATCTCCCAGACCATTCCGCGCGCTGGCAGGGACGCCGTTCCACGAGCTCGGATCTGTCATAACCTGGAGTCGGGAGCACTTCCGATGGCAGTTCGCAAGCTTCAGTATCAATCCGGTTTTCTAAACGAATTCGCGACCGAGGCCGCGGACGGCGCGCTTCCGCGCGGCCAGAATTCGCCGCAGCACCATCCGCTCGGGCTGTATGCCGAACAATTCAGCGGTACATCATTTACCGCGCCGCGAAGCGCCAATCGGCGGAGCTGGCTGTATCGCATTCGTCCATCGGTGACGCACAAACCGTTCGAGGAAATTCCGCTGGGCCTGATTCGGAGCGGGCCGTTCGATGAGGCGCCCCCGACGCCCAACCAGCTGCGTTGGGATCCGCTGCCTATTCCGGAAAAGAAGACGGATTTTATCGATGGCATCGTGACCATGGCGGGCAACGGCGATCCTGCGCTGCAGACCGGCGCCGGCATTCACCTTTATGCCGCCAACGCGTCCATGCACGAGCGGTTCTTTTATGACGCGGATGGAGAGCTGCTCATCGTGCCGCAACTCGGGAGCCTCCGGCTGCATACCGAACTGGGAATCATCGAGGTGGGGCCGGGCGAGATCTGCGTCATTCCAAGAGGCGTAAAATTCCGCGTGGAGCTCGCGGAAGGCCCGGTTCGCGGCTACATCTGCGAGAATTACGGCTTGCAGTTCCGCCTGCCGGAATTGGGACCGATCGGCGCCAATGGGCTGGCCAATCCGCGCGAGTTTCTAACCCCCGTAGCGAGCTTTGAAGATCGTGAAGGGAGCTTCCAGGTGGTTGGGAAATTCCTGGGCAAACTTTGGGCGGCTGAGATCGACCATTCGCCGCTGGATGTGGTCGGTTGGCATGGAAACTATGCGCCGTACAAGTACGATCTGGCAACGTTCAACTGCATCAACTCGGTAAGTTTCGACCATCCCGACCCATCCATCTACACCGTGTTGACGTCGCCGACGGCGATTCCAGGAACGGCCAACGTTGATTTCGGGATCTTCCCGCCGCGCTGGTTGGTGGCCGAACATACCTTTCGGCCGCCCTGGTTTCACCGCAACATGATGAACGAGTTTATGGGCTTGGTCCACGGCGCCTATGACGCCAAGGCGGAAGGATTTCTGCCGGGTGGCGCAAGTCTGCACAATTGCATGTCGGGGCACGGGCCCGATGCGGAAACGTACGAACGCGCCAGCAACGCAGAGCTGAAGCCACAATACTTAAGCGACACGCTGGCGTTCATGTTTGAAACGCAGCTGGTGATGCGTCCGACCAGGTTTGCGATGGAATCGCGCATTTTGCAGCACGAGTATTTCGAGTGCTGGCAGGGCCTGAAGCGGCACTTTCAGCTGGATCCGGTCAAGAGCGTCTGATTAGGCCGTGCCGTTGCTGTTGTAGTTCATGCCGTAGGCAACATAGTCCAGGCTCTCAATGGAGGCGGTCATGGTGTTCTGCTCCGACTGGAGTTGAGCGCACAGCGCATCTGCGGCCTCTAATTTCGTCGTCATGCTGGCCTGGAGCTGGTTCGCCTGGTCGGTCAACGTGGTGACGTGATCGGCGAGCTGGGTGTTATCGCTGTTGAGGGAATTTTCTTCCATGGCGATCGAGCCGGTGATGGGATCGCTTAATTGGGTGAAATTGCTCGCCAACGCGGCAAAACCCGAAGTCGACGAGCCGAGGAATTGCATGGCATCGGAGACCTGGGTGTTAGACAATCCCGCAAAGGTGCTCGCATTGAAAGTCAGTTGGCCCGAGGTGTCCTCGAAGGTGATCCCCAGGTCCGAGAGGCTGTGGATGCTGCTGCCGGAGTTGGGATTCCAGTAGGTGGCCAGCTGTTGCATGTCGCTCATGATATCGGTGATGCTTGAATCTCCCTCCAGCGGGCCCGCCGAAGATCCGACCTGCTTGCTGGCATCGCTGGCCAGAGTGTTGTAGTCGGTGACAAAAGTCTGGAGTGCGGTGGAGATCTGGGAAGCGTCTGGCGAAAGTGAGAGTGTGACCGAGCCGCTGCTGAGCGTGTTTTGGAGTGTGAAACTGACACCGGGAATGACGTTGTTAATCGTGTTGTTGGATTGAGTGATCGGGATATTGCCGTTGAGCGTGAACACGGCGTTTGAACCGGCGGCCGAGCTCGTGATCAAATTCGCCGGAGTGTCGTTCACCTGCAGCGTCTGGGCGCTGGAATCGTTGGTGGAGATAGAAAGGTAAGAGCCGTTGGAATCGCTGGAAATACTGGCGGTGACGCCCGCGCCAGCGCTGTTGATGGCGTTCTCGAGGCCAGTCAGGTTGTTGGCGCTGGTCAGGCTGAGCTGGTAGGTATTTGATCCCACCACTAGACTCATATTGCCGCTCACAGAAACAGGCGCTGTAGTGGCATCCGTGTAGTGTGCGACCGAGCTTTCCGTCCCGGTGCCGGTGTTGGTGATCAGGTCCGTTGCGGACGGCACGGCCTGGAGTTGGATGGCTCCTTGCCCCGGCGCACTCGCGGAAATGGACAGGTAGTTGACGCCGCCTGCGGTCAGGATGCTGGCCGTGACCCCGGCTCCCGCGCTATTGATTGCGCTCTCCAAGCCGCTCAGGTTATTGTTGCTCGAAACATTCAAGTGGTACGTGTTCGCGCCCACGGTCAGGTCGACGAGGCCGCTGTTGGATACAGTCGTCGTAGTGCTGTTAGCGAAATTCCCGCTAGTCGCCCAAGCAGAGCTAGCCAGCGATTGGATATTAGAAATCGTGTACGTAGCGGGCGCGGTTGCTCCCACGTTGGATACCGCGACAATACTTGAATTGGAACTCGAGGCTACGAGGCCGCCGCCAGTGGCTGCAAGCGAACCCAACGCCGCGACCGCCGATCCGAGACTCGCCACATCCGGATTCAAATCGCCTAACGCCTGGACCTCGCTGGTATTGTTGGCCTCGTCGGTTTGCAGCGCTTGAATTGGCAAGTCCGCGATAGAAACCGCGCGCTGCAATATGCTTTGAAAGTCGCTCGAATAAGAGCTGATGCCGGTGAAGGTTACCGGAGCTGTGAGACTTGTGCCTATGGTACCCATACTGAACAACTTATCGGCGGGATAGGAGCGTTTCTGGATTGGCCTGCGGTGCTAAGTGCGTAACGCGCGCCGCAACCTCGGCCACCTGTCCAGTCGTCATCTGGGGATATAGCGGAAGACTTAAAACAGTGCCCGCCGAGGCCTCGGCCACTGGAAAATCTCCGGCTTTGTATCTCGCATCGGTGTAAGCAGGCATAAGGTAAATCGGCAGGGGATAGTGAACCGCCGTTTGAATTCCTTCCGACCCGAGCGCGCGCTGCAGCCCGTCGCGATCGGCGGCGCGAATCGCATAAAGGCAATACACGTGGCGCGTCTGCGGATTCGTAGCGGGACAGATCACGGCCGCGTCGCGGAGTAAATGGTCGTACTCGGCCGCCAGCGCGCGACGCGTTTCCGTCCACTGCTCCAGCCGCTTCAGTTTCACGCGGAGCACGGCGGCCTGGATCGCGGGCAGACGGTAATTGTAGCCCTTCAGCACCGGATGATAGCGGTGTTCTTCACCCCAATTCCGAAGCAGCGAGAGAGTTCGGCCGAACTCCGGGTTGTTGGTGGTGACCATGCCACCTTCGCCCGCCGCGCCGAGATTCTTGGTGGGATAAAAACTGAAACATCCCAGATCGCCGATACTGCCGGCTCGCCGGTCGCCGTATTCAGCGCCGTGGGCCTGGGCAGCGTCTTCAATGACAATCAGGTGGTGACGCCGCGCGATGTCGAGTATTGGATCCATGTCCGCAGGTTGCCCGTACAGGTGCACCGGCAGGATGGCGCGAGTCCGCGGGGTGATGGCCGCTTCTATCTTTCGCGGGTCGATATTAAATGTGGCCGGATCGATATCGACGTAGACCGGTGTTGCTCCCGCATATCCGATGGCGGCTACCGTCGCGTAAAAAGTGAACGGCGTGGTCAGAACTTCGTCACCCGGCCCGATTCCTGCGGCGAGCAATGCCAGATGCAGCGCGCTGGTCCCGGAGTTGACGGCTACCGCGTAGGAAACGCCGCAGTAGGCAGCGAACTCCTGTTCCAGAGCGGCAACCTCGCTGCCGAGGATGAAGTGGCCGCTTTCGAACACCCGCGCCACCGCCGCATCAATCTCGGATTTTAGCTCGTGGTATTCAGCCCTGAGATCGAGGAACGGGATCATGCCCATCGCGCACAGTATAGCGGGTCAGGAGCGGGCGCCATCGCTAGCGCCTCCGCTTGGCCCCAGCACGGCTCGCCGGTTTACTCTCGTCTTTTCGCACGCGTTTGAGCTTTTTCTCGGTGAAGAGCATATCTTTCGGACGGGTTCTGCGCTCGCGGCAATGCGCCAGGTACAAATAACCGTAGCTGCGCGTGATGTAGTCGGAGTTCGAAAAACCCAATTGGCGCGCGGTCTGGTCGATCCAGCGGGGGCTGCCTTCGATTTCCAGGAAGTTGCCGATGGGCGTCTCATCCAACATAACCTTGCCGCCATTCGAGCTGCGCTCATATTCAGTTCGAAACTTCTCGTAGCGGAACACGGGATGGTAGCCGATGTGAGTCAAGATCTCGCCCAGGCAGTTCTGGTCGGGGAGTCCGATCTCGATTTCCTGACGTTTCTTGTATTTCCCCGGCTGCGATGGCCCTTTATAAGTGAGCACGCTGTGACTCCCGGTATTGCGCACGCGAATCAGCTTGCCGTGCCTGCGCAGGGCGCGTTTGGAGTTATCGAACAGAGTATTGGATTCCAAGACGCGATGCTTCGTAATCTGGAAACCCAGATCGTGAAGCACCTGGCGGATTTTTCCTAGCTTGCTCGGAAGCCGGAGCTTGATTTCAATCTCGAACTTCAATGCGGGTGTAGCCTCTCGGCAATGTTACAAAATCATTTCTACGCTTGGGGGAAGTTGAACGCAATGTACCAAGCGCGGAGCGTGTTGCGCAAGCCCTCCATTCAGACTGCCGATATACTGGACTTGTGGGAACCCTGGTCAGTCTCGCGGGCGCTGCCAAGCTGGATTCTGGCGCGCTACGGTCCAAGCAGGATAAATTGTTCGCCCGGTTGGTCGAAATGGGGCCGGTTATTGTGGCGTACTCGGGCGGCGCCGATTCGGCTTATCTGGCGTGGGCCGCGCATCGTGTGCTCGGCGAGGGCGCGACGGCCATCACGGCTGATTCCGCGTCGTTTCCCGAATCCCATAAGCGCGACGCCGAGGCCTTTGCGCGCGAGTGGGGCATCCGGCACGAGTATATCGAAACCAGTGAATTCGATAACCCCGACTACGTCAAGAACGATTCCAATCGCTGCTTTCATTGCAAGGACGAGCTCTTTACGTCGCTGGAAGCTCTGGCGCGAGACCGCGGGATCGGGCACATCGTGTACGGCGTAAACGTGGACGACCTGGGCGACTATCGGCCGGGCCAGCGCGCCGCGAAGCTCCATGGCGTGAATGCTCCGCTGGTGGACGCGGAACTGACGAAAGCGGAAATTCGCGAATTGTCGCGCTTAGCCGGGCTCGCTACCTGGGACCGGCCGGCATCGGCCTGTTTGAGTTCGCGGATTCCTTACGGTACGCCCGTGACGTCCGAGAATGTAAAAACGGTGGAGCGGGGCGAGGAATCCATCCGCGCGCTCGGATTCCGGCAATTTCGCGTGCGCTTCCACGGCGAACTGGTGCGCATCGAGATCGCTAAGGACGAACTGGAAAAGGCGCTTACTCCCGGGATGGCTCAGGCGTTTGTCGAGATTTTCAAGCCGCTGGGATTCCACTACGTGACCATCGATCTGGAAGGCTACCGGCAGGGGTCGCTCAACTCCGTGCTCGGCGGGAAGCGGCCTTAGTTCCGAGTCCCGATACTCTCGGTCCGTCCGGCGAGCGGCTTGACGATGGATCCTCCGCACACGCCCACTCCGGTGTTGAGCAGGGCGTTCAGCAGATTATAGAAAACTGCGTAGACGGTCTCTTCGGTGACCGGTTGTTTGCCGGGCAAGCGAAAGGATGCGGGGAGTTCCTTGGCGATTTGAAGCCGAATGGCGTGCGGCAAGGCACGGCCGGCGCGGTCTTTCTGGTTGGCCAGCAGGATGGGCGTCTGAAGCACCATCCCGTTTTTTCCGTCCACGTAAAACTGGCAGCGGGAGAACCAGCCCAGGTTGCCAGGATCGGCCGCATCGAACAGCAGAAGCGGAGCCTGCCTGCCGGCCGCTAACAGGTTCAGGCACAGCGAGCGCTTGTTATCCTCCAGCCGATATTCAAAGCCGGCCTCCTTGGCGATGCTCGTCACCAGGTCGGGATCCAGCTCAAGCAGCAGAAACTTGTGCTCGCCGGCGGTTACCACTTGCATAAACCTCTATTGTACCGGTACCGGAAAAGCCTCCAGGCGGGGCCTTTCGCGGTATAATTTGAAAGGAGTTATCCATTTGAATATTCGAAGCTTTTTGCGCTTGAGCGCACACATTCAGATGCTGCCCATCCTGGAGAGCGGCGAAGAGACCCTGGTGGGCGGCCAGGCTGTGATGGAAGGCGTGATGATGCGCGCCCCCCATAGCTACTGTGTGGCCGTGCGCAAGCCCGATGGCGAGATTGTCACCGAACAAAGCCCGCTGCCCCGGGTTTCCGAAAAATATCCGATCTTCAAGCTGCCTTTGATGCGCGGCTTGGGCACTCTTGGGCATGCCATGTGGCTGGGCCTTCAGGCGCTGCGTTTTTCGGCGAATGTGGCGCTCGCCGGGACGGCCCCCGAATCCGAAAAGCCCGTCCAGCTCTCGGGCTGGATGATGGGAATCCAACTGACATTTTCAGTTTTAATGTTCCTGTTCATGTACAAGTTTCTTCCGCTGCTGCTGGCCACCCAGATCGGTCACATGGTTCCGGCGGTTCACGGACGCACCGCGGTGAATTTGATCGATGGCGCCATTCGCCTGGTGCTGCTGCTCGCCTTCCTGTATTTGGTTTCCAAGATGAAGGACATGCGGCGTGTGTTTGAATATCACGGCGCCGAGCACAAGGTGGTTTTCAATTTTGAGTCGGGCCAGCCGGTGAATGTCGAGAACGCGCAAAAGTTCGTGACGTTTCATCCGCGCTGTGGGACCAGCTTTCTGTTGGTCGTAATGCTGATCGCGATCCCGGTTTACGCCCTGGTGCCGTTTGACGGATTTCTGGCTAAGTTTCTGGCTCGTATCGTGCTGCTGCCGGTGGTTCTGGGCGTTAGCTACGAGCTGATCCGCTTCGCGGCGAAACACCAGCAGGGCCTGATGGCGGTGATGACCATGCCCGGCCTATGGCTTCAGCGCGTAACCACTAAGCCTCCCTCGGACGATCAGGCCGCCGTTGCCATCCATGCGCTGGAAAGCGCTATGGCGCTCGAAAAGTCCCAAGGCGGCGAGCTGGTTATCGCCTAACATCGCCCGGCTCTCGCGAGGCTGCCATGGAGTATTCTCAAAAACTCGAGGGCTTGGAAGCCCGGTTCGACGATCTGACGCGCCAGATGGCCGATCCGGCCGTGATTTCCGATGGCGAAAACTACCGGAAAACGGCCAAAGCGCGTTCGGACGTCGAGGAGATCGTTACCAAGTACCGCGAGTATAAGGACGTAAAGCGGAATCTGGAAGATGCCCGGCCGATGCTGGAAGACTCCGACCCCGAGTTGCGCCAGATGGCCGTTGACGAGGTGCATCGCCTGGAGCCGGCACTGGCGCGAATTGAAGAAGAGTTGAAGGTCCTGCTTCTTCCCAAGGATCCGCTGGACGAAAAGAACGTCGTGATCGAGATTCGCGCTGGAACTGGCGGCGACGAAGCCACGCTGTTCGCGGCCGAGGTCTTCCGCATGTATACGCGTTATGCGGAATCGCAGAAGTGGCGAGTGGAAGTTACGTCGGTCAGTGAGTCGCCGGTGGGCGGCTTGAAGGAAGTGATCGCTCTGGTGAGCGGCAACAAGGTGTACAGCCGCCTGAAATATGAGAGCGGCGTCCATCGCGTGCAGCGCGTTCCGGAAACCGAGCAGCAGGGCCGGGTCCACACCTCTGCCATTACCGTGGCGGTGCTGCCGGAAGCCGACGAGGTCGAAGTCAAGATCGATCCCAAGGACATCCGCATTGACACCTTCTGCTCGTCGGGACCGGGCGGCCAATCGGTGAATACCACCTATTCGGCGGTTCGGATCACGCATTTGCCCACGGGCCTGATCGTTTCGTGCCAGGACGAGAAATCGCAGATCAAGAACCGCGCCAAGGCCGAACGTGTGCTGCGCTCACGTCTCTACGAGATCGAGCTCGAAAAGCAGCGCGAACAGATCGGCGCCGAGCGGCGCAGCATGGTGGGAAGCGGCGACCGCAGCGAAAAGATCCGAACTTATAACTTCCCCCAGAATCGCGTCACGGATCATCGCATCGGCTTAACCCTGCACCAGCTGGATCTCATCATCGAAGGCAGGCTCGATCCGCTGCTCACGGCGCTGACCACTTACTACCAAAGCGAAAAGCTAAAAGAACAGGGCCAAGCGGCCTAAGCCGGAATCAGCCCGCTTCGGTTTCATGACCATTCAAACGGCTCTGCTCCAGGGCACGCAGCTGCCGGAGGATGGCCGCATCGCCGCGCCGCGTCTCACCGCCGAAGTGTTGTTAACCTGTGCGCTCGGCCGCGAACGGGCGTATCTTTACGCTCATCCCGAAGAAGAGCTGCGCGAAGTGGCCTGGATCCATTACGGCCGCTATCTGCACGAGCGGTTGCAAGGCAAGCCGACCCAGTACATCACCGGCCGGCAGGAGTTTTACGGCCGCGAATTCCGGGTGACGCGGGATGTTCTGATTCCGCGCCCTGAAACCGAGCATCTGGTGGAGGCCGCGCTCGCGCGCATCCAGCCAGGAGACGTTGTGCTCGATGTTGGCGCGGGGTCGGGGGCAATCGCCGTCACGCTGGCGCTCGAAACGGCCGCTCGCATCCTGGCTACCGACATTTCCCCACCAGCGCTGTGTGTCGCCCGCTCGAACGCGCAGCGGCTATCGGCCCCGGTATCGTTTCTGGCTTGCGACCTCGCCAGCGCGATTGCGGATCAAACCATCAACGTACTGGTTTCGAATCCTCCTTACGTGCCTGAGACCGATCAACCGGTCATCCAGCGCGAGGTGCGCGATTGGGAGCCGCACGTGGCTTTATTCGCGGGACCAAACGGCCTCGAAATTTACGAGCGCCTCATTGCCGAGGCTCGGCGGGTGTTGCGTCCGGGTGGTTGGCTGCTGCTCGAACTTGGCTACAATTCGGTAGAGCCCGTGCGAGCCATGCTCCAGAGTCGATGGAGCGAGATCACAGTCGCCCAGGATCTCGCCGGATTCCCGCGCGTGCTGGCGGCGCGACTACTTCCATGAGAACTTACTTCCACGTCGACATGGACGCATTTTTCGTCTCCGTGGAAGAGCTGTTCGACTCATCGCTCAAGGGCAAGCCGGTGGTGGTGGGAGGCCAGGCCAACCAGCGCGGAGTAGTCTCGGCTGCCTCCTACGCGGCCCGCGAATTCGGGGTCCACTCTGCCATGCCGCTTCGGACCGCCTACCGCCTGTGCCCGCAGGCGATTTTCGTGGATGGCCATCCGGATCGCTATCGCGATTATTCACGCAAAGTCTACCAAGTGCTGAAAAGTTTTTCGCCGCAAGTCGAGATGGCGTCGGTTGACGAAGCCTACATGGATCTCACCGGCACCGAACGGCTGCACGGCCCCACGCTGGCCGCCGCGCATGGCCTGCATACAGCGGTGAAACACGAGACCCAGCTCAATTGTTCCATCGGAATTGCCGCCTCCCGGATGGTCGCCAAGGTCGCGTCCGATCAAGCGAAACCAAACGGAATTCTCTGGGTGCTACCGGGACAAGAAGCGAGGTTCCTTGCGCCGCTCGACATCCGCAAGATTCCGGGCGTGGGGAAAGTCACCGAAAAAAATCTTCAAACCTTGGGCATTCGCAAGGTCGGCGATCTCGCCCAACTGGACGAAGAGTTTCTGACCCAGCGTTTCGGCCAATGGGGACTGGCGCTGGCCGGGAAGTCGCACGGTCTCGACGCCGGCGGCTGGTTCGATGGCGAGGTGGGCGAGGATATGGATCCGAAGTCCATCAGCCACGAGTTCACGTTCAACCAGGACACCGCCGATCTCGACGTGCTCGAATCCACTCTGGCGCGGCTTTCCGAGATGGTCGGCCGCCGGCTCCGCGAGCACCGGCTCTATGCCCGCACCATACAGCTCAAGCTGCGTTACTCCGACTTCTCCACCATCACCCGCGCGCACTCGCTCGATCACGCCACCGAACTGGACACCGAAATCTTCCAGCAGGTCCGCGCTTTATTCCGGCAGAATCTCAAGCGTAATCGCAGGGTCCGTCTCCTGGGCGTGCACGCGTCGGGACTTGAGGCGGGCGAAGGCCAGCTAAATTTACTAAACGAACCCAAGACCGAGCGCTGGCGCAAGGCTTTCTCAGCCGTCGATCAGATCCGCGACAAGTTCGGCGAGGATAGCGTTTCGCTGGCCACCGGACTCAAGGGCCGCTTCCGCGAGCGCGTGCATGAGAATCCATCGGGCCTGCCTGGAAAAACGCCACGCGAAGACGGCGCCCTGCCGGATGAGGGTAAACTACAAGCAGGCACACCTGGAAATGAAGCAACTAGTTGAAGATATCGCCAAAGCTCTTGTGGATTTGCCCGACCAGGTTAGCGTCAAAGAAGTTCAAGGCGAGCAGGTCACAGTGTTGGAGTTGCGCGTCGCGCCCAGCGACCTAGGAAAAGTCATCGGCAAGCAGGGCAGAACCGCCCGTTCCATTCGCACGCTGCTGGGTGCGGCCGGGATGAAGCTGAACAGGCGCTTCACGCTGGAGATTCTGGAATAGACCGGAACCTCGTCACCGTCGCCCGCCTGCTCCGCACCCACGGAAACAAAGGCGAGCTGTCCGCGTTCCCGCTCACCGGCAGCCCAGAGCGCCTCAAGAGCGTCATCGTCAACGGCGTTCTCATGGACGTGGAGCGTATCTGGATGCACGGCGATCATCTCATTTTTAAGTTCAAGGGCGTGGATTCGATTTCTGATGCCGAACGTCTGCGGGGCGCCGAAGTCCTGATCCCCATCGAGGAGCGGGCCGAAATTCCCGAAGGCGAATATTATCAGTCGGATCTGGTGGGGTGCGAAGTAATCAACGCGGACGGGCGCTTGCTCGGAGTGATCGAGGGATGGCAGGAAACCGCCGGCACGGCGTTGGTTGAGGTGAAGAAACCCGACGGCAAGGAGCTGCTGGTTCCATTCGCGAAATCGATTTTCACGCGCATAGATCTGGACCAGAAGCGCGTCGAAGTGAATCTGCCGGAAGGCCTGGAAGACCTAAACTGAGTCTGCAATCCTATGCTTTTTCGCATCCTCACCATCTTCCCCGATTTCTTCGACGGTCCTTTCCGCCACGGCGTAGTGGCAAAAGCCGCCGAAGCGGGGCTGATCCACATCCAGATCCACGACCTGCGGAATTGGACCCACGACCGTCATCGCACGGTGGATGACCGCCCCTTTGGTGGCGGCGAGGGAATGCTCCTGAAGCCTGCGCCCATCTTCGACGCCGTGGAAAGCGTCTGGCCCGAACGCTCAACCGAGCAACGGCTGGTGCTGCTTTCGGCGCAAGGAAAGCGCTTCGATCAAGCCGCCGCGCGCCGGTTGAGCTCGTTCAAAGAACTGTTCCTGATCTGCGGGCGATATGAAGGCGTGGACGAGCGTGTGGCCGACCATCTGGCCGATGAGGAGCTTTCCGTCGGTGATTTCGTGCTGAGTGGCGGCGAGTTGGCCGCGGCCATGGTCGTCGATTGCGTTGCGCGGCTTCTTCCGGGCGTGCTGGGCAATCAGGATTCAGCCCTTCAGGAGTCCTTTGGAGAAGCCGGATTGCTGGATTGTCCGCATTACACGCGGCCCGCAGAGTTCCGGGGCTGGAAAGTTCCCGAGGTGCTGCTCAACGGCAACCACGAAGAGATCCGCCGCTGGCGCCAGGAGGCCGCCCGGACCAAGACAGCGCGGAACCGCCCAGATCTACTAGAATAAAAATAAACACAACAGTCAAGGAATAGTCATCATGCCCCACCCTCTGCTCGCTAAAATTGCGGCCAAACATAAACGCCCGATACCGGAGTTTCGTCCGGGCGACACCATTCGTGTACACGTCAGGATTCGGGAAGGCGACAAGGAGCGTCTGCAAGTGTTCGAAGGCACCGTAATCGCCCGGAAGAACCGCGGCGGAATGGGCGAGACCGTTACCGTACGAAAGGTGAGCTTTGGTCAAGGCGTGGAGCGCATCTTCCCCATTTACGCCCCGGTAATCGATCACATCGATGTGGTGCGCACGGGTCGCGTACGCCGCGCGAAATTGTATTATCTGCGTGACCTGAAGGGTAAGGCCGCGCGTCTGCGCGAGCGCGATTAAGAAAACCCATCAGGTGGCGCGCTTCGCACCCGGCGCCCTTCATCGAATGAGATGCCAGGCCAAATATGAGCGTGAGGCGCGGGAACAGGGGTTCCGGTCTATCGCCGGTGTCGATGAAGTTGGCCGGGGCGCCCTCTTTGGGCCAGTCTTCGCCGCCGCGGTAATCCTATCTCCTGACCGTCCCGTCCGCGGGTTGCGCGACAGCAAGCAGCTTGATCCCGAGCGCCGCGAAGTGCTCGCTGGGCGAATCCGCGAGCGTGCCGTGGCTTGGGCTGTCGCCGCCGCGGACGCCTTTGAGATTGACCGCATAAACATTTATCAGGCTTCGCGGTTGGCTATGCGCCGCGCGGTCCAGCGCCTCAACCCCATGCCGGATTACCTGTTGGTGGATGCTGTAAACATTGACCTTCCGCTCGCCCAACGCGCGCTCATTCACGGCGACGCTCTGTCCCAATGCATCGCGGCGGCGTCGATTCTGGCCAAGGTGGAGCGCGACGCCTGTATGCGCGCATGGGATCGCGTGTTCCCGCAATACGGCCTGAAGAACCACAAGGGCTACTCCACCGACGAGCATTGGAAGGCGCTCGAGGCGCATGGGCCGACCTCGCTGCATCGCTTCAGCTTCTGGCCCGTCCGCGAGCACTCGGCCGATGTTCTATGGAGCGGTTATCCGCGCCAGCAGGACCTGTTTGACGGCGATGCTCCAGCTGCCGAACCGATGCCGTCCGAATGGCCGGATGAGGAGCCAGCTCCGGATGACGAGTCAGCTAACGATGGTGCGCTATCGGCGAGACACGCAGGCGCGGGGAACAACTGAAATGCAACCGGCACACCCTCAGGCGCCTGTCGAAGAATTGTACAAACCACTCCGGCCGGCGTGGCCCCGCAAATTGGCGATTCTGCTGTTTATCATCGTATGCTTCGAGGCCGGCCTGTTCCTGATGCTGTTTCCATGGATGCGTTATTGGCGCACCAATTCCATAGCCACCCTGGCTCCTTGGCTGTTGCCGGTCTGGAACAGCTCTTTCTTTCGCGGGGCCTTGAGCGGCCTCGGCGTGTTGAATCTCTATATCTCGATTGCAGAGCTGGTTCGGCTTCGCCGGCCGCCTGCTGATAGACTGAAGGTATCAGCGCTATGAAACTGTCTACCGATCGCACGAAAACCACGGTAGCCGAGCCGTCAGCCGTTCACGCGGCGGCGGCCAAAGCCGAACCCCCCCGGGGAACCATTGCCGAGTGGGCCATCACCATTCTTCTGCTCCTGTTCGGCACCACCACGCTGGTTCAGGCTTTCGTCATTCCCACCGGTTCCATGGAGGATACGCTTCTGATCGGCGATCATCTCCTGGTGGACAAGCTTGCCTATGCGCCGTCGGGTTCGTTCAGCAAATACATCCTGCCCTATGAGGAACCCAAGCGCGGCGATATTATCGTGTTCCGCTACCCGGTCGACATTACGCAAACGTTCGTAAAGCGCGTTATCGGAGTGGCCGGCGATCACCTCAAGATCATCAACCAGCAGATCTATCGCAACGGCGTGAAGCTCAACGAACCTTACGTGGTCCACAAGAATCCTTATCCGGATTCCTTCCGCGACAATTTCCCGAGCAGCGAACCCAACCTCATGTTGTTGCCTCCAGCGCAAGACATGCTGGCCCACGACGTGGTGAACGGCGAAGTAGTGGTGCCGCCCAACTCGTTCTTCGCCATGGGAGACAACCGCGACAATTCGCTCGACAGCCGTTACTGGGGCTTTGTTCCCCGCGGGAACATAATCGGAAAACCGTTGATCATTTACTGGTCCTACGACGCCAGTACCGAGAGCCTGGCCAGTTCGTCGGTAGACAGCCTGGTGCATCACTTCATCGACTTGGGCGAGCATTTCTTCACCAAGACCCGTTGGAATCGCACGTTCCGGCTGATCCATGGCTACTACAACTACAACTGAGCCGAAGGCTGTGCCCTCCCGGCCCGCGCCCAGGAACTCGGTGGCCGAGTGGTCGATTACGATCCTGATTCTGTTGTTCGGAACCTCGACCATTGCCCAGCCGTTCGTCATCCCCACTTCCTCCATGCACAACACGCTGCTTACCGGCGACCATTTGATCGTCGACAAGCTTGCCTATGCCCCTTCCGGCTCGTTTGCCAAATATTTATTGCCGTATGAGCAAGTGAAGCGGGGCGATATCATCGTTTTTAAGCATCCGACGCTCGTTACCGTCGATTATGTGAAGCGCGTGATCGGCGTCCCGGGCGACCACATTAAATTAGTCAACAAGCAGGTGTTCGTGAACGGCCAGGTCCTGAACGAGCCTTACGTGCTTCACGAGAGTAATTTCTATCCCTATCGCGACAACTTCCCCGCCGGCGATCCTGAATACAATCCGGACCCAAAGATGAGTGCCCGCATGGACGAAATGCTGCGCACTGAGGTCGTCAATGGCGAGTTGGTGATTCCGCCCGGCAACTACTTCGCGATGGGAGATAACCGCGACAATTCGCTCGATAGCCGTTACTGGGGTTTAGTGCCGCGCGACAATATCATGGGCAAACCCTGGATCATTTTCTGGTCCTATGATGCTCCCACTGACGACCTGACGGACTACAATCTGCGTCATCTCCTCGATCTGGGCCAGCATTTCTTCTCCAGAACCCGCTGGAACCGGACATTGAAGTTAATTCACGGGTACCCGCTCGGCTGATGCGAAGAAACACGGGCCGCTACGCCCTCATTCTAGCGGGAGGAAGGGGCACGCGATTCTGGCCGCGCAGCCGGCGCAGCCGCGCCAAACAAGTGCTGCGTTTCTTGGGAGAGCGGTCGCTCATCCAGCAAACCGTTGACCGCCTTGGCCCGGTGATTCCGCCCGATCGCGTATGGGTTCTCACCAACGATCATCTGCGCGACGAGATCGTCCGCCAGTTGCCCGAAGTGCCGCGCCAACAGATCCTGGCCGAGCCGGCGCAGCGCAACACCGCGCCCGCCATTGGCTTGGCGGCGCACATCCTTCAGTCTGTAGAGCCGGACGCGTTGATGGGTGTTTTTCCATCGGACCACGTCATCGCCAAACCCGCGCGTTACCTGCGATTCGTGCGGCAGGCCTTCCACGCCGCCGCCCAAGGCAACATCGTCGTGCTTGGGATTCAGGCGCGCTGGCCGGAGACTGGATACGGCTACATCGAGTTTCCCAAGGACGCGCGCGCGGGATCGCTGGAGCCATTCAAAGTGCGGCGGTTCCGCGAAAAACCCGATCTGAAGACCGCCATGCGCTACCTGAAAGCCGGCAACTTCTACTGGAACGCCGGAATGTTCTTCTGGAGAACTTCTGTTCTGCTGGACGCGCTGCGCGAGTTCCAGCCCAAGACCGCGACGCTGCTCGCCAGCCTACCCGAGTTTCGAAGCCGCCGGTTTGCTTCGGCGTTGAAGCAAGTGTTTCCCAACTGCGAGAACATTTCCATCGATTATGCCGTGCTCGAAAAGGCCCGCACTGTAGCCGGATTCGCGACTGACGATTTCGGCTGGAACGATGTGGGCAGTTGGAACGCGGTTTACGAGCTGCTTCCGCGCGATCGCGACGGTAACGTGCTTCGGTCCGAGGCGCTCGCCGAATCCAGCTCGGGAAACTACGTCGACGCCGGAGGCAAGCTGGTCGCGCTTTTGGGCGTCCGCGATCTGCTGGTGGTCGACACTCCCGATGCGCTGCTGATTGCGGATCGCTCCCGCGCGCAGGAAGTCGGAGATCTGGTCAAAAAACTGGAACAGCAAAAACGCGATGAGTTGTTGTAGGAGACTATTGAGCCGGCCGGCGGCCGGGATTGGGACTGCCTGGTTGGACCGTATAGTCCGAAGGCACCGTGAACAACGAGTGATCCGGCTCAGCGCGATTGATATGGTTCAGCTGGTACACCGTCTCGCCGAACTGAGGATCGCTGGTCTTGCTCATCACCGCCACTTGCAAGTCCGGTGAATACCAGGTCTCCGTCACGACGTCGATGGCGCGTTGGTTACCTACTTGACCGGCCGCGATGGTGCGCGTCTTTCGCTTGCCTTGTGCCGTGACCCCCTGAATCACCTGTGTACCCAAATCTTCTTCTTTTCGATTTGCGGCTTGCGTGGTTCTATTCGCGCTGCCCCTCTCCTGGCCACCCCGCACAGAGATTGGCATCTGCCGAACCGTGCGGCTGGTGGGATCGAGCGCATAACTTGTTCCGGCCACCGGATCGTTAATGAAAACCGTCTTGACGCCGGCCGCTCGCGAGCTGATGAACGGTCCGATCGCACCCAGCGTGCGTTCAGTCCTGGTTCGTCCTTCGCTGTCGCGAGCAACCGAAGTAGTGATGGTTCGCTGAATTCGATTTCCGTCCGCCAGAGTCCGGGTCACTTCGGTAACGGCTTCGGCGCTGTAAGGCGCACCCTGCACCACCTGATTCGTAATGCCGAACTCACCGCGAACGAACGCGAAATCGCCGGGCAGCATCGGACCAAGGCCCGAACGGCCGCGTCCGCTTCCAGGTCCGCCGGGTTGCGCGTAAGCGCCGATCGCTGTCAGTAGAACCGCCGCGATGATGAAGTTCATGCGCATCTTATTGCACCAAGCGCACGCCTCGCGCTAATCCATCCTGACCTAAAAGAATGTCGGCTTGAACCGGATCAGCGGCGCCATCCTCATTCACAGCCAGACCCATGAGCTGGAGCGATGCAACCGGCATCTGCACGCGAATCACGGTCGCGTTTTCAATTGGCGGCAGGCCCTCGGCTTCGGGCAGCGGGTAAAAGTCGGCGTCGGTGGCTTCGGCCACAACGGGAGCGGGCACGTGGGGCCCCGTCAGGAAATGTCGCGCGTCTCCGGAGACCCATGCCACTAACAGCGCCGCCGCAATCGCCGCAATACCGGCAGTGCGGGCCCTGGCCACGACGCGCCTATGCGCGGACCGTCTGCGAAACTCGATCAATAGCCGCTCTCTGACAGCAGCAGGCGCGCCGCCCGCGCCATCTTCGGCCAACACACGCAGGTCTTTTAGAAATTCCTGTTCGCTTCCCTTCATACCCCACACCTTTCCCCGGCGCGCATCTTTTCCATAAGAAGCGCCCGGGCGCGATGTAACCTCGACCGGATGGTCCCAATCGCGCATCCCAGTGCAACCGCCGCCTCGGCATAATCGATTTCGTGGAGATCGCAAAGCACCACCACCTCGCGATAGACCGGCGGCAACGCCAACACAGCCTTTCGCAAGCGCCCGATGCGTTGGTTCTGTGTTAACTCGCCCAGCAAATCGTGCTCGTCGGCCATTCCCCCGGCATACTCGCCGTCGGGATCGTCCAGCACCGTCAAATATGGTTTCTCCCGTTCCAGGCATCTCAGCACCAGATTCCGGCTGATTCCATACAAAAAGGCGAGCACCGAGCCGCGGGTGCGGTCATACTTGGCGTTCTTGGTAACCGCGACGAATACGTCTTGAGTCACCTCCTCGGCTATCTCCGCCTTGCCGCTCATCTGCAAAGCAAAACGGTATACCGATCCTTGATGCCGATTGTAAAATTCCAGGAAGGCCGCTTCGTTACCAGCGGAAATCAGCCGAAGCAGACCGTCATCATCACCATGGGACGGGGATTCCAGCATTAGTTCTTTTGACGATCCACGTCGGCTGTTGATTGAAATTCACCGTCCGGCGGGAAAAAGTTCCAATTCTTCATACGCCGGATAAAAGATCGGCTTAGCGAAGCGTAACGATGGTGGCCCCCCATCCGCCGGCTTCGAGCGGCGCATCCGAGAAGCTCTCGACAAAGGGCGTCTTGGCCAATATGGAACGAACCATCTCTCGCTCGACCCCGATGCCGCGGCCATGAATAATCCGTAATGCTTTGAACCCGAGCCGGCGAGCTTCCAGCAGGTATTCTTCCACAATCGGCGCTACATCCCGGGGCGGAACCGTGTGCAGATCGAACACGTCCGTGATCGGAATTCGAACCGGTTCTTCGTCGTTCATCTGCCACTGCTGTTAGCCTAACATTGTGAATCCACTGGCTGAGTACCAGAGCCGATTGGCCGAGCGCCGCGGCGTTTCCGGGCGCGAACAAAAGCGGTTCCGCTGGATCGGCAATGCGCGTCTGGCCGTCGGAATCGCGGGTGTCGCCATGGCTTTCTTCGTTTTCGGAGAGACCGTAATTTCGCCGTGGTGGCTAGTGGTTCCCGCCGCGCTGTTTGCGGGCCTGGTAGTGTTTCATGCGCGCGTGGTAGAACGGTGGGAGCGAGCCAATCGAGCGGTTTCCTTCTATGAGCGCGGTGTAGCCAGGCTGGAAGACCGCTGGATGGGCGGCGGAGAAACGGGTGAAAGGTTCCGGAATCCCGCCCATGTTTACGAAGAGGATCTCGACCTTTTCGGCAAGGGATCATTATTTGAGCTGGTTTCCACGGCCAGAACGCGCGCCGGTGAGGATACCTTGGCGCAATGGTTGCTCGCGCCCGCCGCGAAAGAAGAAGCGGTCGCCCGCCAGCAGGCTATCCAAGAACTGCGACCGAGACTGGACTTGCGAGAGGAGTTAGCCATCCTGGGCGCGGGAGTCCGGTCAAATTTGGACCCGGACGTGGTGGCCGCCTGGGGAGAGGCACCTCCGGTTCCATTTCCCGCGGGAGCGCGAGCGATGACGCTGCTGGTTTCCTCTGCCGTCGTCCTATCTTTTGGCTGTTACATGACAGCCGTATGGACGCGCACGCCTCTATTGGCGGCGCTGCTGGTGGAGCTGGCCTGTTGGCTGTGGCTCGGCGCGCGGGCTGTGCGCGTGACCGTCGCGGTGAACTCTCCCTCCCGCGATCTGGCGGTGCTGTCAACATTGCTCCACAAACTCGAAAATGAGCGCTTCGACCATCCCGCCTTGGCTGACTTACAGCGCCGGTTGAGCGCCGGGAGTTTGGTGGCATCCTCAGAGATCGCGCGGTTGCGGCGCTTGGTTTCTCTGCTGGACTGGCAACGAAACCTGCTGTTCGCTCCGATTGCGTTGGCCATCTTATGGGGACCACAACTGGCGCTCGCTATCGAGCGATGGCGCGCCGCTTCCGGGCGCCACATCCGGGAATGGATAGCGGCCGTGGGCGAATTTGAAGCCCTGTGTTCGCTGGCCGGCTACAGCTACGAGCATCCCGCCGACATCTTTCCGGAGCTGGTGGAGACGCCTGGCGGCTGGTTCGAGGCCGAAGGCCTGGGCCATCCGCTGATGCCCGCGGCGGCGTGCGTTCGGAATGACGTTCGCCTGGGCGGCGAGATCCGGCTGATGATCGTGAGCGGATCGAATATGTCCGGCAAGAGCACCCTGTTAAGGACGGTGGGGTTGACCACCGTGCTGGCCTGGGCCGGCGCGCCTGTGCGGGCGAATGGTCTGAAGATCTCGCCGCTGCGGGTGGGAGCCTCCATTCGCATCGTGGATTCGCTGCTGGATGGACGGTCGCGGTTCTACGCGGAGATCACGCGCCTGCGAGAGATTGCCCGCCTTGCGGAAGACGGCGGCGTAACCACTCTGTTCCTGGTGGATGAGCTTTTGAGCGGCACCAATTCACACGACCGCCGTATCGGGGCGGGCGCCATTGTGCGGATGCTGCTCGGTCATGGCGCGCTCGGCATGATCACCACGCACGATCTGGCTCTGGCCGAGATCGCCGCCGGGCTGAGCGGCCAAGCGGTGAACGTTCACTTCGCCGACTCCTTGGAGAACGGTCAACTGCATTTCGATTACCGGCTGCTGGCGGGCATCGTAGAGCGCAGCAATGCCTTGGATCTAATGCGCTCGGTGGGATTCGAAGTTTAGCGGCCCGGGCGGGATCAAGAGGCCGGCCCGCGGCGGTCTACGTGCCAACCGCGGTGGGAGCTGACTCAGCCGCAGGCGCGAACGTTCCGGGAAGCCACCGGCCAACCGCTTCTCTCAGTTTTTCGAGGCCCACGGGTTTGCTGACATAATCGTCCATTCCTGCAGCCAGGCATTTTTCGCGATCGCCCTCCATCGCGTTGGCCGTGAGGGCGCAAATCGGCGTGTGTCGCGCGGTGCCTTCCCGATTCCGAATGACGGCCGTGGCTTCGTAGCCATCCATGCCCGGCATTTGGCAATCCATGAGAACCAGATCGTATCTGCGTTTCTCCAGTGCGGCGACGGCCTCTTCGCCATTCATGACGGCATCGGCGGAAAGCCCCAGCTTGTCGAGGAGCCGGAGCGTGATGCGCTTGTTGATTTCGTTATCTTCAGCGAGC
>Ga0182024_10003803_pt1 | contig 35378 bp, 24 predicted proteins | sample P32metaG_FD_120480 | JGI IMG/M metagenome (GOLD analysis project Ga0182024, IMG submission 120480) | Permafrost microbial communities from Stordalen Mire, Sweden - P3-2 metaG (Illumina Assembly) | ecosystem: Environmental > Terrestrial > Soil > Wetlands > Permafrost | place: Sweden: Stordalen...
AGGGGGTTCGGAGAAGGGGACGGGGCGAAGCAAAGGCCCGGGTTCCCCTGCGCCGCGGCGGTCTAGGCGGCGTCTGGACCCGGCGATTCCCGCGTAACAGAGGGGTTTTTCAGCAGAATCGAAGTATACTGATCGGAGGGGGAGGCTCCAGCACATCGGCTGTCGCCATGAAAAAGCCCATCACGCCCTCTTGGCCCGGACCGTCGCATGGAAAGGATTCGTACGAGACGTTAAATGATGAAGAATGGGAGAACCCATCCGTGAAATCCAATTTGCCCACACCTAATTCCCCCTGAAACACGTCGATGCCAACCCAATGATAAGGCATGTTGGCGTTGACGAGGCGGAGGGTCCGGTGGGTTGCCGCCCACAGCACGCACGTCGCCGCGCACAGTACCGCCGACACGCTGGCCGCGCCACGGAACGCCCATCGGAGAAGACGCCTCATCGCGCGGATGATACCACAGACCCCCATGCGCCCGGCGGCCGATTTTGCTCGAATGGGTCCTGGCGCACTTCGCCGCTTTGCCCCAGAAAAAAACTCCTCTTAACTGTTCGGTCAGCTTTTCCACCAAGTTATGCACCGCCCTCTTTGTGGTTGCCCCGACACTTGCGCGCGACGTTGGATAACTCTCTGGCGCCGATGCGATTTTTCTTCGATTTAGCGCCGGGGAATTGTATATTTTCCCCTTGTCGTCGGGCACGAAAGTGACCGGCGAAATTGGAGAAGGCTCCCATGACGGAGTCCGGTCCTCGCAGCAAGCCGTGCGAAGCAAACAAATGCGGGCACGGCGGGGACCGGCGGCCAGCGACGAGGCCACCCCCAACCAATTGGCGCGAAAGCGCAGAATGGGCGATCAGGGGTTAGAGTCGCCGCCAGTGGTGCCGCGAACTGCGGGGTGAGAGACCCTCAATTCTCGCGGCATCGGACCCAGGGCAGGCAAGCATGTCGGCAACAGCATGCGAGCCGCGTCCGATCCTAGGAACGGGTCCGGGAAACGGAGCATCGGATGGCTTAGTCGTGTTGATCGACGACCAGGCCTTCCAGTGCGACCCAAAGCGAGATCCCACGGCCTTCCAGTCGGGAAACCGCCAAGCCACCCCGTTGGGTGGTTGCCGCGGCGGAAACAGTCGCGGCAAAACCGTCTGCTCCGGGCGCTTCGCAAGAAGTGCCTGGGGTTGAGTGGGCCGAGGCGGGCCCAGGCCGGGAGCAGGTCGCCAAAGAATCGGCCCGATAGCCGCAGCCGGCCCGCGCAGCGAATTCGCGATTCGCGGCGTGGGCCGGTTGTTTTTTGCCGGTTGGTCGGCGGTGTAACGAGAGTTCCCCAGCCTTGAATCTTTGAGAGTTGAGTGCTATTCTTGCAAATCGTCTGCATAAAGGGACGTCAAACGGCCCTTTATGCAGACGATTTGCAATTATGAAGGAGAATTCGCTGCCAACTTGGATCGATGGCCTGCAAGCAAGGGGCCGGTACAGCTTTATACGACAAGAGGCGATCGATGCAACAGGTCTATCGCCCGAGGCTGTGAAGACCGTACGCCCCGGCGGTCGTCAGCGCGCCGGCGAATCGATGCAACAGGTCTATCGCCCGAGGCTGTGAAGAAGTCGCTCCAGCGACTTGTGAAGCGAAAACGCGTGGTTCGGGTCAAGGACTACTTCTACGTCATCGTTCCCACCGAGTACATGCACGCCGGCTCGCCACCGGCCTCATGGTTCGTGTCAGACCTCATGGGCGCGATGGGGCAACCATATTACGTGGGGCTCTTATCCGCCGCTGCCCTCCACGGCGCTTCGCACCACCAGCCGCAGGAATTCCAGATCATTACCAACCGATCCCAGCGACCGATTGAGGTCGCGAGGCAGCGCATCCATTTCTTCGTGAAGCGGCGAATGGAGGACACACCAGTAACCGATGTGAAGACACCTGCAGGATACGTCCGCGTCTCGACCCTAGAGGCAACGGCCCTCGACCTGGTCCGCTTTTCCAGGGCGGTCGGGTATCTCGGGAACGTGGCGACTGTATTGGGCGACCTTGCGGAGCGCATCGATCCGGACGCTCTCGTGGACGCAGCCAAGAGGGAAGGCCACCTCCCGACCGTGCAACGCCTCGGTTTCCTACTGGAACTCGCGGATTCAACGGCACTCGCCGAGCCCCTTGCGACGTTCGTCGCGCGACGTCACCCGCGGGCAGTCCCGCTCAGGACAGATCACACCGCCTCGAGTGCGCCGCGGGACCCGCGCTGGAAGGTTTTTGTAAACGAAACGGTTGAGGCCGAAACTTGATTCCTCAAGCGTTCATCACCGAGCAACTTCCCGAGTAGCCATACCGCTTCAATGCACCCATACGCCAAGAACTCCGCCGCCTCGACAAGGAATTCGTCTGGCGCCCTGGCGCCCCTTCACACTGGTGTTGTCCCTGAGCGCCGGTATTCTGGCGCCAGCATTCCTGGTATGATGCGTACATTATGAAAGACCGTATTTCCATCGACCCGCGAATTCATTTCGGCAAGCCTTGCGTCGCGGGCACCCGCATTCCGGTGCAGAACGTGCTGGAGTTGGTGCGGGAAGGGCTGGGCTTCGACCAGATCATCCGCGATTACTACCCCGATTTGGAATCGGACGACATTCGCGCCTGTATCCAGTACGCCATTGACGTGCTGGCCGCCGAAGAGATCCACGTGGCGACGACGCCATGAAGTTTCTTGCCGATCAAGACGTCTACGCCATCACGATCAGCTTCTTGCGCGGTCTGGGGCATGACGTAGCTCCTGTCGCCCAACTTGGACTGGCTCAAGCCGACGACGCCGAGCTGTTGCGTGTCGCGCACGAGCAGAAGCGAATCTTCGTCACGCGCGACCGCGACTTCGGCGCATTAGTGTTCGTCGCGGGGAGCGGGCCGGGCGTGACCTACCTGCGCGCGCTGCCTTCCACCCAGAACGCCGTGCATGCCGAACTTGCTCGCGTACTGACCTTATACAGCGAACCGGAATTGGCCGCGTGCTTCGTCGTCGTCGAGCCAGGGAGGCACCGCATTCGGAAGCTGGCGTCCCCGTGATGCGCGTCGGCCTTTTCCTTTTCCTGTTCTGTTGTGTGATGAAATTTCGCCGCCCATGCACCTATCCACCGAAGACCTCCGCCGCCTCGATAAGCAGTTCGTCTGGCATCCCTTCACCCCCATGAAGCTGTGGGCCGAATCCGACCCGCTGGTGATCACCTCGGCCCAGGGCATGCACCTCATCGACAGCGACGGCAACCGTTACCTCGATGGCGTCAGCAGCCTCTGGTGCAACGTGCATGGGCACCGGGTGCCGGAGATCGACTCGGCCATCCGCGCGCAACTCGACAAGGTCGCCCATACGACGATGCTCGGCCTGGCCAGCGAGCCGGCCATCCTGCTGGCCGAGCGGCTCATCAGGATCGTGCCGGCGGGGCTGGCCAAGGTGTTCTATAGCGACAGCGGCGCTACGGCGACCGAGGTCGCGTTTAAGCTGGCCGCACAATACTGGTACAACGTTGGCCAGCCGCAGCGCAATGAGTTCGTCGGCTTTGCCGAGGCGTACCACGGCGACACGATCGGTGCCATGTCCATCGGGCGGATGCCGGGGTTCCACAAGCCGTACTTCCCGATGCTGTTCAAGGCGCACTTCGCGCCGTCGCCGTACGTCTATCGGAGCGAAACGCCATCGGATCCCCAGGCCGTGAAGCAGAGCTGCCTGACGGCGCTGGAGCGTATCCTGGAGGAACACGGCCCGCGGATCGCCGGCGTCTGCATCGAGCCGATGGTGCAGGGGGCCGGCGGGATGATCGTGCAGCCGGCCGGCTTCCTGTCGGGCGTGGCGGCGCTGGCCCGCAAGCACGGCACGCTGCTGATCGCCGACGAGGTGGCGGTCGGGTTCGGCCGGACCGGCCGGATGTTCGCCTGCGAGCATGAGGGCGTCCGGCCCGACCTCATGTGCGTCGCCAAGGGGATCACCGGCGGCTACCTGCCGCTGGCCGCGACGTTCACCACGCAGGCGGTCTTCGATGCGTTCCTGGGCGAGCCGTGGGAAGGCCGGACCTTCTATCACGGCCACACCTACACCGGGAACCCGCTGGCCTGTGCCGCGGCACTGGCGTCGCTGGAATTGTTCGAGAAGAACAAAGTTGTTGAGAACGTCGCGCGCAACGCCACAGCACTGGCCGGGATGCTCGAGCGCCTGCGCCCGCTGCCGCACGTCGGCGACATCCGCCAGCTTGGCTACATGGTGGGGATCGAGTTGGTCGAGAACAAGGCGAGCGGAAGGCCGTTCGACCCAACGCGGCGCGTCGGGGCGGCGGTGTGCCAGGGGGTTCGCAAGCACGGCGTGATCATCCGGCCACTGGGCGACGTTGTGGTGCTCATGCCGCCGCCGGCGATGGGGGCCGGGGATTTGGAACGGATCGTTGAGGCGGTGAGAGCGGAAGTTGCCGGGTTGTGAGGGCATTGTTGGGCGAGGGATTCATTCTCTGCTGCCAACCCCACGGGCAAGCGAGTACGCTTGCCCACGGCACCCGGAAATTGCTCTCACCCTGTAGGGGTGCTCGCGCACACGGGTCACTTTCCCTTCAATTCCACGATGCGGATGTCCTTGATCTCCGCCCCCGTGCGCCAGGTGGCCAGCCCGAACGGGCAGCTTTGTTCGATATCGCCGCGGACGCTGATTTTTTTGCCTGTGGTGACCACATCGAGGATCTTCTCGTCGTCGATCCAAGCCTGGATCTTGTCGTCGGTGACGCGCAGGCGGATGTGGTACCACTTGTCGTTCTCGAACTTCCGGCGGGTGGTGGTGTCGTTGCTGGAGGCGTCGTTGCCGTCGAGGCTGGAGATCCCGCAGACGGCGCCGCCCCAGCCGCCGACGATGAGGGAGGCGAAGGAATCGCCGACGGGGAAGGTGAGGCCGCAGAAGAAATCGTGGCCCAGCGTCCTCTGGGCGTCCAGCGAGACCTCGTAGTTGGTCTTGGGGAGCTTGCCGGCATAGGTGACGCCGGTGAGGCCTTCGCCAACGGGGAGGACCAGCTTGCCGTCTTCGACGGCGGGGTCGCCGTGGCCGCCGAAGTCGGAAACGGTCCAGCCCTCAAGGGTTTTGCCGTCGAAGAGGCTGCGGCCTTCGGTGGCCGGCGCAGTGGTGGGGGGCGTGGCAGGGGGGGCGGCGCGGACGAGGAGCACTCCGGTGAAGAGCAGGATGATGCCGACGAGCGTGGAAAGGGATTTGGTTCTCATGGTCAGCCTCGCCTGTTGGATTCTGGTTTACCGTTCTTCATAACGATACCGCGTTGGCCGCTGGGATCAATGAACGCGCTCCCGCTGCGGAGCTACTTTCACCCTCGCCCAGTACCGCTCTGAAAATGTGATTGACGGCCTGGGGCCGTCACCCTGAGAGCGTGTGAGTTTTTCGTAGCACGGCCGTCCCGGCTGTGGTTTCTGCACGAAAACACAGGCGGGACGCCCGTGCTACGAATTACGTCACAGGCTCTCAGGATGACGGCAAAGCCGTCGGCCGATGTGGCCATTTTTCATCATCGCGGGTGAGCCGAAGGCTCATGTTGACTCCGGGCGAGGAAGACAAGCCAGTAAGTCACAAGCCGCAAAATGAACCCGTTCCCGTTGTTGCATCTCCGCAAGGCGTGTACGGTGTGGGTCCGGATCATGTACAAACCTGCGATGGAGCTCACCGTGCGAGACGACGTGCCATGATGGCCGACCCCAGCGACACCAAATCAGACGCCGGCGCGATCGACGTTTCGATCATCGTGCCGGCCCTCAACGAAGCGGCGAACCTGCCGGAACTCCTGCGGCGCATCGACTCGGCCATGACGGGCAGCGGCAGTGGCAGCGGCAGGGGGGGCCGGCGTTACGAGGTCCTGGTGATTGATGACAACAGCACCGACGGCACGCCGGGGGTTTGTGCTGAGCTGTCGCGGGAATACCCGCTGGCTCTGCATGTGCGGACGTCGCCGCACGGCGGGCTGAGCGGAGCGGTCCTGCATGGGATGTCGCTGGCACGGGGTGAAATCCTGGTGGTCATGGATGCCGACCTGCAGCATCCGCCGGAGCGGCTGCCGGACCTGCTGGCGCCGCTGACCGTCGATGACCCGACTTCGCCGCTCTTCGTGCTCGGCTCGCGCTATGTGCCCGGCGGGAGCATGGCCGAAAAGTGGGGGCTGATGCGCCGCTTCAATTCGCGGGTCGCCACGCTGCTGGCCCGGCCGTTCGCCGGGCGCACCCGCGACCCGATGAGCGGGTTCTTCGCCATGCGCCGCCGGACCTATGCCACCGGCCGGCATCTCACGCCATTGGGGTACAAGGTCGGGCTGGAGCTGATGTGCAAGTGCCGGGTCGGCGCGGTGCGCGAGGTGCCGATCCACTTTGATGTCCGCTCGCACGGCCAATCCAAGCTGACAATCAAAGAGCAGTTCCGCTACCTGGAGCACCTGAGCCGGCTGTATGATTTCCACTACCCGCACGCCTCGCCGATCGCCAAGTTCCTGATCGCGACTGGGATTTCCTGGCTGGTCGCATTCGCTCTGTATCTGCTCCTGGTGCCGCTGTTCCCGCAGACCGGCCGGGTGGCCGTCCCGCTGCTGGCATACCCAGCGGCCATTTTGATTACGGCGGCGTTCCACGCCCGCTACGTCCGGACGCAGCGCGAGTTTCTGGTGTCCCCAAGGCCGTGGCTGTCGTTCTGGCTGATCGCCGCCGCTGAGTGGGCGGCCTGCGCCGCCGCGGCGGCGTGGGTGGCATGGCGCGTGCGGAGCGCCACCGTCGCCGAGGTGTTCGTGCTGACGTTCGGGTTCGCGACCCTGGTGCGGTACATCCTGCGCAAGGAGCTCCTGTTGGACATCCGCGGCCTGCGCCGCGATCCGCGGCGGGAGGAAGTACCGGATGGAGGGTGACGGGTGCGGTTTTCGGAGGGTCGGTAACGATTGAAGAATTCTCAGGGCTGACTCTTGTTCCACCACCCATTAGACGAAATAATAAGACACGATGGCAATTGATGCTCAAAAGACGCCAGGCAAAACGCCCCTCCGAATGGGGCCGAAAAGTAGCGCCCCCAACGCGACTCGTCGGGCGACAAACGGAAAAGCTCTCGGTCCAAAGGCCACGGCTCCGCGAACTTCGAGCAAGCAGATCCGCAAAAAGCCCAAGGTCGCTCGATTCGACAAGGCGAAGGATGAACTTGAAAGGCAAAGGATTGCCCGAACGATTGACACAGCGGCGTTCGAAGCCGCGACAGAACAGACATCGGAAGAAACCGCCAGGGAATGGTCCAAACCATACTAAGTGCGGAGTGACGCAGTGGCTTTCACTTGCGACGCCAGCAAACTCCGTTCGGGTGATATCGTTCTAATCGAAAGGTGACGTTTCAACACACACTGGTCGTCAAGCGTGGGTTTTCGAACCGGCTTGAAGTCGACGCTGAGCACCGCGGAAAGTACGTGAGGGCGGACCATTTCCAAGCGCTCGCGGCTGTCCTGAACTCCTTCAACCGCGAGCTGCTGCTTGAACAACAGAAGAAAAACCGAGCACCCGATCCTGACTCCCCATAAGGACCCCCATTCAAATCACCCCTGCCAGCGCCCCAGCTCCGTCGCCACTCGCGCTATGACCGCCTCCCAATCCCCAGGCGCATCCTGCCGGAACAATCGCAGGGTCGGATACCATGGACTGTCCTCCCGCCCCAGCAGCCAGCGCCAGTCTGGCGAGAACGGCAGCAACACCCACGCCGGCCTACCCATCGCGCCGGCCAGGTGGGCCACCGCCGTATCCACGGTGATCAACAGATCGAGCCGGGCGATCAGCGCTGCAGTGTCGGCAAAATCCGACAGCTCTCCGGCCGCCTCGACCAGCTCCATCCCCCCCGGCGGCGTGCGGATCTGTTCGGCCGGCTTGCCCTTCTGCAGGCTGAAAAAACGTACGCCCTTCACGTCGGCAAGCGGCGCAAGCTGGGCGAGCGACACGGAACGCTTGCGGTCGTTGCGATGGTCCGGGTTGCCTGCCCACACCAGGCCGACGTTCAGCGCGCCTACGGGGACGACAAACCGCGCGGCTTGCTCCGCAACCCACCGCGGGTCTGCTTGCAGGTAAGGCACCGGGGCGGGGATCGACTCCAGCCGCGTCCCGAACGTCAGGGGAAGACTGGCGAGCGGGCAATGCACGTCGAACTCAGGCGGCGTTTCGCCGCGCGATACGACTTGCCTGACGCCCACCATCCCCTCGAACAGCCGGCGCAGCTCCGGCAGGCACTCCAGGATGACCGTCGCCCCGCGAGCGGCCAGCAGGGGGACATACCTGACGAACTGGATGCCGTCGCCGAGACCCTGCTCGGAGCGCACCAGGATCGTCTTTCCGGCCAGCGCGCCGCCGTCCCACTGCGGCTGCGGGAGCGGCGGCATGCCGTGCGCCGGGCGGCGCGCCCGCCATTCGTACTCAGGCAAGCCGTGCTCGAAGTCGCCCCGGACCAGCAGAGCGAACGCCAGGTTCAAATGCGCATCGGCATAGTCCGGCTTCAGGCGGATCGCCTCGTGGAACTCCGCGGCCGCGTCGTCGATCCGCCCCAGGTCCAGCAGGGCGAACCCGAAATGGTTGTGCGTCTCGGCATGCCCCGGCCGCAACTGCACCGCCTGGCGGTACTCGGCAAGCGACTGCTCGAGCTGCCCCATGTCGCGCAGCACGTTGGCGAGGTTGTAACGCGCATCAGGGTAATCCGGTTGCAACTCGACGGCCTTCCGGTAGGCCGCCATAGCCTCGTCCATCTTCCCCAGCCGGCGGAAGAAGGCCCCGAGGTTGTTGTGGTAGGTGGCCGCGTTCGGCGCAACGGCGATCGCCTTGCTGATCCACTCGACCGCCGTCGCGTTGTCATCCCGCTGCCCGGCGATCACGCCGAGCAGGTGCAGAGAATCGGCGTGGTTCGGCCGAACCGCCAGGATCTGACGGTAGATCGCCTCCGCTTCCTGCAGCCGCCCCGCAGCCTGGTGGTTCAAGGCGAGCTGGAACGCCTGATCGAGAGTCATCTGCGACATGGTTGGCCCGCGCACTCGAGAATCAGTCCGGCCCCACGAACTCAAATCGCGGCATCTTGAGACCGTTCAATTCAACGGATTCAGTGAACATCGTTCGCGGCCTGACCCACAGGCCGTGATCGCCGTAGAGCGGGCGGTAGACCACCAATTCCTCCAGTGTCTCGCTATGGCGCGCGACGCCGAGGACCTCATATTCATTGCCCTTGTAATGGCGGTACCGGCCGGTCCGCAGTGGGGACACCGGCGGTAAATCAGGCTTCTGAGTCATCGTCTCCCTTCTGTCACTCGCTCGCTCTTGTCGTCGGCAGTCGAGCACGCATTCTCCCTCTCCCGGTACTCCGGGAGAGGGTTGAGGGGGATATGTTATCGAGTACAACTTGCAATTACCCGCATGCTGCTCGACAAGCTGTGGGCCTCGCGATGGCGGGGCGGCGACCATGGTTCAAGCATGACTTCATCCCAGTAGCCCGGAACAAGGTGGGTGTGAGGACGATCATTTTCGCAATCGAAGAAGAAGACCCTCACCCTAACCCTCTCCCGGAGTACCGGGAGAGGGAACCAGAGAGTGCATGGCGACATTTTTGGTGACGACATGCGGCATGCCTCAACAGCAGCAAGCCATGCGGAAATCGCTGCGGGGACTCTTGACGTGCGACCGCCGGCGACAACATGAAGGGCAACATTGCGTTTACTCCTCTTCAGCGACCTCCACGCCGACGCCGGTGCTGCCCGGCGGCTGCTCGAACGGGCGAAGTCCTTCGACGTCGTCATCGGCGCCGGCGACTTCGGCAACGTCCGCCGGCAGATCGATGTCTGCATCGATGTGCTGCGGGAAATCGACCGCCCGGCGATCCTCGTTCCGGGCAACAACGAATCTCTCGAAGAGCTCACCGAAGCCTGCCGTTCCTGGCCCAGCGCGCACGTCCTGCACGGCTCGGCGGTGAACGTCGGCGGCGTCGAGTTCTTCGGCCTCGGCGGCGGTGTGCCGGTCACGCCGTTCGGGTCATGGAGCTACGATTTCACGGAAGAGCAGGCTGTTGAGATGCTCGCCGCTTGCCCCAACGGGTGCGTGCTGGTGAGTCACTCGCCACCGAAAGGCGTGCTCGACGAATCGTCGGCCGGCACGAGCCTGGGCAGCACGGCGGTGCGGGACGCCGTGCTGGCAAAACACCCGCGGCTCGTCGTTTGCGGCCACATCCACGCCAGTGCAGGCCGGCACGCCATGCTTGGCACGTCGCCGGTGGTCAATGCGGGGCCGCGCGGGATTGAGTGGGAGCTATAGCGGCCTCGCTTCCAGCGCCGCTGCACCCTCTACTCCCGGGGCAATGAGAGGCTCGTCCTTGAGGACGGCCCGGACGAAGTTCTCCGTGATCCGCTGGTGCTGCTCGTCGCGCGGCGGCGGCGCGTGCGGCGAGCGCAAGGGCACCTCGATGTCCCACGACTCCAGCCGCGCGAACGCCTCGGGGCTCGTCTCACGCACCTGCTTCACGCTCTTGCGCGTCCGCGTGAACAGCAGCTTGCCGTGCTCGGCAACGATCTTGCCGCGGTCCCCGCAAATCTCCAGGCGGTTGGTTCCGGGGGCCTCGCCGGTCGTGGTCACGAAATGCCCGATGGCCCCGTTGGGGTACTCGAACATCTGTCGAACTTTTTCGCCGTGGTCGAGTGGCCCGCTCCAGGCTGGCGGGATCGGTGTCGCAGACCGCCGTCAGATGGGCGTGTCCGAGCTTTTCCATGTGAGCGGCGTGATAAGAACCCATGCCGCCAAGCCGATAATACCAAAGCGGATCGTGTCCATGGTCTCTCCTTCCCGTGAAGACTTGACATGGCGCTCGGGACAGTGCCGCCGATTTCTCGGCCGCTGATTTATCCACAACGGTCCGCGAGGAGCGTTTCCGTAGGCCTTTCCTCTCCTACAATATCTTCCCGCGCCTAAGGCGCAGGTGGAAATACCCGAAAGGCAGAAACTGACGAGGATGGAACGAATGAAGGAGCTGGACGGAGTCGACAACAATATCGAGCAGTCGCAGGAGACGGTGCAGCCGGCGACCGTCGTCGCCCGCGCGGACCTGGCGGACGTGCATTCGCTGGCATCCCAGCTCATCAACGTGCTGCACGAAGTGCCGGAAGGGGACCTGGTCGGCGAAATCGTGGCCAACGCGCTCAAGCTGCTGCGCGACCAGACCAACCGCGGCGACATCAAGCTGATCGACAAGTCGCTCAAGGAGCTGCGCTATGCCATGAAGGTCTTCGCGCCCTACCGGGACATTCGCAAGATCAGCATCTTCGGCAGCGCCCGCACGCCCGAGACCCACGAGGACTACCAGCAGGCCGCCCTCTTCGCCAAGGTCATGGCCGAGTCGGGTTGGATGGTGATCACCGGCGCCGGGGGCGGGATCATGGCGGCCGGCCATGGCGGGGCGGGCGCCAACCCGTCGTTCGGGCTGGCCATCCGCCTTCCGTTCGAGCAGAAGACCAACCCGTTCATCCGCAACGACCCGAAACTGATCAATTTCAAATACTTCTTCACCCGCAAGCTGATGTTCGTCCGTTCCAGCCACGGCATCGCCCTGTTCCCCGGCGGGTTCGGCACCATGGACGAGGGATTCGAGGTGCTCACGCTGGTGCAGACCGGCAAGTCCGTCCCCATCCCGATCGTTTTCGTCGACCGCCCCGGCGGCGACTTCTGGCACGGCTGGCAGCACTACGTCGAAAACCATCTGCTCGCCCGCGGCCTCATCGGCGCCAATGACCTGGCCCTCTACAAGATCACCGACAACATCGACGAGGCGGCCCACGAGGTGCGCCACTTCTACAGCAACTACCACAGCCTGCGCTATGCCCGCGACGAGGTGGTCATTCGGCTGCACCGCGCCCCCGATGCCTCGCAACTGTCGCACATCTCGCGCGAGTTTGCCGACATCAAGCTGCGCGGCGACTATCGCGTCTCCAGCGCCCTGCCGGTCGAACGCGACGAATCCGCCCTGGCTCACTTGCCGCGCCTGATCTTCAACTTCAACCGCCGCGACCACGGCCGGCTGCGCATGCTGATCGACTACCTGAACAACATGCCGGCTGATCGGTGATCGATTTTGTAGGGTCCGCACTGCGGACCGTTTCTTCCACACCGCGAGTAATGGTCCGCAGTGCGGACCCTACAAAACTTGAACGACATGCCGGCGGGTCAATGATCGACCATCAGCATCCATTCCAGCACACTGGACGGCGGCAGGGGACTGACGCCCACCTGACGGAGCATGTTGAGGCACTGGGCACGGTGGTGCATCCCATGCGTGGTGACGTGCGTGACCACGGCGCCGCGGGTGAACGTGTACATCTTCCCGCCGCGCTCGCGCGAGACCAGCTCATCGAGCGGATGGCTCCGCGCCGAATTGGCGAAGTCCGCGGCGACTTCATCCCATAGCGCCAGAAGCTCCGCTGGCGTGCGCTGCGGTCCCTGCTCAAGGCGTGGCCGCTGCTCTCGCCCGGCCAGCAAATCGCCCCAGCCGTGCATCGCCCCCACGATGTGCGTGGTGGTATTCTGCAGCGACCCCGGCCCCATCTCGAACGGCCTTTTCAATTGCTCGTCGGTAAGGGCCGAACACGCCCTTATGATCTGCTCGGTCGCCCAACGATTGTGCTCGAGTAGAATGTCGAATGGATTGCTGGTTGGCATGAAATGCTCCGAAAGGGATAGCGAACGCGAACGTTCACGGATTTCCTGCATCTTACGTATGCTTTTTAGCGACATCCCGCAGGGATGGGTTTTTTGTCGTCGTCCCGGAGGGACGACACGCAACGGTGTCACACAATCTCCTCAACCTGCAATCGCATGCTCGCAGCGATTTTTAGGGAGCTCGCGACCTGTATGAAGTCATCGTGGTCTCCAAGTCGTCCCTCCGCGACGGCGACAAAAAACCCATCCTTTCGGGGTGGCGCTAAATGGGTTTCGTGAGGAACATGTTGGTCAGGAAATCTCCACTTCCCCTTGCGCCCGGTACTCATATGAACCTTCGGCGCGCCCCTCGCATTCGGCGGTGACCTTCAAGTCCACATTGGCCCTGCGGCCGACGTTGCGGCGGAGGGACAGGAAATTGGGGAGCAGCCAGCGGCCGCCGGCCAGGCGGCCTTTCCAGGATCGGCTCTCGCCAGGGGCGAGCCGCTCGGGCAATGGCGGGCCTTCATCCACAGTGAAGGGGACGCGCCCGACGGTGAACGGGCCAGTGCGGACCTCGGCCGACAGTTCCATGGCGGTGATGGTTACCGCCCGGTAGAGGTTGGAGTTGGCGATGGTGAAGACAAAGGTAGGAACGCGATCGGACGGGCCGCCCGGACGCAGCCGCACACCCAGCCGCGGAATGAGCGGCGAAGCCGTGTAGGTGACCGGGACCTCGTCAAGCACCTGGTCCGCCGAGCCGAGGACGACGATGGCGGCCCGCCAGGTGCCCTGCTCCCAGCCGCTGGGGGCCGCCGGCCTCAGGTTCAGGACCCAGCGGCGGAGGTGGTCGCGGTTGGCGTCGATGGCCGCCGGGCCCAGACCGCGGACGTCGAACAATGGGGGGGCGGCATCGCTCTCCGAGGGGCGGTCGGCATCGGGGGGGGCCAGCGCGCAGTCGATCGGGTAGGGGGGCTGCGGCGAATCCCAGCGCCAACGCACCAGAGGCGCCTCCCAGAAGTCATGCCCCAGCATCAGCAGGTCGAACGGAAGCGACAGCGGCAACCCGGCATCGTGGCGGACGCCCACGGTCCGGGTCACGCTCACCGCGCCGGCAATGCTGCAGCGGATCGGGATGGGGATGGCCAGCCCGGTGGCGGCGGCGGCGTTGTAGCGCACCTCGATCGTGCCGGACAGGGCGCCGGCGGGACCGGGGAACCAGTCCAGCAGCATGGGCGGCTGGCCGGGCACGATGATGTGCGTGCGCCGGGTGGGGGGCGCGCCGGGCTTGGCGGCGGGGACCCGGCCGCGGACGGCGGCCGACGGCCGGCCCGCCGGGGCGAGCCGCACGTCCGCCGACGCCGCTCCCGCCACGTCGACTGGGACCTGCCACTCAGCCGACGGCACCCAGCTCGACAGGGCCAGCTCGACGGGGCCATGCGCCGGCAGGCAGAAGGTGGACCGGCCGCCGACTCCTACGTCCATCCCGACGTACACATCGGCCGGCGGGCCGATTGCCGGGGCGTCGAGCGACGCATTATCGAGCGACGCCGCCGCGGCACCGTCGGTCGCGACCGGCTCGACAATGCAGCGGACCAGGACGGCGAGGAACCGATCGGCGTCGCCGGTGATGAGGGTCCTGCGCCGGTACACCTCAACGTCCACGCGCCGCCCGGCAGGGACGATCACGGACTCGGCGGCCACGCGGACGCCATCGGTGGGGCGCGGCCACACGCGGAGCGGCCGGTCGGAGAGGTTGTGCAAGCGAAGCCACCCGGCGGTCAGCCGCGACGCCAGGGGCGTGCCGTCATCGTCGTCCGCGACGCCCACGGCCATCGGGACGGCCTTCCCTGCCGCAGGGCCAACCCCAGAGACAACCGGCCGGCCCAGCGGATAAGGGCTGGCGACGTCGGCTGCCCCCGGGCCCCACTGCAACTCGGCGACCACGCCATAATTCGCCGGCGCAAGGCGGATTTCCCCACCGATCCGGACTGGGTTAGAGGCAGCCGTCTCGCTTCCGCGCCCGGCGCTGTCGGCGTCCCTTGCCGCGAAGCGAACCGACCAGGCAATCCGGCTCACAGCCGAGCCTTCGCTCGGAGCTTGCGAGTCTTTTCGTGGCACGGCCGTCCCGGCTGTGTCTTCGACCCCAAAAGACACAGGCCCGACGCCCGTGCTAAGAATTAACTCACGGCCTCCCTGCGCGGGGGATTGCGGGTCGGCGGACGCCAGTCCAACATCAGTCGGGCCGCTGGCCGTATTCGGGGCGACGCCCGATCCGCGTTCGTCGAAGGCGATGTCCAGCGCATACCGCGTCAGTCCCGGCGAGCAGACTTGCACTTCGGCCACGCTGGCCGAGTAGGGAGGCTGCGGGTCGACCGTCACCAGCGGCCGCTCGCCCTCCTGCGCGGCAGCGAATCGCAGCAGGTGCAGCCGGAGCGGGACGGGCAAATCTCCGGGCACAGTGGCCCAGTCCGGCCCGAGGGCCAGCATCGCTTCTGACGCGGCATCGGCCACCCAGTTGTACCTGCGGCCGGTGGGCAGCGGCCGGAATGACTCGAAGACGGCCGCGTACGACGGTTCGGCGGGGAATTCGATGCCCCGAGGCGGATCATTCCGGTCAGCGGGTAACAGGGTGAACGGGACATCGATCCGCTCGGACGAAGCGGGTCGCACCATCACGACGATACCGGCATTACCGTCTTCGGCCAGGCGCACCGCCACAGCGAACCGCGACCGCCAGAGGCCCAGGACGTCGTCGGGCGAAAACTGGAGCCCCACCGCTGTGAGGTACGCCCCAGACCATGGCAGATGAGCGCAGACGTTCAACGGCATCGGGCCGAATAGCCGGTCGGTCAGCTCGACGGCCCGCGCCAGCCATCGCGGCACGGCGATGCCCGGCGCTGCCGGTTCCGCGGGCGGGGTCACGTCCACCAGGCGGACGCCTGCTTCTTCCGGCTGGGCCGCGGGGACCGCCAACGCCGTCTCGGCCGCCGTGGCCACATGCTCTCCCGGCGTCGGCGATGGTGTTGCGTCCACGTTCTCAGCATCGGGCGCCGGTTCGGGCTCGTTCCCCAACAGCACGAATTCCTTGCCGAGGGTGTGATCCAGGTGGGCCCGGTTCGCGACCGCGCGCCACCAACCCCACAGCGCAGCCCCGACGGCCGCGAACGGCTCGGAGAGAATCACGCCCGGAACCGGTGCAATGGTCGCATGGAGCGTGTCGCCGGCAGCATCGCTATCGGCGGCCCCGACAGGAAAGTGCACGACTGTCCGGATCGCGTCCCGAGTGTGTCGTGCCGAGACGCTGGCCGGCCCCGCCGTCCATGGGACGACGGCCGACACGTCGCCACCCTCGAGCAATCGCGTTCGCACGGCGGGCGATGCCAGGGCCCACCCCGCGCACGCCGTCGGCGCCCACAGGAATGTGGGACGGACACCAAACTCCCGCTCTGCGGCGCGGGCGACGGCATCGTAGTAGTCGGCTGATCCTGACCCGTCCACCGATACGGTCACCGTATCGCACGGCGTGGCGAGGCTGCCCGTCGTCTCCTCCAACCGTGAGACCACTGCCCGCAGGAACTCAGCGGCGCACAGGGCCAGGACCGGCGACGGGGTCGGCAGACCGCGCTGCGACCGGACCAGGTTCAGCCAGGTGGTGGAGAGAATGCCCTCCCGCGGCGCGCCCGTGCCAGGCAGGATGCACGGCTTGGCCTTGGCGGCCAGGCCGTCGAGCAGGTAAAGCACCGCCGGAACGGACACGACGCGAGCCGACAAGCCCAGCCCGGCAAGGAGGCTGCGGTCTTTGACGGATTCGACCGGTGAGGAAGCGGCAGGGACCGCAGCGCCCGGCGTGGCAACTTCAACCCGCACCGCGCCGAAGCTGGCATCGGCGGCCGATCCGCCGCCGGCGCCGGGCCCCAGCACGACGAGCGTCCACTCCCGGCCCAGGTGTAGACCGGCATGACGTCCCGCAGGGCCCATGGGCTAGCGGCCCCCGGCGGGGTAGGTGCCGTAGTTGACCACAGCCGCGGTGGCGGCATCGATGAGGGCAGGGCGGCCCGGCGGCTCGGTGCTGGAGGTGGGCTTGCGGAACCAGCCAGCGTCGGCGTTCCCGCCGCCGGGCGGGATCACGTCCAGTTGCACCGCCGCCAGCGCCGCCCCCATCCCCTCGAGCCACGCCGCTCCGGCATCGGCCGGCTTGGTTGACAGGCCGAACGTCGCTTCGGCCAGCGTATACAGCGGGCGCCAGAACTGGTCGGCGATCATTTGCTTGAGGGCGTCGTCAGCGCCGTCGAGGACCAGTTCCTGCTGCCGGCAATCGATCCGCGTGGCAATCCCCAGCAGCCGCTCGCGCAACGCCTCGTCCGCCAGCGAGGCTTTGGAACGCCTGAGCCTGGCATCGAACAGGTCACAGACCAGGGCATGCCACACTGATTGTGCCGCGCGCCGTTCGCTGCCCGCCGCGCCCCCAAATTGCGGAGCAATCGCCTCGGCTGCCTTCGCGGTGGGCAGGAGCACCGCAGAGGTAGCTGCAACTTCGCGAACCTCCGCACGCGCGATCGTTGCTGTCGCCGCGGCGGGTTCGCCAGCGGCGACTTTTACGTTTCGCTCGCGGGGCATGGGCGGCGGCGCGACCGTCCAGACTGGGGCCGCGGCTACAGCCGGCCGTTGGGCGGCCCTGGCCGCGGTGGGGGGGGCGAACGGGCCGACGGCCTGCCCTCGACGTGGCAACAGACCGTAGCAAACCGTCCGCCCATCGGACAGGTCGATCATCGCCGGCCGGCCGGCGGCCTCGCCCAGCCCGGGCTGGCGAAAGCGGGTCGGCTCCGTCTCCGTCGCCGCCCGCACGACCAGTCCGAAGCTGCTCAATTGTTCAGTCACCGCCGCGAGCCACGCCCGGCCGGCATCGGTCGGTGCTGCCGCAAGCCCAAAGGCCGCGTCCGCCAGCGCGTATATCGGCACCCAGAATTCCTCGACCACGGCTTGTTTCAATGCCGAATCCGGCCCGTCCAGCCCTGAGGCGCACTGGCGGTCGGAAATTCGGCCGGCCGCCGACCAGAGCGTTTCAACGATCCGCTCGGCCGACGCGCGTGCGGCGATTGTCGCCGAACCATCGCAGCCGGGCGCGCGGCCGGCGGACGCCCACGCCGCGGTCAGTACCAGGTCGTGCCACGGCGTGGCCGCTCGCTGGGGTCTGGCGAGTTGGGCATGGCCCGGAAACCGCGGCCCGCGGCCGCCCGCTTCAGCCGGGGGCATCGTCGGCAACAGCGGTGGACAGGCCCACCGCGGATGGCCGTCGAAAGTGGATGGCACCAGCCAGGATATCTCCGACAGATCCAGCGCCCCGGCGTCAGCCCATCGGGCAGCAGCCGGTACATCGGCATCGGTTCCCAGCCGCCAGCCAATTGACCGCAGGTCGCCGGTCAACTGCCGGGTCGCTTCGTCCCAGCGGTCCAGCAGTTCCGCCGTCAGCGTCGCGGACTTCGCCCGCCGCCGCACGTCCCGGCCGCGCACTTCCAGGAGGAGCCGGGCCCAAGCCAAAGCGACTTGCTCCCGCTCCCTGGCAGCGGGGTCGGCCTGGTAGGAAAGCTGCCAGGACAATGCCAAGCCAGCCTGGACCGTTTCCAGCAGGGCCACATCGTCCTCCACCACGCCCAAGTCGCCCAAGGGCCGGCCCTCGTCCCAGAGCGTTTGGAAGACGGGCGCCGCCGAGGTCGCCAACTCGGCCGCCGGCAGCGGGTCGAGCGGCGTGGACCGCAGCCCCGGCATTTGCTCGATCCGCTCCGGGCCATCGTTGGCTATTTCCATGACGACCCTCCTCGCTCCGACATCCGGGGCACATTGCCAATTGGAGCTGCCGCTGAATGATCGTGCGCGACTCGCATGGGGCCCGCACTGAACTTGGGAATCGTTAGCGCCGCTGGTGCCCCCACCGGCGGTTTCGCCGTGCCAGGCAGCTTTCCGCCGGTGAGGGCACCGGCGGCACTTGAAAACCGGGATAGCAGCCAAGCCGGCTTCATATCGACTCCTCCAGCGGTCGGACTGGCTCGCCATTGGGCCCCATCCACTGGATGCGGACCTTGCGGGCATGCTCAGACAGCAGCACCCGGTACGTCACCTCGACCTTGCGGCTGCTCGGGAACTTCAGCTTGAAAATGGCCAGCGGTTCCTTTCCGGGGGCGGTCATGTCCAGCGACACCAGCCGCTTGGGCAGTTCCCATCGTTCGTAGCGGTAGTCGACATTTTCATACAGGACCAGCTCCAGGTTGCCGTGGTCATCGGGCTGGTGCGGCCGCGGCTGCGGCTCGCCCTGCTCGGTCACGCGGTAGCCGGGGTCGAAGATGCTCTCATAACGCGATCCCCTGATCTCATGGACGATCGGCACGAGCAGGAACTCCAAAGCGTTGAGCGGCGGGACGAGGGCAACGTCGGCGTCCTGCCGGTCCTGGCGTCGGACGCGGGCATAGTGGGCCGCTCCCAGCGCCACCTTCCGCTTGGCCTCGTGGAACGAGAAACGCACTTCGTGGGCTGGGAACCCGAAGCCGGGGTCCTGAGTCGAATACTTGGACTCCTGCGCCGCCAGCTTCCAGACCAGCGGCAGTTGCGACGACCCGCCGGCCAGGAGGAACAGGTCCGGCGGGTGGTAAGGCGCGGTGCGGGCCTCCGGGTGGGCGACCTCGCGGGCGGCGAGCCAGAGGCGCCGGGCCCGGCCCAGCGCCTCCTCCAGGGCGGGGGAGATCAGATCATCCAGTTCCGCCCGCGTGATGGCGCAGTCGGCCAGCCAGCGCCGCCATTCATCGGCCAGGACCGGTCGCGGCAAGGGCGCGGCCTGCGGCCGGGACGGATCCTTGTCCATCACTTGCAGCGTGACCCCGAATTCCTCCGCCTTCACCTGCCTGATCATCTCGGCCGTCAGCCGCGGCTCCAGCTTGCCATACCAGTCGGGCATGTCCGGCGGAATGTGCACCCGCTCCTCGTCGGTCACCGGGTCCCATTGGATCAGCGACTGCGGCCACCTGCCGTAGAACTCTACCTTGACCGCCTCGGCCAGGCGCCGCAGGAACTCATAGTTCTGCTCGGCCACCGCCTGAATGTGCGGCGGGTGGCTGCGCATCATCCCCACGACGGACCCCGGCAGCGGCAGCCACGGCAGCGCCAAGACGCGCATCAGCGGCTCGGCGGGCCGGCCTTCCTTCCCCGGCCGCGACTTATACAGGTGCTCGGCCAGACGCCGCGTCAGGTGGCGGGTGATGGCCTCGGTGACGTGCTTGCCGCCGAAGTCCCTCAGCCCGGTGATGCCCAGCGGCTGGACGTCGTAAATCAGCGACCCGTTTTCCCGCCGCCGGGCGTGCAGGGCGGCGATGTCGATCGTCCCGCCCCCGAAGTCGAAGATCATGGCATCGACGTGGGGCCGGGGCGTGCCGGCCTTGACCATCTCCGCCAGCCAGCGGTCCAGATCGCGGAAGGCGCCGGCGTTGGCCTCGTCCAGGAGCAGTTCGGCCTCGCCGGTGACGCCCGCCGCCCGAAGCCGCCCCAGCACGCCGGTCAGTTCCCGCCGCTGTTGCACCGTGAAGGTGGCCGGGCACGTCACATACAAATCCTGCACGACCCCGTGGCGCAGGCGGGCGCGGGCATCGAGCAGCAGCTCGCGGAGGAACAAATAGACGAAGTCCCTGGCGGCGTACTTCCGCGGCGGCCCGCCCGGCACCGGCACCTCATGCAACGTCTGGTCGGCGATGTCCGGCTTGAACAGCTTGAACAGTCTCCCCGTTCCCGGCGAACCGCGCGCCGCCGCCTCGGCGTCAGCGCCGATCAGGCAGTGCGGCTCCGACCCCGGCCCCGTCTCGCGGATGAACAGGAGGGTCGGGACCATGTCCGCCGACGCATCGCGTTCCCCCGCCGAGTCGCGCAAGGGCTGGCAGGCATCGGTGGAGACGCGCGGCTCCCACGGGTCGGCTCGTCCGACCGTGGTATAGGTGGTGCCGAAATCGATCACCAGCCGATAGCCGGGGTTGACTCTCCTGTCGTGCGGATCGACGGCATGGACGTGAACGGGCCGGGCGGGCGACAGGGGCGCTGGCCGTCCGCCGACCACGGCCACGAGCTGCGCGGACAGCGTGAACGAGCCGGGGTGGGGCGGAGGTGTGATGGTGACGCGGAAACGCAGTTCCTGCGGGGACGAGCCGCGCGGCCACGCCTGCCCGAGCCTCTGCACGCAGACGCGCGGCGGCGGCCCGCCGGACAGGTCCAGCGGCGTGACCTCCAGCCGGTAGTCGTCGATCAGTCCCGCCAGGGCGCGGGCCGGCCTGGTCGCGTTATCAGGCGCCGGCGTGCAGGTCGCCAGCAGCACGCTGGGGCATCCGTGCGGCAGGGTCAGGCTGTCCGGTTCGATCCGGCACTCCCACTCGGGCCGCCCCGGCACCAGCCGGACCGGCACCCGGACCTGCGGCCGGTCCAGCGCATCCAGTTCAAACACGACCGTCCCCGCCAGCTCGCGGTCGATCGGCCCGGCATCCAGTGCCAGCCGGAACGCCGGCGCGTCATTGACACTCGCGCCGGGCCGCTGCGGGGTTCGGCGGGCAGCGCCGGACGCCGGGGACGCGGCCGCGGCGTGGCGCTCCGGAGCGGCGCTCACAGCGACCGGCACGTCGTCCCCCTCCCAACGCGGGCTGCTGGCGAGCAACCGCGGAAGCGTATTGCCGGCCCACGCCCGCCGGTCGGGCATGACCTCCAGCACGGTCTGGCCATTGCCCGTGGGTACGAGCACCAGGTCGCCGGCATCGCCAAGTTGCCACAGCAACTGCCGGTTGTGGTTGTCGGCGGATTCATGCGACGGCGCAGCGGGTTCATGTTCGGGGGCAGCGCCGTCCAACACGCCCGTCGCCAGCGCCGTGACGCCCACGCTGGCGGCCGATGATGCGGCCGCAAACGCCGCCGCCACAGCCTGCCGGCTCCATTCGTCCGCCTGCTCCGCCCGCGCGTTCATGCGCTGCGGCGCCGGCACCACCTTGAGCAGGACGGTCTTGGCGCGGAACGTCCCCTCCACGTTCAATGCCAGCTCGCGCGGGTAAGAACCCGTCGGCGACTGCGGCATGGCGATGTCAACCGTGAGGTCTTCGTGCGGCCCAAGGTCCTCGATCGGGACGACCACGCGGCAATCCGGAAAACGCGGTGCCGTGATCGACGTGACCCGCACCGGCAGGTCGCCGGTATTGGTCACTACCAGGGTTGTCGCGGGTTCGGCAGGGCGGGGGGGAACGAGCCAGACCAGCCCGTTGGTTTCCGCCCGGGTGGGGCCGGTCGTCGCCGCTCGGTCGGCCAATGCGTGAGCGTCCCCGTCAACGGCGCGCTCCCGATCGGAGCGGACCTCCACGTCGCGGACCAGCCGCCCGCACAGCCCGCAGTAGACGTGGTCCGGCTCCAGCCACCACCGGCGTCCCGCCGTCGCATCGCAGTTGGGACAAAAGTCCTGGTCCATCTCACGTCCGTCAGTCTTCGTCCCGGTGCTGCCCCCAGTTCGGGAAGAACGAAGTAACATCGCCGGACACCTGGGCCTTTTCATCCTTGTACCAGCCCAGCTTATATGCTTCGAGCAGCACGCTCTTGCCGCCGTCCTCGTTTTCCTTGCCTTCAGGCAACAGTTGCAGAATCCGGCAGGCCCGGGCGTTCACGCCCGGCGGAAGCACCGATCCATTACCCTCCCCCGACGGCCCGACGAAGCGGACATATTTCTGCAAACTCGACGCCAGCTCATCTTCAATCTTCTCCCGGTCGATCTCCGGATGGTTCTTTTTCAGGATGTCCAGGTAACGCTCCACTTTCTCCGACCGCAGCCGAACGGTCATCGTATGCTCCGGCGGGGAAACGGGAATCGGCATTCCCGGCATGGCGCGGGGCCGGCGATAGCACCGCTCCCCCAGCACCCGCAGCACCAGCCCCAGCATGGCGAGACGCCGCGCTTCGCGCAGCGCCGCCTCGGCCCGCTGTTCGGGGTCCAGCTTGTCGGGCAGCTCAGCGCGGTCTTCGAACCACCGGTCGATTTCTCCCTCCAACTGCTTGCGATAGTTGCCGTTGTTCCTCAGCCACCACGCCACCGTCTCATAGGCCAGCCCGACATCGACCGGCTGCTGGCGGGTCGGGTTGTACCGGTACGTGGACCACTCCTTGGCCCACTTCAGCCGGCCGGTCAATATGCCCAGCAGGGCCAGGTCCCACGACCGCGTCTCCTCGATGGCCGCCTCGTCTTCCACTCCGACCAGGTCGGGGAGCTGCGAGACCAGCCGGTTGTCGAGATGCCGGGCAGCGCCCCGGCCCGAGCGGCACATGTTGTCGTATGACTTGCGCCACTCCGGCAGCAGCAGCAGGCTCTGAAGGGCAAAGCCGTGCGCCTCGTGAACCAGGACCAGTTCCCCTTCGGCGCCCCGCTCGGATGGATCGATCGCCGCGAACGTCCAGTTCTTGTCCTTGAGGAACTTCATCGCCTGCTCCCGGTCGTAGCTGCTGACCGGCGACAGCACCGTCCCGCAAAGATAGCTCGGCTGCACCTTCCTCATGTACTCCTGGATGTGCGGGTTGAGCCGCCAGTAGGCCACGGCCCGGTCCATGGCGTTGGGCAGGACGCTCTGCGTCAGGTCGGTGATGCCCCGGGCAGAGAGGGAGTCGAACAGGTCGCGGATCTTGGGGAACTCCGCGAGGATATCGAGGGCGACCACATCGACCAGCCGCTCCACCGCCTGCTTTCCCATCCGCCGGTCCGTGTCCCGCTTCAGCTCCAGCAGGGTCGTTGCGGCCGTCGGTAATTCCGCGGCATGGATCATCCCATCGATGGCAACTTTCCGCGTGGCGACAAAACGGTCTGTGCTGTTCTTGAACGGCCCACCGAACCGCCGCGAGTCGAGCACCGCGTCAAGCTCCGCGTCGAGCTTCGCCTCTTTCTGCCAGTCCTCCTTCTCGGCCTTGGCGGCGATGTCGGAGCTGACGACGTAGTGGCGGCTGTCTTCAAACTGCATGGCGAGGTCGTTCTGGAGTTTCCGCAGGATCTGCCCCCACGGGTCCAGCTCCGCCAACTGCGACTGCTTGGCCCTTTCGATCTGATCGGTCTCGCCCTCGACCGTATGCTTGAGCTTATCGAGTTCGTCGCGCGCCTGCCGGGCCAGGGCATCGAGGTCGGCGGCGACCTGCACGAGGAAATGCCGTCGTAGTCCGGCCGAGATGCGCTTGACGTACTTGTCGCATTCTTCGGTCAGCCAGGTGCGGTACATGGAGCGGATGAGCTTGCGTGCCCGGTCATCGAGCCCGCCGAACAGCAGATCGATGAACCCCCCGGTTTCGTGGGCGTCCAGGTCTTTCCATTGGGTGAGGGCGACCGAGTCCAACTGCAGGTTGGCCGAGGCCGCGCCGGGCTCGGGCTTGCCCGGCGGCAGGCCCTGCCGAACGGCGGCGGCGGCGCGGCTCAGCCGCGATGCCAACTGCGCCAGATCGTCCGACCCCCAGGTCTTGCGCGCCGCCTGCACGTCCCGGGCGGCCTCGCCCCGGGTGGTCGAGATCATCGTGGCGGCGTCTTGGCTGGCCGGCGCGCTGGGCGCCTCAACCCCGACGGCGATCGAATTCAACAATCGCAGCAGGGCGTACGTCTGCGTCTCGGCTGCCTGGGCATTCTTGGATTTGGCCGTCTTGTCGATCCGGTCGGTCGCGTTCTCCTGGAGCCGGCCCAGGAAGTTCCGCGGCCCCAGGAACAGCCCGGCGTCCTGGGTGGTCTGCGCCAGGGCGCGTGCCTCTGCATCAGCCCCGCCGACGGCGGCGGCCCGCGCCCTGGCGGAGGACTCGGCGGTCGCCACCTGCGCCCGCAACGCCGACTGCTGCGCCTCGGCCTCGCCCGACAGCGACGCCGCTTCGAACTCCAGCCAGCGCCGCACCTGCCGCACCGCCGCCAGCCGCCGCAGTTCCGGCAGCTTCATGGTGACGCTGGCCGTCCCGATTGACGAAAAACGGATCGACCACTGCCGGCGGTACAGCAGCATCTCATCGCGGCCGTTGCCGCCGCTGTCGGCATCATCGCCGCCCAATGCCGCCCGGCGCAGCTCGCCGTTAGCGCCGGCCGGCAGGTCGTACACCAGGCCGTGGTTGTAAACCGTCCCCTGGGCGTTGGACCAGCAACTGCGGATTCGGCTGGCCAGCTCTCCTCCGCCCGTGGCAAACGCCAGGGCGTCGGCCAGCAGGTCGTAGACCTCGCCGGCATCTTTCAGGGCTCGGCCGTTGCTTTTGGAAAACAGGTAACACACCGAGTATGGCTGCCCGCGCACGTCTTCATACCCCAGGTCGCCCCACGGCCGCGTGGAGAACGGCTTGGACGACAACCCGTTGTAGAACTCCAGCTCCCGCAACGCGGCGTAGCCGTTGGCGCGGATGTTCTCCTTCTCCTGGTCGGTTTCCACATCTTCCAGGAACACATCGGGGAGGAGGAACATGCCGCGCACGTCGTTGATCGACACCCCGCGGTCCTGCATCGCCCGCACCAGGTAGGCGCAGTCCATGAAGCACCCTGACCCGGTCCCGCCGGCCAGGCTCCCGATGATGACCACGTCCGCCACTTCCGGCCGGGTCTGCCCCGACGTGCCCAGCGTCGCGGCTGGCTGCGCCCCGTGCTTGCGGGCGTGGGCCAGCGCCTCAGTCGAGGTCACCTCCGCGATCCGCTCGGCGATCTGGTCGCGGATCTCGCGCACCCGGTTGACGAACAACAACCGCCCGGCACTTCTGTTCTGCCCGGCCCCTTTATCGAACGACCACGCCGCCAGGTCCACCACGTCCTGCTGGAACCAGTCGCCCAGGTGGCTGTAGGTCCCGGCCATGTTCCGCAGGATCTTGTTCATGGCCATGGTGTCCAGCCCGGTGTAGATGCAGTCAGTGTCCGGGATGGGCATCCCCTTCTGCTGCTCCACGCCGCCATGGCTGATCCCTTCCTTGTCGGTATCGACGGCCAGCCATCGGTAGATCCGCCAGAAGTCAGCGTCGCCGTAGCGGTCGTAAAGACGCCGGCGGAACCGCGCCAGCACCTTCATGCCGGTCCCGCCCAGACCGATGAAGACCGTCGGCTGGAGCGGCCGCTGCGCCTGCACGACGTACCCGTCGTACTTGGAGTTGGCGACTTTCTCGAAGTAAAGCTTTCCCTGGCCTGGCATACGTCATCATTCCCGGCGCCGTAGCACCGCTATAAAGTCCGCTCAAAACCCCAGCCGGCCCACGCGCTCGAACAGGAACTCATCGAAATACCACGCCGCCCCGGCAAGGATCACCGCCGCCAGGCACCATCCCATGACCAGCCCCACCAACCGGGAGCGCGCCTTTGACGGCATCTTGCCGTTACGGATGCCTTTGTCGAACGACTGGAGCGACAGCACGATGACGCCCGCCGTGATGAAGACCAACAAGAGCGTCAGGACCAGCGCCAGTCGCTCCGGCGACCACACCGCCAGAATAAGCGACAAAGGCGAGCCGGCCCGTGGGAAGCGCCCCGGCATGTATTGCACGAAGTTCATTTGGCTTCATCCTCTAAACTAAATGGTCGTGCGCGATTCTTTTAGGGTCCGCAGTGCGGACCGTTTCTCCGACATCGCAAAAATGGCCCGCAGTGCGGACCCAACGAGACTCGCGGAGTCACCATGAGCCTTCGGCTCACCCGCGATGATGAAAAATGGCCACACTGGCCGACGGCTCTGCCGTCATCCTGAGCGCAGCGAAGGATCTCTTGGAGCCGCGGAGGGAAGAGACCCTTCGCTGCGCTCAGGGTGACGGCCTGAGGCCGTCAACCGCATTTTCAGAGCAGTACCGGGAGAGGGAGAAACATGCGACCATTCTCGACAGTGATTATCCGACTCTCAATAAACAAAAAGTCACACGCACACACTGCTGATCCCCGATCCTAACCCAACAGCGAATCTCCGGGATCCGTCCACGATTCATCTTCACCGGCCGGGTGGGCCGGCACCGTCGGCGGCGCCTCGGCGTGACCATCCCCGTTCACCTCACTCGCGGCGGAATCGCGGGGCTCGGCCGCGGGCGACGCCGGCCTCAATGCCGGTGGCGGCGAACCGCGCGTCCCAGCCCCGGCCGACGCCGGCGACGGGCCGCCGCCCAGCAGGCTGCCGTCCATCGGCTCGTCGCCATCCCGCTCTTCCTCCTTCGTCCGGGGCCGCAATACCTTGCGGCCAACCACCAGCAACACCACAACGCCCGCCGATCCCAGCACGATGTACAGCAGGTCGTTCCCGCCGGCCGGCACCCTCATCTTCACCGGCAGCGTCAAGCTCGTGCCCAGGTCGGCGACCTCCACCGTCACCTGCCCGTCTCGCAGCGCCTGGCCGTCGGATTTGTTGTCGGCAGCGGCCTTGATCACCAGCCCGCGCACCTTGCCGTCGCGCAGGTCGCGAAGCGTGACCGTATCCTGCGGGTCCTTCCCTGCCACTTCGAACTTGACGCTCTGGATCAGCCCCGCGGTTTCCGTCGCCCGCGCCGTGACGACCTTGTCGGCAATCTCGTCGGGCAGGTCGTCCGCCCCCACCAGCTCAAACGACACCGGCGGGACCGACGTGGCTGTATCCAGCACGGCGTTCGACCCGCTCACCAGGAACCGCGGCCCCTGGGCCGGCAGCGACTGGCACTCGGCGCCCTTGTACAAGGCGCGGAGCGAGCAGGCTTTCACCTCGAACTCGACGGCAGACGTCTGCGCTGCGGCGCCGCTGCCGTTGTCGCCCAAACGCACCATCGGGTTGAGGTCGTTGGCGTCCGCTGGAACGGCGTCGATCTCGATCTGCCCGGTGATCTTCTTGCCGGCCTTGGACAAAGTGCCGCCGGTCGGCTGGGCGAAAAGGGTAACGCCGCGTTCGGCCGGCCCGCCGCCGCCAGACGGCAGGATGCCGATCGAGTCGCTCCCTTCCTCGCCGATCGTGATCGCCAGAGCGTCGCCGGGCGAGTTGGGGACAAAACGGGCGCGGATCTTACCGGGCAGGCCGTCGGAGGTAGCCCGCAGCGTGGCGATCGGGACCGGCTGCTTGACCCCCACATACAGGAACGGAGCGGCGGCCGCCTTGACCACCTCGGCCGTCAACAGCGTCGGAGCGACGTCATACACCGCCAGGACGTTCCACGGCGCGGGCCGGGTCGTCGGCTGAGCCGATGGGGCCGGCGGCGCCTGCGGCGGCGTCAGTGTGAAAACCACCCGGTGCTGCACTCGCTTGGCGCCCTGGCCCGGCCCTGGCGCCTCGAAGCCGATCTTGATGTGGGCACTGGTCGGCAGTTCCCTCACCCCAGCGCTGGCCCGAGGGATCATCAGCCGCCACGGGTTTGCCGGGTCGAGCACGATCGCGCCGCTCGCCCCCGCATCAACCAGGCTGATCGACAGCACTCGGCCGCCGTCGGGCGACTCGGCGGCTACCGCGATGCTCGACCCGATCGCCGCACGGTTCCACTGCAACACGACCTCGCGCTCGTCGCGCTGCGCGAACCGTACCTTGCGCGGCGGCAGCACCAGCGTCCGCCCACCCGCGGTGCCCGTCGGCGGCTGGCCCCCGGCCTCGCCCGACGACAGCCACACGTCCGCCGCACGAAGGCCCGCCGCCCCGTCCAGCGCGATCGTTCCGTCCGCCGGATCGACCACAACGTCCGGGCTCGACAACTCCACCTTGACCGCCGGCATCGTCGGCGGCGTCGAAGGCGCCAGCGACTTCAGCCGGCCGAACAGCGGCACGCTGGCGCTGCCGTCCAGCGGCACGGTCACCGTGTTAACCTTCTTCCCCTGCTCGTCCTCGAACGCCACCTCCACGTCCTTGTCATCGCCCACTACCGACAGCGTGGCGCTTAAACCTTTCGGGGCCGACTCCACCTTCAGCCCGATCGGGTGCAGCAGGTCCTTGAAGGTCCCGGCTGCCGCGTCATCCAGCTCCACCCGCTCTCCCGTCCCGCCCAGCGCCGCACGCACGATCGGCGGCTGCACGTCCACGTTGATCGGCGGCGTGGCGGTAGTGGCCGCCGCCACTTGCGCGCCCACCACCACCTGCCCTTTCACCTTGCGGTCGGCCCGCACCCGCATCACCACTTCCTGCCGCGCCCCGCCTGCCGGCAGCGTCACTGCGATCTCGTTGGGCGTGCCGTGGGCGTCGGCCGCCGGCTCCTTCTGGTCCGGCGCGAAGAACTCCGACGATAGCCCCGTCCCCGTCACCAGGGCGCGGATCTGGCAGGCCTTGCCCGCCGCCGCGTCGTTCCCCGCCACCGACACCACCACGTCCTTGTACTCATGCGGCCGCAGCCGCAGCTCCGTCTTGTCCACCGTCACCTGGGCCGTCGGCTTGAGCTCCGACGCCACCACCAGCCGCACCGGCTGGGCGGCGACGAGGATGTCCGGCGTGCCCCGCGGCATCGACTGGAACTGGAACGAAAACCGCAGCACGTATTCGTAGCGGCCCTGCCCCGGCGGGAATTTCCCGTGTGCCGTCAACACCGCCTTGCCCCTAGCCGCGGCCGCGCCGCCGCCGTTCAGCGCCGAAGGCATGACCGCCGTCACCGCCAGGTCCGGCGCATCCGCCTTCAGCTTGGTGACTTCCACGTTCTTGACCACGTCCAGCGTGTTGGCAGCGCCGGCGCTGGCCGAAAAGCTCGCCTGCACGTCAACCCCCTTGCCCGCCGCTCCGTCCGCCCCGTTGGCGAAGGCGTCGGCATCCAGGATCGGCGCACCCGAGACTTTCACCGCCGCATACGATGGGAACCCCTTGGCCGGGTCGCGCACCTTGATCTCCGGCGCCTGCTCGCCGAACCGGTCCTTCAGCTTCACCGGAACCTGTGCCCATGGCACCGCTGACTTGTCCTGTTCCGCCGTGTACACCGACACCGCCGACCGCCGGCCCTCGCCGCAGAGCAGCGGCATCACCGCCAGCACTGTGTCCGCGATCCGCGCGCCCCGCCCCGGCACCGGCTTCTCCAGGTACACATTGCGGATCGTGGTCAACTGCTCGTCCAGCGGCAACGCCCCCGGTGTCGACAGCGTGTCCTGCGGGTTCTGCGTCGTCACTTCATGGAACGGCACCACGCGGACCGGGGTCCCCGACTCCAGCGCGAACCGGATCTCCTCGATCGCCGCCGCCACCGCCGCCTGGTAATAAGTCTGCGTGCTCCCCGGCACCAACTGGTTCATCGACTCCGAGCGGTCGAAAAAGACCACCAGTTCCTGCCGCCGTTCCGGCTGCGCGCCCTCGCCCACCGCCCGGCCGCCGACCCCGGCCAGCAGCGCCACCGCAGCCAACACCCCCAACAGCAGCGGCCGCGGCCGCTGTCGCAACGGGACGAAAACGAGTCGGAACATCGAATACGACATAAGGACCCCTTGCAGACGAAAGACGTCAACCGTTCTTTTCCGCCAAAAACAACGCAGCCCGGCGCACGGGGCCTCGGGTATCGGCCACTCATGTTACCCGTCGGGCGTGCGATTCCCAACCCTGCGGTCGGAGGCTCCCGGACGGAAACTCGAAATCCGAAACCCGAAACTCCCCGGGCGGAAATTCGAAATTCGAAATCCGAAACTCGAAATAAATCACAAAGGGGGAAAAACAGAAGAAATCCCAAACAAAACGTCCCCCGCGCGCGTCTGGGTTTCGGTCATTTCCCCTTTCTTGCCTTCGAGTTTCTTTCGCATTTCGAGTTTCGGATTTCGGATTTCCCGTCCCCGAATCACTTTCTCTTCACCTCCGCCACCTCGACATGAAGAACGTCCCCGTCCACCCGTAGGCACACCACCCGCTCCCCGCACAACACCGGCTGGCACGGCGCATGGCCTTCTCCCAAAGTCTTCTGTCCCCCTTCGCCCGGCTGTCGCGGCGTGCCGGATGGCGTATACGCCCAGAACTTCAGCACCTGTCCGTCGCGCACGATCACCACCAGGTCGTCCCCCACCGGCAGCAGCCCCTCCATGGCCGGGCCGCTGATCGCGAACGGCTTGCCGCGCGTGCCGCCCGTCTCGGTCAGCTCCTGCACCAGCTTCCCGTAATCCTTGCGCCCGACGGCGAAGATCCGCCCCCCGGCCACCACCAGCTCCCGCTCCGGATACCGCCGCTGCGGCCTGCCGCTCCGGTCCGGCCGGGCCAGCACCCAGAACGGCTCCTCCTCGGCATCCAGCGCCTTGAGCAGCACGCCCGGCGACTCCCCGCGCAGCTCCCAGGCATAACGCCCCTCGGCAAACCGCGCTGCCGAATCCACCGGCCCCTCCTGCCGCGACCAGACCCATCGCCCCCAGCCACCCTCCGGGCGCTGCCCGAACCTCCCGCGCCCACCCTTGGCCGCCTCCGGCGGATACGCCTCGAACGCTGCCGCCCACACGCTCGTCCGCCCCGGCACGACCACCGCCCCGTCCGTCATGATGGCCCGGCTCAGCTCAGCCGGGTCAGCGTCGTCGAACAGGCCCTCGGCCCCCTCCGACGCGCTGGTCTCCCACGACCATTCGCCCGTCAGCCGCAGCACGCCCTCGTCATTGACCGCCGGCTGAATTGAGACCACCAGCACCTGCCCGTCCGGCGACCGCACCACCGCCAGCAGATCATGCTCCTTCCCGCGCCGCGCGTCCCCGCCCGGCTGCCCCCGTTCCCGGACACCGCCAATGAACACGTTCCCCCCGTCCAGTTCCAGCACCGCCACGGCGGCCAATTCCTCGGCGAACAGGTCCACCGCCAGCAGCCGCGTCCCCAGTGCGATCAGCGCCAACCCCTGAACGATGGCCGGCTCGACGCACATGCTCTCCCGCGAGCCAGGGCGTTCGCCCGGCTCAAAGAACTCTTTCAAGCTCAGGACCTGAACATCCGGCCGATGCATGCTGACGGCCGCCGGCGCGGACGTGACGACCGCGCCGGACGCCTGACCGCCGCGCTCGCCGACCTCGGCGCGACGTGCCTCGGCCCCATGGCGACCGCCCCTGAGCCGGATGAACACGCCCAGCGGGCCGTCATGCGTGTCCAGCACGCCGAACAGATAATCCCGCCAGGCGAAGAACCGCCGCACGCCGTCCTGCTCCGTGCTGATCTGGGAGCTGGGCAGTTGCACCGGATCGGCAGCCGACCACGAATACCCGCTCACGTTCCCACTGGTCGCGCGCAGCAACGGCTCGGCGTCGGGCATTTCCAGACGTTCCCTACACCCGGGACAGAATCTCGCGCCAAGATCCAACGCCGCCTGGTGGGAATAGTTGTGAGGGCAGTTCAAGTTGGGCATGGGACCATTATAAACACGCCAGCCCTTCCACGATTCACCGGTTGTCCCTTAAGACCAGAAAACGAGGATGTCACGAGGATGTCACATGGATGTCACTTTCGCAGCGTCTCGGCACTTGCGCCGCCAATTGCTCGCGAACCCCACCTCCTTTGCGACGCAGCGGACCGGCGCCGGCCAGGGCCGCGTCGGCGCTCAGCACTCTCCCATTGCACCCGCCGGCCGACCAGCCTGAAGGCGTACCCCTGGCGATCGGGCCCGAGGTTGTTCTTGGCGACGGTGATGAGCCAGCGCTGCGCGTCGTCGGGGTCCTTGGTGACCACCCAGGCGACCCGCGCCGCCGCCGCCGGGCCGATGGAGCCGATGATGGCGTGGACCGCACTGGGCGCCTCGGGCACCGGCCACTCGTCCAGCGGTTCGGCCGCTCCCGGCAGCACCCGCTCGGGCGTCGCCGCCGCCGATGGCGCGCCGATACCACACGCCGCCAGCCGCTTAGGGGCGCTGCACAACGGCCATAAGTCGACTTGCGCTAAAAGTTTAGCCCACATTTGGTTGTGCTCCACGTAGCCGCTCGCCTTCAGTAAGTGCCCGTCCCGGGCTTCCGTGACATGTGCCACACACTACCGCCGAGTCCCCGCGCGTCGAATGGCTTCCGACCCTTTTTCCTGGCCCGACCCTTTTTCCTGGCTTTTGCCCATGTCGGGGGATCGAGGGTCTGGGGTACAACATGCTCGCTCATGTTCCCGATCAAGGACACCGTCCAGTCTCGTTCTTTTCCGATTGTCAATTGGCTGTTGATCGGTTTGAACGCGGTGATGTTCACCGCCGAGCTGTCCGCCGACGCCCGCGGTCAGGGTCAAGCGTTGATCGAAGAGTTTGGCGTGGTTCCCGCCCGCTTCCTCCATTACTGCGACGCCTACGAAGTAGGCACGCTCATCACCAGTATGTTCCTGCACGGTGGCTGGTTCCACCTCTTCAGCAATATGTGGGCGCTCTACATCTTCGGCGACAACGTCGAGGACCGCATGGGGCCGGTCAAATACCTGATCTTCTATCTGCTGTGCGGGCTCGCCGCGGGAATCACCCACATCGTCTTCAACCGCTACTCAACCATGCCCAGCGTGGGCGCAAGCGGGGCCATCGCGGGCGTACTTGGTGCCTACCTCCTGCTGTTCCCGAGTGCGCGCATTATCGCGCTCATTCCGATTTTCATTTACCCGCTGTTCGTCGAAATCCCCGCGGTCTTCTACCTCGTCTTCTGGTTCGTCTCGCAATTGCTCAATGGAACACTGGAAATCGTGCAAACCGCGTACGGCCCGGAGGCGCGGGCACAAGGCGGCGTGGCATGGTGGGCTCATGTCGGCGGCTTCGTTGCGGGCATGGCCCTCGTCTGGCCGTTCGCGGTCCCAAAGCGAAAGCTGCGGAAACGGTACGCCGACGAGTATTACCCCTGGTGAGGTCAAATGGACATGTTCTCTTGGATCTTCATCCTCATGATGCTACAGCCGGTAATCCGGCAGAAGATGTTGGAGTGGTCCAGGCTCAGGGTGATGGCCGCCCTGGAGAAAGCCCGCCGCAGCCGGGTCATCACGCTCATTCACCGGCAGGAGACGATGGGCTTCCTGGGCTTTCCCATCTTCCGATACATCGATATCGACGATTCGGAAGCCGTCCTCAGGGCCATCAAAATGACCGATGAGAACGTTCCCATCGACATGGTCCTGCACACGCCCGGCGGCCTGGTGCTGGCCGCCACGCAGATCGCCCATGCCTTGCAACGGCACAAGGCCAAAGTCACGGTGATAGTCCCCCACTACGCGATGAGCGGCGGAACATTGATCGCCCTGGCGGCGGACGAAATCATCATGGACGAAAACGCCGTGCTTGGGCCCGTCGATCCACAGTTGGGCCAGAATGCGGCCGCCTCGATCGTCAAGGTGCTCGAACGCAAGCCTTACGAGGAGGTGGACGATCAGACGATCATGCTGGCCGACCTGGCGGAAAAATCGCTGCGCCAGGTGAAGGCGATAGTCACCCGGCTGCTGTCGGAACGCATGGGGCCCGAACAGGCGCAAAAAACCGCGGAACTGCTCTCCACGGGCACCTGGACCCACGATTACCCGATCATGGCTGAGGAGGCACGAAACCTGGGACTACCCGTCAAGACCGAAGTCCCGGACGACGTCTACAACCTGATGTCCCTGTTCCCACAGACCGTTCAGCGTCGGCCATCTGTCGAGTACATACCGGTTCCGCACCAGTCTTTAGACGGTGGGGGACGGCAGACCGGCAGGCGACAGAGTAGCGGTAGAAAAACGTGAAAATGTGGATTTTGGATTGACGGGGCGTCAAAATCGGCAGACGCGATCTACCGCCAGTGCCCCCGCACCCAGAACCACCCATGCGGGCGCGGCTCCCAAAACCCGCCGACCCAGACCGCTCCAACGACCGGCGGCGGCGGGACTGCTTCCACAATCGGCACGGGCGCCGGCCCGTACACGTACCCGGGAGGGGGCGCAGGAGAAGCGGTATATACCACGGGCGCCGTTGTTGGCGCGGGAGGAGGAGGAGGAGGAGGAGGAGCGTAGACGACCGCCGGCCGGGGCTCCTGAGAGCAACCCGTCAACAGCAGTAGTGCGATCAGGCTTGCGAATGTGAGTCGATGCATATATGTTCCGCCTTTCAGGTCATCTCTCGCAAAAACCCTTCGCAGAGTTCCACTGCCGAGTGAGCGTCGAGGGCGATGTCTACGACACGGCCCTCCAGCGATAACAAACTCGAGATTAGAGTTGCTGAATCGGGATGGTCTTCGATCACGAGCAGATGCATGGTGCCTTTTGCGAACGCCGATAGCGTAGCCGCTTCCTTCGCAGCGAGCGCATCAGGAAAACCCGAAGCGCGGCATCAAGCCGGCGATGCGATTTGCGAACCAATGATGCAACGTGACTGGTTCACTCTCCCGCAAACTCCTTCGGCTGGTCGATCACCCGCAGGCAAACGGTCGGCGTGGTCACCGTCGCCAGCGCATCGATCGCCTTGAGGCTTTCGCGCATCGGGCCTTCGGCGGCCTGGTGCGTGGTGATCACCACAGGTACGACTGGGTTGGCCTGGCCGTCGCCGGTCTCGGGTTGGAGGATGGCCGACAGGCTGATCTTGTGGGCGCCCAGGATCTGGCTCACCTGGCCCATTACGCCCGGCTCATCCTTCACCATCAGCCGAAGGTAGTAGCGGCTGCGCACCTGCTCGGGCGGCAGCACCTTTGCCGGCGGGGCGGAGTCGGGGTAGATGTTGAGCTTCCGGAACGAAAGCGGCGCGATGCCCAGTGCCACCGAGATGAGGTCGGCGACGGCGGCGCTGGCGGTCGGCAGTTGCCCGGCGCCGCGGCCGTAGAACAAGGCGTGCCCCAGCGCGTTCCCGAAGACGCTGATGGCGTTGAACCCGCCG
>Ga0182024_10003804_pt1 | contig 35373 bp, 22 predicted proteins | sample P32metaG_FD_120480 | JGI IMG/M metagenome (GOLD analysis project Ga0182024, IMG submission 120480) | Permafrost microbial communities from Stordalen Mire, Sweden - P3-2 metaG (Illumina Assembly) | ecosystem: Environmental > Terrestrial > Soil > Wetlands > Permafrost | place: Sweden: Stordalen...
AACGAGCGGATGGCTCTGCTTTCAGCAACTGATCGTAATCTTCAAGCGCCTCTGTGAAACGGCCAAGCGTCAGAAGACAGGTGGCACGATAGAGTCGGTAAGCGACTTTGGCGGGATCCATGGCAATGGCCTGCGACAGATCATCAACTGCTTGAGAAAATCTGCCTAACTCTATAAAGGCGCTGGCACGCAGAAAGTAGCTGCCATCATTCTTGTAGCCGTTTTGAATGCAGCTGGTCAAATCCGCCACGGCCTGATCGAAATCTTTCAACTCTGTATGACAGATCGCCCGGCGAAAATAAGCAACCGGATGAATACCCGACGCATCGATCGACTGCGTGTACTGCGCCGCAGCCTCCGCATATTGTCCGTTCTCTTCCAGGCGCAGTGCCGCATCAAAATATTCTTTCGCCTGCTCTTCGCGGTCCGTGACGCTCATTCTTCTGCTCCTGCTCGTTCGGCTGTCCTGTCTGGTGGAATTAGTTAGTTTAGCAGAGCCGGTCTTGACCATCGCCTCGATCGCTGGTCTGCCACGGGGTTGGCAAAGATAAAACCAACGATCCGATGGGGGCCGGATCGTTGGTCTTACGATGGTCTCGGTGAAAAGGCGATCGAACACCCACCTATCTGGTGGTGGGCTGGAATCCTCGGCGCGGTGAGAGCCTGGCGATCAGTCCTTTACGGGGGACGGCGGCCATCTCTGCTTCGAGCTTGGTTGCTTTAGCATCCAGTTTGGCGATGTGTTTTTGCAAGCGATCTTGCTCCTTGGCGGGCGTGGTTGGGGCCAGCGCAAGGTAGCAACGATACTGATTCGACGCTTCGTGCAGCTCTTTGGCTTCGTTGGGATAGAGGCGTTCCAGCGCGGCGGCCAAACCATCGCGAGCTTCAGCATTGCGAGGATTGCTGAAAACAGCCTCGTGATATTTGTCGACAGCGCTGGCGAGCTGTTTTCTGCGAGCCAGATCGTTAGCCATAGTCAAGCTTTCACGAGCCTTTTCGCGAACCTTGGCCACCTGATCGACGCCGCGTTTGGCGCGCTCTGAGGCTTGGGGCGCGCCGGCCGCCTTGTTATAGGCCAGCTGCGCCGAATCAAGATCCTTAATCATCAGCGCCAGATCACCCAGCGCCAGCAACTGCTTGTCTGAAGCGGTGTTGTTGATGAGGAAATTCATCTGCTCAGCCGATTCCTTGAACTTGTTTTGCGCCAATAAGGCCTCGGCGTATGCCACACGCTCGCCGTCATTTTGCGGTGTGCCGATTGATTTCAGATCGAGAGTTTTGCCGGCAAGCGCATACAACTTAGCCTGGGCAAGCCTCAGTTCCAAATTGTTTGGATTCATCCTCACCGCTGTATCGATCGACTTCTCTGCGTCATTGAAGTCGTTGGAAGCGAAGAATGCACCAGTAGATTCTTTTTGCGCCTTGAGATAGAAGGCGCGAGTCAAGCCATCTCCAGCTACGGTGCTACCTGGCGCTATGGCCATCACTTTTTCGTAGTCTTTGATCGCATCGTCGACTTTTTCCAGGCGCAAATTATCGTTGGCCAGACGCAACAACAACTCAGCATTGTTGGGCACCACTTCCAGTCCTGATCGCAGCTCGGCTATGGCAAGCTCGATGTCACCACGATTTTCGCGCACGTTGGCAATATGAATGTACGGCGCTGCAATCTCCGGTTTTATCCGTACTGCTTCCTGGAACTGTTGTACGGCGCCGACCATATTGCCCTGCGTTTCATAAGCTTTCCCAAGCTCAAAGTGAACCGGGGCGCTGTTGCGGAATTGATACAGCGATGTATTCAATTCGCCAATGGCGTCGTCAACTTGTCCTTGCGCCAGGAAGGCTTTGCCCATTCCATAATGAGCGGTTGAATTGCCGCTGTTGATGGAGAGCGCTTCTTTGAAGTTGGTCATGGCAGAGGTATTATCGTTGCGCTGCAAGCTGAGCATTCCCAGTCCGGCGTATGCGTCGGAACAGTTCTTATCGAGGTCTATGGCCTTCTGGAAAGCCGCTTGCGCCCGGTCGAACTGCCCCTGCTCCTTGAGCACCATACCAAGGGTGTAATTCGCTTCCGGCGATTTCTGATCGTACTGCAAAGCACGATTGCACTCCGATTCGGCTTGCGCCAGTGCGGATGCTTTGGTCCTGCTCACCGTCAGCGATGAGGACTGCAATCTATTAACGGCCGTGATTGCTTTACCGCAATGAGCGATTGGATTTTCCGGATCCACTTTCAGTGCTTTGTCGAACTCTTCGTCTGCTCGATCTAATCTGAACGTCTTGGCATAGATCATGCCCAATCCAACCCGTGCTGACAGGTCATTCTTGTTCTTATTCAAAGCATCATGATATAGAGCTTCAGCCTGATCGAATTTGTTGTTCTTCAATAATTCATCAGCCTGTAAAACCTGCCGGCTGACATGTCCGTGCAGATAAGCACGGTGATGCGCGGCATGCGAGCTTGCGTACACTGCTGGCGTAGCGGCCAAACCGCCGATTAATAGTGTAGTAGCAAAGGCTACAGTAGGTTTACATAGATACTTAGTCATCGCATTCTCCATCCGTTGGTCTGTGGGCAGCATTTATACACATCCCACGCACCTCGCGCAAGCAAAATCCTCGTAAAATTTGCTCTAACAATCGAACTTTTTGCGCATCCTTGACGTTGCGAGATCAGGATCGAACTCAACAAATCGCCGGCGATCAACCCAGCTATAGTGGCGCTGGTGACCCTTTCGCGCAGTAGAATCAACTGGAGAAAAAACGCAAAATCGGACGCTGAAGCGGTAAAATTAGTTCCAACAATTTTATCTTCACCAGCAACAATCTTTCAAAACCCGCTTGTTTCCTTACATTCCGCAGAACGCCTCTGGGCAAATCGATAACCGCGCAAATTTCGACAGGCTCTGAGTTTGCGCCTCACCCAAACACGTTAGTATGTGCAACTCCGCATCAAAAGCCAGATTTCACTCAAAACAAAGTTTGCAATACGAATTGGGGATAATTTCGTATAGCCAATTCTATACTTTCTCGCCGCATTGCACCTTACAACCAAACCGCCTGCTTACTTGATTCACTGGCGCAAAAATACTGCGGCTTTTGGTGGTTACTTCTCAAGCACGCGGCTGTGCCACTACGAGCAGTGGCACGTTGCCTGACTACATTTCGATTGCAAGCGGAACGAGCTGTCTGGGCAAGCTAGCGCGGCTGGCGCGCTAAAGCCCGCTTCTCTCGAATTGGCGCGTTCCATTGCCCAAACAAAATCTGGCACTGCGGATTGTTGATAGCGAAGTTCCGCCTGCCAAGTGATGTGACCTTTTCGCAACCGTTGAGGCGGAGCTGCATTAGCGCCGGCATCTTCAGGCGGCTTAGCCCGGCGTCGGTGATCTGCGTGTGCGCGAGATCCAACGAGCGCAGGCTTTTTATTTTTTCCAAATAAGGCAGACTCTGATCGGTGATGTGCGTGTCGCCGATCTGCAGCTCCTGAAGACTGGGAAGACTGGCGAAAATGGGGGCTGAGCGATCGTCGATTCCAGTGGCCGTAAGCGCCAGGCGCGCAATCGGCAGCTCAGGCAATTTCGCCAATCCCTGGCTTGTTATTGCCTTATTAAACTCTGCTCCAAGTTGCTTCAATGTCTTCAAATCGCAAAGTGCGCCGAAGGCCTCATCGTTCAATCCACAATCGCCGACATTCAACTTGCTCAACATCTTCAACTGATGCAGCGCCCGGCAGTCTGCCGCCGTCAGTTGCAGTCCGTCAATTTCCAGCTCCTCCAGATTGCGAAATTTCGTCAGCACCGGTATCGACTTATCAGTCAAGCTCGTGTAATTGACTTTGAGCAGCAACAAAGGCAGGTCCTGAATCAACGGCAGTGTCGCATCGGTAATGGCGACAGGCTGCTCCTCCGCCTCCAACTCCGTTATGTATTTCGCCTTTCGGTTTTTGAGCCAGGCAAGCGTTTCTACCGGACAGTTTTCACCGTCCAGACTGACAAGCGGCTCCCTGCCCCCAATAACCTTCAGCTTAGCGCTCCTCAATTCAGCCGCAGATGCTTTATTGAGATCAGGCTCGTTACTTGGACTCTTCATGTCCTTCGCGCTCAGATAGGTCTTGCTCGCTTCTTCTGGAATCTGGTACAGAGTTGTAGCGTCCATTTGAAAGGGCTTGTAGTTCTGAACGTCGCGCTTTTCCCCCAACGCATAGAAAGCGATCAAACAAGAAATGCCAGAAAGAAGCAGCACGCCGACAATGCCTAACGTCCAAGCCACAGCAGGCTTGAGGGAGCTTTTCTCCAGTGCCGGAGGCAAGGGAATGTGATACCAGTTGCGGTGCTCGCTGGCAAGCGCCGCCAACTCTTTTTGCAATTGATCGACTGATTGATAGCGATTGTTAGGGTCCTTCTCCAGCATCCTGCCGACAATTGCTTCCAGGCTGTTGGGGAACTTATTGCCATGGACGACACTGTTCAGCGGTTTGGCATTTTCGCCCACCTGTTTCAAAATCACTTCCACTACCGAGGTGCCCCAAAATGGCGGCACACCCGACAGTGCCTCGTAGAACACACAACCGAGCGAATAGATGTCGGCGCGTTGATCAACGACCGTTCCTTTAGCTTGCTCAGGACTCATATAGAGCGGGCTGCCGAACACTTCGCCGGTCTGCGTCAGCGTCTTCATCGAAGTGTTGTCCATGATTTTGGCAATACCGAAGTCGACAAGTTTCACCTTCGGATTTTCGTCGTATGGATTGACAAGCATGATATTGCTTGGCTTCAAGTCTCTGTGCAGGATGCCATAGTCGTGAACGTAAGCCAGCCCATCGCAAACCTGCAAGAAAACGTTCATCGCTTTGGCCATGCTCAGATGCCCGCGGTCGGCAATCAGCTCATCGAGACCCATGCCGTCAACGAATTCCATCACCGTGAATGGCTGCCCGTAGTCGGTCACGCCCATTTCGAAAACTCTTACCAGGTTGGGATGGTCCAGCTTCGCCAGCGCCTGCGCCTCGATCTGGAACCGCCTGATCGACGTCGGTGTAGAGTTCGCCGTCTGCAGCATTTTGATCGCCACAACACGCTCGAGTTCAACTTGCTTGGCCTTGAAGACAACTCCCATGCCGCCGGCGGCCAGCCGATCCACAAACACGTATTTATTTTGGAAGCACTCCCCCACCTCGGGCGTGGACAAAACCTTCGTACCGTCGTTGGGACAGATCGGCACACCGGCGTCAAGTTGCAGTCCACATTTGGGACAGCGGATCAGGTTCAAAGTTATGTCGATGAACGATTCTTGCAAGCTCGACCCTACCGAGGGTATGCGCTCTTCCTTTATACCCGCAGCCCGTCAGCGAACTCACTAACCGTCCCGGGTGACAAGGCAACCGGTGCGCTTTTGGAAGTCGGCAATCGCCTTGCTGGTTAACTGATTCAGCGAGCCCAGCCTCAGTTTGAGCAATCCAACCGGATTGAACGAGGCCAGACCTTTGTCTGTAATTTCATCGTCATCGACGATGCCCAGCACCCGCAACCCCTTCATCTTCGCCAAATAGGGCAGACAACGATCCGTAATCTGATCGGCGCTCACATCCAGATCCTGAATGGGCAAGGTGGACAGCGCCTCCACCCCCTTGTCTGTGATCAGCGTCCGGGCCACGCTCAGCCGGAGCAATGGCAATCTTGCCGCAGCCAGCGTTTCGGCTGCGTCATCTGAAATACGGTTGTAGCCAATGATAAGATTTTTCAGTCGTGACCATTTGGCCACAGACTTCATGGCTTCGTCGTCGAGGTTGCTGCTGACCCCGAAGAATTCAGTCAGTCTGTCCAATTTCGCCAAAAGTCTAAGGTCGTCAGACTTGAGCTTCACGCAGCTGAGATTAAGCGATTCGATCGTATGCATTCGACTGATCGCGGGAATCGAAGCACTTGTGATACGCGCGCTGCTCAAGTCCACTTTCACCAGGGGGTAGTCGCGGAAGTAAGGAATTGCATCGTCGTTGATGCCGTGCGAGTCCGCTCGCAAAAATGTGATGTAGTTGTCTTTGCGCTCTTTGAGGAAGTGATAGTTGTTCGGTTGGATGTATTTGCGCAGATTGAGCTCCTCTTCTCTGCCCTCTCTGACAATCATGTTGCGAACCGACTCGTCATCGATGAGATCCATCGACATCATCCCGTCTTCTTCATTGAGCAAAGGCGTCTTCTTATCTTGCAACGACACGTGCACGACCTTTTCGTGCTTAGCAGATTGCTGAACGATGAAATTGACGGCGACGCCGACAATGCCCAGGATCACAAGTAAGCATGCCGGGAACACCCACGCCGGTTGTTTGCTCAGACCGAAATCCGGCACCACAATGTGATACCAGGCGCGGTTCTCCTCGGCGAACGTTTTCAGGTCAGCCGCTACTTCCTCGATCGATTGATACCGCTGCGCCGGCTCTTTTTCCAAAGTTCTGTGCACGATTGCTTCCAGTGCATTGGGATATTTGACGCCGCGGACAACACTGTTCAACGGACGAGGCTTCTCGCGCAAGTGCTTCATGACCAGCTCGACGATTGTCTGACCGGAGAACAGTTTGATGCCGGTGAGCGACTCGTACATAACGCAGCCGAGTGAATATATGTCTGAGCGTTCGTCCACCGCCAGCGATTTGGCTTGCTCAGGGCTCATATAGAGCGGGCTGCCGAACACTTCGCCGGTTTGGGTCAAATTGTGCTCCGTAGCGCCGTCTATGAATTTGGCGATGCCGAAGTCGACGAGTTTAACAGTCGGATTCTCGTCTTGGGGATTAATCAGCATGATGTTGCTCGGCTTAAGATCGCGGTGCAGAATGCCCTGCGCATGGACGTATTGGAGTCCGTCGCAGATCTGCCGAAAGATGTTGATCGCCTGATTGAGACCGAGACGGCCCTGTTCCTTGATCAAGCTATCAAGCCCCTTGCCTTCGATAAATTCCATAGTGGTGTAAGGTTGTCCGTACGTGGAGGCACCCAACTCATACACTTTCACCAGGTTGCGATGATCGAGCTTGGCCAGCGCCTGCGCTTCTTGCTGGAAACGGCGCAGAGAGTTGGCGTTGGCGCCGGACATCTTAGGCATTTTGATGGCGACAACCCGGTTCAAGCCGAGTTGTTCGGCTTTGAAAACCACTCCCATGCCGCCGGCGCCGATGCATTCGACACACCGATACTTGCCGTCGAAAATCTGCCCCACTTCCGGCATGGCCAAAAGATCCGTGCCATCGGCCGGACAGACAAGCAAGCCTTCGCCTAGCTCCAGCCCGCATGTCGGGCAGCAAAATGGTTCAAGGCCCAAATCAGGTTGAGTAGTTTGCTTATCTTGTTGCATGCCACGAGCAAAGAAGCATATCCACCGCTTATATACCCGGTGAGCGAAACGAGACGGCGACGGCGCAGTTGCTAAAAGACGTAACTACCGCGACCGTGGGTTCTACCTGAGTCAAGTGTGACGAAGCAAGCCGGGTTGTTTCTCTTGAACTGCACGATGGCGTCGCGAGAGAGTTGCGGCGAATTATACAGGCGCAGTTTGAGCAGGTGCACCGGCTTGAACTGGCGCAACCCTCGGTCAGTGATTTGCGGATTTTGACCGATGTCCAGCATTCTCAACTCGGGCATGTGCGCCAGATATGGCAGGCATTTGTCGCTGATGCCAGCGTTTTCCAGTCTCAGATTGGCAATTTGCGGCATGTGCGAAATCAATTCCACACTTCGATCGGAGATGCCGGTAGAACTAACGTCTAATCTTCTCACCGGCAGCCCGGCACGGAGCAGAGTCGCTATGCCCTCGTCGCTTACCTTGCCGTTGCCCGCGATGCAGAGGCTGGTCAGCTCCTTAAAAGCCGCTATGCTCTTGATCGATGTCTGGTCCAGTCCGGCGCCGTAAGCACCGAGTTCGGACAGCTCGCGTAAACCGCTCAGAGCTTGCCAGTCAGCGTGATCGAAATTGCTGCCGTCCAGAATCAAATGCTCCAGTCGGCTCATTTTGGCAATGAAAGGAACGGATTTGCTTGTGATGTGCGCGTAGGGAATGACCAACTCGACTAACGGAAATTTGGCTAGATACGGCATGATCCGATCGTCGAGATTGGCGTCCTTATCACCTTTGAACGAAGTCAAATATTTGTCTGGACGCTGTCCCAACATAGAATAATCGGCAGGAGTGACGAAATTCTTCAACCGCATCTGCTCGGTATGCCCTTCTTTCATCACTACTGCCGCAGTCTCTGAGATCAGATCGTTGGCGCGCATAGGGGAATCAGCCAATGTAAGCTCTTCGGTCGGACGATCGATCGTTTGTGGCTGAGTCTCATAACTTTCGCGGTCGCCGAATTTATTGTTGATAAACATAACTGCGGCGCAAATCAGAGAAACAAGAAGCAGTGCGCTGACAGCAAGAACAATCTCATTCTCTTTGCCATCGACCATCAATCGAGGAACGCTAACGTGATACCACCCGCGGTTCTCTCGCACAACGCGCTGCAGCTGATTGGACAGTTCTGTCATTGATTGCTGCCTGTCTTTAGGCTCTTTCTCCAGGGTCTGCTGCACGATCGATTCGAGCGAGTTGGGAAACTTTTGACCGCGCACGACGGCGTTGATTGGCTTTGGCTTGTCGCCAACCTGCTTGATGATCACCTCGACGGGAGACTGCCCGCTAAACGGCGCCATACCGGTCAAGCTCTCGTATAACACACAACCGAGCGAATAAATATCTGAACGCTGATCGAGAACTTTTCCTTGTGCTTGCTCCGGGCTCATGTAGGCCGGCGTGCCAAAGACTTCGCCGGTGCGTGTAAGATCCAGCGTTTCGCTGGCGTCCATCAATTTGGCAATGCCGAAGTCGACGAGCTTAACTGTGGGCTTTTCACTCTCAGGATCGATCAACATGATGTTGCTGGGCTTCAAATCTCGATGCACGATTTCGTAAGCATGTACGTATTCGAGTCCTTCGCAAACCTGGACGAAGATACACAGCGCCTGCGCCAAACTCAACCGCCCGCGCTGTTCCAACACCTTATCCAGTCCAGCTCCGTTAACCAGCTCCATGACCATATAAGGCTGACCGAAACGGGTGGAACCCATTTCCATTACCTTGACCAGGTTGACGTGATTGAGCTTGGCCAGCGACTGCGCCTCCTGCTGAAAGCGCTGCACAGTCTTGTCGGAAACGTTTGCCGTCTGCAGCACTTTAATCGCCACGAGCCGGTTCAACCCCAATTGCTCGGCTCTGAACACCGTGCCCATGCCACCGGAGGCGATGCGGTCGAGAATTTTGTATTTGTTTTCGAACAACCCACCCTGATCCGGTGCGGCAAGAACGTTGACGCCGCACGCCGGGCAGATCAGCATGCCCATGCCGAGCTCAAAATCGCATGAAGGACAGCGTGCGGTGGCCTGCATTGCCACTCCTACATCTCCAGGTCTGTGTCTTCGTCACTATCGTCCCATACAATCATGCACTCGTGATTCAGCTGGTGAAACTGCGCCAGGGCGGCCGGGGAAAAGCCCCGTTGGTTAGACAGTTTCAACTTCAAAAGACGCGGCAAATGAAGATTGCTCAGTCCCTTGCTGGTGAATAAAGTTGAGCGCAAATTCAGCGATCTCAGATTGGCCATAGTGTTGAGGGAGGCGACAGCATCATCATTGACGACGGTCTTTTCGAGCGAAAGCTCCATCAGCTCCGGCAGTTCTGCCAGCCAGCGGATCGACTGATTGGTGATATTTGTTTCCTGGAGGTCGAGTTTGACAATCGGTAATTTAGCGGCAGCAAGATCTTGAATGCCGCCGTCGGTAACGCCTTGATTGATCTTCAGATTTAGACGGCTCAATCGCTTAAAGGCGGAAAAATACTTGAGGCCTCCCTCGACTATCCCGGTATGCTGTGCGTTTAACTGCCTCAGCCGCGTCAGCTTGGCCAGCTGCCGCCAGTCTGCTGTGCTCAGAGGAATGTCTTGCAGTCCCAGCACCTCCAGCGTTTGCATGCGGCTGATCGCCGGTATCGACGCGCTGGTAATGCGAGAGCCGTCCAGGCGCAGCTCCAAAAGGGGAAAGTCGCCGATCGCCTCAATCGCCGCGTCTTGGAGTTGGGTCGAGTCCTCGACTTTGAACGAGGTCACATATCTGTTGGCGCGCCTTTTCAACAAAACATATTGAGAAGGGGCAATTCTTCCCACGGGAAAGTCGATTTTCTCCCCGGCGCGATGCTCAATCAGGTTCAAATCGACGTAGTCCGACGGATTGGTGTTGGCAGCTTTCTCAACTAACTTGCTGCCGGTCAACATGCCGTCGTCCTTCGGAAGACTGTTCGGCAGTGCCGGATGTTTCTCCATTGAACCGGCGATGGAAACAATTAATGCTATGGCACAGGGCACGGCAACACCAGCAGCCAACATCCAGAGCCTGTCTCGCTTGAATTGAACAGCAGGAATATTGGCGTGATACCACAAGCGGTGCTCAGTCCGAAACCGGTTCAGTGCCTCTTTTACCTCGGTAATATTCTGATAGCGGTCGACCGGCTCCTTCTCCAGCAACTTGCGCACGATCTCCTCCAGGGCATTGGGATATTTCACCCCGCGCGTCACCGCATTCAACGGTTTGGGCACAGCGCTCACCACTTTCATGATAATCTCGAGAACGGATTGACCGTTAACCGGTGGCACTCCTGAGAGCGCCTCGTAGATGACGCACCCGAGGGAATAGATGTCGGATCGCTCGTCTGCCGTCAGACCTTTTGCCTGTTCGGGGCTCATGTAGAGCGGGCTGCCGAATACCTCACCGGTCTGGGTCAGACTCTTGGAGAGCGTATTGTCAGCGACTTTGGCGATGCCGAAATCCACCAGTTTAACTCTGGGATTTTCGTCGATCGGATTCATCAGCATGATGTTGCTGGGCTTCATATCCCGGTGCAATATTTCATGAGCGTGCACATACTCCAGCCCCTCGCAGACTTGTAAAAAAATGTTGATCGCTTGTGCCAGGTGGAGGTGCCCTTTGTCGGCGATCAGATGGTCGAGCCCACAGCCATCCACAAACTCCATGACCGAATAAGGTTGGCCCTGCCGAGAAACACCCAGCTCGTAAACGCTGACCAGGTTGGGATGATGGAGATTGGCCAGCGTCTGGGCCTCTTGCTGAAAGCGGCGCACGGATGTGACAGAAGCGTTGGCTGTATGCAGTATTTTAATAGCGACGATGCGATTGAGTTCTTGTTGCCTGGCCTTAAAGACCACGCCCATGCCTCCGGCTGCGATACGTTCGACGAATTCGAATCGTCCTTCGAACAGCTCGCCGATTTTCGGCGTCACCACAACATTGGGACCATGGCTGGGACAGAAGTCCGCGCCGGGTTCGAACTCCTGACCGCAGCTGGAGCAGCTACCGGTTGTGGCAGCCAGATCTATCGAGGACTCCATTTCGGGCATTCGCCTACCCTTGAAAGCACTAAGTGTTTTATACCCGCCTAATGCCGAATTCGGCCAGCAGCGGGCATTCGGGCGATTATTCTTCAGCCCACGCAGCAGGCGTGGCGGCGTTAGAGCCCACAGATAGCCAGTATCGTTTGTAGTTCTGGTCAGACCACTGCACGACACATTTGGGGTTATTTTTGAGAAACTGCCGAACCCCATCAATAGTCAGTTGACCACAGCCGCCCACATATAGCCTGCTCAAGCCAGGAGCTTTGAAACCGGACAATCCCTTATTTGTCAGCTTTGTGCCAACGAGACCCAGGCAACGCAAGCTGTGCATTCGTTCAAGAAACGGCAGACATTTGTCCGTCAAAGGGACAGTGGACATGGTCAGTTCAGCCAGCTCCGGCATGCCAGTGGACAGATATTCGATCGACCTATCGGTCAAGCCGGAGCAGCGATCCACCGACAAGAAAGAGATCGGCGCCGGACTTTGAACGATCGAGTAAATTCCCGCGTCGGTAATCGGTGCGGAGTTGAGATGCAGACGGCTCAACCGCTTGTGGCGGCACAATATCGCCAACAACTGGTTATCGATCTTGGCCTCGGACACGCTTAGTTCAGTCAGGGCCGGAAGCCTGAGCAGCATCCGGCAATCATTAGCGGTCAAGTGCAGGCGATCAATTTCCAATATCTCAAGGGTGCTAATGCGGGAAATCGCTGGAATAGAGACATTTGTCACAAACGAATGGTTCAGCCCGAGCCTGCGCAATGGAAAGTCTTCGATGCAAGGAATTATTTTGTCATCGATATAGTTTTTCTTGGCGATGGTATCTATCTCAGTTACATAGCGATCCGTCCTGCGTTTGAGACAGTCCAATATAAGCGGATACGTTTCGCGATCGCAGCACTCAGGCATAAACAAGATTCTGCGACCATGATCTGCGACCATGTTTTTGATAATTGCTCGAATGTCGTCCGACTCCGGTCCCACCGGTTGCTTGGATTGGGGATCGGCTCTGTGGTGGACGACATCGGCCGCGGAATCGAAGGCTGTAGGAGCCATTGGATTTTTTTGCTGCAGATTGGAAACGCTAAAATAGGCGACAAAACCACACAGACTGAGAGCGACGAAACAAATCAGAGACCAGATCACTGCTGATTCCTTTTTTCGCTCGACCAAAATTCCAGGCACCGCCAAATGGTACCAGGGGCGGTGCTCGACTGCCAGTTTTTGCAGCTCGATTTTCAACTGATCGACTGACTGGAACCGTTTCACCGGATCCTTTTCTAACATCTTATCGATCAACGCTTCCAGGGCGTTGGGATATTTCTGACCGCGCACAACGCTGTTGAGCGGTCGATGTTTTTCCCCGACCTGTTTCATGATCACTTCTACCACCGTCGTTCCGGCGAAGGGAGCGATGCCGGTCAGCGTTTCGTACATGACGCAGCCCAGTGCATAAATATCGGAGCGCTCGTCTGCGCCCGCTCCCTTTGCCTGCTCAGGGCTCATGTAGAGCGGACTGCCGAAGACCTCGCCGGTCTGCGTCAGATGCTTGGCAGCGCTGGTATCGGAAATTTTGGCGATGCCGAAATCTACGAGCTTGACTGGCGGGTTGTTGTCCGCAGAGCTGCAGATCATGATATTGCTTGGCTTCAAGTCACGGTGCAGGATGCCTGCGTCGTGGACATACTGCAGCCCGTCGCAAACTTGCAAGAAAACGTTGAAAAACTGCAGCAGAGTCAGTTGCCCCCGCTCTTTCAGCACAGCGTCGAGGCCCTTCCCGTCGATGTACTCCATCACCATGTAGGGCTGACCGTAATCTGTCGTGCTCAGCCCATAGACCTTGACCAGGTTAGGATGATCGAGCCTGGCCATGGCCTGCGCTTCTTGTTGAAACCTCTGCACAGAAACATCGGTGGCGTTGGCGGTCTGGAGCATTTTGATCGCTACTGCTCGATCCAAACCACGCTGCCTGGCTTTGAAGATCACGCCCATGCCACCTGCGGCCAACCGCGAGATGAACTCATATTCGTTCTCAAAGACGGTGCCCACGCGGGGAACAGTCAGCACCTCGAAACCATCATTGGGGCAGACGGCCATGCCCCGATCCAGCTCCAGCCCGCATTTTGGACAGCGGATTGCAGCAAACTTCGGCTCAGCGAACGACTCTTTTCCTTGCATTTGGTTGACTCGCCGGCGCAGATAGCGCCGATCAACTTATACCCGCAAATGCCGCGCCGCAGACTATTTGCTGGCAAGGCAACAGGGACACGCTACGAGATAGTACGATTACGTATAATACGTGCAAGCAAAAATTTTCCACACGCATGCCGCTTGCCTTTCGGTGCCGATTAAGAGCAACCGGAGGCAAGCAGCATGGTGGGAAAACCATCCGCTCCCATGACGCGCTACCTCGAGGGCGGCCGCATGGGAGTGATGTAGGGTGACTGCGGCGGCCGGCTGGTCGGCGCCGAGGGCTGCGACACGAACGAACCACCGGTGTTAACGGGGTCGTTGCCACCATATTTGGTGTGGTCGTTCATGTTGTCGACCGCCATTGCCAGCAGACCGAACACCAGGGCAATCAGCAACAGGATCCACCACGTGCTCATCTTCCTGCCAGTGTTTGGAGGACACGGCAGGTTGGGAGGCAGTGGCGGGTTCGGAGGCGTCGGCGGTTTCGGAGGCGTCGGCGGTTTCGGCGGCGTCGGCGGCTGGCAGTCGCAACCGCAGTCGCTTCCACAGGCGCAGCCGTTGCGGCAGTTGTCGCAACCGCACTTGCAGCCGCAGCAGGGTCCAGGCGTGCCCGGATTCTGCCTGACGGACATACGCACGTCCACCTTCAGCTCGTGCTGGTGGGTCGGCGTGCTACCGTCTGCCACAGCCGGACCGGCGTCGAGGTTCAAGCTCAAGCAAGCCTCAGCTTCCTTGTGCTCGGTGGTACCGACGTCGCCCAGCTTATCGAGGCATTGCGCCGTCGCGATCTCTGCAAACTGCTGCAGAGTCTCGTGGAACTCCCGGTTGCGCTTTTGGGCCGCAGCCAGTTTTCCAGCAGCACGCTGCTCGACCGCCTGCAGGTAAGCGACGATCTTCGCCTCGAACTCCTCCATCGTGCCGGAGTTTTCGATCGTGCAGCTCGCCAGCCTGACCTTCTCCGCTTGCGGAAGCTGGGCTTCCAGACGCTTTTTCGCCTGTTCCGCGTCCATGTTCGGACGAAGCACCAGGCGTCCCATCTGCACAGCGGGGTCAACCGCCAGCGTCAGGGTTTCGTCATAGTCGCCTTGCAGCTTCGATTCGAAGAGGAGCGGCACCTCGACGAACACGACCGAGGTCGCTGAGATCTGGTTGACGCGCTGTTTGCACAGTTCGCGCACAGCCGGGTGGATGATCGCCTGCAGATCGATCCGCGCCTTGGTGTTGAAGAAGACGATCGCCGCCAGCTTGGGACGGTTGATTGGACCACCAGCGGTGTCGACCAGATCGTTGCCGAACCGGGCGAGCACCTTGTCGTAGGTGGGGTTGGGGCCGTTGAGAAGTTCGTGGGTCAGAGCGTCCATGTTGAGCGTTCTGAATCCTCGCTTCTCAACAATCCCCAGAAACGTCGTTTTTCCCGCGCCTGGCGTGCTTGTTACGCCGACCAGGTACGGAGGTGCCTGAGAAGTGCTCATGCTGCGCTCCTTTCGTTTAAGTTGAAAGCGATAATCCGGACGCTCAAAAGTGCGCCGGTAGAACCGTTGGAAGGCGGTTCGGTGACTGGTTTGTTGGTATTCACGTTAGTGACGGGGTAGCACGCGGCACAAACGTTGCTTAGTGAATACCAAGCAAGAGTCAGTGTTCCGGGCGTAATAGTTAGAGGTTTGTCTGGTTGTTTTTGTCGGGTTGAAGAAGAGATGAGTACAGAGATTTGATCTAACCTACTGAAAACTATAAGCACGGGTCAATACCTGCTGTTTCAGTCAGCCTGTGCTTGATTCCGGCAGCCTATGGCGATCTATCACAGCTTGCGCCAGCGGCTTCCCATCAAAGCCGTAACATTTCTGAACGCAGACTAAGGTGGCGCAGCTCCCGGCAACCGCCTCACTCCCAAGAAAAGTTGCTGGACGGCAATCAGCGCCTTAGAACCTAGCGCAGCAAGCGCGGCACTAGACAATGGCAATAATGCCAGCGCTGACTGCGAAAAAAGGCAAACCGCAGCGGAGTCGAATGACGCAGCGGAGTCGCAAATGGCACGGCGGAACGAAATGGGCGCGTAGTACTTACAGAACAATCATGTCGGCGGGGTTGAGCATGTTGAGCCATTGGCACATCGTGAACACCACAAGCACACCGACAAGGCACAGCCAAAACAGCTGCACCAATGACAGTTCTTCTGGTTCGAGCAAAAACATTGCGATGGAGTCTCCAATGATGCAACAAGTATATTGGTGGCGCTTGAAAACAGGCAAAAGTTCCAAAAACATTTCGCATTTTTTATCGTAACCGCAACATCAACATTTCTGTTCCACTTCTACGAACCGGGCGACGCCGGGCATCGCCCGGTTCGGCACAGGGTCATTCGGCGAGCACCCGATTCTAGCTCGTGCCGGGCGATGCATGGCATCGCCCCGACGTCGGGATAATTGGTCAGTTCTGGCGGCAAAACGGGCGCCAGGGGTATAACTTGATCGGGCATGAGGAGAAGCGTTTGTCCGGCGACAGTAAGCTTTCAGAAGCAGAAAAGCTCAGGCTGAAAACTGATACCACGAACAGCCCTCAAGCTGAAACGCCTGAGCCCAGTCCAATTACCATTGACGATAATCTGGTTGGCACGATCGTGGCCAACCGCTATAAAATTTTGGGCTTGCTCGGTTCAGGCGGCATGGGAACGGTCTATCAGGCGACCCATCTGCACATGAACAAAACGCTTGCCCTCAAAGTATTGCACCCAGATCAAGCGTCAACTGAAAATTCACGTTTGCGCTTCCAGCAGGAATGCGAAGCGTCGGCAAAGTTAGTACATCAAAATCTCGTTCCCGTGCACGATTACGGCTACCTGGACAGTGGACAGCCATACATCGTCATGGACTATGTTTGCGGGCAACCGCTCTCTGACTTGATCAAACAAGGTCCGTTGCCCCAGGATCGAGCGCTCAATATTTTCTGCCAGATCACCGACGCGCTTGGGGCGGCACACCGCATGGGCGTGATTCATCGCGATCTCAAGCCCAGTAACGTGATGATCGAGCTGGATGATTTCGTCAAGGTCGTCGATTTCGGCATTGCAAAAATCACCGGCCCAGGCAGAGCGCAGAATCTGACTTCCACCGGCGAGATCTTTGGCAGCCCGCTCTACATGAGCCCTGAACAATGTCGTGGGGCTGTGTCAGTTGATGCTCGTTCAGACATCTACTCAATGGGTTGCGTCATGTACGAGACGCTGACTGGCGTTCCTCCTCACTCCGGCGCGAACGCACTGGAAACCATTTACAAACATGTGAACGAAAAGCCGACGCCATTTGCCGCTGTCAATCCGCGCAACGCGGTTGATAGCCGGCTCGAGGAGGTCGTGCTGCAGGCGCTGAACAAGCAACCCGGCGATCGCTATCATTCGGCCCAGCAACTCAAGTCGGCTTTGCTTGGACAGCCTGGAGCGCCCGGACAGTCTTCTCCCACATCCGCTTTCGAGGCATTGCGGTTCATGCCGTCGACTGCCAGCTTGAAAAAACTCTCGATTGCCCTGCTGATAATGCTGTGCACCTTCGTGGTCGGTCGCACGCTTCTGACGCTAAGGATGACAAATCATGATCAACCGCAGCACCAATCGGCGCAAATCACCAGCGCCGACGAAGCCAACAGAGCAGCCGAAATGCAGTGGAATCAAGGCGATCATCAGGGCTCCATTCGCATGCTGAAACAGTTCATGGACGAATACGAGAAAACTTACGGCACCCGACACGCTGTTCCCTACGCCCGCGCCGAGCTCGACTATGCTAGACATATGCGCGACGACGGTGACTTTCGCGGTGCTGACCCGTACGCAAAAGAAGCTGCCGACACGCTAGACAATTTGACCGGACCAGACAGCGAATTGACGGACTGGGCCCTGTTTCACTACGCCTGCTGCAAGTCGCTCGAGAGAGATCTGCCAGCTGCCGACAGTCTATTCAAGCGTGTTCTTGCCATCAGAGGGAGGGTCGGCGGCGGCCGCAACTCCTTCGAATACGCGGAAGCATTAAGATTCTACGCTCGGGTGTTTGAGACGAGAGGAGAGATCGCCAAGGCGCGGCAAATGGCTTCTGAAGCTCTGTCGATCGAGAAACGCACTCGTCCGGACTGCCACAGTGTCGTCGAATTACAGGACTACCTGCAAAAATTGAACCAGTATGGCCGTTAATGCGCGCACCGTATTTGATGGCACTGCCAGCATGGTCTTGTTAACCGGTTGCCAATGACTGTGCCCGACTGCGTTTGCAGAAGAAGGTATAATGTGGCGACTGCAAGGAAGGAATTATGAACGGCGATAAACCTAAGTTGATTGGCATTATTCTCTGCGAGCTGGTGCTGCAGGATATCCTCAGGCGCGAGGCGATTTCATGCGTCAACATTCACAATGGCATTGCCACCCAGGCATTCCCTGTGACGTTGCCGCTTGTCTATGGATTCGCCCAATTGCATGGCGTAACGAAGCAGTTCGGATATCAATTTAAACTCATTGATCCCAACGGGCAGTTGCTGGCCACTTCGCCCCCGACGAACGTCGATCCGTTGCCGAATCAGAACGTCACTCACAAGATCATCAACGCCTTTACCGGTCTCACTTTCTCACAGGAAGGTACTTACCAGGTCACTCTTGAAGTAGACGGTGAAGAGATAGGTTCCTTGCCGTTCCACGTGGTTTACATGCCGCCGCAACCAGGACAGGCGACCGCTTAAAGACTGCACTCGGTGCTATTTATTTGCACCAGTGGCAGAGCGTTTCTTCAATACGATTTTTGCCGTTGCTTCGGCGCAACGTGTTTAACCGTTTCCGCATGGCTAAGTGCCACCACTTCCGGAGCGGTCGGATAGTAGCGCCGCAATTGGGCTTCGACTAGAGCTAGATCTTTCGGCTCATTCAGCTCCTGAGAGAGTTTGTAGCGAAACCACAAGGCATCCCAATTAGCCGGATCGGCTGAGAGTGCCTGGTCAGCCACCTTTTGAGCCAATGTCGGGCTGGTGGACTTCATCAACAAAGCGACGGAGGTCAAAACCTCGGCATCCATGGGAGCCAGCGCAACGGAACGATTGATCATCGACTTCGCCAGAGGCAATAACGCTGGATCGACTTCAGCCAGATGTCGTGCCAGTGTGGCAAACACTCGCGCAACGACGGTAGTGTTCTTGCATTTCTGCGCCAGCTCGTTTGCCTGATCGAAGTCGGTTTTAGCCGACAGCATCAGCTCTTTGTCCATCTTTGCTTTGGCTTCTTCAACGGTGGCGGCACCGCTATCGGCATGAATCAAGGCTTGTGCTGAGGTAAACTGTTTCACATCGTCGCTTTGCAGCAGTTTTACGTAGCTCTCATGTGCTTTTTTGTATTGATGATCCTGGTGCAGCTGGATCCTGATTTTATCCAGCTGTTGCGTAACCGACTCTAATGCAGTTTCTTGCAGTGACTTTTCTAAAAATATGCGGTTATGGCGATAATCAACCGTCAACTTGAATCTGCTCCACAGCGGGTTTCCCAGAATTCCGAGCGTCCTGCTGGTGATCATGCCGAAGCCGGATGAGCCTACCGGCGCGCTGGCCACCGAGAAGACCGGATTGTCGATGACGAAATCACCGAGCTTGAGAGTGTGAAACTGCACGGCACCGACGCTTACCTGCTCGCCATCCAGCCCCAAAATTTTGCTTACCGGCAGCAGCTTTTCATTGACCAGGGGCTCGACCAATGTGGCCGACAGATTATCAAATGCAGCACCCGTATCTACTAAAAACGGCACGGTCAGCTTGCCGTCGATTACGCCTTCGATAATCACACCGAGATTGCCCATGGCAGGCTTCGTGGCGATCTCATGAGCGCCCACCGGGATCTTCACGTTATCAGGATCGGCAAGGATAATTTTGCGCTCGCCGAAATCAAAGGTGACGAGGAACCGTTTGAGAATGTTGGCTCCCAGCAATCCTGACGGTCGCGACCCGCGCATTTGTGTGAAAGCAGAGCCGTCCGTGCAGCCCACCGCGACATTTTCCAGCGGCAGATCACCAAGCTCTAGCTTCTTGAGGATTATGTAGTTCATCTCCATCGAGCCACCGCCGGTAGTGACTTTATAATGCGATTTCTCCAGCGGTCCAATCGTCTCAGCCACCTTGTCGTCCAACATGCTCTGGCTGGCGCCGGTGTCGACGATAAATATGAGATCCTTGCTGTCGTTGGCCTTCGCCTTGATCATGATCTGGTTGTACGCATACTCGAAGGGAATTTCTACCGGGCCTTGCTGCAGTCGAGCGATCGCATGCGACGCCGGCATTTCGAAAAAGCTGTCATCGACTGATTTATCCAGTTCTGCCGTGTCTTGCACAGCTTCGGTAGTCTTTTGTCCGTTGGTGTATTCGATGATCTGGAACGGTTCGTAAGACCCTAATAGCGGGCGATAATCGAGATAGTCGTTGGCAATCTGCGCGCTGATGCCCTGTTCGGTATCAACCCCTTGAAACTCCGTTCGCAGAATCAGATGTGTCTGCGCATCGGTGTACATGGTGAAAGCAGGATCGTGCTTCGGCTGTACACTTAGACCCTGGCACAGATGTCCATTCACAGTCTGATCAGGTTTGGCGCTCAACTTCGTGTCGGGATCGATCAAGTCCAACAATTCATGTTCCAGAGAATGTTTGATCTCCGCTTCGATTCTCTCTAACATAGCCGGATCAGCGGGAAAGATCTGATCGCCCTGGCGCAGCCAACCGGTTTTGCCATCATATCCGGTGATTAGCGGTTGGCCCATGATGTTCATTTCAATGCGCAACTTGTTGCCCATGCTCACCATCGTGCAATCGAAGCTGTTCTCCGCCTTTGATATCGACGAGTACTCATTGATCTTGCCTTTGCCGCGAAACGCCATGCTCTCCAGCTCACGCAGCTTGGCTTCGCCGCCGTAGGCCGCCATAATCTTCTGCGCCAGCTCGCGCTGCGGCGATTTGTTGGCAGTTTCTTTTTTGCCGGAGGTGCCGGTAACTCCAGTTTCCGCCGGGACAACAACGGTGGCTTCGGTTCCACCACCAGATGTATCGGCAAAGGCCGGGCCAGCCAGGTGCAGTGCGACAAAAAAGAGAGTGGTCGCGCCAATCATTGTTGCGCCAACAGCTTTCCGCCGTTTCCATTGCGCAACTTCGAGTGGCTTATTAGGTGACACAAACTGATTATCGCAAAATCACACACGCCATTTAGCTTTTATTGGGCAGGTTGTAAATTTCATTGAGTCTTTGAGCCAATTGCTGCTCAACCGACGTGGCCGGCTTTCCATCACCATTCATGACCTCGAGCAAGCGACCCAGCGTCGTGCTTTTGAACTGGCGCAGAGTGGCGCTCGGCAGCCGTTCTCGAAACGGTCCGGATTCCAGCACTTTCAGCGCTCGGTCTGCGCGAATGTTCCACAAACCCTCTACGGCAGCCGGATCGAAGTGCCTGCCTATGCCGCCGTCGATCAATTGTTTCACCTTCGGCAAGGGCATGCGCTCGGCATACGCCCGGTTGGAGGCGGAATATTTGCGACCCTCGGTGACCGCATCGAAAACATCAACGGGGGGAACAACCCGCGCTGGCACTGAGATTTTGTCACCGGACAGACCGTACGGATAGCCGGTTCCATCCAGCCACTCGTGATGCATCAGAGTATTGGCAGGAACGTTGCGCAGATTGCCCTTGTAGGGAACTTGATGCAAAATGTCGAAAGAATCGATCGGATGGTGTCGGATAACGTCCCATTCAGCCGGGGTGAAGTCCGTCGGCTTGCTAAGCAGCTCCACCGGCGAGCGCAGTTTGCCGATGTCGTGCATCAAACCGCTGTGATAGACCTCAGATTGTGCTGCGCGCGACAAGCCCATTTCGCTCGCCGTCAACCGGCTCCACTCTCCGACACGAACGGAGTGCGCTGCGGATTCCGGATGCAGTTGCTGCAGGTCGCGCAGAAGTGCGTTTTCTTTCCAGGCGACTGGAACCGTTCTGCCCAGCCCAGCACCGAATGCCCCGCCGGCTGAAGTCAGCGCCGCGTTAAACAATAAAGGACCGACCGTGCCGGCTAGAGCGGCTCGGTCTTGAGCCAAATTCTGCGGCGAGTGCCAGGCGTCCTCAATGGCGCTGAATGCGCGGGTTCCGTCCTTGGCGAATTGGATGGCGGTGGAGACACCTAAGGCGAGAACGCCCAGCTCCAGCACTACTTTTGGCAGACCGGCTTCAGAGCGCGCCGCAGAAAACAGGGCGCCGATGCCGCCAGAAAGACCGAATTCGCCTGCTGTGCGCGCTTTGTGATCCCAGGCGTCAGAGGCAGCACCAGCCAGTCCTTCAGCCGTGCCGCGGACAAGCATCGGCGCCAGACGCGCGATTTTAGCGTCGTAGCCTTCAGCTGCGGATGAAGAGCGAGTATCGCCCTCACTGGAATGTTGAGAACTCATGGGTATGGAAGCACAAACGAGAGAGTACGCCAGCATGATGCCATTGCAGACCGGCGAGCGTAAGGGGGAAACCACGTACGCAACAAGCGAATGCGGGGGTGCAGATCAGCGCACTTTGCGAAATCTTTCGAAACGACTTTGGCACATAAGCGGAGGTCATCCGGTAAAATTCGGCGGTGACACGCGAACCTGCAAGAATTTGGGCGTGTTCGGTGGCTGACGAGAGGAAACATGCCCAGCGATTCCATTCAAAAAACCGCATGCACCAAGGTCTGCCGTTCTCTGAGCGAGCTGAGGGCATGGCGGCAAACAGCCGGCGGGCAAATCGCTCTCGTTCCCACGATGGGGGCACTGCACGACGGTCACATAACGCTGATTCGCCAGGCCAAGGCGCAGGCGGATATTGTCGTTGTATCAATTTTTGTCAACCCGTTACAGTTCGCTCCTCATGAGGATTACTCCAAATATCCCCGCACATTCGAGCGCGACTTGAGCCTGTGCGAACGTGAAGGCGTCGACGCCATCTTTCATCCTTCAGTCGATGAACTGTATGGCACACCCTCGCAGCAGACGACCACCACGGTGGTGCCCCCGCCATCGCTGACCGAGACAATGGAAGGCAAGTTTCGTCCCGGATTTTTCACCGGTGTGGCCACCGTAGTTTGCAAACTTTTCACGGCAGTGCGTCCTGATACCGCCTTTTTCGGCGAGAAGGACTATCAACAGTTGCAAGTGGTCAAACGCATGGTGGCAGATTTGAACATGCCGATCGCCATCGCTGCCGTACCCACAGTCAGAGAGGGGGACGGGCTCGCACTCAGCTCCCGCAATGTCTATCTCAACCCCGAGCAGCGAGCGCTTGCACCCTTGTTACAGAAAACATTGGTTCAGATTCGCGATGCCATATCAGCAGGAACGACTGTCAATGCCGCGTTAGCTGAAGGTCGCAACAAACTGAACAACACAACCGGCATCACCTTACAATATTTAGAAATTTGTGACGGCAATACACTGGAGCCGCTCAACAGTCCAAGAAAGCCAATGGTTGTGCTTCTCGCCGCCAAACTGGGCGACGTACGATTGATCGATAACATCGTTATCCGCTAACTGCGATCTGTCCGTTAGCCTTGAACGGGTGACCAGGCGCAGCCGTCTGTCACCATCTCGACCCAATATAAAGAAAAACAGGTCAGCTGGCTGGTCGAGCTTAATGGTTGGAAACAGGCCATTCCTCTCTGTTCATGGAGGTCTTGAGGTGTTAAGCGACGGCATTAAACGCTCGTATTTAAGCATAGTGAGATTTGTGTGAGAGCTAAGTCAGTACAGACTTGCGAGCTGATACCGAATGTGGTATCGCCAGCTTCACTAGCAATAGACCAGTAATATTCATGCCTGGGGCCTTTTCATTGGTGAGCCAGTGGTTCTAGGGTTTGGGCCGTGTTTCATTTTATTTTTTCAACCAAGGAGTCCGCCCACCAGATCAATCGTTGTGTCTGACCACTGCTGCATCTTCGCACATTGCAATTCAGTTATATTGCCACGTGTGCAGGCAGGTCAGTGTGCAGCAGTCGTTCTTTCATCGCCGCTAGTTTCTCGCACCACTGCGAATTTGACGGCGATTCGCGCAACAAACTCTCTTTGGTTTGTTTCTGTGCAGTGTTCTGGTTGCTAGACCAATTCCATAGTGGGTTGGCTCTTCAAGTTTCTTCCAAGTTCGGGAGCATCGAGTTATGAATACCACTTCCAGTCAGTCGGAAAACCCAGGATCCATCCCGGGTTCGCACAGCCCTTCCATCCAGACCATGTACGACGTGAAAGAGACGGGCGGGGGCAAGGTGCTGGCGCGGTTCGCCGGAGCCGAGCTGGCACAGGAGGTCGCCGACGCGCTGCCCGCCTGTGAGGTCAACAACGTTCTCTGCACCGAAGTCGACGGTCTCTGGTTCGCCCTGAACACGGACCGCCGCCAGATCTACTACGTCGCCGACAGCCACCCCCTGGAAGAGCCCGTCTGCCCGGCCGGCTGCGTCACCGACGGCAACTACACTTACCCGCTCCAGCAGGACGCCGACGGCATCCTGGCGTACTTCACGCTGGAACACGTCGATCAGGGGCTCCTGCTCGCGAACCTTCGCGCGCTGTGCGGCAAGTAATTAGCAATCGGCCCGGGGGCACAGCCAACAGTGTCTGTGCCCTCCTTTTGGAGGAATGCGCTATGTCAGCGCCAACATTCTTCAGCCAGTTCACGACCGACGAACAGCTACTCGGGCTCGCTCTCGACGGCAAGCTCACGCACTACAAACAAGGCAAAGAGAAGCTTGAGGCGGCTGCCAGTGCCGCCCAGCAGAGGCTCTTTGCCAGGCCGTATGTTCAGGAGATGCGCGGCATCCCCGGCTTGGACAGCCAGTTCCTGCCGCAGTTCGACATGACCGTCGCCACCTACTTCAATCAGCAAGAAGAGGCCCTGGCAGCCGCGCAAGCCGGTCTGCTAAGCCTCAAGGCGGAGTGGCAGTCGTTCTCCCCCGGACTGGCCACACATGCCGAGGTGCTGCAGGCCATCTGGGCTTACCGCGACAGGCACGCGATCGAACCGGCCATTGATCCGGATATGCCCGCACCGGACCGCCTTGCTCAAGACCTCCACAATTACGAACAAATCGTGCGTGGTGAGCTGGAGTCGACACGCACGCTGCTGTCCGAAAAACGCCCCGATCTGCTCGAGCCGTGGGACTTCCACTCGGCCCAACTGTGCCTACAACTCAGCAGCGGCACCGGCATATCAGTCGGAGAGGCGGCTGACAACTTGCGTTCCGCACGCACTAAGCTCGCTGGGCTGCGCGCGCAAGTAAACTAATCCGTTTGTCAGCCTATGAGCGAGAACGTGGAACACTTCCACACTCGCTCATAGACTGGCGGCCGACTGGCTCGACAAAACCCTGGCGCGGATTATCGCAAATCGATGCAGACAAATTTCGCGCCTTTTAGACATTTTCCCACCTTTTTGAGGCGCCGATGCAACTCGATCCAGCAACGAGTCTTACTCTTTGTCACGGATCGCAATATCCAACCAGGAGAGAGGAGCCTCAAAAAAATTTAACCATTTATGCCACTACCGGCGGTGGCATGCCAAACCGGCTGATTATTCAGGCAACGCCGCGGCGGCATAGCAGGCTCGAGATCGAACGTTGATCACGAAAGCGGTCAGACCGGTTAGAAATCCAGCTTCTCTTTCAGCTCTTTGCCCGTGCCAACGATTTGCGACTGTCGCTCGTGCTCGAGAAACTGCTTGATCGTCGGCGAGCCTGCGGCGGCGTCTTCGATCATCTTGCGACCGAAGCTGCCGGATTCGATCTGGCGCAGCACTTCTTGCATTTTTGACTTGGTGTCGTCGTTGATGATCAACGGACCGGATACGGCCGAGCCAAACTTGGCCGTATTAGAGATCGCCTCGCGCATCCCGTCTATCCCTACATCGAATAAAAGATCGGCGATCAGTTTCACTTCCTTCAAACAGGATATATACGCCAACTCCGGCTGATAACCAGCCTCGACGGCCACCTCAAAACTTTTCTTGATTAACTCAGGCATACCGCCGCATAAGACTGACTGCTCGCAAAATAGGTCGGTCACCGTCTCTTCCTTGAATGTGGTGGCAATCGCACCGGCTCGCGTGCAACCGATAGCTTTCGCATATGCAAGACATCGTTGCAAGCCGAGACCGGAGTCGTCCTGTTCCACAGCGATCAAAGCCGGCAACCCTTTTCCTTCTACATAAAGGGATCGCAACTTGCGTCCTGGCCCGGTCGGCGCAACGAGCAAAACATCGGCCATCTCCGGCAAACGAAGCGTTTTGTGCTGCACGCAAAATCCATGGGCGAAGACAAATACTTTATTAGAGGAAATGTAAGGTTCGATCGATTTGGCGTAGACCGCTGCAACGGCCTCATCCGGCAGCATTATCGCCAGTACGTCACAATTAGTTGCAATGCTTTCGGCATCTTCTTCGTCAAATCCATCCTTTTTCGCTCGCGCTCTGGCGTCGCTCTCCGGTCGCGTACCGACGCGAATGCTCAAGCCGCTGTCGCGCATATTCAACGCATGTGCCATGCCCTGATTGCCGTAGCCGATTACTCCTATCGTCATATCAGCAAGAGTGTCAACATCGATATCGGCGTCGTAATAAATTTTAGCCATTTCGCACTTCATTCGTATATGGGATTAGCAGGCGTATAAAGCGGTTTTTCAACGCTTCTGTCGCAAATTTTATCAGTGCTTCTCTATAAACGAAAACAATGCAATCGAAGCACAATCCGGTGCGTTGCTCCGAAAGCCGCAGCCAAAGCCGGTTTCACACCGACATGCAGATAAACATTAAACACCTTCATTACAAATCAGGTTAAACGTGAGTGCCAGGTATTGTCTTCCGATCACTTCATGACTATGCTGATGTCGTTCCACTTTTAAGGCATCGCTTACCACGGAACGCCGCGCATTTGGCGATGATAGCGAGTTTGGCGAGGGCATAATATGCCGGTCTCAACTGAGTTTCAGAATTCCATTGCCTCTGCGGCACAAGCAACTGCGGTTACACCTACAGCCGCTTCTGATCTATGCATCATATATGATGGCGCAATCAGTCTTGGTGTCGCATGCATTCTCACCGCAGCTGGACACAATGTTCGGCTCTGGTCGATGAAAGAAACCGCAAAAACGCTGGCCACCTTCATCGAACGCCTGCCAGTTGAATTCGAGATGCGAGAACGAGGAGCGAGCGTCAGCACCTTTAGAGGAAAGACGGGATTCGCCCTGGTGACGCATGATTCGCAAGTTGCACTGAAGAGTTCGGACGGCGTAATCATCTCGCAACCAATCACCGAATATGGTGCTGTGGCCGATAAACTGGCGCCGATCCTGTCAAACGGACAGACAGTTTGCCTGGTCAACGCTCCGCTGGGTGCAGGGTTCCAATTCAAGCAGCTGATGCGCCGCCGCAACAAAGATTTGCAATTGAACATCATCGAGGTCGGCAATCTTTTTGATTGCGCCCAGATCGAAGGCAACGTGCTTTTGATCCGCGGACAGCGCGAAAAGGTCAGCTTCTGCGGCAACACTCGCAATGAAACGCGGCGCGGGCTGTCGATCGCCAACACCATCTCGCAGGGGCTGGTACCAACATCGAACGTGATCGAGCGCGGTTTATCAGAAGTGGAGAAACTACTTCGTCCAGTTTTCTTGCTCTTTGCCTTGCTGGGCGGACGCTCAGGAGAGCTTGACAACATCGCTAATCTGGTCAACCCCAACCTGACCAAGCTGATCGCATCGTTAGACCGCGAAATGCAGTCACTGGCCAAGGTATACAAGGTCGTGATCCCGTCATTCCTCGAAACGCTGACCCATTTTGGTGGTGTCGGCTGGGAAGACGCAGACTGCCTGGGTCAGGCGTTAATCAACATCGCCGGCAACTTGATCGAGCAAGGATTATGCGATACAACGTCAGCGACGGTTTCACCCCAAACAGCCGCTGCTGAGCTTCTCAAAGCCGATGTGCTGGAAACATTTACGCTTCTATCCGATTTTGCCAGATTGTCAAGAACACGCGTGCCGGTGATCAACAGCGTGATCGAGTTATCCGCAATTGTCACCAAATACGATATGGAGAAGAACGGTCGCAAGATTAGCGACCTCGGGCTTCTCGGTTTTGATGTTCAAGAAATCGTCGAACTGATTAACGCCTGACATCTAGTCGTCAAGAGCCGCAAGGGCATTGGTTCTAGCCGTTACATGTTTGCGCTAGCTAGCGCCGTTTTGCCTGCCAAGCTAGCGCTAAGACACAGTATTGATCCGGGTTTTAGCCCCCAAAATTGATTTACGCGCCGGCACCATACCCGGTGCGATGCGTTTTCAAGAGAATTGCATCTTTACTCCGCGCAACATTACCCTATGGTGTTCTTTTTGCTCCTACCCTTCAAGGCTTTCTTCAATAGCCATTTAGTTATCTAATTTGCTTCTCTAGCCCCAACCAAGCCCTGATCGTCGTCAAGACGGGTCAGTTGGTTGGTGTTTTCTCTTTTTCCTAACAGGCAGTGCCTTCGTTGATGAAGCGCACCGCTAGACCTCTTTTGCCGCTAACCGTACATGCTCGCTTGATGCTGCCATGCCAGCGCGAATGAGTGTGTACCTGCCACGCGGTCTCAGCCCGAAAGGGAGACCACTATGCCAAAGTTCAACCGTTTCGATGTGGTTGAGATGTTGGGAATCACTCCGATCTCCAAGGTTGCTGATGAAGAACTCTGGAACAAGTTGGTGACGCCGATGACGAAAGGGCTGATCGGCCCGATTGTCCGCAGCGACCCACCCGTTCTAGTCGAAACAGTGACCGGAAAGTTCGTCGGAGACGAAGCTTCCAACCTCAACCACCACAAGCTGTACGGCGGCCAAGCCGGCTACGTACGCTATCCCTACGTGCGCTGTTTCTACAAGACACAGAACGGCGCGTTCATCGTCAAACGCGATGGTGTCAAAGTCGAAGTCTTCTGCTGGTTCGGCGATGTCGAATCTGGCAAAGGCGAAATGATCCTCAAGGTCGGTCTGCGTGACCGGCGCTTCGATGGGACCAAACGCGCCAACGACTCGGCTTTGCTCGACTACGGCTACGACGACCCGATCATCCACAAGACCCTTTCACCGAATCTCAAGTCGGTGGAAATCTCGATCTACTCGTTCATGCCCGGCTCGCGCATCGTCGATGCTACAGGCGACGAGGAATACGACCGGTTCATCAAGAACCCGTTCACCTTCCTCGACCGCTCCGAGCTGTTTCTCACCTACTTCCGCCGCGCCTGGAACGGCAAACGCGCACCGGGTCAATACTGTTCGTCCATCGCTGATGTCTCGAAGCTGGTTCTGCCGGCAATCGAGGCTATGGCCAGGGCGCATGGTTATGACGCCTGCGAAGGTGCCGTCAGCCATTACCACGTGGCTCGTTGGTTCATGAGCTCGGGTTACCAGTTCACCAACGCACCGCAAGCCGAAGTCGTCGCGCAGTTCACCACCGGTCTCGAAAAAATCCGCCACGACGGCACTCCGTTGACGCGCCCGCAGCAATCGTGGGTTTGCGTCATACAGAGCCTGCGTCCGGTGGATTTGATTCCGGCTTCATTCAACCTCAGTGGACCAGTCTGGCCCCAAACCAACCTCGACAATGCCTGTCTCTGGGTGAACAAACCGCTCACAGACAAGGCCAAAGCGCTGTTGGCCAAGATCGCCTGAGTCTAGCTAACTCCAACAACGGATGCGTGCATCCGTTGTGCTCTACGGGGAACCGCGGGCGACAAACCCGCGGTTCTGAATCTGATGAAGGGTCGCCCCATGACAACCCAATTTCTTTCCCCGAATATTCGGGAATTACTCGGCGTTACGCCGGTTTGTACCGTTTCTGACAGACAGATTTGGAATCGTCTGGTGACGCCGATGACTAAGGCGCTGCTGGGCAAAATTCTGGATGCGGCAGTGGAAGTGCGCGAAACAATCTCCGGTGGTTTCCCCGGCGACGAAGTCACCAACCTGAACGACCACAGACTTTACGGTGGTCAGGACGGATTCGTGCGCAACCGGTACGTCGCTACGACTTACAAGACCGAGAACGGTCTGTTTATCACCAAGCGTGATGGCGTCAAGTTCAAAGCTTTCGGATGGTTTGGAGACCCCCGAAAGGGCGCAATGGAGTTGATCTTCAAGGGTGCTCTGCGCGATCGCCGCTTCGATGGAACGAAGCAAGCCAACGACAGCTCCTTAATCGACTTCATCGGCTACGAAGACGCAGCTCTCAATGCGCCTCTGGTGATCGCAGGCAAGCACGTCAAGTCGGTCGAGCTTTCTGTCTATGCATTTCTTCCAGGCTCATCCGTTGTCGATGTTTCGGGCGACGAAGAGTTCCACCATTTCATCCGCAACCCGTTCACCTTCCTCGACCGACCGGAGCTGTTCCGACAGCTCTTCGACCGGGCCTGGAAGACCAAACTCGCTCCGGGACAGGTCTCCAAGCCGATTCCGGACGTTTCGAAGCTGGTTGTTCCCGAGTTCGAGCTGGTCGCTCGCGGCAAGCGTTACGACTTCGTCGAGAACGCTCCCAGCCACTATCACGTGGCCATGTGGAGCAAATCGATGGGGTATCGTTACGCCGATCCGGCGCAAGAAAAAGCGCTGGACGAGCTGACCGCGGGAATCGCACGACTCAAGGCATCAGGCGTCAAACTGACTCGCGCTCAGGAATCCTGGGTGTGTGTGGTGCAAAGTCTGCGTGCTGACTTGATCCCCGAAGGCTTGAACATGAACGGTCCCAAGTGGCCGCAAGACAACATCGGTCCGCAGAACCTGTGGATGTACAAGCCGCTGACCGAAAAGGCGAAAGCCCTGTTGGAGAAGAAGTAGCAGGACCGGTCGCAGCAGAGCCTGGACCTCTGGCGCAAGCCAGCGGTGCGGGTCGGTTACGACTGGTGAGAATTTCCTGCAGGTTTTCTGCGAAGTTTCCGAAATCACGGGTGATGCATGCATCGCCCAAATAACCGCCCGGCAGGCGAGCGCAGCTCTAGTTGCGCTCGCCGCCTGGCGCAAAAGGAAGGCATACGATGCGATCGATTAAAACATTGAGCGCCGCAAGCCCGCTCTACGAGATCCTCCCCAACGGAGCGATCAAGGTGGCTCGCGAGTGTCCGAACATCCTGGCCGATTACAAGAGAGAGGGCATCCCGGATTACCTGGCTGCCGTCGATCATTCGCTCAAGATCACGGACAAGAAAGAGTTCAAGCGCCATCTGAAAAAGCAGCAGAAGCGCTTCAACAAGTACGTTCGCCAGATGAAAGAGCTGGGGCTCTATCTGGTGATCGCGCTGCAGGGACGCGACAGCGCCGGCAAGACCGGCACTGTGGATTGCCTGAACGATGCACTCTACAAGGACGCCAAAATCTTCAAGAGCGTGCCGATGGGCCCGCCAACGCAAGAAGAGCTGGCGCATCCGTACCTGTGGCGCATGGGCAAGTACGACTTCATGCCCGAATTCGGACAGGTTCGCGTCTTCGACCGTAGCTGGCAGGAGCGCCTCCTGGTCGAGAAGGTGATGAACCTGACGCCGCAGTACAAGATCGAGGACTCCTACGCCGAACTCCGCCACTTCGAGTGGGGGCTGGTGCGTCACGGGGGCATCTTGATCAAGCTCTGGCTCGACATCACTTACGACGAGCAAGGCGACCGGTACAAAGACCGGGAGAAGAAAAAGCCCGGCAAAAAGTCGCCCTCCGACGACATCGCTCGCGCCCATTGGGACGAGTACACTCCCGCCGCCAACGAGATGTTCCATCGCAACGGCACCGCAGAGATCCCGCAGTACGTCGTCTCGAGCGAGGACAAGGACTATTGTCACATCACGGTCCTGGAGCTGATCACGCACGAGATGAAGAAGCGCATCAAGGCCGCCAAACAGGCCAAGAAACGCGCGGAGAAGAAGTCCTCGAAGAAGAAGTAAGACGGAGCATGTCTCCCTCGTTGTCGCCCGGCTCGGCTCGCGCCACTACCAGTGGTGCCGAGCCGGCTGGCGCGGCCAAGCATTGATCCTGCAAGTCACCAAAGAAAGGGAGCACCAACACATGAAAAGTGTTACCGTCTCACTCGTACACGGGTGCAAATACCAGCACCAGATCAGCAATGGAACGCATTCCGTCGTCACCGATGTCGACGTCAAGTCGGGTGGCAACGGCGGCGGACTCGACCCGAAAGAATTGGCTCTTGGCGCCCTCGGCGGCTGCATCGCCATGACTGTGATCATGGTGGCAACGCGCAAGAAATGGGACCTCAAGCGCCTGAGCGTCACCGTGACACAGACCGAAGAGGCCGACCCGGCCGATGCCAGCAAGAAGAGGCTCGTCGTCTCCGAGGAGTTGGAGGTCGAAGGCAACCTGACCCAACAGGAACTGGACGACATCAAGGCCACCGCCTCGAAGTGTCCGGTCTACAAGCTGATGACCGAGTCCAAGCGCATGGAGAGTACCGTCAAGCACGTGGTTCCCGTGACGCCGGCTCCTGCTTCTGCGACAATTGATTCCACCGCCGTCAATCAAGCGAGGGGACTGATGCCGACGAAAGAGGAGACCGCTCGCCAGTTCGGACGCACCGCGCATGCCTATGCCGAAAGCGCCGGGCACGCTCACGGCTCCGACCTGGGCATCTTGCTCAAGCTGCTCGACCCGAAGCCGGCGATGGTCGTGCTAGACATCGCTACCGGCGCCGGTCATACGGCAATGGCGGTGGCGCCCTTCGTTCACGCAGTGGTGGCAACCGACCTGACACCGGAGATGATCGGCGAGACGCTGCGCTTGACCGCGCAAAAAGGCATCACCAATCTGACTGCTCAGGTGGCTGATGCCGAGGACCTGCGGTTTGCCGACGCCTCTTTCGACGCCGTCACCGTGCGCATCGCTCCGCATCACTTCGGCAACATCGAAAAAGCGATCGCCGAGGTTGCGCGCGTGCTGCGTCCGGGCGGCGTCTTCGTCGTCGAGGACAGTTGCGCGCCGGAAGCTCATCGCCAGGACAGGTTTATCAACGACCTGGAGAAGCTGCGCGATCCCACTCACGTGCGCTCATACACCAAGCGTGAATGGAAAGCCATGCTGGCAAAAGCCGGATTGGCTGTCGCGCGTGTGCGAAACTATCGCAAGCAACACGATGTCGCCGACTGGGTGAAACGTTCTGGACTGCCCGAAGCAGACCAGGCAAAGGTGTTCGAGGCTTTCACTCAAGCACCGGCATGGGCGCGCAAGCAGTTCTCCATCACCTACGATGGCGACCGCGCGCTCACTTACAGCGACGACAAGGTGATACTGCGGGCAGTGAAACGCTGACCCCAGCCTACACCAAAGATTGCGGAAACCGGCAGTCTGCGCCTTTCTTAACCGAAGCGCACGACTGCCAGTTTCTCGCATTTTTTGGCCGCGCCTATACTACTGTTTCTAGTATCGAGATTGGAACGAGAGACGAACGCAGAATTCTCAGGTCTGAGTTTGGAACTTCAACCGATATCGGTTTAGTTTCGGACGCTCAAATGGAAAATTTTAGCCAGGCAAAAAAGAAATGTGCCTCCATTTCTGGAAGCACAATCTTTGTTGTTGCGGTGCGGCAAAAACTATTGAACGTTGGGGCAACTTACCACCGTCTGAACAATCCTCGGCGTTGAGGATAATATTGTTGCTGCGGTTGGTACTGCTGCGGTTGACACTGTTGATACCTGTACGGCTGAGACTGATACTCCTGATACGTAGGTTGGCCGGAAGAATACGACTGCGGTTGCGGATTGTATTGGGTTCCTCCTCCGAAATTGTCGTACTTCCGCGACTCCTGCCAGGTGAAGTCATCGCTACCGGTTTTCCAAACACGATAAGCAGAAGCTCCGCCTTCCGGAAAGTGCTCTCTGACATAGGCACCAAAAGCACTGGTATCCGACTTCATCGTCTCCTTATCGAGATAGAGATAGACTTTATTGTCCTGCTGTAGCAGCCCGTTGGCGACGGCCTGCAACATCTCAGGCTTGTCTCTCGAGCCGACCACAACCACCAGCTCTTTGCCGGTGCTGGCTGCGAGCTCTCTGGCGGCGCCATATTTGTCGCTGCCGGCAAACCCGCCTTTATCTGCGGTGATCCACTTGTTGATGTATTTGTCCCAGTCGTCTTCCTTCTTCTCTACTTTTTCCTCTTTCTTTTCTGGCTTTTCTTCCTTCTTCTCAACAGGCTTTTCCTTCTGTGGTTCCGGCCACTTGAACTTAGATTCGGGTTGTTGAGATGCGGCGCCGGCGGCGTCCATGTAATCCTGCGATGCAACAACCCTCTTGTCCATTGCGGCTTTCACACTGGCAAAGTCTATGCCTTTCGGTACACCATCGCTTGTTCTCGCCGTCAGCTCGTTGTAGTTGGATTGCAGATAGGTGGCGAGTTGGATCTGTTGGTTGAGCTGATCGCGTTTCGCCGGTGGCATCGTGTCGCCCATCAGATCCATGATTCTCTGATTCAATTTGAGCGATTCTCTCAATTGCTGCTCTGTGAGCGGGCCTTTGCCTTCGGCAAGCGCCTGGAAGTTTTTCTCGGTCAACAGAGGGCTGACCTTCTTCGCTTCTTCAACGTTATTTCTCGCTTGTGCCTGATCTTGAGCATATTTATCCATGCTCGCTTTGGTGATACCGAGTCCGTCTTGACCGGCGACGAGATCGTATCTGGCTTGCAGTTGCGCGAGAACTTGCTTGTCCTGCGGCTGCATCGTCTTTGCGTACTCTGCCGCATATTTGGCCAGCCCCTCTTTCGTCACGTTCGTGCCGCCTCCTGAAAGGGCAGCCCAGTGATCGTTGACGAACTGTTTCATCAAGTCGGGAGTGAATCCAGGTTTATCGTCAGCCGCAGGTTTTCCGGCTTTTGCCTCTTCAGCTTTGAGGAACTGGTCGACGAACCGTTTGCGAATCGGATCTTCGGAGTGCGTTTTCCAGTACTCATTTGCCTGGTGCAGCAAGGCAATTGCTTCGTCGCGCTTAGCTTTGGCGACTTCAGGTTTGGCATTCTCAGGATTCTTGAGAATCGCTTCTGCTAAATCACCTGCCACCTGAGACGCATCTGCATCGATTTTGTCTGCCGTTAACGCACCATATGCTTTGCGCAAATGTCCTTCGGCAGAGGCCCAACTTTCTTTGGTTGCATCGCCCACACCAGCTGCCCACTCTTGTGTAGCGGCCGCTTTTCGTAGCGTTTTTTCGGTTTCGAGTTCCATTTGGGTCTTGGGCCGATCGTCCTTTGGCTTGCCAGGGTCGTCCTTAGGCGCCGTGGGTGGTTTCACCTGATCGACTGCTTCCGGCTTCATCAACTGCTTGATGATGTCACAGCGAATGTTATCTTCAGGATGGTTCTTGTAGAACTTGTTCGCCTGCTGCAACAGCGACTGCGCTTCTTTCTGAGCGGCGTCATTCTTGGCATTGGCTGGGTTCTTGAGCATAGCTTCCGCCAGATCGACCGCTGTCTGGTTGCCAACATAATCGTCTTTGTCGTTTTTGATCGGATATCCATTGTGCGCCTCGCGCAAGTGCTTTTCCGCTGTTGGCCAATCTTTCTCAGATGCGGCTTTCAAACCGGCGCTCCAATGTTGCATTGGGGTTTGCTCTGGCGCCTTATCTTTGGGTTCGACTTTGGGTTCGACCTTGGGTTCGACTTTGGGTTCGACCTTGGGTTCGACTTTGGGTTCGACTTTGGGTTCGACCTTGGGCTCGACCTTGGGTTCGACCTTGGGCTC
>Ga0182024_10003805_pt1 | contig 35364 bp, 33 predicted proteins | sample P32metaG_FD_120480 | JGI IMG/M metagenome (GOLD analysis project Ga0182024, IMG submission 120480) | Permafrost microbial communities from Stordalen Mire, Sweden - P3-2 metaG (Illumina Assembly) | ecosystem: Environmental > Terrestrial > Soil > Wetlands > Permafrost | place: Sweden: Stordalen...
AACGCTGCTTCAATAAGGTGTGGTTTTGACACGCGGGCGTCCAACGGCCTCCGGGAAACGTAACCAAAGTACCATAGACGGTACCAAGGGTCCTGTACGAGCGCGGACGACGCTCTCGTGGGATAATCGGTTTCTTTTCATAGGAGAAGCTGCGTGCGCTATCTTGATCGACTCCAACCCTTTGCATTGCTTGTCTTACGCGTCGTGCTGGGGGTCATCATGATTGCCCACGGCTACGGCAAAGTTTTCGGTGGCCTCTCGCATCACGTCGAGCTAGTGAGAAGCGTCGGCTTACCCGGATGGCTCGCTTATCTCTCGGCGGCGGCGGAATTCTTCGGAGGCATCGCCGTGGTCGTTGGACTGTTTACCCGTTTGGCAGCGTTGGCCATCACTATCGATCTTGCCGTCTTCATCTGGAAAGTGGACTGGAAAAACGGACTATTAGGAGACCACGGCTACCAGCTCCCACTCGCTCTCGCCGCCATCGCTTTCGCTTTGATCTTCTTCGACGCAGGCCCAATCGCTCTGGATCATGTTCGCGGCGGCGGCGGAAAGAAATTCAAATCCGCATGAATCGTGTAGAGCGGGTGCCCCGCCCCGCCTGCAGTTTGCAATACTGACAATCCCCAGGGACCGAGGAGTTGATGCACGATGTTGGCGGAGAACGAGGACAGAGAGCCATTCAAGACACGACGGCCAGTGTTTGTAATTTTGCTCGGCCCACCCGGTTGCGGAAAGGGTACCCAGGCTCGAGAACTGTCGAAGACCGTTGGATTGGTCCACATTTCGACCGGAGATATCTTGCGTAAGGCGGCTCGGGAAGATACAGAATTGGGCCGCCTGATCCAACGCAAAATGACCGCCGGCGAGCTGGTCCCAGACAGCCTGGTCTGCCAGACGGTCATCTCCCGGACCAGTCAACCCGATTGCGAACGCGGCGCGATTCTGGATGGTTTTCCTCGAACCCTGGACCAGGCGATTTTCCTGTGCCCCATGCTCCCTCTCCGGCAGACGATTGTGCTGAGCCTGCAAATCAGTCGCACAGTTCTCATGCAACGCATCCTGGGCCGCCGCACGTGTCCAGCATGCGGAGAGATATACAACATTCACTTCAGACCACCGCGAATGACCGGGTTCTGTGATCGCGATTCGGTGCCGTTAGAGCGCCGCACCGATGACAATAAAGTGACGGTTCAACAGCGACTCGTCGAGTATGAACAGCAGATTCTGCCGCTGGCCAATTTTTTCAGGGACATGAATATCCGACAGGACATCAATGCCGATGTGGAGCCGGCAGTGCTCACGGCGCAGCTTTGCGCACTGGTGCAGACCGCCATAATCGCCACTGGCAAGAACGTCAGTATCAGGTAGGGAACTCAACAAACAAAGGTGCCGGGTGCCCCTCGATAAGAGCGATGGTGCTCAAAACACCGCCAGGAGAAGTTTGTCCTTGACACTTCGCAATCCCTTTCTGAGTGTGAATATTGTTTACAACATCAGCTACGCGAGCCGAATGCAATACGATTGGTCTTAGAAGCTCAATGAACCGCACGGCAGATTTAAACAAGGCTCTGGGATTTGCGATTGGGCGGATCGAGGAAGAAGCGACGCGATCAGGCGAACCGCTCAGCGATGAGCAGCGTTTGTTGCTTCACCATCTACCGAAGGATTCCGCGTTGCCACAGGTATACTTCCCTGACGCGGAATTTCCGGCGGTCCTCCTTCCTCGGGACACTGCATACGAGAGGCTCTGTGCACTAGCGAAGGCCGCGCACCACATTGATCTGCGGCTGAATCCGGCATCGGCAATCGACTGGGAGTTTGCTGCCGCTGTCTCGAAACTCAATGTCTTGGCTCCTGGGCTGGGTGGGCGTGAAAGAGCGCAGGCCGTGGTGGGACGGCTGGCTTCTCCTTGCTGTTTCGTTGCTATTCGTATTCTCGGTCGCGGCTCTGGCACTGGTCGCGGGAACCGAACCGTGGACACGATTCCAATGGACGGGGATCGGTGTTGGATACGTCGCTACCTTGGTCCTTCTGCTCTCTGCTTCACGACGGATCGAAGAATGGCAGGTTGAAGCAAACCATTGAGAGATGTCGACGGGCCCCCGCTTTTCCGACACATTAGCCCCTTCACTATTTCCGCCGCTCTTCCACGAGAGCTTTCATGGCAAGACTTTCGGGAGTGTTGAGTTTGATCAGTCCGTCGATCACGCCTTTGCGTTCTCTCTCGGTTCGGTTCTGGCTCACTTTCCACTTGCCCTCAAGCCGCCGGATGGATAACTCCAGGCCAATAATCTCCTTCAAAAGCGATCCGATAAAGTCTTCCGGCGCATCGCTGACCTTCCATGGAACTGGAAATGCCGCTTCATGGATGTTGGTCAGACTATTCACATGGGCCAACAGCCACTGCTCATCCTCAATCACCTTCAAGGGCGCATAGGCATGCACAACCGCGTAATTCCAGGTCGGCACTTGTTTGGCGTGCTCTCCTTCTTCGGAATACCAGGAGGGCGAGACGTAGTGTTGATCACCTGCAAAGATCGCAAGCGCATCCACTGCCGGGGTAAAGTCGCGCCACTGCGGGTTGGCCCGCGAGATGTGCCCCTTCAGTACGCCAAACGGTGAGCCGTCATCTTCGAACACCATGGGAATATGCGAAGCAAACAGGCCATGCGCTCCCAGAGTCACCAGCGTTGCCAGCGGATGTGAAACCATAAGCGCCTGCATCACCGAAACTCGTTTCTCTTCGTTGGCCCTGGGAATATACATTTGGGACCCCCACCGTCATTATCCAACACTGGATCAAACTGTCACAAAGCCAGCTCCGAAGAGCCTGCCCTGAGCGCAGTCGAAGCTGCCAGCGCATGGCTCACGCAGAGTGGAGCTGCACAGGGTGGAGCAGCACTTCAGGGCTGCGTTAAAGATTTCGTTTTTCGGACGCGCTTTAGCGCCTGAGGTCGCCTCACTCACCCTGCGAAATCGACTTCCGCAGCTCCTCCGCCGACCCCTGCAGAAGATTCCTCAGCACCGCTACTTCTGCTGCGATGCCGGTGTGCAGCGCGGGATCCACATCCGGAGCAAACAGAGAAGAGTGATTGGATGGCAAATTTTCTCCCGCCGCTTTCGCTTGCAGATATTTCTCCGGGTCCGCTCCGCCCAGCGCGAAATAGTAGGATGGAATGCGCTGTTCAGTGAAGTACGCGAAATCCTCCGACACCATCAACGGCGCGGCCACGACAACATTATCTTTTCCCATGGCCGATTCAAGAACGCTCCCCAGGCGCCGGGCCAATGCCGGATCGTTATAGACCGCGTCGGTTCCTTCGTAGTGCTCGATCGAAGGCTCGCGCTGCGCGCCTGCTGCTTCCGCTTCGGCCTTGGTGATGCGTGCGATCGCGGCGAGAACATGCTTACGCACTTCGGGATTGTAGGTGCGCACCGTGAGCCCAAGCTCGGCCTGGTCGGGAATGATGTTGTTCTTCGTGCCAGCCTGGATATACCCGACGGTGACCACCACTGCTTCTCCCGGCTTGACCTCGCGCGATGCGATGGTCTGCAAAGCGACAATGGTCCTGGCCGCAATCACGATGGGATCAATCGTTGTATTGGGCGAAGCGCCATGTCCGCCTTTTCCGAAAATCGTGACCCGCAAGGAGTCGGCACTCGAGTAGCGATACCCTGAGCCGGTCCCGACTTTTCCAGCGGGAAGCTCGTTGCCGACGTGCAGCGCCACGGCGACATCCGGTTTGGGGAAGCGCTTGAGAAGGCCATCATCGAGCATGGCCTTCGCACCGCTGATAGTTTCTTCGGCGGGTTGACCAATGAGCATGAGAGTTCCATGCCAGGTGTCTTTACTATGCGCCATGATCGTAGCGGTCGCTACCAGGGACGACATGTGCAAATCGTGTCCGCAGGCGTGCATCACCGGCACATCTCGGCCCGAATCATCTTTCGTGCGGACTTTACTGGCGTACGCGAGGCCGGTCTTTTCTTCTACGGGAAGCGCATCCAGTTCGGTGCGCAGCATGATGGTTGGCCCGGATCCATTCTTCAGAATGGCAACGATCCCCGTACCGCCAACGTGTTCGGTGACTTCATAGCCGAGGCTGCGCAGACGGCCCGCCAGCTTCGCCGCCGTTTGCGTTTCATGCGAGGACAGTTCCGGATTCTGATGCAGATCCAGGTACAGCGCATGAGCCTCGGGATAGACGCTGTCGACTTCCTTGGAAGTCGCGGCAGTCTGCGCGCCGGCGAAAGCAGTCAGCGTTGCAAGAAGAGTCAGTACAAGAAGAACGTCTGCAGATTTCATCGTGCACGCATGATAGCCGCGCCGTTGGTTCGCTGCAAACGGGCTTCGACCTTTGCGGCCGTTGTGCTACCCTGTGCCGCTCGAAAATTAGCCCCGGCAATAACAGACTATTTTAGGGACCACGAACTCACGCGGAGGGTAAGTCATGACTGTGGGCAAACGTTTAGCAGCGGAATTCTTTGGAACGTTTTGGTTGGTGTTCGGCGGATGCGGCAGCGCAGTGTTGGCTGCGGCCTTCCAGGATTAGGAATCGGATTTGCAGGCGTGGCCCTGGCTTTTGGCCTTACCGTCCTCACCATGGCCTTCGTCATCGGACACATCTCTGGCTGTCACTTGAACCCGGCCATATCCCGGTCACAAACCTCTCCGTCGACCCGGCACGCAGCACCGGCCCCGCCATCTTCGTCGGCGGATGGGCTCTGCATCAGCTGTAGCTGTTCTGGCTGGCCCCGATTGTCGGCGGCGTCCTCGGGGAAAGCATTTACCGGGCGCTGTTGAGCGAATAGGCTCCTTACAAAATGGGGATTGTTGTGCTTATAGAAGTATACGAACAGAAATGCATGAAGTGGTTTCGGTTTGTTGGGGTTAGTGGAGAGCTCCCGTTCTGGGAAACCTTTCCTGCGCTTCGAAAACCCGACAAAGTTGGCGCGTGGCGGCGGGAGCGGACACGATTCCATATCGTCCCCAGCTCTTCATGGCCGCATAGAAACGCGTTGTAAGGACGGTCCGGGCCCCCGGGGAGCGAGGCGCTTTCTGGTGCGGCATTGGAAATAAATATCTTTTTGGCGTCGAGGATTTGTGCGGGTTTTGGGGCAGGCGGCGGATCGGCGGATTGTTCGGCGCTCAACAATGGAATTGATAACAGCATGGCAAGAGCCGCGCAGAGAATCTATCGTTTCAACATATTTCCCTCCGTATAGAGCTAATGATCTGAACTCAGGAAGAATCAGAATGTTGTGCCGCCACATTCTATTCGCTGGTAAAGTCTTGTGAGGTTTTTGTCAGGAACGGGCGGATCGGAGGCGCCTCTGCGGGGCGTGAATCGAAATCAGCGTTTGGGTTAAAGCCGGCCCTTCCCGATTTCTCTTCATCTATCAATATGGTTGCAGCAGTGGCGGCCTTCCCCGTCCGCGGCACCTTGGATGATAAGGACGGATAGGGATAGACACCGGTCACTCCAGCCTTGTTCCGTTATACTTCCCGAGAGATGGGCCGCATGGCTGCGGTCGCAGCGCAGAAGCCAATCTCTGGTCAGGATTGCGGCAACGACTTCAAGGTGTAACAAGCAAGGAATACATGGCTCCGGTTCTAGTCTGGCTCATTCTGTTTCTCTGCTTGTTGATCTCGATCTTCAAATACACGCTTGCACTAATCCTCAAGTGGTCGGTCCCAGCAGCGAGGGTCAAGAAAGACTATGCCTACCAGCCGACGGTGAGTGTGCTCATGCCTTGTTTCAACGAGGGCAAAACGGTTTACGAGACCATCGAGAGCATCAGTAAGTGCAATTATCCAAACGACCGGTTTGAAGTGATCGCGCAAGACGACTGCTCGGTGGACGACAGCTACGAGTGGATGCTCCGGGCGCAGCGTGACTTTGCCAACATACAAATAAGATTGGGCCGGAACACAGTTAACAGCGGGAAGGCCCGCAGCGTATGCAATGCGCTACAGCACTCCACGGCAGACATGATCATCTCCATTGACTCGGATTGCATCTTTCATCCGGATGCGATCCGGGAGCTGGCGGCTTGCTTCTCGGAGCCGAAGATCGGGTCGGTGGGCGGCAGAGTGGGAGTAAGAAATCCCAACGAGAACGCGATCACCGCGATCCAAACGTTTATCTACTACGCCGCGTTCCAACTCTACAAAGTTCCTGAGAACTGGACGCGCAGTGTGGGCTGCATCAGTGGATGTCTGTTTGCCATCCGTCGCGAACTGCTGCTTGAGATCGAGCCCAAGATTCGCAGCCGTCACTGGTTCGGCATTCCGGTCAACCAGGGCGAAGACCGGTTTCTCACTCATCAGACGCTCCTGCGCGGCTACGGAACTTACATCAACAACGACGCCCTTTGCTGGACCACGGTGCCCTCCACGTTGCCCGACCTGTTCAAGCAGCAGCTGCGCTGGAAGCGCAGCATCATACGCGATCTTTTTTACACGCTGAGGACGCTGCCCCGGCACGTTTGGACGTTGCACCCCAATACCGTGCTTACGCTGGTGCTGACGCCGCTGGGGGCGATCCTTGGGTTGTTGGTGGTGCTCACCGTGCTCTCCGGTAATCCGATGGCGTTGGCTGGGCCGGGGCCGCTGATTGGGTATCTCTGTATTGCGGCAGTTCTTAGTTTGGTGATCAGAAAATACAGCGCGAGGGAGGCGATCAACAACCCGCTCGCCTTCGGCGCCTATTTAGCCTGGTCGCTCGTGAGCAGTTTATTCCTTACAACTCTGGCTCTTTGCACACTGGACTCCAAGGATTGGGGTACACGCGCCAAGGAACAGGAGGACCCCGATGACGACGGAAGTCGTCAAGAAACTGCCGGCTGAGGCAAAAGCTTCTGTAATCCAACCGATGGTGTACAAGTCGGTGGTCACGGTTTACCGGATCTTTGCCATATTGACGCTCTACTTGGTGCTCGCCGGGGTGCTGGCGTATGGCTTCGTGATGGGCTTTTATGCGCTGAACACATCGTGGGCCGCGCCGGTGATTCTTTCTCCGGCGGACGACAAGAGTCTTGATTTCACCGAGAAGCTGGTGACCAGCCGGCAGACGCTGGAAGATTTGAACGTAGACAAGAACCGGCTGTCGGGCGGCGTCGATGAAATGAACAAGCATCGGACTGCGCTGCTGGCGCTCGAGCCCGAACTTCAGACTGCCATCACCCGGGAAAAACAGCACAACCAGGCCACCGGCCCAGAGCTCCTGCAACTCGACAAACAAAAGCAGGCCGACAACCTGAAAACGCAAGCGGTCATGGCGCAAATCAGAGAGGTGGAAGCGACCATTGAAAAAGATCTGGCGGCCGGCCTGATCACCAAAGGGGATGCAGCTACCCAGCGCGCGGCGCTGAATCAGGCGCAGAGTTCGTATACGGACAGCAAGATCGGTGAGGTCCTGCTTACCGACAGCATTTTGGAGAAGACCACGACAGATACCAAGTCTCTTGACGTGCTCGATAAGCAGGCCGAGTTGATATCGGAGATTGCGCAGCTTGATATTGCGATTAGCGTGGCACAAAAGCAGATTTACGAAGAGACGAAACAGATCAATCGGCTGAAAGAGGCGCTCGCCACGGCGAAGCAGACACCCTATTACCTGAGCGTGTCTGGAGATAACGCCGTGTACTTTGCGTTTGTGCCCTATGACAACCAGAGCAGTGTCTCCATCGGCACGGCGGTTTATGACTGTTACCTGAACATGGTGTTGTGCAAGAAGGTGGGCATGGTGAAGCAGATTTTTGCGGGCGAAGAACATGCCACCCATCCCATCTTCAAGACGGACATTCGCGGCTTCCTCATCCAGATGCAGCTGAACCATCCGGAATCTGCGAAATCGAAAACCGTGTTCCTGAACCGCAAACCGCTTTTGTTCTGATTTTCTTGTGAGGAGACGCAAGAATGCCCTCGACTCAAGTAAAACTCAAGACGTTCAAAGGAAACCTCAGCGCAGGCTTCACTTTTGCCATGCTGCTGGTCTCCGCTGCTTTTGCGGCCGACGTGACGGACCAACAGGCCTATTGCAAATACGTAACTCAGCAAGCCGCGGCTCAGCGAGACCTGCTGCTGGCCCCGAATGCAGTTGCGGGCGTGACCCAGCCCAATACCGGCCTGCCCACGCAGTTGGTGTGGGGTGTCTCCGGCAGCCTTTCCAATGTGAGGAAGGCCGGACTAACGATGGATGCGGCGCGCAAGAATTGCGAGCTCTACAGCGCGGTTTCTTCCGCCCAGCAGGATGTTCAATATGCCCTGCCGAGTCTGGAGAAGCAGGCGCTGCAAAACAGATTGGGGCTGATACAACACGCGTCTGAAAAACTGGACGCGCTCCTCGCCACAACCACAAAGATGCTGGATGCGCAGAACATGACCCGGCCCATGGCCTTCGCTTTGCAAACCACGAAGATCAAGCTGGATGCGGACCGAGCCGATACGCAGTCGAAGATTGTTGCCATCTATGCGCCGCAACTAAGTGATAAGCCGGTAAAGGAACTGGTTGCCGAGAAGCAGAGCAGAGAAGCGAATGAGCAAAGGGCCCTGGACAAAGTGAATCGCCAGAATGACTGGGACGTGGCGCTCTCAGTGGGCGCACACCAGCAGATTAATCCGTTGATTGATAGCAATGGAGCTTATGGCGAGGTGACGGTAAGCTACAATCTTGCCAGCCGGGCCATCAACAAACATCTGGACCAGGCTGCGGATGCGTACGACAATTGGAAGAAAGTTCAAGAAGGCGATGTCGTCCGCAACGCCGATGTCCTCAAACAACAGGTTGTAGACAGCATTTCCGTCCAAGACAGCAGGCTCAAAGCTCTTCAGGATGAACAGAAGCAAATCGAAAGCAACCTTAAGCTCTTGGGCGATGCGGAGACCTCTGCTGCCTTGGACTTCCGCAACCAGTTGATCACCGCGCAATTGCTGGCGGAGATCGAAATCGGCGATGCCAGCTTTCGGCTCGACCGGCTGCGGGAATTTCTGGGGAGGAATTTCTAGAGATGGATGGCCGGGCTGGCCAGCCATCCGGCTACCCCATTTCGTTTACATTCATCTGGAAAGCTAGCAGGGTAATTGGTAGCATCCTGCGCATGTTCAAACTACTTATTGTGATGTTCAGTATCTCGGCGATGACATTCGCCGCTGATCTCCCAACCAGGAAACAGCTGAACCTGGCCACCATCAAAACCATGGTAGCGGGCGCGGAAGCGGCAGCCAAAAGACAGAATGTCGAAGTGACCATCTGCATTGTGGATGAAAGCGGCAACCTGCTTTTTCTGGAAAAGGCGGATTCCGTGTCCATCAACACCATTGAATTTGCGCGGAAGAAAGCCTGGCACGCTGCGTTCTACAAGAGTCCATCGAGAGAAGGTGCGGAGGCTTTGAAAAAAGGCAATCTTGATGTCCTCACTTTCCCGGATTTTTTCCCAACCACAAGTATCCCGAAGAATCTTCCCACTAGTTCTCCCACGTAAGGGTTGGCTCGCATCTGCGCGTGAAGTATACCTCAGAAAAATTGCAGGCTACATTCGACGTCCTGGGATAAATTGCTTTTGCCTTTCAGTACTCGGCAAGCTCTTTCATGGCCTGGAACAGGTCGCTCGACTGCGGCAGGATGGCATCTTCGAGAACGGGATTGTAGGCGATGAAGGTATCTTTGGCGGCGACGCGACGCACGGGAGCGTCGAGGTGTTCGAACATCTGGTCGGCGATGCGGGCGGCGATCTCCGCGCCGTAGCCCCAACTTAGCGTGTCCTCATAGGCGACGATGGCGCGATTGGTTTTGCTTACTGAGCCGGCGATGGTCTCCCAATCGAACGGATTCAGGCTGCGCAAATCGATCAACTCCACTTTCACTCCATGCTCGCGTTCCAGCTTCTGCGCGGCTTGCAGAGCGCGAGGCACAACCGCTCCGTAAGTAATGACCGTTAAATCCGTCCCCGGCTGCACGATCTTCGCCTTACCGAAGGGGATCATGTAATCCGGCCCTGGATACGGAGCGCGGCCGTAAGTCTCGCGGTAGAGACGTTTGTGCTCGAGGAACAGGACGGGATCATCGCAACGAATCGCGGTGCGCAACAGGCCTGCGGCGTCGAGCCCGTTCGAGGGAAACACCACTCGCAATCCGGGGATATGCGTAAATATGGTCTCGCCGCACTGCGAATGGTAGATGGCGCCGCCGGTGAGGTATCCGCCAATCGGGACCCGCATGACCAGCGGAGCGGAGAACGCGTTGTTCGAGCGCCAACGAATGGTGGGCAGTTCGTTGCGTAGTTGCATCATGGCCGGCCAAATGTAGTCGAAAAACTGGATCTCGACCACCGGCTTCAGCCCACGCGTGGCCATCCCGGTGGCGCGGCCCACAATGCTGGCTTCGGCCAGCGGCGAGTTGAATACGCGGTCGGAGCCGAATTCTGTCTGAAGTCCGAACGTGAGCTTGAACACGCCGCCTTTGCCCTTCACCATTTTTTGCTGGAGATATTGCTCGCGGCTGCAATCGGCCACATCTTCGCCGAACATGATGATGCGTTCGTCGCGCCGCATTTCGTCGCGCAGCGTGCTGTTGATCAGGTCGGCCATGGTCTTGACGTGCGTCGTCTTTTTGCCATCGGCCGTCTTTCCATCGGGCGCGGCTTGGGTAACGATGGGCTGAGTGTCGAACGCGGAAGAAGTGGGGTCAAGATCAGCCGAGTAGATAAACTTTTCGACGCTATCGGCGGTGGGGTGTGGCGCAGCCAGGGCGTGATCGACGGCAATCTGCAGATCGTCATCGACCTGCTTTTCTAGCGCGTTAATACTCTTTTCGTCCAGAATGCCTTCGCGAATCAGGAACATCTGCATGCGCGAAACTGGATCGCGGGCCGCATCGCGCTGGCGTTCGGCGTCGGGACGGTAGAGGCGTTCGTCGTCCGAGAGAGAATGCGAATAGGGACGAATGACATGCGCGTGGATGAAGGACGGCCCGTCTCCAGCGCGGCAGTGCGCCACCGAGCGGGCAAAAGCTCCATAACTTTCCACCGGATCGGTGCCATCGATTTCTTCAAAATGAAAATTCGGAAAGCCCGCCACCAACCGCGAAATGTTACCGCCCGCCGTCTGCACTTCCACCGGGACAGAAATCGCATACTCATTGTTCTCCACCAGGAAGACGATGGGCAGGCGGCAATTCGACGAGGCGTTCAAAGCTTCCCAGAACTCGCCTTCGCTGGTCGTGCCATCTCCCAGCGAAACATACGTGACTTCATCGCCATGGAACACAACATCTTTGAATTGGCGATAGTCGCCGCCAGCCTTCTTGGCCGCTTGTGGATGAGCTGATAGATACCGTGCGACTTCGGCGCATCCCACAGCCTGCAGGATTTGCGATCCCGTGGGCGACGATCCGGTGACCACATTCAGCCGCTGGTAGCCCCAATGCGAGGGCATCTGGCGGCCACCGGAACTGGGGTCCTCGGCAGCGCCCACCGCTTGCAGCAGCATTTCGTAAGGGGTCGCGCCCAAAGCCAGGCAAAGCGCGCGATCGCGATAATAAGGATAAAACCAGTCGTAGCCTGGCTTCATTGAAAAAGCCGCGGCCACACCGATGGCCTCATGCCCCGCCCCAGAGATCTGAAAAAAGATCTTCTGCTGGCGCTTGAGCATGATCTCCCGGTCGTCGACGCGCCGGGACATATACATAAAACGGTAAGCTTCGACTAATTGTGGGAGGGAAAGACCCTGGTAGGTCTTGGTCTTGTGAACGCGTTCCGCGACTGCAGCCGGTCTGGGATTCGTCTTCGTGGTCGACATCCGGCTCCCTTGCTTATAGGTGGGATTGCAGAGTTTATTGTAAATCCTGAGCAGGGGTTGGGGACAAGAGGATTCAGCATTTAGCACTTAGCACTCAGCCATCGGGGATCCTTGCCAGAATCCGGCAAACTCCCCAGGGACTGAATGCTAAGTGCTGAATGCTGAGTGCTGATACCCCGACCTGATATTAGCAAATCATTTATTCTGGAATACAGCCCTTGATCAAATTCAATCGCCAATTCGAACCTTCGTCGCTCAAGCTGGTAATCTTCGACCTCGACGGCACTCTGATTGATTCCCGCCTCGACCTGGTCCACTCCGTCAATGCTACGCTGCGGCACATGAAGCGTCCCGAGCTGCCCGAGGACCTGATCGCCAGTTATGTTGGCGACGGCGCACCTGTGCTGATTGGTCGAGCTCTCGGCGCGGAGGCCAACGACGAAAAGCTCGTGAACAGCGGTCTCGAATACTTTCTCTCCTACTATCGCGAGCACAAGCTCGACCATACGCGCGTGTATGACGGGATCCCGCAAGCCCTGGCGGCCATTCGGGGCGGCCAGCGCGGATGCAAACTGGCAGTGCTTTCCAACAAGCCCGTAAACCCATCGCGGGCGATTGTCGAAGCGCTCGGACTGGGGAAATTCTTCGTTTCTGTCTACGGAGGAAACAGCTTCTTGACCAAAAAGCCCGATCCACTGGGCGCGCAGACCATATTGTGGGAAACCGGGGCCTCGCCCGAACAGACCCTCATTGTGGGCGACTCCGGTGTGGACATCGCGACTGGCCGCAATGCCGACCTCTGGACTTGCGGCGTCACTTATGGGTTCGCGCCGCACACGCTGCATATTGACCCGCCGGATGTGATCGTGGACAGCGCGCACGAGTTGGCGGAATTGTTCCGAGCGTCGTGACCGTGGTCGGTCTCCTCGGTGGTTAACGCTCCTTCCTGCCGTCTTCGGTTACACTGCACACGACGATGACGAGTTCTGCACACGCCTTCACCCCCGCCGAACTCCGCAAACTACGCAGCCTCAAGGATCCTTATGGAATCCAGCATTTTCTCGATGACATGCCGTACCACTTGGCGGACACAGGATGGTCTCCCCGGCGCGTACTTCACGAAAATACGTCGCATTGTTTTGAAGGCGCGATTTTTGCCGCAGCTGCTTTGCGGGTGAATGGATTCCCTCCCCTGATCCTCGACCTCGAAGCGGACCATGACACCGACCATGTGATTGCCATTTACCGCACGAACGGACACTGGGGTGCGATTGCGAAATCCAATTACACCGGGTGCCGCTACCGCGAACCGGTCTACCGTTCCCTACGCGAACTGGCACTCAGCTACTTCGACGTATACTTTAATCTTCTCCGCGAACGCACGTTGCGTACTTTTTCGCGGCCGGTGAACCTCAAACGCTTTGATCACCTGGATTGGATGACCACGGAGAAGGAGGTTTTCTTCATTGCGGAATATCTTTTCGCCATCCACCATTACCGTCTGCTCACGCCACCGATGGCGAAGAGGCTGCATCGGCTGGATGACCGGTCGTTCCGCGCTGGCTGCCTGGGACGGGCGGAAAAGTAACTTACCCCGGGAGAACTTGTTGGAACTTGGCGGGTTGTATAGCTCTATGCGGCACCATCGCATCCTTCTCGCGCTTCTCACTATTCTGACCTTCATTCTTACCTTCGCATCCGGGTTTTCACTTGGACAAAATAACGCACCGCCTCCTCCGCCGAATGGTTCTTCGACCTCGAGCAGTGCGACTCCCAAGCTCTCTAACGATCAGATCCGCGATCTCATTCGCCAGGCTGCGGAAAAGGACATGGAGAACGACAAGAAACAACGCGACTACACCTATGACCAGCGCGAAGAAGAACACAAGCTGAACGGCAAAGGAGAGTTACAATCCACGGAAACCCGGACTTACGAAGTCATGATGCTCTATGGAGAGCAAGTCCGGCGACTGGTCACGAAGGACGACAAGCCACTTTCCGAAAAAGACGCCAGCAAAGAAGAAGAAAAAATCCAGAAGGTAATCGACAAGCGCAAGAACGAAAGTGACGACGACCGCGAAAAACGCCTGGAGAAAGAGGGGAAGGAGCGGGAGGACGATCGTAAGTTTGTGAGCGAAGTTGCCGACGCCTACAACTTCCATCTGGTCAACGTTGAGCCCTTCAACGGACGTGATGCCTATGTGATTGACGCCGATCCGCGGCCCGGCTTCCAACCCAAACTGAAGGACGCAAAAATGCTGCCCAACTTCCGCTTCCGTGTCTGGATCGACAAAGCTGAGTTGCAGTGGGTCAAACTGGATATTGAGTGCATCGAGACCGCCTCTTTCGGATGGATTCTAGCTCGCGTGCACAAGGGCTCAAACATCGTGATCGAACTCACACGCGTCAACGAGGATGTTTGGTTGCCCAAGCATGTGGCGCTCAAATTGGATGCGAGAATCGCCCTTTTCAAAGGTCTGAACATCGACGAAGACGTTACCTATCGCGACTACAAGAAATTTCGCACCGACATCAGGATTCTTACGGTAGGAGAAACGCAGGTTCACTGAGAAGGTCCCTGTAAGACTTTCAGGCGGTTCTGCGCCAAACGATAGCTCGAGTTCGGAATTTGCAATGCCTGTTTCGGCGTGGTCACCTTGGCACAGTCCGCTAGTGCGACCTCACGCTCCCCATACTGTTCGGCGATCCGCCCCAACGCGTACCAATAGTCGGGATTTGGTTCATCAAGGTTCTGTAGATCCATAGCCTGGATCAGTACCTCGCGCGCTTCTTTCGTCTTGCCGACTTCGGCGTAGAGACAGCCAAGCGTGTGCAATATATGAGGATTGTTCTGGCTCAACTGGGTGGCTTTGATTGCAGTTTCGATGTCCGGGCCCCCCGCCCGGTCGAAGAAAAGTGTTTCCCAAGCCAGCCCATTGAGGTCGTTAGCCTCAGCCTTGCCAGCCGCCACAAGCTTCTGATCAAAATCGTAAGCCGCGTGATAGTCTTGCCGGAAGACTGCATTCATCACCAACGCCCGCATGAGGTCCAAATCATCCGGCATCCGTTGGAGGCGCTGCTGCGAAAGGCCTCCGCGATACGAAATGTCAGTAGAAGGTAAACCGGGAGGTAGGAATGCGCAAGTCAGGCCGCAGGTTCAATTCGCGGTCGTAACTTTGCCGCCGAAAGCCTAATCGGAGCAAGCAGCCGGCGTCAGAACGTAAATGCAACCCCGCCACGGACGGCGCGAGCAGACTGCACCAGATAAACCGTCCGGCCATCTTGCCCGATCATCGGAACATAGCCTTGGGCCAGCAGGTTGCGCACATCGATCAGAACATCGAAGTGGTTGGGAAAGAAGCCGGTTCCCGGAATCGGCTGTCGGAAGAAGATGTCGAGATAAGGGTCCGCCTGGCCTGCCGAAGCATTGAACATGTCCACTGGCGTCATTGCCGGGCCGCTGATCCAGCCGTATGAAGCGATCCAACTGGTCTTTGAACGCGGCAATATCCCGTTGACCTTCCCGGTTATGCCGTGGCGGTTTCGCACCTGGGTCCATTCGCGCGCGTCCTGCAAGCTCACATCAGCCTTCCCCAGATCAAGGACGCCGCCGTAGCCGTAATCCACGGTGGCGGTGATGTCCGAGGTCAACTTGCGCTGCAACACAATGCGCATTCCTCGCGTGTCAAGTTCTTTGCCCTGATAGGTAAACGTGCCCGAATAGATATCGGGAAGAACGTCTCCGCTGCCGCTCGGAATTTCGCCCACCCCGGTGAGCGCGGGGTTTTCCACGCGATCGATGTAGGCGGCGACTTGCAGATTGGTCTTGCCCGCGTGCTGGGAAACCGAAATTTCGTGATGACGGGCCTTTTCCAGGGCCGGCGTAAAATTCGAAATGCTCATGTGCGGTCCGGACTCAGTCAAGTCCGCCGGAGCGGAATCGAAGCCCTTCTCCACCCGGCCGTCCGGTTGCGAAGTTGCGTAGCCGTAGGCGACCACCGTATCGGGAGAAAGATGCATGGCCACCGAACCAAATGGACGGAATGCGCTTTGTCGTCCCATGAACTGGATGGTCTGCAGTTCGCTCCCGAACTTGAGCTCCAGAACCCCGCCAAGAACGACATCGTCAGAAGTGGTCAGCGCCAAAGCTTCGAGATCAGAATTACGCAGGCTGAGATCGGGCGAAGCCAAATGGCGCACCGTCAGGGCCACTTCCGGCGCGGACCCGTTGCCCATCTGGTGGCTGTAGGAAGCGCGAAAAACGGCATCCGGCACGCCGTCGCCGTAACCCACATCGCCATGCAGTGCGACCGTTCCCGAGGAAAAGATGGACCTCTCGAGCGAGAACCCGGTACTCATGTCGGACGTGCTTCCAAACCCGTCGGACGGGGAACCGGCCAGGAACGATACCGTGCCCTTCAGCGTCGAGTCGCCTTGTTCAGATTGTGGCTTAGGAGAGTGCTCATCGAGGAGGCGAAGAATTGGACGGTCCGACGCGGAACGGAGCACCCACTTCCAATCGTCCGTGTCGTCCTTGCCGCGCGCCGGGACCAACTGGATGGAGTCAAAAATTGTATTGAGCGTGAGATTCAACATCAGGGTGGCGCCCGCGCGTAATCCCACACTGTCGCGCATAGTGGGTAGAAACGAGGGTGCGGAAACTTTGACGCTGTAAATGCCGGGAAGCAGTCCGCCTGCGGAATAGAAGCCGTTCTCGTCGGTAAACACTTTGATGGCCCTTACCGCGGAACCCAGCACTTCCACCACGGCCCCCATTTGCGGGACGCCATTGGCGCTGCGTACATATCCGGAAATGGAACCTGGCCTTTCGCCGGCCCATACCGGGAGTACAAGGCCGAACGCAACTACCAGGCAGCCGAGCTTTCGGAACATCCCCACCACCCTTTGGGAACCAACTCCTACCGGTTACTCAACGGCAAAGGTCGCCGACGGGTCCACGGTTTGCTTGGAAATACTGTCGTTCACCTTGATCTGGATACGGTAAACGCCCGGAGCGAGATTGGCGGCCGCGAGCGTTTTTTGCAGGGTCACTTGTTCGCCGACATTACCCATCTGGTTCGTGGATTCCACGGAATGAACCACGGATTTGTTGGTCGTCGTATTCACGACGTCGTACTCGATTGTAGCCGAAGGCTTGTGCGTTTTCTCGTCCACGCTCAAGTTATAGACTTGCATCCAGAAGTTGAGCTTCTGGTTGCGCTTGAAACTGACCGGCTTGCCGTCCGATGGGGCGACCCGTGGCCGCACCTTGGTCGTACCGATCACAAACATGCCGGTCCCCACGTTCTTCGCGGCCACCTGCTCCATATCGTCCGCCACGATCAAGGAAGACGACGAAAGGCGGTCATCGCCAAATTCGGGGACCTGCAAACTTTTCCTCCAAGTACCCACCCGGTCTCCATTCACGTCCTTGATCACCAAGTCAAGCCGGTAAAGTCCTGGCTTCAAGGGAAGCGCCTTCCAGTAGATCTGCGAACTCTCTGCCGCCTTGGCCAGCAACTCGGCAGGAACATCCGCCTGCACGGTGTCCTCGAATGTCTGCACGGTGCGTCCCGCCAGACTGGTCACGCGGCCGAAAATGTTGACCACACCGCGCTGCACTCCATCTTTATTCGCAAAAGTAATGTCCCGGTTCTTGATTTGAATCGTGATCGGCACCAGCACTGTGTCACCGGTCACTCTAACAAAGTCAGATCGCACATCGAACGGCATGGGATTGTAGCTGATCTTGTGGCCGACTTCTTCTTCCAGGTCCTTGAACTTGACCGGCGGAGGAGCGTTCAGCTTGGCATATTGTTCCAGGCGATCAAATTGTTTGCTCTGCAGGTTTTGCGTACCGGGCCCCTGACCGAGTGTCTCCAGACCGCTATTTGTAAAGCGATCCGCCTTGGTTGACATACCCATTTGCTCATACAGAGTCAGACCTGCGTTGGGAGTGTGCAACAAGGCGTCTTTCTCCCCGCGGTCGATGGTCATGTGGTAGTCGCCGCACATGCAGGTGTCTACGAACTCGATGATGACTTCCTGCCCAATTCCCTCCAGATAGCGGTAACGCCAGTCCTCAAAGGGGAAGGTGGAGGTTTCGCCGCCGCCTTCTTCCATGGGTCGTTCATAGCTACCACCGGAAGGATGCGAATCATTTTCATCAGGCGGACCGTACATGATGTAGATACGACCGCGGTCGGTCCTCCATCCGGGGACTCCGGCCGCGTAGTGCTCGTTGGCGTACTCGATACGGCGGTAGTGCTCTTCTTTGAATTCGTTTTCTTCGGTATCGGGCGTGGGATCCCGGCGCTGCCAGAAGGCTTCAATGAAGTTGTCGCGTTCTTCGTCGTTGGAAAGCAGCTTAAAGGCCTTGCGCTCTTCATCGGTGATGATGTAGATCACATCCTGTTCCAGCCACTTCTTGTAGGACTGGCCGATTTCCTGTTTGAAGCGTTTTCCGTTGTCTTTTTTCTGCTTCTCGTTCAGAGGACGCTTGAGTGGATCGCCATCGTCATTTCCCTGCCCCGGCGAAACTGTGGAAGCGCCCTGATCTTTGGTATCAGTATCAGATTTAGCTGCATTTTCCTGCTGCGCGACGGCATAGGACCCGAGACCCAGAAACGCTACACACAGGAATGACCAAACAACGCGCTGACAGCCTTCCGATCGAAACATAGGCGGGCACTCCTTAATGGGTCACTCTTGGTTACCACATTCTAAGACTTTGCCTACTTCAAGGCAAGGTTAAGTCAAACTATTTAAACACCCTAGACTCAGTACGATGCGCATCCGGGCCGCGAGGGTTGTAGGGGTTTGGCTGGCCCATGCCGGTTACTTTCCCGCTTCCCCCGTCCGGTTATAATTAGCATGTGATCCGGTTGTGGCCTGCTTTTGATCGTTGGGAACTTTTGTGTTTGCGGGGCCGTACTTAAATCAGGGCAGAATCGTTCGTTGGTCGTGACCTTCGCTGGGTTGGCTCGTCCAATGGTGGAACCAGCCAGGATCGATCCCATCGCCGAGGGACAGAAGAAGATCGGAGCGGGTGAGTGTCCCGAGAGGACCAGGAGAACAGAATGGCAACCGCAGAAGTCATCAACATTTCGCAGCCCGTAGTGTCGGCTCCGCCCGACTCCTGCATGATCTCCACCCTGGATTTGTGGAAGACCTATGACATGGGGTCCGAGCAACAGGTACACGCGCTGCGTGGTGTCAACTTGCAGATCCGGCGCAATGAATACGTGGCCATCATGGGGCCGTCCGGATCGGGCAAATCCACCCTGATGAACCTGATTGGCTGCCTGGACACGCCCAGCAAAGGCCAATACTGGCTGAACAGCCAATTGGTCAGCGAATTGGACGATGACGAACTGGCCCGCATCCGTAACAAGGAAATCGGTTTCGTCTTCCAGACCTTCAACTTGCTGGCCCGGGCCACGGCGCTGCACAACGTCGAACTTCCGCTGATCTATGCCGGTGTGCCGGCCTCCGAACGTGTGGAACGCGCCAAGGAAGCCTTGACCTCCGTGGGCATGGAATCGCGCATGATGCATAAGCCCAACGAATTGTCGGGCGGCCAGCGCCAAAGAGTTGCGATTGCCCGGGCGCTGGTGAATCGGCCATCCATTATCCTGGCGGACGAACCGACTGGCAACCTGGACTCGCAAACTGGAAACGAAATTATGGCGGTACTCGACCGCCTGCGGGCGCAGGGAAACACGATCGTGCTGGTGACCCACGAGCACGACATCGCCGAGTATGCGCATCGCGTCGTTTACATCAAGGACGGGGTGGTGGAAAAAGACGAGAAGAAGGCCGGCCGCTAACAAGCGATTACGTCCTGTAGAGACGCAGCTTTGCTACGTCTGGCTTCTACCGCCACATATCCTGGCAGCAGAGACATATCCCGGTCGCAGAGAGACGATGCAAGCAAGACGCAGCAAGCTGCGTCTCTACATACTTTTCCCACTTTCCACTCGCAGGAATCGCTCTGACGAATTCTTGCATCCAAGTGTGTATGGAAGAGACTGCGGTATTCGAAGATCGCTATAGAGTTGTCGCCGTTGAAGACCAGAGCCTCACTCTCCGCGGCGTCCGCACCGGAGATATGCTGAAGATCTTGAATGCCGATCCCGAAAATCCTTTCAGCGCGCAAGATTATCCGCCCGGCAAATTGATCGCCCTGAACGACCCGTCCGCTGAGCTTGGGAACTGATCCGAACTTAACTTTAAAGATGAAAACCGTAGGCATCATCGGCGGGATCGCGCCGGAGTCAACCATTGCATACTACCGGCTGATCATAGCGGCCTATCGTGAGCAGAAGCCTGACGGCAGTTATCCCTCCATCATCATCAATAGCATTGATTTGACGAAGGTTCTGGATCTGGCCGGCGCCAATGAATTGGACAGGCTGGTTGAGTATCTGGTGGCTGAGTTGCAAAGGCTTGCAAAGGCGGGCGCGGACTTCGGATTGTTGGCTTCGAATACGCCGCACATTGTCTTCGACGAAATCGGCCGCCAGTCCCCCATGCCGCTGATCAGCATTGTCGAAGCAACTTGCCAAGCCGCCAAGACCCTGGGGTTGAAAAGGCTTGGTTTGTTCGGCACCCGTTTCACCATGCAAGGACGATTCTATCCAGACGTGTTTTCCCGGGAAGACATTACGCTCGCTGTCCCTGATGAGAACGATCAAACCTACATCCATGACAAATACATGAGTGAACTGGTTAAGGGCGTTTATCTGCCTGAAACTCGGGAACGATTGTTGACGATCATAAATCGGCTTAGAGAGCGGGAGGATATCCAGGGGCTGATTCTCGGAGGAACGGAACTGCCCTTGATTTTGCAAGAGAGCATGGCCAGCGGCATTCCGTTGCTGGATACGACCCTGATTCACGTGAGAGCGGCGGTCGCAGAGTTACTAGCGTGAACAGTGTCTTCCCCAGGCTTGACGAGACGCCCTACTGAATCGCGTAGAGATTCCCGTCCGTACTGCACCTAGATGACGTCGTCCACCACTACTGGCGATGATGAAGGATCGTACCCACGGTCATCATTTTGCCGACCCCGGCGACCATCGGAAATTTCATTTGACCTTAGTTACCTTTTGGACGCCCGCAGCATCATAGGCACTGGTGTGTGCCAGGTTTCCACGAAACATGGTGGCATCTCTGCAAGGCTGGCAGGGAGAGGAAGAGCGCAACAACCATACGAGCGCGTTTCATGGGTGCTTATGTCAGACGCCGGGACTAGAGTAAAGTGAGGCGTGTCCACAGAGACCCCTGGTTTCCGGGTCAAGGACATCGCGGACAACCACAAACAACAAAGGGGGCCTGGAATCATCCTATAGATTTTCGTTCGGTTTTCGGAACAAGAGTCCTTCTTCCAAATATCGCGCCGGAATTTGCTTACCATTCGAGTGAGTTTCCATCGCGAGGAGAATTGTGTCGAATCCGATCGAGTGGGCTTTGGAGGTTAACACGTGACATCCGACATTGCGGAAATGAAAGCGCTGCTCGTAACCCATGACCCGCCCATGGTAGATCTGTTTAGCAAACTCTTCTCCGAAATCAGTATCTCGGTACAAGGTTGCGACGATGAAAGCGCTGCCTCTGAGATCCTTTCGCGATCCAAGCTCGATGCCCTCGTCCTCGATATCGACAACGTGTCGGCAAGCGATCCTCTGGTCAAGACCCTGCGCAACAGTCCTTCCAACAAGAACGCTGTGCTATTTGCCGCAGCCACTTATGGCGCGGCCAAACAGAAGGCATTCGAACACGGAACCAGCTTTATTTTTGAGCGTCCCTTTGTGGCGGAACAGATAAGACTGGTGCTGCGGACGGCTTATGCGCAGATGCTCCGCGAACGCAGAAAATATTTCAGGCTGGCTGTCGAATTGGGCGTGTCGATTCAGCGGAGCTCGGGCTCACCGATGCTTTGCAAGACTACCAACCTCAGCCAGAACGGAATGGCGGTGATCACTCCTTCACCACTGGAGAACGGCGAATCGATAAAGCTCACTTTCCAGGTCCCCGGTGCAAAGCTGACGCTGAATGCTGAAGGAAGCGTGGTCTGGGACGACAAGCACGGCAAGGCCGGAATCAACTTCCAGTGCGCCAGCGCGGAGGACCAGAGCCGTTTTGCGGCCTGGCTCGATCACGAGTTCTACCTGGGAACTTCCATAGGGGCCTTGAGATCGCGGTCCGCTGCGGAATAACGGGCGCAGGCTCGAACTTGCCTCAGGGCCTGGCATTCTGAATCCAAGCGGAGTGTTCGGATTTCGGAAATCCCTTCCTTATCTGTTTGCGCTAAACGGCACTCCTGACTAACCTCACTCAGATTAACCTCCCTAGGGTACGACCAACATCCTTTCCGAGGTGGAGTTGTCCACATTCGATCCCCAGTACGCCCACGATGTCCTGATTCCCATTGCGGAAGCAGCTTACGACAACAACTGAGCTACGGGCCGGGGTTGGCGAAGCTGATCCCGCAGGCAGCGGCTCAAATGAAGACGGCGTCGGCGGCAGCGATAAGCTTCTCCACCGACATGATGATCGGCCGCGAGCCATAGCGAGCGGCGGCCGTGCGTAATATTCGTGGAAAATAAAAAGAGCCTCTCTTGCGAGAGGCCTTTTAGTTCTTAAGCTGAAAGCTGATGGCTGAGAGCTTACTGTCCGGATCCCAACGTTTTCACCGCAGCGGTGTCTGCCGGCGGGGCTGGTTTGGCGAGGAAGAAGTCGTGATCGTACAGATTGCGATAGATGTGTCCTGTAATTTCCGCGGCCTTGGGGCCATAGGTAGGACGTCCGCCTTCCAGGAAGACTACGACGACGATACGGCCCGCGTGGGTATTGGCGTAGGAGGCGAACCATCCGAAGCGGGTGCCGGCGCGAGAGCAGGTCCCGGTCTTGCCCAGAATTTCCTCTTCGTTGAAGTTGGTTCGCAGGCTGCGCGCGGTACCGTACTCTACCGCGGCCGCCATACCGTCAGAGATTTCAGGAATCAGCCCTGCAATGTCCAGACGCCGTTTCACGATCGGCTGGAAATTGGCAATATCTTCCGGCGTGTTGGGATGCTGCAGGTAATACAGAGTTCCGCCATTCGCGATCGCAGAAACCAGCGCTCCCAGCTGCAGGGGGGTCACGGAAACGCCTTCCCCAAAAGAGCACATCTTGCCTACACCGCCAAGCTTGGCGGGAATTTCTTGATTAGGATAAATGCCCAGTTGCTCACCCGGAATGCTGTAGCCAGCCAGTTCACCGAGCCCGTACTGGTGCGCGTAGTAGCTGACCTTCTCGAATCCCAACTGGCGTCCCAGCGCCTCGAAATAAGCATTGTTCGAGTGCGCTAGCGCGTTGGTCAAATTCATGTGGTAGCGGCCGCCGAGGCGGACTTCAGTTTCCTTGGTGATGATGCCTTCGCTCAATCCCGCCAGCGCTACAGAAAGCTTGATGGTAGAACAGGGCTGCGCGCCGCTGGAGAGCGCCAGCTTCTGATTGACCATGGCCAAGATGCGTCCGCTGGTGGGCTCAACGGCGACAACCGTTCCGTTCATGTCACCCAAGGCATCGATCGCGGCCTGACGCACGACTGGATCTTCACCGGCAACGACATCACCCTCGGTAACGTCCTGCGCAAACGAACTTGCAGTAAAGCGCTCGTGGTAGCGGTGACGGCGATGCAGGCCCGTCCGCTGCAAAGTGGCTGTAGTCCGGGGATGCGCAACGGCGCGACTACGCGCCAATCGGCGCATGCGCTTGCGGGCGCGCTGGGTCTCGGTAACTTTTTGGGTCTTGGACTTGCTCGCGGTAAGTGCGCGCGTATTGACGGTAGCCGCTATGCCAATTTGGCTGAGCAGCAACAATGAAATGAGAGCGATGGCGAATCGAATGAGCGCCGAATCTTGCCTGGACATTAATTCCCTGGACCTATCCCCGGAGTTCATACCTAGCTAGCCTGCACGAGACCTGCCAAGGATCGTTAGTTTTCACTTGTCCCCGGCTAAGTTCCTGCAACTGCTTCGATAGTAAGGAACTTCGGCTTTCCCCGCAACCAAAAAATATCAGCTGAGAATAACTTAATAATTGATCTAACCCATTGAGAATAGTGATAGTTGCGGTCATTCCCAGCGAGTTCATCGGTCTTTGGTAATTACAAGTAGTTACTGGAACGCCAATCCCTAATTGTAGGAAAGCTTTTTCCCTTCACCCGAAAGAGGAAAAAACGTCCGGTTCCTTGGCGCAGATTCAATGGCCGACCTCTTCGGCGGATTGCTTATAGGTACCGAACTTCTTCGCGATCGGCTTCAGCGTGGGATAGAACTGCACAAAGCTATGTTCGACGGCAGCATGGTCTTCATGACACTGCCAGCATCCCTGCTTGGGATTGGCTTGCGCGGATTTTGTGTCTTCGTCGAAGTTGAAATACTGCCATTTGTCAAGAGAATGGCTTTCGTCTTTGACTTCGACGCCTATGCCCATCCAATCACTTTGAAAGTGTCCGCTTTTGACGATCGAGCCCTTGGTCTCGGAACCCCGTTCTTCCACCACGAACATGGTTTTGTCCGGCCATTTCCCACTCTTCAGGAATTCCTTATAAGCCCACTGCGGAACGAAAACGTTGGTGAACATCACCATGCTTCCGGCAGACGGACTGTAGTTCATGCCGAGACCGGAAGAAAGAAAGATCCACTCGCGATAGTTGTCAGGCCGGGGCAGTTGATTGTCTTTGGTGTACTGAGGCGTTGGAGAATCCGGAGTGGCAGAGATCAGACCAAGAGCAATCGCAACCGTCATGCACAACAGAAAAGCTGTCTTCATTGGGCGCTCCTTATTGGGCGCTCCTTATGAATAAGAACGGTTCGACGATCTTACCCTCCACGAACTACGTAGGGATAGAGTCAGGAACGAAAACGTCGAAACCAACGTGGCGCGATGGCGTAGTTCAGTTGAACAATCACAATGAACGCGATGCTCCAGCGAGTACTGATGCTGCACTAGCAATGCACCGAGCGCATACAGCGATTGCGCAATCACCATGCGGCGGCAGACTGCCGCTGGCACTTCGGGCGGTATGTCGTCCTTCACCGGACCAGATCGGGTGGCACATCCCCAGCTAAACGTACAGCGCGGACCCAAGGAACAAAATGTTTAGCCAGTAGGCAAGCAAACCAATCCGGTAGGCAGTGAATTCAGCCAGCAGCGCCGTCGAGAACGGTGTGATCGAAACGAAAAACAAAAACCCATGTGGATCCACGAAAGACTGCGGTCGCGCACGAGGTGGTTCAGTTGGGTATGCTGACCGATCCAGAAAATACCCAGCGTCATAAAGCTCATCATGTACATGATGAGCCGGGGAGTGAGTGCAGCCAGGGCCCGCCATCGCGGAGGGCCGCGAGACGTTCCACACTTTGTCCCGCGATGCGGGTGTACGCGGTGGTCGTGAAGAAAGTGAGTTTAGCAGCTTGCGCGACACACCAGATCGCGTCGGTACCGGAAGTAGAGACCACGCCGCCAGCCCAAGCCCCAGCGAAGCATCGTCAATTGTGGCCGATGACAGAATGAGCCAGCCTTCGGCGTCCTGCATTCGGACGAACCCTATCGGGCCATCGTGAAAAAGATGGGGCTGCCGCCTGCGTATTGATTCATGATCTAGTAGACCTCTTTTCAGCAACTTCGACCCGGAAGTAAGTTACCTACGTGAATTGACGCCCCTTTTGTGATCCGGGACACGCCATTCCCTCGGTTATAATTCATGTATAGCGCTGATCGCTGCAATGGCCAACCAAGCGCCTTGGTAGTTGTTGGCAACTTAGGAGTATTCATGGCGATTCAAAAGACGGAGAAAATCTGGCATAACGGAAAACTCATCCGTTGGGAGGACGCAACCATCCATGTGATGTCGCATGTAGTGCATTACGGTTCGTCGGTATTTGAGGGCGTGCGCTGCTACCAGCTGCCCGCCGGCCCAGCCATCTTTCGTGCGCAGGAACACATGCAGCGCCTGCTGGATTCCGCCAAGATTTACCGCATTGACGTGGACTACACTTGGGAAGACCTCGTCGCCGCCATGGTCGATGTGGTGAAAAACAATGGAGTGTCGCCGTGCTACATACGTCCCATTGTTCTGCGTGGCTACGGCGAGGCGGGAGTCAATCCTTTCAACTCGCCCACTGAGGTTTACGTGATTAACTATCCCTGGGGTAAATACCTCGGCACTGAGGGCGAAGGGGCTGACGTCTGTGTCTCCTCATGGACGCGGCTGGCCCCCAACACGCTTCCTGCCATGGCGAAGTCGGGTGCGAACTATATGAACTCGCAGCTCATGAAGATGGAAGCCATCGTGAACGGCTATGTCGAAGGCATTGCGCTCGACGCCAACGGCTACGTCAGCGAAGGATCGGGCGAGAACGTGTTTGTGGTTCGTCATGGCGTTCTGCAAACGGCGCCTCTGGGCAATTCGGTGTTGCCGGGGATCACCCGGGATTGCGTGCTGACCATTGCGCGTGAGCTTGGAATTCCGGTTCAAGAAGCGGGGATTCCGCGCGAGATGCTGTACATTTCGGACGAAGCTTTCTTCACCGGCACAGCCGCGGAAGTCACGCCCATTCGATCCGTGGATAAAATCAGCGTTGGCAACGGCGCAACCGGGCCCATCACCAAAGCTATTCAGAAAGAGTTCTATGCGATTGTTCGCGGTGAGAAAGCTGACAAACACGGCTGGTTGACTCCCGTGCCTGTGGGCAGCAAACAGCCGGTCGGGGTGTAGAGGACTTACCAGCTTGGAATGGGCTGCCTTTCCGGGCAGCCTTTTATTTTTTGTCCATCAGAACTCAATCCTTCAAGACATTGGCCGGACGGCCCGAAATGCTGTTACTTAGGTCATCTTGGGTGAAGTGACTTTTCGGTTCATCATACAGATTGGTTTGCCCGGGAAGGATCGAATGAATATTGATGATCTGCTTCGCATCGCGATGGAGCGCCGCGCCTCCGACTTGCACCTCAAGGTCGGCAATTACCCTCACCTCCGTATCGACGGCGAACTGACTCCGCTCACCGACCAACCCCGCATCAGCGCCGAGGACATGTTGACCATGGCCTTCAGCATGATGTCCGCCCGGCAGAAACAAAAATTCAAAGAGAGCACGGAAATTGATATGGCTTACGGCGTCGCCGGATTGGGCCGCTTCCGTGTGAACGTTTTCCAGCAGCGCGGCAATGTGGGGTTGGTCCTTCGTATGATTCCCACCAAGATTCGCGCGCTCGACGAACTTTATTTGCCCAAGATCGTGGAGCAGGTCTGCGATATGCCCCGGGGATTGATTCTGGTGACCGGCGTTACAGGTTCAGGTAAGTCCACGACCCTGGCCGCGATGGTGGACCGCATCAACTCCACGCGCGCCGAGCACATAATCACCATCGAAGATCCCATCGAATTTCTGCATCGCGATAAGAAAGGCTACGTCAACCAGCGCGAAATTGAAGTCGATACGCCGTCATTTTCAGCGGCGCTGCGCGCTTCTCTTCGTCAGGATCCCGACGTCATCCTGGTCGGCGAAATGCGCGACATGGAAACCATCGGGACCGCCCTGCACGCCGCCGAAACCGGCCATATGGTGTTTTCGACCTTGCACACTCTGGACGCAGTGGAAACCATCAACCGTATCATTGCAGTCTTTCCGCCACCGGAGCAGAAACAAATTCGCCTGCAGCTTGCAGCCGTACTGCGCGCCGTGATCAGTCAACGACTGGTACGCCGATGTGACGGCGACGGCCGTGTACCTGCGGTCGAAGTGATGATCAACACCGCTTACATTCGCGAATGTATTCTGGTCCCGGAAAAGACACGCGCCGTCCGCGACGCCATTGCAGCTGGCACTTCGCAGTACGGCATGCAGACTTTCGATCAATCGCTGTGGGACCTGTTCCAGGCTGGGCTTGTGAACTACGAGACCGCTTTGGAGAGCGCCTCGAATGCGGATGACTTCAAGTTGCGCATGTCGGGCATTTCTTCCACCAGCGACATCTCGAAGAACTCCATGCAACAGACAGGCTTCGGCGGCGGACGGTAACCTCTCAACATCGTCATTCCGAGAAACGCAGCGACGAGGAATCTGCTTTCTGCCGACGCTCAGGAGCAGCAGATTTCTCGCTTCGCTCGAAATGACGATGGGCAGTTAGTCCGCGGCAGCAGATCTCTCGCCTTGATGTTCATTCGACCATGCTTTTCCTTTCCACTTGCGCTATCGTTAGCCTGTAATGCCATTCCCACGTCCCAAACGAACTGATTCCGAAAATGTGCTCTACGAGTATGCCGTCGGCGCGTTGAGCCGACGCATGCGTTCGGTCGCTGAGTTGAAGCGTCTGTTGCGGCCTCGGGTCGAAACGGAAACCGAGTACGGAAAAACGCTCGTGGAGCTGGTAATTCGCCGGCTTAAAGACCAGGGATATCTGAACGATGCCAGGTATGCGGCGACGTATTCGTCGTACCGCAAGGAAAACGAGAAGTTCGGCCGGATGCGGGTGATCACCGACCTTAAAACCAAGGGCGTGCACGGCGAAGTGATCGAGAAGGCCGTGGCTTCTGTGTATGACGATGTCAGTGATCAGAAGCAGGCACGGGAATATTTGCGCCGGAAACGTCTCCAAAAACCAAAAGATCAAAAGCAGGCAGCCCGCATCTTCCGCAATCTCATGCGTGCGGGCTTTGCTGCGAAGACCATCTTCAAGATCCTGAAAACTTGGGACGTGGACGACGAGACCCTCAGTGCACTAGAGGGCGAAATCGAATGAGAAATCAAGGGGAATGCGCAGTTCCCGGCCATTGGCTTGAAGCCCGTTGCGTTCTGCGGTTGAAATGCCTCATACTTATTAAATCACCCTAATCAAACAAGCGGAGGCAATATGAAATCCAAGCTGGCGGCAATTCTTGCGGCTGCGTTACTCACGACGGTAACGGTGGGGTTCGCTCAGGATGCGACGCAAGACGTCGACAAGGCGGCGAAAGACACGGGACATGCTACGAAGGTAGCTGCCAAGGACACGGCCAAGGGCACCGAAAAAGCAGCCGATAAAACCGGGAGCGTGACCAAGCATGCGGCGAAAAAAACTGGACACGCCACCAAGGTAGCCGCCAAGGACACGGCCAAGGGCACCGAAAAAGCAGCCGATAAAACCGGGGACGTGACCAAGGATGCGGCAAAAGATACGGGACATGCCGTCAAAACGGGCACGAAGGACACTGGCAAAGGGATCAAGAAAGCCGCGGACAGGACTGCAGACGCTGTCAAGTAAGCAATCTCTTAAAGAACGCAGAGTGCACCGAGGGCCGCAGAGTCTTGAGAATACAAGATCTCATCTGCGGCCCTGTGGCCTCTGCGTTTTTAATTTAGAATTGATTTTCCATGCTCACAGGCTCTGAAATCCGCCGCAAGTTCCTGGATTTCTTCGTCCAGAAGGGGCACCGCGAGGTGCACTCGTCGTCGCTCGTTCCTCAGAATGACCCTACGCTTCTGTTCACCAATGCGGGGATGAACCAGTTTAAAGACGTTTTCCTCGGCCTGGAAAAACGTGACTACAACCGCGCGACAACTTCGCAGAAATGCGTGCGAGCTGGCGGCAAGCACAACGATCTGGAGAATGTCGGATTCACCAATCGTCATCACACGTTTTTCGAGATGCTGGGGAATTTTTCCTTCGGCGATTACTTCAAGAAAGACGCCATCGCCTACGCCTGGGAGCTGCTCACTTCGAAAGATTGGTTCGGCATCGACAAAGACAAGCTCTATGTGACGATTTTCAATGGCGAAGGTGGCGTGCCGCGCGATGGAGAAGCCTACGACTTGTGGGCTGCACAGGGCATTCCGAAAGATCGCATCTTCGAGATGGGCTTGAAAGAAAATTTCTGGCAAATGGGCGACACCGGCCCCTGCGGCCCCTGCAGCGAGATTCACTACGACATGGGTGTGACTGCCTCCGAGCAGGGACACACCGATTGCAGGTTCCCATGCGATTGCGGACGTTATGTCGAGATTTGGAATCTGGTATTCATGCAGTTCGACCGCGATGGCAGCGGCAAACTGAATCCGCTGCCCAAGCCATCGATTGATACTGGCATGGGACTGGAGCGCGTGGCGGCGGTGCTGCAGGGTGTGATCTCGAATTACGACACGGATTTGTTCACGCCGCTGATTGACGCTGCGACTGAGTTAACGGGCGGCTTAAAGACTGAAGTAAGGGGTATCGCACGACCGGCCGCGACCCAATCTTCACTTCGTGTCATCGCTGATCATTCGCGGGCGGCGACGTTTCTGATCTCGGATGGAGTGCTGCCTTCGAATGAGGGGCGCGGCTACGTGCTGCGCAAGATCATCCGCCGAGCGATCACGCATGGAAGGTTGTTGGGTCAAAAGACGCCTTTCCTTCATGAAATGGTCTTCGCCTTGCGAAGTTTAATGCAGAAGGCGTATCCCGAACTGAAGGAATCTGCTGATCGCGTTTCGAAGGCAATACAGGCAGAAGAGACGCGTTTCGCGCATACCCTGGACATCGGCTTGACCAAACTGGAAGAGAGCTTCAAGAATGCGGGGAGACCTACTGCCGAAGTCCTCGGGCGAGATCTCTACGAAAACCTTTTGGTCGATCCAGCTGATTTGCCGCAGGAAGAGGCTGAGAAGCATGCTCAGGCTCTAAAGACAGCGGCAAGCCTTCTTGTGGCCAAGACAGATGCAGAAATTATTTCTTCTCTAGATGAGCTTCTGGGACGAGTTAAAGGTACAGGTACAGGAGCACTTAGCTGGGTAAAAGAAAGAATGGCTAGCCCCATCATCGCAGGAGAAGAGGCATTCAAACTGTATGACACATTCGGTTTACCACTTGACTTCATAGAGGATGCCGCTCGTGATATGGGTGTTGGTGTGGATAATGAGGGCTTCGCGGATGCAATGCTTGCACAGCGCGAGCGTGCCCGTGCTTCCTGGAAGGGTGCAGCCAAGCAGGCGGCCAATCCGGTTTATGCAAGCATGCCTGGGTCGGATTTCGAGGGCTACAACAAGCTTGAATCAGTCGGCTGCAAAACCCTACTTATTATCCGCGACGGAGCGATCAGACCAGAGGTAAAGATAGGGGAGGAGGCGGACATAATTCTTGACCGGACCCCCTTCTACGCCGAATCCGGCGGGCAGGTCGGCGACAAGGGATGGCTTTACAGCGACGATCACAACACCATCGTCGCCGAGGTGAAGGGATGCTATTCCCCGATTCAGGGCGTGCGGGCGCATCAGGTCGTCGCCAAGCAGCCGATTCGCGTGGGCGATAAAGTAGATGCCGTGGTCGACATCGAAATCCGCAAGTCCACAATGCGCAACCACACAGCGACGCACCTGCTACAAGCCGGACTGCGCGAGGTGCTGGGCAAGCATGTGAAACAGGCGGGATCGCTGGTTGCGCCCAATCATCTGCGCTTTGACTTCTCTCATTTCACCGGTGTTGCCGATGAAGAACTGCAGGACATCGAAGACATCATCAACAAGGAAGTCCTGCGCAACGAGACGATTGAAGTTATCGAGAACGTCCCCATTGATGTGGCGATCAACGAGTATCACGCGATGGCGCTGTTCGGCGAGAAATATGGCGACAAGGTGCGCGTCATCAAGATCGGCGATTTCTCGACGGAACTTTGCGGTGGCACGCACACGGCGCAAACCGGTGAGATTGGCCTCATCAAGATTTTGAAGGAAGGCAGCGTGTCCTCGGGAGTGCGGCGGATTGAGGCCGTGACCGGAGAAGGATCGTTGCAGCACTTCCGCAAAGATCATCAATTGGAAGGCGTAGTGGCAAGCTTGGCCACTCATTCGGATGCAACTTCGCCGGCGGAAGCGCTGAAAGCTGAACTCGAAAAGAGAGACTCGGAAATTAAAAAGCTACAACGCGAACTCGACCAGGCGCGCATGAAGTCGGCTTCCTCTTCAGTTGCTTCCATCACGGACAAGATTAGAGACGTCCACGGCGTAAAAGTTCTGGCGCATCGCGTGGATCATCTCGAACGCGCGCAAATGCGTACCATCGTCGACCAACTCCGCGACAAGATCGGCTCGGGCGTGGTCGTGCTGGGTTCGGCAAACGATGGCAACGTTTCTCTCATCGTCGGCATAACCAAAGACCTCACCAGCCGCGTGCAGGCGGGCAAAGTCATCGGCCCGGTCGCACAGAAAGTTGGCGGCAAGGGTGGCGGGCGTCCAGATCTCGCAGAGGCGGGCGGCAAAGATCCGGGAGCACTGGACGCGGCTTTGAGCGAGGTATATACGGTGGTGGAGTCACTGCTGCGCTAAGTAGAAGCATCGCCCTAGTTGACGGCGGAGTTTGTTTATGGAAAAACGCGTTCGATTGATCAAACATCAGGGCCAGCCAATCATGCTGATCGACTTCAGCCACTGCACTCCGGTAGAGATCATGTCCCTGGCTGACGAAATCCAGCGCCGCGTAGCCGAGCATCCCCACAATTCCCTGCTGACACTCGCGGATTTCACCGGCGTGCAGATCGACAAGGCCACAGCCATGCGCATCAAGGAAGTGCTCGCAATGGACCGTCCTTACGTGAAGCGGTCGGCGTGGGTGGGGACGGAAAGCCTGCCGCATGTGTTTTATGAGAACTTCAAGAGCTTCTCGCGGCGGGATTTTCCTGCGTTCAAAACCCGGGAAGAAGCGATGGACTGGCTGGTCGGGTCGTCGGAGACGGGCGCTTAACAACTTCGCCCAGTCGGGAAGGCATGGATTTGATCTTCCGAATACCGCTACTGGTGGGTCTCATACGCCTGCTGATCGCAACCAACAAGCCTTTCTTGTGTTCTGGAACTTGGCAGTTATCGTGACCGCTGCAGCTCTAGTCGGCGGGGCTGGGATTGGCGCCCTTGCGGCGGGTGGATTCGCACTTTTGATATCTAGTCTTTACTTCTGGCTGCTGGATCGTTTCGAAAACAGCATTCTGTTCTGGATCATCATGACCCTAGGTTTACTCATAGGGCTGGTATAACTGATACCATGCTGCGCTGGCCCTAGCAGCTAGCTTCGCCACTTCAGTGTCACCGGCCCCTGCAGCGGATGTTTCATCTCCTCGCCGGTGCGTTTTGATTCCAGGTAAGCGGCTTTCAGTTGGAAATACCACTTGGCGGGGCGATCCGCGTCGTCGATCAACATTAAGTGCGGATTGTGTTTCAGTCCTTCTGACTGATCTTCCATGGTCTGCCGGTCTTGTTCGACGAATTTCGCAAAGACAAACTTCAGCAAATCCGCCGCGAACGGAAACCAGCGGAATAGGTTCCAGCAAGCAACGACATCGATACGGCAATGGTTGCGGGTGATGGGCGTCACAGTCGTTAGAGAAGAAAACCAGTACTTCCCTGCCCGAATGGTTTCAAGGCGCAGGTTGGGCAAAACAAAATCAATTGTAGTCGTGGTCGAATCGGCGTCGGCGTAAAGGCGCAATAGTTTGTAGGGCGCGCTATTGGAGCTGGGAGTGTGCGCACTCATACGGAAGCCGTTCGGGATGGGCTCAAAATTCTTCTGCTTCTCGTGAATGCTGTGTCGGCTGCGCCACCACCAGGCTTGATGAACAAACGGCCCGTGGGCTGGATCCATGAGACCGATAATGCCGTGGTCAACGGTCACGGGCATATCCGCAGTGAGGTGCGCGATCTTGTATTTGTCGCTGAACTTTGGCACTTGCGGTGCCGGGAAACGTGGTCCGGCGGCTTTGGTAAAACCTGCGCCCGCCGGCTTGGGCTCGGGGATGAATACCCAGACGTAGTCATCGTGTTCTTCGCAGGCGTAGCTGCCGGCATAAATACGATCGACTTTCAGCTTCTGATCCGCCGTGAGCGAAGGAATCAGCTGGCACTGGCCAGTGTGCGCCTCAAACTTCCAGCCGTGATAGCTGCACTCCACTTGCTGGCCATCGAACAAGCCACGGGAAAGGGGCATGCCGCGGTGCGGACAGGCGTCGTGCAGGGCGAAGGGACGACCTTGCGCATCCCGTCCAAGGACCAGGGGCGTTTCCAGCAGCATGGCCTTCTGCAGCCGATTGCGAGCGATTTGTCCGCTGGGCAAAGCCCGGTACCAGAAACCGAACAGCATTAGGGAATCTGGCAGCTCGCGCTGCAGCGAATCGATTGCTAGGGTTTTCGTTTCACCCATGGGAATTAAAAGTCAGCGTACCACAGCGACGGAAGCACGGGTCTTAGTGGATGAGATTGGGCAGCCGGCAGGCTGTCCCTGCCTTGTCTTTGTTGGCTTACAGGGCGGCGTCTCCGCGCTCCTGGTTGCGAATGCGAATGGCTTGATCGATCTTGGAGAGGAAAATCTTGCCGTCGCCGATCTTACCGGTGGCAGCAGTCTTGATGATGGCTTCGACGGCCGGATCCGCGAGGTTGTCCGGGACCACCAGCTCGATCTTGATCTTCGGCAGCAGATCCACACTGTATTCGCGGCCGCGATAGACCTCGGTATGGCCCTTTTGCCGCCCGTGGCCGCGCACATCGGTAATCGTCATGCCCTGGACACCAAGCTCGGTCAACACTTCTTTGACTGCTTCAAATTTGGAGGGCTGAATAATAGCTTCAATTTTGATCATGATGGTGATTGTCCTCGAAACGCCGCGCTTGCATCGTAAGGGGAAATTTGAATTCGGCAAAGCATAAATTTTCTATTGCGGAAATAAGGGATTTGTATTGTGATGTTCCATCCTGAGGCAAGTTCGTTTTCGGCGCTTGCTAGCCTTGGCCGGAGTCCCATTCCATGAAATTTACGGGCTTCTTATTGCTGCTCGCGGGGTGGGGGATTGTTCTGTCCGCACTCGCACTTCTTGGCTCGATACCGGCGCAAACCGGGTTTGTGCTGGCCGGAATCGCGGTGGAAGGTCTAGGGCTGGGGTTGGTCGCTCGTGCTCACTCGGTTCTGCCGGAGGCTCAAGGGTGATAGCCCCGTCGACTCCCGCACTCTCCGAAACCGCGATGACCTTGTGCCTTCTTTGCATTTTTTTGGTTCCCTTCGCCTGTGCCGGGCTGGCGCTGATTAATACCGGTCTCGGCCGCTCGCGTAGTTCAGCCCACGCCATGATGGCTTCTCTGTGCGTGATTGCGGTTGCGGCCCTCACCTATTTCGTTTGCGGGTTCTCGTGGCAGGGGTTTATTGGGCAGCCAGCACATTCTTTCATGGTAGGTGGAAAGGCATGGAGCTGGATCGCGGCGGAGCCTTTCTTTCTGCGTGGGTTGGAATTCGACGGTTCTTCCGCTTCGCTCGTGGCATGTTTGCAAATCGTGAGCGTCGGATTGGCTGCGCTGATTCCTCTGGGCGCGGGCGCCGACCGTTGGCGGCTGAGTGCAAGCTGCGCTTCGACCGCGGTGTTGGCTGGCTGGACTTATCCACTATTCGCACACTGGGTATGGGGCGGGGGATGGCTGGCGCAACTCGGCGTCAATTACGGCCTTGGTCACGGATTTGTCGACTCCGGAGGCTCAAGCTCGATTCATGTCGTCGGTGGGCTGACCGCGTTGTCAATTGCGTGG
>Ga0182024_10003806_pt1 | contig 35361 bp, 35 predicted proteins | sample P32metaG_FD_120480 | JGI IMG/M metagenome (GOLD analysis project Ga0182024, IMG submission 120480) | Permafrost microbial communities from Stordalen Mire, Sweden - P3-2 metaG (Illumina Assembly) | ecosystem: Environmental > Terrestrial > Soil > Wetlands > Permafrost | place: Sweden: Stordalen...
CCCGTTTCCAGACCGAGCCGCCAGCCTGCTACCGGGCCTCCTGACAGCTACCCGGACGGGACTCACACCCGCAGGCGACGACGAGCTTATGTCAGATCAGGTCAAACCAAACGACCACCTCCAACACTGGGCGCACTCTCTTGCCGCTGTAAATTCGCTCGCGGTTCAGGTTCCCGGGGTTTATTTTAGGCGGCGGTGACCTCCTCGTCGATGGTATCTGGGTCGGCTTGCTGGTACTCGATGCGGTAGAGGCGTTGGCGGTCGACGTCTGTGAACGTGGCGCCGTTGCTGGCGTGGGTGAAGGACAGGTCGAGTATTGCCCAGACGAGCGTGAGGCAGCTGCTCTCGCCGGGAAGCGGCCCATGACCTTGGTGCGCCGGCGGACCTCGCCGAGCGATCGTTCGAGGAGGTTCGTTGACTGCCACCGTTCGCGGTGTCTGAGCGGGTAGCGCAGGGCGCTCGCCGCACGACGCCCTCCAGGTCCTCGTTGACGAGGTGTGGAGCGGCAGGCGATGGGTCGCCGAGTCGGACATCGCCAACTGTTTCGAGGCGATCCCGCACTCGGGGTTGATGGCGGCGGTCGAGGAGCGGATCAGCGATCGTCACGTCCAGAAGCTCCTGCGGGCGATGCTGCGCGCGGGAGTCATGACGGACGGGGCGGTCACGCACAGCGACACCGGGACGCCACAGGGCGGGGTGCTCTCACCCTGCCTCGCCAACGTCTACCTACACCGGCTCGACCGGCAGTGGGCAGACCGCGGCACAGGCTGCTGGTCCGCTATGCGGACGATTGTGTGTGCCCCGAACGCTGAAGGAGGATCGATGTAGAAGGCGATGCCGACCGAAGCGATGCTGCATGAGAGATGAAGGAGCCGGGCTGTTTGGTCTGGTGGCCCTTCGCGGCCGCCCTGCAGGGGGAGGCCGCAAACACCGCGAAGTGCGTCGGTCAAGAGCCGGGGTGCTGAGCGTCGCGGAAAAGGCGTGCTGTCAGCGCGTCAGGTGTGGATCACGAAGGCGAGCGGAAGCGAACCACCGTTGAAGTGTCGAAAGCGTATCGGCGACATCCAAAACCGGGGTCGAGTCATTGCTCCGGGAGCGGTCCGGCGGGAGCCTGCTGACTGGCGGCGCGCGCTGCTGCTTGACGACTGGAGCGGTCACGTCGACACGGCTGCCGTTCCGCGCAAACAGGGGCAGTCTGCTCGCGCCAGTCCGCCGCCTGGTGTGATGCGCTGTTCGGGCGGCGCGGCCCGCGCGGCGTCCCGGTCGCCGCGCCGCAGGGCGCCGTCCAGAGAGCTGGGCACGCCGAACGCGGCCGCGGCGCCGAGCGCGCGAGCTCTCTGCGACGAGATGGCGGCCGATCCGGCCGGCCCCGGCCCGGTGGGTGGTCGCTGATTCTGGTGTCGCTGCCATTGGCGCATGCTCGACCGGGTTTGTTGCGCTAGCCGAGGTCGGGATGTCGAGTCCACCGCAACCGCTGCCGCCTGCTCAGCTGCCGACGACCCGGATCCGTTCGCGCGAGCTAGGGCTGTCTTCGTCGTCGGCCGTGTCGCGTTCGGCCAGGGTTGCATCTACCGAGGCCGGCTGCGGTGTGCTGCGAATCAGCCCGGTGCTAAGCACGACGCCGAGCGTGGCGAGCATCGCCGCCGAGATCAGCAGGAGCGCCACCGTGTCGCTCGTCAGGTGCGCGAGGGTGGCCGCGGTCGGGGCGCCGACCGCCTCGCCCACGGCCCAACCAAGGTTGAGCACCACCGTCGCGAGCGCGATCGCGACTCCGAGCCGCTCGGCCGTGTCCGTGATCACCGACATCGACGGGATCATGAGGCTGGTCGACGGTCCGCCGAGCGCGATCACCGTCAGGACCGCGAGGCCGAGCGCCGAGGCCGGAAGCGGCAGCGCGGCGATCAGAAGCGCGGTCACCAACAGCCCCAGGGCGATCGGCAGTCTGGGGCCACGGCGGTCTACGAGCCGCCCGATCTGGGGCGAGGTGATGGTGGCGACGAGTGAGGCGAGCACGAACGTCACGCCGATCGCCACGCCCGATGCGCCGAGATGCGACAGGCGCAGCGGCAACAGCGTCGCCGTCGCCCCGATCATCGCGGCCTCCAGCACGATCAGCCAGACGCTCAGGATCAGCTGCGGGCTGCGTGCCAGCGCTCGCACCGGCGTATGGCGCTCACGCTCGAGCGGCGGCGGCTCCGGGCGCTGGAGGGTCCATGCGGCGAGCGCCAGCGAGACGGTGCCGACGCCGGCGAAGACGATCTCGGTCCCGACCGCAACCGCGAGCGTTCCCACGATCGGGCCCAGCAGCGTGCCGAAGATCGCCGCCGCCATCACCGACCCGAGCACCTCGCCGCGGCGCTCGCGCTGCACGAGCGCGATCACCCAGGCGAGGCCGCCGCTCCATATGCAGCCGCATGCCGCGCCCTGGACGAACCGCAGGAGGTCAAGCGTCGCCATGTCGCTGGCGAACCCGAACGGGATGATCGAGACCGTGAACATCAGAAGACCGACGATCGTCGTGCGGCGAACGCCGGCACGCGTTGCGATCCAGCCGCCAAGCAGCGAGCCGGGGATCATGCCCGCGGGGTAGGAGGCCGCGAGCACCCCGATCGCCGGCTTGGAGGCGCCGAACTCGCGCGCGTAGTGGGGGAGAATCGGCGCGACGGTCGAGTACATCATCGCCTCGAAGCCCAGCAGGACGCTGATCACCAGCACGATCCGGCCGTCCGGACCGCGAGCTTGCGACGCGAGGCGGCCCGCGAGCGCGGTCATGTCCCTGTCACCAGGGCGGTCGCGAGCCGGCGCAGGCGCAACGAGAGCTCACCGCGGTCACCCGTGGCTAGCTGCTCGATCAACAGCCCGTCTGCGGCCGCGATCAAAAGCTCGGCGTCGGCGGCGCGGGCGGTCGAACCGGCGGCCTCGAGAAGAAGGCCGACGGCCGCGAGGTAGGCGTCGGTCCAGCGGCGGACGACCGCCCGCAGCGGCGGGCGCCGCGCGGCCTCGAGCAGCAGCGCGTACGCGGCGATCATCGAGCCCCGGCGAGCCGGCAGCGTCTCGTCGATCGGGTTTAGCACCGCGGCGACGGCCAGTTCGAGCGGATCCGCGCCGTCGCCGGCATCGACCGAGAACTCGTGCAGGCGGGCGATATCGCGCTCGGCGGCGAGCTCGAGCGCCGCAGTCAGCAGGTGCTCCTTGGACTCGAAGTAGTAGGTGGTCGACGCCAGCGGCAGATCGGCGACCTCAGCCACGCGGCGGTGCGTGACCGCGTCGGCACCGACCTCGCCGACGATCTTGAGCACCGCTTCGAGCAGCGCCTCGCGCCGGGCGGCACCGCGCGGACGGGGCGTACGAGATTCCGTCGTGGCATCGGCCATGACTGGTGCAAATGTACCAGTTGGTGGTACAAACGTACAAATGTAGGCGTCCGCCCTGTGCAGAGTCTCTTCGGCCGCTCCAGGACCAAGACCCGGCTGGCGAGGTCCAGAGACTCGTCTCCCGTGATCGGAATGTCGCGAGGCTGTCCTGAAATACGACCGCCATTTCAACCCTCACGGGCGGCCGGAGCGCCGGCCCCCGACCGCTGTCGCGTAAATCGAGGCGTCCGCAGGCGCCAACGCTGGGCGATTGTCTTACGACCAACGCAATCGTCATCTCGCCTACCTCACGGACGACGCCGTGAGGACAACTGAGCGCGGCGCACCGCCAGGCAGTGCCTCGGTTCCGCAGTGGCCAAACGTTTGATGCCGCGCCCGGACGACACCGGTCACGCGAGGATCACCGTGCGCGCCCTCAGGGTTCGACGGGGTTGTCCACCAGATCAGCGAGAAGCTCGTCCACGGCGGCAGCCTCGAGGAGATCCCGACGGCCATCCAGGCGGAGACGGGATCTCGTTCCGCCTGCTTCAGAAACTCGCGGCCGACGCCAACGCGGGAAGCGCGTCCGGCCTCGAACGCGATCAGCTAGCGCGCGTGGCCCGCGTACGCTGACGCTGCTCGACCGCGTCAGCGAGATCCCAGGCCGAAGAGGAAAGCTGTCCGAACGCCTGCGCGATCGCCACCACGCTCACCCCGGTTCGGGCGCGGCTAAGCGCCTCGACGGCCTCGTCCAAGCACTCCCACACCTCCCCCGGCGCGAGCGATGCGCGCCACGGCGCGTCGCGCAGCTCCTGCGGAGGCAGCCACGCCGGCCCTGGCCGCCAGCCAAACCCCTGCTCCTCGGCGTACCGGTAGGCGGCCTGCTCCTGAGCAGCCGCGTCCGCCAGACCACGCAGGCGACGCGAGTAGCCAGCGTCGGGGGGTGGCTGCGCGTGCTCCTTGATGGCGTCCTGCCAGCGCCCCTCGGCGAGCTCGAGCTGTTCGCGCGCGCGTTTAACGCTCATCCGGCGCCACCAGATGCCGACTGAACGACGGATCCTCCGAGGCTTCGGCCGTGTCGGTGAAACGATCGCCGCCGGCGAGGAAACGATCGAGATCCGAGCGGCGGATCATCCAGCGGCGCGGCCCCGCCTTGCGCGCGCGGAGCTCTTCGTTCGCGATCCAGCGCCTGACGGTAACCACCGTCACTTGAAGCTCGTCGGCAACCTGGGTCGGGGTGAGATACTCGTCCTCAGCCATGCAGGAGCTCTGCAAATTTTGATTCGCTGGACGCCGTAGTTAGCAGTATAAGCGTACTTAACATGCTACAGTCGAATCCTACCGCATAAGCGGGTCTTTAGGAAACGATGGAAGATCGCGACCATCACGACACGAAGGTAGTCAGCCTGCGGCGCAAGGCAGACCCGCGTGGGCGCGATCAGGTGGCCGGCAGGATATTCGCCGAGCAGGACGAGATCGGCACGTTCTCTCAAGGCAACCTCGTCCCACCCACTCCGCCGGCACCGGACACCGCCGAAGAGTCGGGTCAGGCAGCCGATCCGTTCTTCGAAGAGCACGTGCCGCATGCAAACGGACCCGGGGGACTGGTCAGCGACGCAGAGGTCGGAACTGATGCCGATGATTACTTTGCGCAGCTTGGGGAGCAGAGCGCGACCCAAATGGCCGACCGGCTTTGTAGAGGTGAGCAGTCGCGCGCGATCGCGATGCCTGGGAGCGCCGGTTTGCCTGTCGATGCGGCCAAAGGTCGGCGTCACCGACGACGGCTAGAACGATCGATGCATGCGACTCGCGGACAGCTTCTGAGGGCTGTCGCCAGTCGGTCAGTCCTCCTCGGCATGTCGACCGCGTTGCTCGCGAGTGCGGCACTCGTGCTGGTCGTTGTGTTCCTTGGAAACCAATCTGCGGCTGCGCCGAGTAGGGGGGTGGGGCCGCCACTTGCGTCGACCTTCAACGTCGACCGAAACCCGTTCAAGCTCAACGTGAGCGGTTCGTCACAGAGCGCAAGAGGCCGTTCCGGCTCGCGCCACGCATCCCGACGTCGAGGGAACAAAGCGGCAGATCGTGTCCGCAAGGCCGTTCGAGTGGATCGAGCGCGGCGTTCTGGCACGCCGGCCAACGTCAGCCAGGCCACCAGCATAAGCAGCGCCGGGTCGACCACGGGCTCGCCCGTGAGCAGCTCGCCTGCGCCGAGCGACACGCCTGCACAGAACGGCAACAGCTCCAGCGGTCAGGGGGCGAGCTCGAGCAGTTCGCCGGCTTTTGGCCTGAATGGGGCCTTAGGGCCGGGCCACTCGTCAATCGGATGACCCCGGATCGAAAGAGAGGGCAGATGATCCGACTCCTCACTCACATCCGTAGCAACATGATCGCCTACCTAGCGCTGTTCGTTGCACTCGGCGGAACCAGCTACGCAGCCGTAAATCTCCCGGCCGGGAGCGTGGGCAACCGCCAGCTCAGAAACCACTCCGTCAGTGCGATAAAGCTCGAGCGCAGCTCGATCGGCGGCTACGTCCATGACTGGGCGACGATCGACGGGCAAGGTCAGCTTGTCGGTTCCCGGCCAAAAGCTCGGCTGCTCCGATGGAGTGTGACAGGAATGCCCGGCGGGATCATCAGCTGGGGGCGCCCGTTCCCGTACGCGTGCTTCATCGTCGCGACGACCGATACGGCGCCGACCCCGGTCTCCTACGCCAGCGCATCGAATTCAAACGCCGGGAACAAGTCCGGCCGGCCACAGGGAGCCGCTGTCTTCCTCTCGGCCCCTCACACCGGAGTTCACGTCGCCGTCATATGCCCGCAACCCTAAGGCCGCGATGCGGGTTCATCGGTCCAGAGGATTGGCGCGAGACTCGAACTCACGCGGGAGAGAGATCGCCCTAGTCGCAGGCGGGCTCGCCGTTACGCTTGCTCTGGTCTTCGCGCAGACTGCCCGGGCGGACGAGACGGTGACAACGTGCGGCGGATATGCCAACCAGATCTTCGCGCCTTCCTCGGCCTACGGGATGAACGTCAACGACACGTGCCCCGGCGGCTCGCTGTCAATCTCCACCACGGGCTTCTCCTACAAAAGAGGCCAGGGCGCCATTTGGCAGACCAGCGCGCCGGCTGGTCTCACCATCGTTGGGGCCTCGGTGCCGCCCGGCGACCTGTACTCGAATTACGTGGGCTCCTACGGCGGCAACTTCTATTGGGCCGGAGGCAAGTCGAACATCACCATCGAACCTGGTGTGTCACTCGGACCCTTCTCCTCTCACTATTTCGGCTTCCTGCTCGTTTGCACCGGATCGACATGCGGTCCCGGAGCTCAGCTCTACGTAGACCAGATCTCCCTCGCTGTTCACGAGACCTCAGGTCCCTGGCTCAGTTCCACTGGTCTCTGGCAAGCCGCCGGGTGGGTCCGCGGCTCCTGGACTCTCAACTACTGGGGTGACTCTCCCTCGGGCCTATGCGGCATCAACGGTGATTTTGCGGGGCAGGCGCTACCCGGGTCCACCTCGCTCAGGGCTCCCTCGACCTGGCATGAGTGCGCTGCCGCACCGGTGAGCGACTACGTCAACACAGCTGATTACGGACAGGGAGCGCAGACGATTCGGATCGGCGCGTGGGACGCAGCCGGCGTGGTCGTCAACTACACAAAGACTGTCTACGTGGACAATCAGCAGCCGGCCGTGTCGCTGTCGGGTCCGACCAACGCCCCGTCGACAGCGGGCACGCAGTACGTCCTCGCAACAGCCAGCGCGGGCCCCTCCGGAGTTGCGGGAATCTCTTGCTCAGTCGATGGCGCGCCGTCACACTGGTTCGCCTCAAGTACTGCGCGACTGCCGGTCGCGGGTATCGGCCAACATTCTGTGACCTGTTCGGCGGCCAGCAACGCGGTCGACGGCTCCGGGAACCACGGCTGGTCGGCACCTCAGACGCGGGCCATGAAGATCGGGGTGCCGACCGTCACCGGGATCGCGTTCTCGCGGATTGTCAACCGGCTGCGATGCCGTGCGGTACGGGAGCGCCTGCGAGTTCCCGTGCACTGGGTGACGGTGCGGCGTCACCGCCATCGGATTCGAGTCCACCGGCGGGGGCACACTGAGCTGGTCCGTGTGGTCAAGTGCCACGACCGGACGGTGCTGCGCCGGCGCACGGTGTGGATCACCGCCCACCGGCACGGCAAAAAGGTTCGGGTGCGCCGCCACAGAACCGTTCGCATAATCGCTCCGCCGCACGCGGTGTTGAAAACACACCGCCTTGTTGACCACGGACGCGCCACGACAGTGAGCGGGTGGCTTGGCACCTACAACGGCGTCGCGCTCAATAGGCAGACGGTCGAGGTTCTCACTGCGCCCGACAACGGATCAGATTCCTTCACGCCTGTAGCTCGTGTGATGACCGCGACCAACGGCAGCTGGAGCGCCAGGCTGCCAGCCGGGCCCTCGCGGCTGATCGAAGCGGCCTACGTCGGCGGACCCACGGTCGAGGGCTCGCTGTCCGGAACCGTGCGCGAAATCGTTCCGGCGAGAGTCAGGCTGCTCCGCGTGGTTCCGCGCCGGGTGCCGTGGGGCGGAACGGTGAGGATCGTTGGACAGCTGGTCGGTGGCTATTTGCCACGCGGTGGCGCGTTGGTCAGGCTGCGCCTCGGGTCTGGATCGTCATACACCACCTACGGCGTGCAGGAGCACGTAGCCGGCAAGGGGCGCTTCTCGACGAGATATACGTTCGGCGCCGGGCAGGCCAGCAGCTACCAGCGGTTCTGGTTCCAGATCTCTTCGCTGCCGATGGGTTCATATCCATATTCGCCGAGTGCTTCTGGGCGTCGGTCGGTGCTCGTCGGTGGCCACCCGGTCATTCCGCACCACCGTCACCGGGCGCGTCGTCGGAAATGACGATGATGATGCCGTTGGCTTCGGGGGGCGGTTTGGTCTGGCGATGATGAACCGGCGCGGCATTCGGTCGGCGATGGGGCGGGGCGCTCATGAGTCGTGCAGCGCCTATTACGCGAGTGCTCCGCTGCTCTCGAGTCGCGTGCTGCGGATCCTGTGCCTGGCCGCGACAGCAGCGATCGACATCCGGTGCTTCCCGCGCGGCGGGTACTCGACGTTCGTGCTCAACCGGCAGACGCCCGGCCGGCCAGCGGTCGCGATTGTCCCGGGCGGTCCGCTGCCGGTTGCCTGACGACGCCGGCCGTCGGCATGGCCGCTGGCTGTCGGCGGCCGGCTCGCTTCGCTCGCTCAACGTCTGGGGGCGTGGTCAGAGACAAGACGATCCGACGATAATCGTGACCAGATTTGAGCGAATGTGAGCACAGTTGAACGTAGTTTATGGTAGGCTGCGCGCTGCACATGTTTACGCGCGAGCTCGACCGGGTTCCCGATGGCCGTCCGCCCAGCCAGATCTTGAGGCCGGACGGACACGGGCCTCCGCGCCGGGTTGCTGGTCCAGCGTTGCCCGGGCTTTCGGTCGGCGGCGTACCCGGGGCTACGGGCGCGTGCGCGCGCTGCGTGGAGACGGGCCGAACCTGTCCATCGTGCGTTCAGCGCCGCCGCTTTGCGTGGTCATTGGTGATGGAGCGCAAGGAGTCGCTGCAGACGGCGGCGAGCATTCTCGGTCTCGAACAGAGCCGGGTGCAAGAGCTCGTGGCGGCCGAGCAGGATCGCCGCGCGCTGCGGAGCCTCAGGTGCGACTCGATCCCCGTGCACCGCACACAAACAGTGATCGTCGATGCGCTGGCGCGTGACCCTGACCTCAGGATCGCGGACATCGCGCGCTGGCTGGAGATGCAACAGGCGGACTTCGAGCGCACATTCCTCGGTAAGGGGAGAGCCGGACGGGTTAAGCGGCGTGTCACCGTCGCCAACGCGAGCCGGCTGATGATCGCCCTTGGATCCGCGCCGAACGAGCTCGAAGGCTGCTGATCGCGCGCAGCTCTTCCCGCCGCCGGCCTTGGGCTTGGTGCGAGAGATACTCGGATCCCGCGCGGAGCGGGGCCGGGCGACCAGTCGTCCGGGAGGCGGGTCGCGACAGGGAAGCAGGGACGGTTCTGCGCGCGATCGCATGCGCGGGAGGCTGTCGGGTTTAGGGGGTGTCGTCCGGGCGGTTTAATTTAAGACCGTGCGGTTATGCCTCGGAGCTTCTTTGAGTGTGATCGGGACCAGGCGCTTTGATGCCTCCGTCGTTGCGGGATTGGGTGGCGGAGGATCATTGGTGTCGACGGTGTTGGGGGCGGGCGCGGACATGGATCTGGATGCGTCCTATTCGGTTATCGGGCTGATGGGCATGGTCGGCCGGGTATATGAGCTGAGCCCCTTCAAAGAGATGGGAGTAACGCCAGCGAGATGCCTCGGTACGGCAGGAGTGACGGTGCTTCCTCAGGCCCAACCCGCGCAAAAGGGATTAGGCCTGAGTTGGGCTACCCGAACGCTGGGGTGTCTCGGAGCAACGCCTGCGTGTAGGGGTCTTTCGGATCGTCGAGAAGCACGTCAACTGGTCCAGCCTCGACGATAGCTCCGTTGTTCAGCACGGCGACGTGGTCGGCGACGGCGCGCACAACCGCGAGGTTGTGAGTGACGAACAGCACTGTCAAGGATGTCTCTCTATGCAACCGGGCGAGGAGTGCCAAGATCGAAGCCTGCACTGAAACGTCAAGCGACGAGGTGATCTCGTCGCAGATCAGCAGCTGTGGTGCGGCCGCAAGGGCCCGGGCGATGGCAACGCGCTGCCGCTCGCCACCGCTGAGCTGAGACGGATAACGGCCCGCATAACGGGGTGACAGTGACACCTGTTCAAGCAGCGCCGAAACAGGTTCCTGGCTGCGATCGAGACCGAAGTGCTTGAGGGGCTGCTCAAGCAGCTCGTGTACGTTCTTGCGCGGGTTCAGGGAGCCATAGGGATTCTGAAAGATGTACTGGATCGCCCTGAGCAGCTCGGGCGAACGCCGATGCGGCCCCCATGGGACAAGTTCGCCGTTCAGGCGCACTTCTCCGCGAGCCTGCTGATGAAGCCCGCCGATTACCTGTGCGAGCGTCGTCTTGCCGCTCCCAGATTCTCCGACAAGCGCGAGGCACCCGCCTTTCCGGATTGAGATCGTCACGTCATGAAGCACCTCGGTGTTGCCATACGAGGCAGCGAGCCCCTCGACGCGGAGCATCTCGTCGCCCCGTGCCTCGGGCGGGCCCTGAACGTGCCCCTTCACCTTTCCGTGCGGCTGGGTCCCAACAATTTTCCACCGCCGACAGCGGACGCTGTGCTCAGGCCCCACCGGCTCCTCCGAGATCGTTTCGGTTCGGCAAGCGTCCTCCGCGAACTCGCACCGAGGGGCAAAGCTGCACCCCGGCACGCGTGGCCCGAGCGGCGCCACATGGCCGGGGATCCCAACGAGCCGACGTCTACGTTTGGGATCCGGAACCGCCTCGATCAGCCTTCTGGTATAGGGGTGGGAGGCCGCGTTGATGATTTCAGCCGTCGGTCCCTGCTCGACGAGCCGGCCGGCATACATCACCGCGATTCGGTTCGCCAGCCCGGCTACGACCGCAAGATCGTGGCTCACGTAGACCGCAGCGGTTCGATGGCTCTCTGCCAGGTGCCTGACCGTTTCTAGAACGTTCGCCTGCGTCGTGACATCGAGACCGGTAGTTGGTTCGTCTAGCACCACGACGCGCGGGAGGCAAGCGAACGCCATTGCGATTGCAACTCGCTGCTGCTGGCCTCCGGAGAGCTGGTGTGGGTAGCGGGAGAGAAACTGTTGGTCGCTCGGGAGGTTGACCTCGCGCATCATCTCGAGTAAGCGCGACCGGCGCTCCGCGTCGACCGATCCAAAATCGTGCTCGCTGAGAACGTCCATCAGTTGCTTTCCGATGCGCATAGACGGGTTTAGCGATGAAGACGGGTCTTGCGGGACGTAAGAAACGACCTTTCCCCGGAGCTCGCGGAGCTTTTTCGGTGAGCAGGCGAGGAGATCTTCGCCGCAAATGGCGACCGAGCCATCGACGATCGAGAGACCCGGGCGGGCATAGCCGAGTATCGCGAGCGCGACCGTTGTCTTGCCGCTTCCCGACTCCCCAACTAGACCGAAGACCTCGCCGGGCCCCAGCCGGAAGCTGACCTCCGCGACTACGTCAATCGGTTGCCGGGTAAGAGTGACATGCAATCGGCTGACGTGAAGCGCTGCCGAATTGGGGTCGCTTCCCGAAAGCGGACGAAGATCTTCCAGGGCGCTCATGGCTCCCTCGAGGTATCGACCTCTCGCTCGATACCGGCAGCCGCACGCCCGAGTCCATCTGCGATAAGGCTGCACCCAATCGTGAGCAGCGCGATCGCGATCACCGGCGCCACTACTCCCCACGGCTGGATCGTAAGACCGGCTCGATTCTCGTTGATCATCAACCCCCAGTCCGCCGCCGGTGGTTGGCGTCCGAATCCCAGAAAGTCGAGCGACGCCACGATTCCAATCGACCACGTCATCCGCAATCCCAGCTCAACCGTCAGCGGCGCCGTCACATTCGGCAGGATCTCACCGAAAACCACTCGCCAGGTGCGTATACCCAATGCTTCCGTGTACCCAATGAACTCACGGCCGGTAAGTTGAACGGCAGCGCCACGCATCGTTCGTGCGACCTGGGGGGCATGTGTGAGCGCGACCGCCACGACGATAAGCCAAAGCTTTGAACCCAGCACCGAAATCAGCAAGAGCGCGAAAACCACGGCCGGGAAACAAAGCAGCACGTCGAAGCTCCGCATGATCAGTTCGTCCAGGGCCCCCCGACGGTAGGCAGCGGTAATGCCGAAGATGGTTCCAATACCGACGCCGAGCACGGTGGCGAGCGTCGCGAGGATGAGAATTACGTATCCTCCATGCAGGAAGCGGCTTAGTACGTCGCGCCCGAGTTCGTCCGCCCCGAGCACAATGTGGGAGGAAGCGGGCGCGTAAGGCGCAGCAACGAATTGGTACGGCGAGTAGGGCGCGACAAACGGCCCTACCACCGCCACCAGTACGATCACCACGACTATTACGAGTCCCAGGCGAGTGCGCCCGAAGCGAAGCGAGGAACGCAGCACCAGGCCCCATCCGCCACCGGCAGCGACTCCGGGAATCGGGGGCGTCGCGGCGGCCGTGCCGCCAACCGGACCAAGCTCCGCTTGTTCGATCGCGGCTGCGCCGGCGTCAGTCATCGGCGGTTCCGTCACTTCATTTGTGTCCGTAGGCGAGGCGTCATGATCGTCGTCAGGACATCTGCGGCGATACTGACTGTCAGGTAGACCAGTGTGATCAGGAGGACTAGCGCTTGGATCGTCGGGAGATCACGGTTTTGGATAGCGCTGACCAACGCTAGTCCGACGCCTGGATACTGGAAGACTGTTTCTACGACGACAGCGCCGCCCATCAAGTACGCCAGAGACAGCGCGATCGCCTGAAACGTAGGAGCGCTTGCGTTCGGAAACGCGTAGCGGAGCAGCACGCGCCGTTCACGAACTCCTTTCAGGCGTGCCATCGCGACGTAGTCGCTTTCGAGGGCTTCGATCATCGACGCCCGCGTCATCCTGACGATGTATGGTGCAATAGCGATCGCAAGGGTGAAGGCGGGGAGCAACACCAGCTTGAGCTGACTCCAGATCGACTGCTGGGGATTGAGAAGTGACGTAGCCGGGAGGATATGCACCACATTCGTCGCTAGCAGCAGCGTCAGGCTGATGCCAATCACGAACTCCGGCAGACCCGCCAGGCCTAGAATCGCGAAACTCGTGGCGTGATCGAAAACACCGTCCCGTCGCTTCGCCGAGACGATCCCTAGTGCGATAGCAATAGGTATCCCGATCAAAGACGCAAAGAGCAGCAGAACCACGGAATTTCCTATCCGCTGGCCAATCAGGGTCGTCACAGACTCAGGCGCGCTGAGTGAATAGCCGAGCTTGCCCTGGAGGAGATCGCCGAGCCACGAGAAGTATTGCTCGATGGCCGGCTCACTAAGGTGGTAGTGCGCCCGAAACGCCGCCAGCGCCACGGGCGTCGCCGCGCGGCCGAGCTTAGCAACGGCGGCGTCACCCGGAAGCGCCTGGGTTGCGACGAACACCAAGATCGAGATCACGAACATGATCACGACGCCGAGGACGATCCGGCGCAGCACGAACTTGAGCAGCGGCGCCGGAATTCTGCGCGGAGGGGTCGAACTACGACTGACTAGCGGTTGCTCCACCAAACGGCCGATCCCAGCTACGTTGACTGTAGTTGGCGTGGATGCTACACATCTGCCGCCCTCTCAAATTGGGTAGGTCCGGACCGCCGAAAATTCGCCGAGACTTCGTAGCTGAGCTCGTCAGATAAGTCGCGGGATAGGTGCTTCCCGCACCGGCGAAGCTTCGTGCGTCGCCGGCCTCAAGATTAAACGTACGATGTCTCACGTTGAGCAAAGCGCCCTGGAAGCAGCCTAGTAGCAGCGGTCAGGGCCTTCGGTGCGGCGAAGAGCGCCCACTCGGCTGCGATCCGACCCATGATCGGGGAGAGGTTGACACCAACGCCACCGCCACCCGTGCAGGCGATGACTGATGAATCTGCCTGGAAGGGCCCAACAATTGGCAGCCAGTCGGGACTGTAAGGATAAATACCGGCATAGCCTTCCTGCAGGCGAAGATCGAGGTTCGGCAACCGCGACAGAAGCTCGCCTGCAACTCGCTCGATGAACTCCACATCTGAGTTTCGCGCGAAATCATCGGGATCGACCTGTTCTTGGATACCGACATAGTTACTGTGAAGACCCACGAGAAGCGTGACTTCGCTCTCATGGCGAAAGTAGACCCCGACACGCTGCGCGCCCTGTGTGTAATCCATCACCGTTGGCATCGTGTAGCCGAGAGAGCAGGATAGGTGCGCAAAGCACACCTGGTGCCGTTCATTGATGAGCGGCACGGGATGGCCAAGTATATCTCCGACCTTCGACGCCCAAGCGCCCGCTGCATTCACGACGACGTCCGCGTTCACAGTGTTGCCGGTGCTGAGAACGAGCCGATGTTTGTCGGCGGGTTCATGTCCTACTACCTCGGCCTTGATGATTCGGCCGCCTCGCTCGCGGAGAAGGTCCGCCCAGACTGAGCAGAGGACATGGCCATCGGTGTAGCCATCGTTCGCACACCACAGTCCGGCGACGAGATCATCCGTGCGCAGATCAGGGACAAGCTCCTTCAGCTCGGAGGCAGTCAAAAGCGATACGCCTGTTACACCCCGCCGCTGTTGCTCAATGACGGCGCGCCGCAGAAGACTCCATTCGACGCTGGTGTGCGCGAGGCGAAGAAATCCGTTGCGAGTCACTGGAAGACCATGCTCCGCAGCGAGTCGATCGAGGACGAAGGCACTGAGGACGCGGAGTTCGACATCGAGCGGATCTGCGTAGGACGTTGTGAAAACACCGGCGGAGAGACCGGTCGAGCCGGCACCGGGATACGCTTGTTCCACCACGGTGACCTCGGCTCCTAACTCGGAGGCGCTGACAGCGGTACTTAGTCCGGCCGCACCTGCGCCGATAATAGCGATGCTCTTCATGCCGTATGGAGGATTCTGGATGCTTTACATTCGGAGCGAGCGACGCGGGCCGAGGTGCACGACGGTTCGCCCCGGATTCGGCGAGCCACGAGGTACCGGAATTCCAGGATCGGGCACATCCACCCCATGGAAGCTTATGAGCCGAGCAGCGGAAGGCAATTGGCCGTGGCCATAAGGTCTGCGTGCCCATGTTGGACTACCGGACAACAGCCCGGCTATTTGTGCTCGCCGACCGCCGAGGCACGCGGGTCGACTCTGGTGCTTCCTGGCGCGGAGGTGGGACGGCCGACCAAGCTCGCGGACCAAAATTTGGGTAGGACCCAATTGACGAACTCAATCGACAGATAAAGGCTTCGACCATGGAGTTCTCGCCGCTACCTGGAGGCTTGAGCCGATCGAGCCTATACGTTGGACGACATCCACCTAAAGCCGTGCGCGGCTATGGGTGCCACGTCTGGGATGACCGCGGTCGACGACTCATCGACCTCAATGCAAACTTCACGACCCTCATCCACGGCCATGCACATCCGGAAATCATTTCGGCGGCCGCCGAAGCTCTACGGGACGGAGTGTGCTTCGGTCTTTCCAATCTCTTTGAGGAGCCCCACGCCCGCACATTGCTTGCCCGATTGCCGGGGGCTGACTGCGTGAGATACGTCAGCACCGGAACCGAGGCGGTGATGGCAGCGATCAGGCTCGCTCGCGCGTACACCGGGCGTGAACGTCTGTTGTTCGTTAAGGACGCCTACCACGGCTGGTCCGACACCGCTTTGCTCTCCTCGCACGATCATCCGGCTGGCGTACCTGATGGGGTCGCAGATGGTGTTGAAAGGGTTCCGCTTAATGATGTGACGGCACTCGCGGAGATCGTGGAACGGAACGGCCACAACATGGCTGCAATCATCCTAGATCTCGTTCCCAACAGAGTGGGTCTCATCCCCCTTTCGCAGGAGTTCGTCAATACGGCACGGGCTCTCGCGAACGCTTGGGACATGCTGCTCATCTTCGATGAAGTAATGAGCTTTCGCCTGAGCTTCCGCGGCCGTCAAGAGCAATACTTAGCTGAGCCGGACCTAACCATCCTCGGAAAGCTAATCGGTGGTGGATTTCCAATCGGTGCCGTGGTCGGCCGAGCATCGGTGATGCAACTCCTTAATCCCGCCCGAGCGGCTCCAGTAGAGCATGGTGGCACATTCACCGCTAATCCAGTGACGCTCCGTGCCGGTCAAGTTGCATTGCAGCTGTTGACCGCTGAGGCGATCAGCCGTCTCAATCAGCTCGGAGATGAGCTGCGGCGGCAGCTCAAGGACGCCGCTGATGGCTGGGAGGTACGCGGCATTGGTTCGTTCGCACGGCTGATACCCCGAGCGGAAGACGGGAAACGTGACGGGAAGGCTCAAGCGGCCAAAATACGCAAACTATGGTGGGCGGCATACGAGCGAGAAGTGTTGCTGATGCCGACCGGGCTGATGTGCCTTTCTACGCCAATGGACAGCGACACAGTTGACGATATAGTCGCCAGGCTGGCTGACGCGAGTAATTACGTATCTAAGGCTGCTTCGGCTGCTTCGTCTGTGCTGTGAGTCGGTGTGCTGCTCGACGCCTCTTGCCCGACTACTCGGGAGCGCCGACCAATCGGCGGGTGTGTGACGTGCGAGGTCTCGAGGCTTTCCTGCACCTTTAGCGCGAGCCAGATCACGCAAAGGTCGTCCATGGATGTAAGCCTGCGGTGAGTGAGTGCCTCGATACGCTTCAACCGGTAAGCAAGTGTGTGCTTGTGAACATACAGTGCCTCAGCTGCGACACTGAGTCTCCGGTCGCAATTAAGATACATCCGAAGCGACTCAAGGAGTGAAGCGCCGCTTTGGCGATCGTACTCGGCGAGTGGTCCCAGGATGCGCTCGCTGAGAGCACGGACCGTAGCGGGATCCGTTGGCAACCACTCAAGCGGCGAGTCACCAGGTGAATACTGCACTAACGTCCGGCCAGCGGGTGCGTCTGTGATAGCGCGGTCCAGCGCCTTTCCAGCCTCCAGCCGGGAGAGCGTCCAATAGTCTGTGGGGGAAAAGGCTGCGCTCACGCCGACGAGGAGATCAAGCCCGTTGGTTAGCGCTCTGAGTGTCTCAGGTGCGTCCTCCATGACAAGGTACATCCCCGCCTCGTCCGTGAGCGTCAGTTGTGGCAGGCCGATGTCAGCGAGTCGGTGGTAAAGCTCCTCGATGGCACGAGCGTCGCCACGGACTCTGGCCATCGATAACGGCCCAGCCTCGAGGCCGGTCCCTTTGAGGAGATGGACGACCTCGGTCGAGTCACCAGCGCCGAAAATCCTGCCGAGGAGCTCGGCGCGCACCCGCCGGACCTGCTCGCGGTCTCGGTACAGGTTCGAGATGAGCAGCGCCGCGATCGTTCCAACGTGGCGAAGAGCTACGAAGCCGGCTGGTCCGGCATCCTGCCGCTCGACGGCAATCAAGAAGCCGGCCGTGCGTTCGCCCAGGGGTATTGGGACGATGTGACCCCCCGCCACGGAGTAGCTCACTCGCTCGATGTCGCCGGGGGACCGCTCAAGCATCTCCGCGATCTCGTGCGGCGCCTCATCGAGTCCCGGTAGCAGTGGTCGCCCCGACGGCGACGTCAGATATAAGGAATAGCCGGATATGTCCGCGAGCTTGTCCAGAAGAGCGCTGGCATTTGCTGGCTCGCATCCTGTCCGCAACGTGTCAAAGAGTTGGATATGGGTCGCCATCCGGCGCTGGGCGTGATCATGGTTGCAATCCGCCACCAGGCGCGCAATCGAGACAAACGGAACCGGCTTGGGAACGTGGAGTAACGGAAAATCGAGCTCGTCAGCGAGTACAGTCGCCTCGCGGTGCAGGAGAGGGCCAAGAACTCCGATCGCCAGACCGGAAATGCGCCTCGCCGCGAGCCTGGCGATGAAGTCTTGTTGCCCTCTGCTATCGGAGGGAAGGCCTAAGCCGTTTGTCATGAGCAACTCGCCGCCATCGAGCCACAGCTCGGGTTTTGGGAGCTCCGATACGTGTGTCCAGGTAATCCGCCGCTGAACCCCGCCGGCACCCGCCATGAGCCGCAGCTCCAGGTGCTCCGTCGCGAGCAGCTCCTCAACAGTAATGCCGCGGTGCAGATTGCTTGCCATGCCCCTCTCAGTCGGAGTATAGGCTGAAGCACCATTGGAGAACTGCGTCGACCGCCCTCCGACCGGCATCGACTCCCGAAGCCCTCGCTTCCCAATGGCGACATTCCTCTCCCGCTCGCCGCTCCCTGCGGGAGGCGAGCAGGCGGCTACTGACCGACCCATCCGGCTGCGGTCGGCCAGACGGATCCCGCGGTAAGCCACCTGCGTGAGCAGATACGATCCCGGACTGCGGGTGGGCACAATGGTGAGGGTCGCGTTTGTGCCGGGAGCTAATTGCCGCCCCAATGGCTCGCCCATACACTCGCGAACGGCGCTCGATGGCTTTCCCGATGACTCAATCTGGCCCGAGCCCGTATTCGAAACTCCGGTACCGTAATCAACCGCATGATCAGACGATTCGCCGTTCCGTCGGCCGCGCGGTACGTAGTGAAGTGGAAACACAAAACGCGGGGTACCCAATGACAAACAGCAAAGTCACCTCTGAAGAAGTCCTTGGCCGCCGACAGCGGCTTACGCAGGAGTTGGAGGCGCGTGGTCTCGACTGCATCTTTGTCGCGAGCGAAGCAAATGCTGTCTACTTCACGGGATACGAGACGACGAAATGGGCCAACAAGTCAAAGCCCATCATAGTTGTTCTGACTCGAGGCGGACCTACCTACTTCGTCTGCCACGCGGGAGAGGCACCCAGCGTCGAGCTTGATGCCGTAGAGGTTGAAGTACGCCCGTACGCCGGTCCGGAGCACCTTACGTTTGATGACCAAGTCGAGCTCGATTATCAGATTACTGCGGCGAGAGAGCTCACTTCGGTACTTCGTGAGTTGGGGAGTCGCACTGTTGGCATGGAGCTCACGTGGCACTTCATCCCAGATCTGACGCAGCTCGCCATCGATCGCATCCGAGAGGGCTTGCCGAAGGTCAAGATCGTCGATGCCTCGGCGGCAATATGGGCTCTGCGCCGGTACAAGTCGGATTTGGAAATCGCCAAGCTGCGCGAGGCTGCTGACATCGTAGATCGAGGGCACAAGTTGTTTTCGGAGCGGGCGCATGTGGGAATGACGGAGCGTGAAATAGGAAGGCTCCTTCAGCAGTGCGGCTTAGAAGCTGGTGCAGATCGTGTCCCATACGTAGGGGTCATCGCCGGAGTGGAGCGAGCGCCTCTTGGAGGACCGACTGACCGGCGGTGGGAACCTGGGCAACTTCTCGGCATCGACCTCTGCCTACAGGTCAACGGATACTGGGGAGATTTCTGCCGGCTGTATGGCGGGAGATCTGCCTCGACTGAGCAGCGGGATGCTTACGACAAGTTGACCGACCGTGTGATAGCTGGTCGCGAAGCGATCACACCAGGAGCTACGGTTGAAAAGGTCGCGCAAGCGCTAGTCGGAGAAGCTGACAATAACTCAAGTTGGGCATCGCGGGTTGGCCACGGCCTCGGACTTGAAATGCCAGAGCCACCTTCGCTGAACCCGATCGATACCAACCGTTTGGAGCCTCGGTTTGTGCTGTGTCTAGAGCCAAACCTAACTCTTGCGGGTATCGGATACATCATCGCAGAAGAGGAAGTAGTCTTGACGACTGAAGGCGGCTATGAGCTCTTGAGCCCGCCGTGGCCGACGGAGTTGCAGATTCTGGAGTGACGGTGTGTCTGACTTCCAACAAAAGCAAGTCGTTCACCTCGGACTCGGCGGATCGAATCCACTGCCGAGCGGGGCCGCACGCCAGAGAGGACCGCGCCCGCCGCTGCATGTCTGTGACGACGGTTGGGTCCCGGGTGTATCGACTGATTAGCCTTACATAAGACGTGAGCGCTCAACCGTTTTGGGTCCGTTGAGGTAGAAACCGGAGTGACCAAACCTCGAAGCCCTCAATCTGAAGTGGTGCCACGTCCGACGATCGAGGACCTGAACCTTCTTCAGAAAAGGCTCGACCTGGGTCTCTCCTCAGGCGAGATCGTCGAGGTAATGCCAATGATCGAGGAGGCGTTGCGATCGTACGATAGGATCGCAACCCGCGCTGCCTGCGATCAACGAGCACCGCGAACGCGGGGCGGATCGCGTCCAGCGCTCGACGCAAATCCGCTCGGCGCATGGTACTGGCGCACCGCGATTCAAGAGCGTGACACAGGACTTCTTGCCGGCAAGACAGTCGCCATCAAGGACAACATATGTGTCGCCGGTGTTCCAATGATGAATGGCAGTCGGGTTCTAGACGGCTACATTCCTGATCTTGACGCCACAGTTGTGACAAGGATCTTGGAGGCCGGGGGGTTGATCGCTGGCAAAGCAGTCTGCGAGAGTCTTACGTTTTCGGGAAGCAGCTTTACGAGCGACTCGGGGCCCGTGCTCAACCCGTATGACAACAAGCGGTCTACTGGCGGTTCGTCGAGTGGGTGCGCCGCTCTGCTTGCAGTGGGTGAAGTCGACCTCGCGATCGGCGGCGACCAAGGGGGGTCCATTGGCATCCCGAGCTCGTGGTCGGGCGTTTACGGCTTGAAGCCCACCTTCGGGCTCGTGCCTTATACCGGCGCTTTCGCGTGTGAAATGACCCTCGACCATCTCGGCCCGATGGCGCGGACAACCGCGGACGTCGCCCTTCTCTTGGATGTGATCGCCGGGCCCGATGGGCTCGATCCGCGCCAAAACTGGGCAACTAGGCTCCGTCCAGAGCGCGGAACGTATCGGGCGGCGCTTACCGGAAAGGTAGGCGACTTGCGCATCGGCATACTGCAAGAGGGATTTGGGTGGCCGGAGACGACCCAAGCGGATGTCGACGAAGCGGTCACAGCCGCCGCGCACGGGTTCGAAGCGCTGGGAGCGTTCGTAACTGATGTGTCGGTTCCTGAGCATAGACGCGCGCGCGACATCTCGACGGTGATTGAGTGCGAAGGTTGCTCCGCCCTGGCGCTCGCTGGCGAAGGGATTGGTACGAATTGGAGAGGTCTATATGTCGACAGCATGGCCCTGGCGTTCGCGAAAGGACGCCGAAGGCATAGTGTCGCCCTCCCAGCTACGTTTAAGATAGCGGCGTTGGTGGGCGAGTGGATGAAAGCTTCAGCCGGAGTCATTTTTTATGCGAAGGCGCAGAACTTGGGCCGTGCACTGACGAAGGCATACGATCAAGCGCTGGACGAGTTCGATTTGCTTGTGTTGCCGACGACGCCCATGAAAGCGACACTTTTACCACAGAGGCCGTTATCTCTTACGGAATCAGCGAAGCTCGCTTTCGAGATGGACCAGAATGCGTCACCTTTTTGCGTTACGGGGCACCCGGCGATGACTCTCCCGTGTGCCGTATCTCAGGGGCTTCCTGTCGGCATGATGATGATAGGTAAACATGGAGGCGAAGGAACCATCCTACGTGCCGCGCATGCGTTCGAACATGAGGTATTCGCGGCCCCCGAGCCGCTGGGGACTCGGCATCCTCCTTCGATCACTGAAATATCACGGAGCACGGCGGCAACGGCGGCTGGCGATCAACTTCCTTAGGACCGCCACCGGGAGATCGGCCCCCAGTGACACATTCTCAGCTCCCGCGCAGACCTGGCTGTACCTGGCCGGCGGCCGGCTGGCTTCCGGCCAACGCTCGGTCGGGAGATTTGTCGAGGGAGAGGACACGACGTGCGTGAAGTCACGATCGACCGCGGGCTCTTGGCTGAGTTGGGCGGGCCGGGCGAGCCGGTGTACTGGGAGCGATTGACTAGCCCTGAAATACGAGCTGTCGTTGACAGGACGAATGCGGCCATCATTCCCGTCGGGGCGATCGAGCAGCATGGGCCACATCTACCTCTGTGCGTCGACTGGCTAATCGCCAGCCATGTGGCGCAAAGTGTGTCGGCATTGAGCGGCATTCCTGTGCTGCCACCAGTAAAATATGGAGTGTCTGGTAGTCATGGTAGCTTTCCAGGCACGGTAGCCTTGAGTCCGGGGACGTTTTGGTGTGTAATGCGCGATGTGTGCGATTGGCTATATCGTGCGGGAATTCGGCAATTCATCCTGCTCAATGGGCACGCATGGAACACGGCACCACTTCAGGTCACAGCCGACGAGGTTCGCACCCGGTACGATGATGTTCGGGTGCGTGCGCTTGATTACACCGAAAGCTATCCTGCCGATGAGGTTGACACCCATGCTAGCCATGGCCGTCTACTCTCACATGCGGGGTACTTCGAAACTTCATGCATGTTGTACGTTGCGCCTGAGCTAATCCACCTCGAGCGCGCCGTGTCAGAAGGCGATTGGCCAACGTTCTGGGACTATCGCATGGACCAAGTGAGTGGGTCGGGGGTGTGGGGGCGAGACTCCTCCGCTGCGAATGCAGAAATCGGGGAGCGCGAGATGAAGCGCTGTATAGAGACGACGGCACGCGCAATTATCGACGGCGTCGCCGAGCCATTTCCCGAAGAACCGGAGGCGCAAGGGTGAGGTCGCGGCGGTGACCAACGAGGATCTCTTCAAGACGACCATGCAGACCGAGGATGAGGTGAGAGCAGGCCGTCAGCGATCGAGTCGATCTAGCGTCCGGGCAGCCCTATTTGGGACCGGACGCATAGGCACCGAGGTCGTCCGTGGTATACGGCGGCGTCCGGAGATTGAGCTGGTCGCAGCGGTGGCGGTTACTCCAGAGAAGGAGGGCTCCGATCTGGGTGAGGTAACTATTGGTGAGCGCCTGGGTGTCTCGGTGACTCGCGATTTAGACCGCGTACTGCGCCGGGACGACGTTGACGTGGTTTTGCATGCCGGTCTGGGGACGCCGCAGCAGGTAGGGCGGTTCCTAGGGCACTGCGCAGACGCCGGGAAGGATGCGATCACCGTCTCAGGTCTGGTGCATCCTGAGGTAGCGTTAGGGAGCGAGGCGGCACAAGACCTTCACGATCGTGCCTGTCGGGGACAAGCGCGGCTTGTGGGAACCGGTGTCAATCCAGGTTTCGTGCTCGATTCGCTACCGGCCATGTGGGGAAGCATGGTGTCGAAGGTTGATCGAGTCTTCGCTCGCCGGGTGAGCGAGATCCGGCAGTGGGGCGAAGGTGTTCTGGAGAGCGAGGTTCAGTTGGGGCAGCCCGTGGACCAGTCGCGGGCAAACCGGTCTTTTTCTTTGAACGAATCGTTGGCGGTAATCGTCGATGCTCTTGGGCTGAGCGTCGACAGGACCGAGGACATCCACGAGCCCTTGGCGGCTCTCACGCCGCGGTCCTATGGACACTGGTCGGTGGCGGCGGGCGCGACGGTGGGATTCCGTCGTCGCTCAGTTGCTTATTGCGAGGATTGTGTCATTGCCGCGGTCGAGTGGACTGCTATCTTCTGCATAGATCCGGCCGTCGATGGAACAAAGGAGGAGGCGACGCTTCGGATCGAAGGTGACGCCAACGTCGAGGCGTCCGCGACCGGTACGTTCTGTGGTGATCCGTATCCATCGACCGCGGCACGAGCGATCAACGCCATCGCACCGCTTTTGACCCTGCCGCCAGGCCTGTATCGGCCAGATGCACTTCCTGCGTTCTCCGCGATTGGGTTCCGGTGACTGCGGATAGCCCGAGCGATCTCACGGCTTGCGTGTACCGCCTCCGTGTGAGGTATTCGGAATGCGATATGCAGGGGCACGTGTTCTACGCGCACTACTTCGCATGGATGGACACTGCCCATCTTGAAATGTGGCGGGAAGTCGTTGGACCTTACGAAGAATTCGTGGGGGCCGGCTTTGAGTTCGTCGTGGCGGAAGCAAGTGCGAGGTTCCATTCCGGGGCACGGTTCGACGAAGATATTGAGATCGATACCGTGGTGGAAGCTGTCAGCAACTCGTCGATAACCTCGCGCTTGACAGTGCGTCGTGGGACCACCCCGGTGGTCGAGGGGCGGCTCCGACACGTGTGCGTTGACTCGCGCACATACGTGAAGTGTCCGTGGCCTGGGGAGGTACGCCAACTGCTGGACGGGAGGGCGCGACCGGCGCGCAGCTAGGTTGGCGTTCGTGCGTTTGCCGGTGAAGCCGCTGGCAGACCGCGAGGTTTGGAACGAGCGCGGTTGGGATGTAGAGCCGCCGCGTTCTGCTGGGCAAGCCCACCCCGACACGACCATCGCCCAACTCTGAGACGCTACGCGTCTTTGGGTAGCGGCATAGACATTGGGACAATTTTCGTCCGGACGCCCAATTGCCGTCACGTAGGGCGCATGCAAAGCTCGCAGGATATGGCAGCGTCCGAGTGAGGTCGAGTGGCCAGCGTTACGTATGCGACCGTCTATAGCCAGGGACTGCGGGATGAAGAGCTGAACGCAGCATTTCAGCACGAGCTCGAGGGGCTGCGAAGCGGAAGTCCGCGAATCTGCCCTCATCACGTCGGAGGCGAACGCGTCGAGGCAGGACCACTGTTCGAGCGGGAGGATCCATCCTGCTCCGAGCGGATCGTGAGCCGCGGTTACGCGGCCGATGCCGAGACGATCTTCGGGGCAGTCTCAGCAGCTAGGCGAGCACTGCCGGAGTGGCGCGCACGCTCAGTTGATGACCGAGCCGCGTCGTTGCGGCGGACGATCGAAGCCATAAACCGGCGGCGAGCGAAGCTTGCCGCTTTGCTCGCCTGTGAGACTGGAAAGGCCCGTGCTGACGCGTTCGCTGAAGTAGAGGAATGTATGGCGATCGCTGACCTCTTCTGTCGCCAGGTCGACGAAGACAATGGCTACGCCATTGATCTGAAGTCACCTTCCACGGCGGCTCGTGCGCAGGTTGTGCTGAGGCCCTACGGTGTATTCGGGGTCATCGCGCCGTTCAATTTCCCGCTCGCGATTCCTCTCAGCATGGTCGGAGCTGCTCTCATCATGGGCAACACCGTAGTGTTCAAGCCATCTGCCTTTGCTCCAGCGTGTGGTGAGGCATTTCGCGAGCTCTTTGACTGTGCGGAGCTCCCCAATGGTGTACTGAATGTGGTGCAGGGCGGTCCAGCAGTGGGCGAGTCTTTGGCTGGCAGTGACATTGATGGACTTGCATTCACGGGTTCTGCTGAAGTGGGTCTGCAACTCAAGCAGCGGTTAACTCAAGCACCGTATGTGCGCCCGGTATTCGCCGAGATGGGGGGCAAGAATCCTGCCATAATCACGGCCGCGGTGCCAGATCTTGATGCTGCGGCTACAGCGGTCGCACGGTCGGCGTTTGGCGGGACTGGCCAGAAATGCAATGCCTGTTCGAGAGCGATTGTTCTGGCAGAGATCTACGAAGACTTCGTTAGCCGCCTGTGCGATGTTGCCAGCACGCTCAAGCCAGGCGATCCTGCTGATGCTGACGTGTTCGCAGGGCCCCTCATCGATCGTAGGGCACTAGATCGCTTCAAGACAGTCATTCGCGCTGCGGAGGACCAAGGGCAGGTAAGGATTGGAGGGGAAGTGCCCGGAGGCCCGAACTACTTTGCGACCTGCACCGTCATCGACGGCCTGCCGCGAGAACACTGGCTGGCGCGCAAGGAACTGTTTGTTCCGGTCCTAACGGTGATCCCCGCGGAGACGTTCGACGACGCACTCGAAGAAGCAAACGCTGTGCAATATGGGTTGGCGGCGGGGCTGTTCAGCGATAGTGCGTCAGACTGTGAGCGATTCTTAGACAGGATCGAGGCCGGCATCGTCTTCGTCAATAATCCAGGCGGAGCCACCACGGGGGTTTGGCCCGGCAGCCAGACGATGTCTGGGTGGAAGGCGAGCGGCTCAACCGGGAAGGGCGGCTTTGGCCCGTGGTACATACAGCAGTTCGGCCGGGAGCAAAGTCGCACCGTTTTCGCATAAAAGGCTCCGAGGAGAGAGGATCAAGTATGCCCGATCAGCGAGAGTTTGAGATCAGTCGCCGCGATCTGCTGGCTGCCGCGGCGATCGGCCTCGGAGGTCTTACCGTGGCTGGCTGCGGCGGAAGCAACAAGACGAGCAGCGGTACTACCGGTGGTGGCGGCGTTCCGAAGCGTGGCGGGACCTTTCGGTTTGGAACCATAGATGGGTCCACGGCCGACAGCCTCGACCCCCTGCAGGGGGATAACACCTACACGAACATCGCTATTTGTGCAGCGCTGTTCGACACGCTGACGCGGTACAACGACAAAACGGGTGACGAGATGCTTTGGCTGGCCGAGTCCTTGGAGCCGGCGCCGGATGTCAGCTACTGGACGGTGCGGCTGCGCCCCGCGGAGTTTCACAACGGGAAGCCGGTCACAGCCGATGATGTGATCTACTCGCTACGTCGAACGTTGGCTCCGAAATCGGGCGCATTCGCTGCCACGATACTTGCGTCGGTTGACCCGCAGCGGTTGCAGAAGCTGGACTCCCGCACCGTGCGCGTCAATTTGCACTACCCCGACGTTGGCCTGCCGTACGGTCTGCGGAATGCGGGCTTCTCGATCGTCCCGGTCGGCTTTGACGCGAAGCACCCGATCGGGTCCGGGCCGTTCAAATTCGGGAGCATCTCGCCGGGGCAGCAGAGCACGTATGTTCGCAATGAGAACTATTGGCGCTCCGGTCAGCCGTACCTTGACGAGCTTCAGATTGTCGATTTCGCCGATCCGGGGACTACCAGAGTCAACGCACTCACCACCGGGCAAATCGACGGCGCAAATCAGCTCCCGTTGAGCTTTGCTCCAGAGGTTCAGAGAGCATCGAACCTCAAGGTCATCGTCTCCGAGTCCGCCTCGAGCGTGACCTGGGAGATGAAGATGGACGCGCCGCCGTTTGACGACGTGCGCGTCCGCCAGGCAATGAGGCTGATCGCCAACCGCCCTCAGATCGTCGAGCAAGCCTACAACGGACCGCGCTTCGCGAGAATCGCCAACGACTGGGGCGCGATCGACGATCCATTGTACGACCATTCGATCCCGCAGCGGACGCAGGATATCGCGCAGGCCAAATCCTTGCTTAAGCAAGCCGGACGGGAGGGCATGACCGTCGAGCTAGTGGTCAGCAACGTTACATCGGGCGTGGTGGAGACGGCTCAGGTATTGGCGCAGCAGGCGGCGGCCGCCGGCATCACCATCAAGATCAACAACGTCTCCGACTCCGCCACGTATTTCTCCAAGTATCAGGCTCAAGCCCCCTTCAAGTTCAACTACAACAGCACGCTGTCGACCTGGGAATACCTTGGCTTTGACCTCCTGCCGGGCGCGCCATCGGGCGTCAGCTACTGGCACGATCCGCAGTGGCTCAAGCTCGTTACGCAGGCGCGAGGCACACTTGACTTCGCTAAGCGCAAGCAGCTCATGAGTGAAGCACAACGGATCTTCTGGGATCGCGGAACCCAAGGCATATTCGCGTTCTTTAACACCCTCGATGCCTACAGCAGCAAATTCACCAGGTTCCACCCGAGCGCCTCGGGGCGTGGCCTGAACGGGGTGCATTTTGAGGATGTTAGCGAAGCCTAGTGGCGCACCGCGAGACCGGATATATGCGTGGCTGCGCGACTCCGAGCGCCCGGGAGCGGTCGGTGAATGGAGACTACGATTCTAATTGCCACACCCGCCGAGGAGACTGCGATTCGCAGCCCTTCGCGACTTGCTCAAATCAAGCAGGTTTGATAACGGGACTGAAAGAGCGAGAGACTGGTGAGCGCGCCTCGCGGTCGGCGTCCGTATTCAGTGTCACGAGCGACCACGGTTGGCGACTGGAGACTGCGTGAAGACGAGTACACCTCACCCTCCCCACATCCCGTATGGCACGCTGAGCTATTGGCACGCCACAGCACCACTGCGCGGTCCGCATCGCCCAGTAGAAGTAGGGCGAGATTATGACGTTGCAATCGTCGGCGGCGGGTACACGGGCCTGTGGACGGCTTACCACCTCGTAACGCGCCATCCCGGGATGAGTGTCGCGGTGTTCGAGAAGGAGGAGGTCGGTTTCGGCGCGTCTGGTCGCAACGGCGGCTTTGCGATGACACTCCTTCACCACTCGTTAGACCATCTTGTTCGAACGTATGGCGTCGAGGAGGCACGCGGGGTCCGGAAGGCGGCCACGGCCGCCGTCCGCGGGATCGCGTCCGTCGTTAGCGACGAGCAGATCGACTGCGAGATGGATTTCGGTGGACTTCTCGTCGTCGCGACGAACGACGCTCAGGCACGGAAGGTTCAGCGAGATCTTGCTGCGGCCGCAAAGCTCGGGCTAGATGATCTCAAGGAGCTAACGGGTGACGAGTGTCGCGAGCTCGTCAATTCTCCGGCCTATCAGATCGGGTACCGGGAAGCGGACTGCGCTGTGCTACACCCGTGCAAGCTTGCTCGAGGTTTGGCGGACGTCGTCGTCGCGCGGGGGGTGCACCTGTACGAACGAGCTGCGGTAACCGACATTGGAGTGACGAACGGTCATCCCGTACATGTACAGACCACACAGGGTGGCATCACTGCGGAACAGGTCGTTTGTGGCCTGAACGCCTGGTCCGCCCGATTTCCTGGCTTTCGGCGAGACGTCGCGCCGGCGTATACGTACATCCTGGCGACTGAGCCGATTCCGGACTCTCTTTGGAGCGAGATCGGCTGGGACGGTCGCGAGGGCGTCGAGGATAAGCGATACCACGTTCAGTACTACCGGCGGACGCGCGATGGTCGGATTCTGTGGGGCGGTTACTTCACCACGCAGCCCTATGACGCTCGCATCGACGCACGACATGATGCTGACCCGAAGATTTTTGGCCTTCTCGCGACGTCGTTCGTCGACACATTTCCGCAGCTCTCTTCAGTTCGCTTTACCCACGGGTGGGGCGGTCCGATCGCGCTGACGGTGGGCCTCATGCCGATATTCGGCACGCTCGGTGGCGGCCGCGTGCACTACGGACACGGGTACTGCGGCCATGGAGTAGGACCGTCTTTCCTGGGCGGCGAAATTCTCGCCGATTTGGTGGAGGGCAGGAGAACCGATAAGACGGAGCTCTGCTTTGTAAATCGCCCCCACAGCCACTGGCCGGCCGAGCCGCTTGGCACGGTGAGCGGGCGGCTCGCGTTCCGGGAGAGTTTTTGGCGCGATGCGGCGGGTGACAGCGGCGAAGACGGCAGGCGAGAACCGCTTAGCCTGCGGGTAGGGATGCGCCTCTTTGGCAACGGTTGATGGGCGCATAGTAGCCTGGCGGTCGGAGTGCTGTTCGCCAGTCACTGACGATATCTCACGGGGACCGCTACGCGTTTGACTGCTGCGTCGACAGATCAGATAAGCCGGATTCTCGCGCCACGGAGTGTGGCGGTCGTTGGCGCCTCTAACGACCCGACGAAGCGTGGCCACCAGGTAATCCGGCTTCTGCTCGAAGATGGGTTTAGATGCCCGATTTTCCCAGTGAGCCTTCACGAACACGACATTCTCGGATTACCGGCATATCCGAGCCTAGAAGCAATAGGAGCTGAAATTGATCTCGTGTATGTCGCCGTTCCCAGCCAGCTCGTGCCCGACATCATCGCGAGCGCTGCAGCAGTGGGAGCCGCCGGTGCTGTCGTCGTTGCCGCTGGGTTCAAGGAAACGGGTCCTGAAGGCGAGGCGCTGGACCGGCGCGTGATTGAGGCCGCTAAGAGTAAGACTGGCGACAGAGTCGTAAGGATAATTGGACCCAATACATCGGGCATGTTTAATCTCCATCACCGCTTGAATTTGGTCGGCATGGGCGGTCTCAGAGTCGGGCATCTCGCCATGCTCTCCCAGAGCGGTAATGTTGGGGTCGATACTTGGAATCGTGCGATATACGAAAGTAGGATTGGCTTTAGTATTTATGTAGGGGTGGGCAATGAAAGCGACCTGATGTACCACGAGTACTTGCCCTACCTGCGCGCAGACGACGCCACTCTCGGGATCGCAATGTACGTTGAGGGGTTCCGTAATGGCCGCGCGTTCGTCCGCGAGGCCATTAAGACAACTCCGCTCAAGCCGATCGTCTTGTTGAAGGCCGCTCGCACGCACGCTGGCGGGCGAGCAGCGTTGTCACACACTGGCGCACTGGCGGGATCGCCTTTGGCGGCAGACGGTGCTCTCCGACAGGCAGGAGTAGTGACGGTCGAAAGATCAGACGAGCTGCTCCCAGTGGCGGAGACACTTCTTGCCTTTGGCTCGATGCCTGGCGCTCGCGTCGCGATCGTCGCGGATGGTGGTGGGCAAGCTACGATCGCCGCTGACGCTCTCACGCGATACGGACTGGCTATTCCCGAGCTATCCGGGGCAACACAGAAGCAGCTGCGCGGCCTCGTCTCGCCAGCCGGTACCACGAGGAATCCTGTTGATGTCGCCGGCGCGACGGATCGCAATCCGGCGAGATTAGTCGAGTGCATCTCCGCAAGCTATTCCGATTCCGGTATAGACGCTGTGCTGCTGGTGAGCGCGTTTGGCGGCTACGGCGCCAGGTTCGGCGTTGACGCGCTCACCCAGATTGAGGAACGAGCGGCTATCGATCTTATTGCCGCGATCCGGAGGGCCCGTAAGCCCTTGGTTCTTTGCAGCATGTACGCCCCGGCGCGCCCGCCGATTCACGACATGTTGAGAGAAAGCGGTGTGCCTGTCTATTCGTCGATCGAGATCGGGGCGCGATGTCTTCGGGCGCTTAACGAGCGAGGGAACTTCCTGAGCCACATCGCCGACAGGAGCGACTTTGACGTCGACTATCCATCGCCTCCTGCCCGCTCGGCGAGGCCCCTCCTTGAGCCTCAGGCGCGACGTCTCCTCGAATCGGCGGGGGTCAATTGTGGCCCTTGGCTGCTCGCTACCAGTCCAGAGGAAGCTGCCTCGTATACGAGCCAGCGGCCGACGCTCTTCGCCATGAAGATTGTTAGTCGAGACGTCGGTCACAAGTCCGACGCAGGCGGCGTGATGTTGAACGTCCGGGGAGGCGAGGAGGCGAGGTGTGCCTACGCACACTTGGTAGAACGCGTTCGAGTTGCGGTACCCAAAGCCGACGTCACCGGCGTCCTCATCTCGCCGATGATCGAGGGTGCCGTCGAGCTAATTGTTGGCGTTGTTATCGATCCATCTTTTGGACCGCTCATCACCGTCGGCCTTGGCGGCGCCTTGGTCGAGGTGATCCGCGACCTGGCGTGGCGATTAGTTCCGGTGACCCGCCTTGAGGCGGAGGAGATGGTCAATGAAGTGCGCGGGCAGCGGATCCTTGATGGTTACCGTGGCTCGCCTGCGGTTGACCGCGGTGAGGTCGCTGATCTCCTGGTGCGCGTCAGCGATCTCGTTGTCGCTCATAAGGAGATCGTTGAGTTGGATATCAATCCGCTTCTCGTGAAAGGGGCGGCTATGACCGCCGCCGATGCCAGGCTGGTTGTCTCATCGTAGGGACGCCTTGGAGCCGCCAGAGTGACGACCCGAGGCACTAGCTGGCAATGCGCAAGAGATGGAGCGAGCGACCAGAGGTAGGGATGTAATAGATATAGGTGATTACTAATGGTTCTGCGCACAAACGAAGGACCAGCGGAGGGAAGAGAGAGATGACCGACCTAGTGAAATATTCCCGCGACGGGAGGCTCGTCCGTATCACATTGAATCGTCCAGACAAACTAAACGCGTTGTCGGACGATGTGTTGATTGAGCTGCGGCAAGCCTTTTATGACTTTGACGACGATCAAGAAGCGTGGGTGGCGATCCTTAGTGGCGAAGGCCGCGCGTTTTGTAGCGGCGCTGACGTCGGCCAACGCCAGTTGCGGCCGATCGATGAACTGAAGCGTCTCGGCGGTCCGCAAGGCCGTGGCGCGGAAGTCGGGCACCTCATGAGCCGCTTCGTAAATACGAAGCCCGTGATTGCGGCGGTTCATGGTTATGCCGTGGGTGCAGGGTTCCTGCTTGCGCTTCAGTGCGACCTATGCGTGGCGTCTGAAGATGCGACGTTCCAGATCCGAGAGGCAGAGCGCGGGCTAGATCCGTCGGAAGAGTGGCTCTACATGCGTGAGCGCGGGGCTGGCACGCTTGCGACCGAATTGGCATTGACTAACCGGTTCTGTAGCGCAGAAGAGGCTTACCGTTTCGGGCTAGTCAATCGTGTAGTACCGACTGGTGAGCACCTGCGTGGAGCGGAGAAGCTCGCTGAGGAGGTTTTAAACGTCGCGCCTCTGGCAGCGCGCGCGCTGGTCCGAACGCGCCGGTGGCCAATCGAAGAGCTTGACGTGCGGGCTCGCCAGTACGAAACGGCGCACTTGGAACTCACTGAGGATTTTCGGGAGAGTGCGAGCGCATTTGTGGACCGTCGGCCTCGCAAGCCGTTCACAGCGCGGTGAAGTGAGCGGCGGCCAACCCCTCGTTGTGCAAGCGGACAGGTGGGCTCCTCTCCGAGTTAGGGCGGGTGCAGTCGATCGGTGAATGGCGTCTCCAGGGACACACGGGCGAGCGGTGACCAGGTGAGGCGCCATCCCTGCTTTGCGGGTATGCGCATCGGAGCCGACATCCCGATCGATCTCGACATCAATGCCGAGGCTGAGTTCGCCGCCTCGGCCGAGGAGTACGGCTTCGACGACGCTTGGGTCGCCGAGATCTCTGATCCCAACGCATTCGTCGCGCTGAGCGCGGCTGGCACCCTGTTCCCCTCAGACAGCTAGCTGCGGGTCATCCGCTCGAGCATGCCAACCTCCGCTGCCGCGAAGGCGACGAAGGAGGTCGTCGGCCGAGGCGAGAAGAGAGTTGGTCTCACTCCGGAAGAGGAGCGGCAGGGAGCACAGTGGCGACGGCTTTGCCGATGGCAAGGCAGAGGTCGTCTGAGAAGCGTCTGGTCATTATCTGGATGCTGACCGGAAGTCCGTTGTCGTCGAGACCGGTTGGCACGGCGAGTGCGGGGCATCCGGTGAGGTTGGCGACGTGGGTGAGCTTGAAGTAGGACGTGTCGGTGTCGAGATCGTGGGGCTCTCCGCCGATAAAGATCGGTCCGTCTGGATCTGCTGCGAACGGCGGCATCGCCGTCGTTGGGCTCAGGAACGCGTCGTAGTGATCGAAGAATGACTCCCACGCGCGTGTGTACTGTGCTCGCTCAATTTGCGCGGCGTAGTACTCCCTTGCGTGGAGCTCTGTGCCTGCCTTGACCCTATCCTGCGCCCGCTGGCTCAGCAGATGCTCCCGGCCATCAAACATCACACCCAGTTCAGCAAAGAAGACCGGAACTGCGAACTCATCGAGGTCCCAGGGCTCCAGATAGGCCCGCTCAAGCCTATAGCCGGCCGCCACGAGGGTCTCGACGGAGCTCGTTAGGGCCGCGGCGGTCGACTCGTCAATCAAGTGGCCTCCTACCGTCGTGCTCCATGCGATTCGTAGCTCGGTCACATCAATGTCGCGCAGATCGGTCCGTGGTCGCGAGGGGAAGCTGAGGTTGTCGGCGGGATCGGGGCCCGCAATCACGGCGAGACATAGGTTGATGTCCTCGAGCGTGCGCGCCAATGGTCCGAACGAGTTCCGGGAGCGCATCTCGTCAAAACCAGGCGTCCGAGGGACGATCCCGTGGGTCGGCTTCATCCCAAACAGCCCGGTAAATGCCGCGGGAATCCGGATGGAGCCTCCGGCATCTGTTCCCAGGGCGAGAGGGACCATTCCCGCCGCAACTGCCGCGGCCGATCCACCGCTCGAGCCGCCGGGGGTCAGTTCCGGATTCCAGGGGTTGCGAGTCACACCGTACAGCTCAGATTTGGTGTAGCCGTCCAAGAGCAGCTCAGGATTCGTCGTCTTAGCGATGATGATCGCCCCTGCATCGCGCAGCCGCCGCACGACGGCGGCGTCCTCCGGCGCACGAAATTCCTCAAATGCACGTGACCCAAGCGTCGCCAGCTGATCCTTGACCCAGATAGCGTCCTTGATCGCCACCGGGACACCATGCAAAGGACCAAGCGGGTCGCCTCTCAAAAGCGCGCGTTCCGCTTCGGACGCCTCGCGGCGCGCAGGACGCTCGAGCACAACCGTGCACGCATTAACGACCGAGTCGCGCTGGCTGATCCTCTCTAGGGAAAGATCGACGACCTCGACCGGAGACACCTCACGACTTCGGATCAAATCGGCCAGCTCCACCACCGAAAGTCGAGAGAGATCGTCGTGCATCTCAGTTGCTCTCGGCGCCCGGGATAACTGCAAAAGGTCGGCTAACAGGGGTGGGCCGCCGCAAGGCCGCTACGATCATACGTGTCGGCGGCAGCATCGTTGCGGAGGCCTCGTGCTTGCGACAATGACCAGTTCGTCGACCGCGACCTCAGAGCGGGACACAAGCTGTAGCACCACCTCGACGATTCTCCTCACCAATGTCGGCCGGTCCGCCAATCTCGCTAGCGTGACCGCCAGTCAACACGCCTACATCGTAACTCCCCGTTTTGGCGCGAGCAACGCTAGGGCGTCTGGTTCTGGGAAAGCGGGTCCGCGACGATGAGACGTCGCTGCCGCCGAAAGCCGGCAACGCAATACCATTCTCGGGCGTTGGCTGTTGTCTTCGGCGGCACGCGAAAGCGACGGTGCGGGTCCAAGACCTGTTGGCTGACCCCGGTGCTACCAAGCTTGCTCGGCATTGGAAATGAGGCGGGAACCGATCCTCGCGTCATGGCCGTGACCGGCAGTGGCGGCGCCTCTGACGGCGGCGATGGGACCGGCCGGTGGCCGCAGAGCAAACGCTGGATCAGCTACGCGGAGCTGCGGGTCAACGCGCAGGTGACATCCGTGCAGGTTGCCGAGAGGCTGCTGGACGTCCCCTGGCACGGCCCACGTACTGGTGGTCTGGTCGGGACGCCAGCCCCCGCGCGTTGTGGCTCTTGACCAGGGCGGCAAATCGCGGGCCGAGATCCAGCTCGCATCAAGGCACTGAGCGGATCCGCAAGGGCAGCGAGGTCGCTCCGCCGCGCGGTCGGCTCGGCTCGGAACAGCTATCGCTGCTCGATGTGGCTGGCCTGTGAATCGGCGGGGGTACCAGGCCCGGAACGTGTATGCGAAAACGGGCCCAGTGTCAGCCGGGCCTGGGTGAGCACGCTCCGTTGTCAGCTCGGGCCGGCGGTCTCCTTGATCGACGGGGCGATGTGTGCCGCCGGGAGGAGCCTCCCAGATATGAGTCTGGCCTTCGCGCTCATGGCAGCAATCAACAGTTCCACAGGCTCCTGGCCACGCTGTCGCACGGGCTCCAACTACCGCACCAAGCCACACCGGCCTCGGCCCGACGGCACTGAGGATTCTCACTCTTCCTAAGTGGCGGCGCAAGGGACCGCCGGGGACGCTGTCGGGTAAACCGTCGCTGGCGATCGTGGCTGTGTGGGCGGCGCTGTCAGCGAGCGCGCGTGGTGGTGGCGGATCGGCCGCCAGGGGCTTGTGTCAGCCGCTGGCGGTGGCGATCCGGTGGTTGTGGAGCTTGAGCAGGTTGTGCGTCGCGGCTGCTAATCGCCATTCCGACAG
>Ga0182024_10003807_pt1 | contig 35355 bp, 43 predicted proteins | sample P32metaG_FD_120480 | JGI IMG/M metagenome (GOLD analysis project Ga0182024, IMG submission 120480) | Permafrost microbial communities from Stordalen Mire, Sweden - P3-2 metaG (Illumina Assembly) | ecosystem: Environmental > Terrestrial > Soil > Wetlands > Permafrost | place: Sweden: Stordalen...
AGGCGGAGAAGTCGCGCAATTCGGGACGCAACGAGGTGATCCGCACCTGGTCGCGGCGCTCGACGATCTTCCCGCAATTCGTCGGGCTGACCTTCGGCGTCTACAACGGCCACAAATTCATTCCGGTGCTCGTCACCGAGAACATGATCGGCCACAAATTCGGCGAGTTCTCGCCGACCCGCACGTTCTACGGCCACGCCGGCGACAAGCGGGCGAGGAGAACCTGAGATGGGCAAGCAATCGGCCGAGCGCCGGCTTCCCGACAACGAGGCTTCGGCCTTTTTGCGGGCGCTGCGCATCAGCCCGCAAAAGCTGAACCTTGTCGCCGCGATGATCCGGGGCAAGGCCGCGCAGACTGCGCTCGCCGAGCTGACCTTCTCGCGCCGCCGCATCGCGCGCGACGTCAAGAAGGTGCTGCAGGCGGCGATCGCCAATGCCGAGAACAACCACCAGCTCGACGTCGACCGGCTTTACGTCAAGGAAGCGACGGTCGGCCGGGCTTTTGTGATGAAGCGGTTTCACACCCGCGGCCGTGGCCGCTCATCGCGGGTCGAGAAGCATTTCGCGCACCTCACGGTGATCGTGCGCGAGCGGCCGGAAGAGCAAGCGGAGAGCGCCTGATGGGCCAAAAAGTCAATCCGATCGGGCTGCGGCTCGGGATCAATCGAACCTGGGACTCGCGCTGGTTTGCCCAAAAGGGCTATGGCGAGCAGCTGCTCGACGATCTGAAGCTGCGCAAGTTCCTCACGGGGCGGCTAAGCCAGGCGGCGGTGGCGCGCGTCCTGATCGAGCGCGCCGCGAAGAAGACCCGGATCACCTTGCATTCGGCGCGGCCGGGCGTCGTCATCGGCAAGAAGGGCGCCGACATCGACAAGCTGCGCGGCGACATCGCCAAGATGACGACGAGCGAAGTGAGCCTCAACATCGTCGAGATCCGCAAGCCCGAGATCGAAGCCAAGCTGATCGCCGAGAGCATCGCTCAGCAATTGGAGCGCCGCGTCGCCTTTCGCCGGGTGATGAAACGGGCGGTGCAGTCGGCGATGCGGTTCGGCGCCCAGGGCATTCGCATCAATTGCTCCGGCCGGCTCGGCGGCGCCGAGATCGCGCGCATGGAGTGGTATCGCGAAGGCCGCGTGCCGTTGCATACGCTCCGGGCCGATGTCGATTTCGGGGTCGGCACGGCCAAGACCACCTACGGCACGTGCGGGGTCAAGGTGTGGGTGTTCAAGGGCGAAATCCTGGCTCACGACCCGATGGCGCAGGACAAGCGACTGGCCGAGGCGCAGCCCGCCGGCATGGACCGGCGGCCGAGCGGCGGGCGTGACCGCGACAGAGATCGAGACAGAGACTAGAAATGCTTTCTCCCAAACGCACAAAATACCGCAAGGCGCATAAGGGCCGCGTCCATGGCATGGCCAAGGGCGGCACGACGCTCAATTTCGGCGCCTACGGCATGAAGTCGGTCGAGCCCGGCCGCATCACCGCGCGCCAGATCGAGGCGGCGCGGCGGGCGATCACCCGCCATATTCGCCGCATCGGCCGCGTCTGGATACGCATCTTTCCCGATGTGCCGGTCTCGACCAAGCCGGCCGAGGTGCGCATGGGCAGCGGCAAGGGTTCGCCCGAGTATTGGATCTGCCGGGTAAAGCCGGGACGAATCATGTTCGAACTCGACGGCGTGCCCTACGACATCGCGCGCGAGGCGTTCGAGCTGGCCGGCGCCAAGCTGCCGATTGCGACTCGCCTTGTCGTCCGTCCCGGCGAGGAGGGCTCGTCATGAAGGCGTTGAAGGCCTCCGATCTGCGAACCCGGACACCCGACGAGCTGAACGATCAGATCGAGACGCTCGGCAAGGAGATCTTCAACCTGCGTTTCCAGCGCGCCAGTGGTCAGCTCGAGAATACGTCGCGGTTCCGCCAAGTACGGCGTGAGATCGCGCGCATCAAGACGGTGGTCGGCGCGCGCGGCCGCGGTGAGCCGGCCGCCGCTCCGGCGCCCGCTGCCGCACCGGCACGGGCGCGGCGGTCGAGAGCGAGGAGCTAGACATGCCGAAGCGCATCCTCCAGGGAATTGTCGTCAGCGACTCCGGCGACAAGACCATCATCGTGCGGGTCGAACGGCGGGTCATGCACCCGATCTACAAGAAGTTCATCACCCGCTCGAAGAAGTACGCCGCGCACGACGCGGAGAACAAATTCCACACCGGTGACGCGGTACAGATCGAGGAGAGCCGACCAATCTCGAAGCGCAAGTCCTGGGTCGTGCTCGGCACCGCCAGCGGTGTCGCGCCGGGGCTTGCCCGCCGTCGCGCCCGCGCCGCCGCGGTCGAGCACGAAGCCGAGTCCACTGGTACCGAGATCGGGGGCGCCGCATGATCCAGATGCAGACCAATCTCGACGTCGCTGACAATTCCGGCGCGCGCCGGGTTCAGTGCATCAAGGTGATCGGCGGCTCGAAGCGCAAGACCGCCGGCGTTGGCGACGTGATCATCGTCTCGGTCAAGGAGGCGATCCCGCGCGGCCGTGTGAAGAAGGGCGACATTCACCGCGCGGTCATCGTCCGCACCGCCAAGGAGATCCGCCGCCTCGACGGCAGCGCGATCCGCTTCGACCGCAACGCCGCCGTGCTGATCACAAACCAGAACGAGCCGATCGGCACGCGCGTCTTCGGGCCGGTGACCCGTGAATTGCGGGCGCGCAAGTTCATGAAGATCGCCTCGCTGGCCCCCGAAGTCCTCTGACCGAAGTGCTCTGAACATGGCGAAGCTGAAGATCAAGAAGGGCGACAACGTCGTCGTCATCACCGGCCGCGACAAGGGCAAGTCGGGCGAGGTGCTGCGTGTCTTCCCGACCGAATCGCGGCTCGTCGTCCAGGGCGTCCATATCGCTCGCCGCCACACGCGGCAAAGCATGGGCAATCCGGGCGGCATCGTCGAGAAGGAGCTGACGATCCACATCTCCAACGTCGCCCATGTCGATCCCGCCTCGGGCAAGCCGACGCGGGTCGGCTACAAGACCGTCGGTGGCCGCAAGCTCCGCTTCGCCCGCCGCTCGGGCGAAGTGCTCGACAAGTGAGGATACCGGCATGAGCCGTCTGCAAGAGCGATACGCTGAGGTGGTGCATCCGGAGCTGATGAAGGAATTCGGCTACACCAACAAGATGCAGGTGCCGCGCATCCAAAAGATCGTCGTCAACATGGGGGTCGGCGAGGCGGTGCAGGATGGGAAGAAGATCGACGCGGCGGTCGGCGACCTGACCGCGATCACCGGGCAACATCCGGTGGTGATCAAGGCCAAGCAGTCGATCGCGACCTTCAAGCTGCGCAAGAACATGCCGATCGGCGTCAAGGTGACGTTGCGGCGTCAGCGCATGTACGAGTTTCTCGACCGGCTGATCAATGTCGCCTTGCCGCGGGTCAGGGATTTCCGCGGGGTGTCGCCGCGCAGCTTCGACGGGCGCGGCAATTACGCGCTGGGGCTCAAGGAGCAGCTGGTCTTCCCCGAGATCGACTATGACCGCGTCGATGCGCAACGCGGCATGGATATCGTTATCGTTACCACTGCCAAAACCGATGCCGAGGCCAAGGCTCTGCTCAAGGCTTTCGACATGCCGTTCACCAACTGACCGCCTGCGGAGAACCGAGTTCCCATGGCAAAGAAAAGCTCGATCGAAAAGAACCAGCGGCGCGCGAAGATGTCAAAGGCGATGGAGCCGCGCCGCGCGCGCCTCAAGGCGCTCGCCCGCGACCGCGACGCCGCGCCCGAGGAGCGTTTCGAGGCGCAGTTGAAGCTCGCCCGCCTGCCGCGCAACAGCTCCGCGACGCGCATCCGCCATCGCTGCGCCCTTTCCGGCCGGCCGCGCGGCTATTACCGCAAGTTCGGGCTGTCGCGCATCGCCGTGCGCGAGTTGGCGTCCTCCGGGTTGATCCCGGGCATGGTTAAGTCGAGCTGGTAAGGGGCGCACGCATGACGATGAGCGATCCTCTCGGCGATATGCTGACCCGCATCCGCAACGGCCAACACGCGCGCCAGGCGGTGGTTGCGGCGCCGGCCTCGAAGCATCGCGCCAACGTGCTCGAGGTGCTGATGCGCGAGGGCTATATCCGCGGCTACACGCGCGAGCAGGTGCGCCCCGGCGTGTCGGAGCTCAAGATCGAGCTGAAATACGTCGATGGCGAGCCGGTCATCCGCGAGATTTCGCGGGTGTCGAAACCGGGCCGCCGCATTTATTCAAAGCTCGTCGACCTGCCGCGGGTCTATAACGGGCTCGGTATATCGATCCTGTCGACGCCGCGCGGCGTCATGTCGGACAACGAGGCCCGAGCCGCTAAGGTCGGCGGCGAAATCCTGTGCCGCGTTTTCTGAGCCAAGGGACTGAGAAATAAGCCATGTCTCGTATCGGCAAGAACCCCGTCGCTATCCCGAGCGGCGTCCAGGTCAACCTGTCGGATCAGATTTTGACCGTTAGCGGCAGCAAGGGAAAGCTGACCCTGACGATCAGTTCCGACGTCATCGCCACGGTCGCGGACGGTGCGGTGACCATCGCCCCTGCCAGCGAGAGCAAGCAGTCGCGGGCGATGTGGGGCACGACGCGCGCACTGGTCAACAACATGGTGGCCGGGGTTTCGGCGGGGTTCACCCGCACGCTCGAGATCAACGGCGTCGGCTACCGCGCCGCGGTGCAGGGCCGGACGCTCAATCTGCAGCTCGGCTACAGCCACGACATCCCCTATCCGATCCCGCAGGACATCCAGATCGTCTGCGAACGGCCGACGCTCATCGCGATTAGCGGCGCCGACCGCCAGCGAGTGGGTCAGATCGCGGCCGAGATCCGCGGCTATCGGCCGCCCGAGCCGTACAAGGGCAAGGGCATCAAGTACGCCGACGAGACGATCCGCCGCAAGGAAGGCAAGAAGAAGTAATCGCCATGGCGAATAAACCAGCAGAGCTGTTCCGGCGCCGCCGGCAACGGGTGCGCTTCAAGCTGAAGCATGCCGGCAAGTTGCGGCCGCGTCTCAGCGTGTTCCGCTCGTCGCGGCACATCTATGCGCAGATCATCGACGATGCGGCCGGCCGCACCCTCGCCGCCGCGTCGACGCTCGACGAGGCGGTCAAGAAGGCGCTGAAGACCGGCGCCGATAGCGACGCGGCAAAAGCCGTCGGCAAAGCGATTGCCGAGCGCGCCAAGCAGGCCGGCATCGCGCAAGTCGTGTTCGATCGCGGCGCTTACATGTTCCATGGCCGGGTCAAGGCCCTGGCCGACGCCGCCCGCGAGGGCGGCCTCGAATTCTAGAAGAGGTTTTTGGATGGCACGCACTCAAGCCACACGCTCGGACGGCGGCGATCGCCGCCGTCGCGACGGCGACCGGCAGCCGCGCGATCGCGAGGAAAGCGAGTTTGCCGAAAAGCTGGTCAGCATCAACCGCGTCGCCAAGGTGGTGAAGGGCGGCCGGCGCTTCGGCTTCGCGGCGCTGGTTGTCGTCGGCGACCGCAAGGGCCGGGTCGGCTACGGCTCGGGCAAGGCGCGCGAGGTGCCGGAGGCGATCCGCAAGGCGACCGAGCAGGCCCGGCGCGGTCTCGTCCGCGTGCCACTGCGCGAGGGCCGCACGCTTCATCACGACATTGCCGACAGCTACGGCGCCGGCAAGGTCATCATCCGCGCGGCGAAACCCGGCACCGGCATCATCGCCGGCGGCCCGATGCGCGCGATTTTCGAGGCGCTCGGGGTGCAGGACGTGGTGGCCAAGTCGGTCGGCAGCTCGAACCCGCACAACATGATCAAGGCAACGTTCGCGGCGCTGACGCATGTCACCAGCCCGCGCGCGGTCGCAGCCCGGCGCGGCAAGAAGGTCAGCGACCTGCTGCCGCGTCGCGATGCCGAGGCGAAGGAGCCTGCGTAATGGCCCGCACCGCCCGCCCCGCGGCCGAGTCCAAGAAGACGTTGACGGTGGTCCAGACCGGCAGCCCGATTGGGCGTCCGGCGGATCAGGAGGCGACGCTCAAGGGCCTCGGCCTCAATAAACGGCACCGCCTCCGTACCCTCGAAGACACGCCTTCGGTGCGCGGCATGATCGACAAGGTGAAGCACCTCGTCCGCGTCGTGGAAGAGGCGTAGGGTCCTGCGATGAAGCTCAACGAGATCAGAGACAATGCGGGCGCACATTACCGCGCCAAGCGCGTCGGCCGCGGCATCGGCTCGGGCAAGGGCAAAACCTCGGGCCGCGGCGGCAAGGGCCAGACCGCGCGCTCCGGTGTCGCGATCAACGGGTTCGAGGGCGGGCAGACCCCGCTCCATCGCCGCCTGCCCAAGCGCGGTTTCAGCAATAAGATCTTCCAGAAGGACTTCAAGGTCGTGAACCTCGGCCGGCTGCAGCAGGCCCTGGATGCCAAGAAGCTCGCCGCGCACGGCACGATCGACGGTAAGAGCCTAGTCGAGGCCGGGGTCCTGCGCCGGCTCGGCGACGGGGTCCGTCTCCTCGCCAAGGGCGAGCTCAAGACCAAGATCACGATCGAGGTCGCCGGCGCGTCGCAGGCCGCGATCGCCGCGGTCGAGAAGGCGGGCGGCAAGGTTGTCCTGCCGGCCGGAGTCGCTCCGGAAGCCGAGACCCTCGCTGCGGAGGCACCCGCTGCCAAGGCACCGAAGGCACGGGTGCCGCGCGCGAGGGCTGCGCAGGCCAAATCCGAGACGCCAGAAGCTTCAGCGCCGGAGCCCGAAGCCGAAGCGCCGGAAAAATAGTCGCGGCCAGCGCCCGGTGTCGGGATTTGACCCGGCGCAGTTTATAATCGGGCGCGTTAGAGGGTAGGGACGAGGCACATGGCGTCTGCCGCCGAGCAACTCGCTGCCAGTATCAACTTCGGTGCCTTTTCGAAAGCGACCGAGCTTAAGAGCCGCCTCTGGTTCACCTTGGGCGCGCTCGTCGTTTATCGGCTCGGGACGTATATCCCGATCCCGGGCATCGATCCGGCGATCCTGCACGATATCTTCTCGCACAACGCCGGCGGCATCCTCGGCATGTTCGACATGTTCTCGGGCGGTGCGCTCGGGCGGATGTCGATATTTGCCCTCAACATCATGCCGTACATCTCCGCCTCGATCATCATCCAGCTCCTGACCGCGGTATCGCCGCAGCTCGAGGCGCTGAAGAAGGAGGGGGAGAGCGGGCGCAAGAAGATCAACCAGTACACCCGCTACGGCACGGTCCTGCTCGCCGCCGTGCAAGGCTACGGCATCTCCGTCGGGCTTGAAGGAATGCACTCGGGCGCAGCCTCCGCGGTCATCGACCCGGGCATGTTCTTCCGCCTGGTCACGATGACGACGCTGGTCGGCGGCACGATCTTCCTGATGTGGCTCGGTGAGCAGATCACCGCCCGCGGCGTCGGCAATGGCATTTCGCTGATCATCATGGCGGGGATCGTCGCTAACCTGCCGCATGCCCTTGCCGCAACGCTCGAACTGGGCCGCACCGGCGCGCTGTCGCCGGTCTTTATTGTTCTGTTTCTGGCGATATCGGTTTTCGTCGTCGCCTTCATCGTGTTCATGGAACGCGCGCAGCGCCGCATCCTCGTGCAATACCCGAAACGCCAGGTCGGCAATCGCATGTTCGGCGGCGAGGCGTCGCATCTGCCGCTAAAGATCAACACCTCGGGCGTGATCCCGCCGATCTTCGCTTCGTCGCTCCTGCTGTTGCCCGCGACGATCGCAACGTTCCAGACTGCCAATGGCGGCGAGGGGTTCGGGTGGCTCGGCACGATCACCGCCTATCTCGCCCATGGCCGCCCAGCTTACATGATCCTCTATGTCGGGCTGATCGTGTTCTTCTGCTTCTTCTATACCGCGATCGTCTTCAACCCGACCGAGACCGCCGATAATCTGCGGAAATACGGCGGCTTCGTGCCGGGCATCCGCCCCGGCAAGAATACCGCCGACTATCTCGACTACGTGCTGACCCGGCTGACCGTGGTCGGCGCCGCCTACCTTGCGGCGGTGTGCATCCTGCCCGAGATCCTCATCTCGCAGTATTCCGTGCCGTTCTATTTCGGCGGCACCAGCCTGTTGATCGTCGTCAGCGTCACCATGGATACGGTGGCGCAGATTCATTCGCATCTGCTCGCGCACCAGTACGAAGGGCTGATCAAGAAGGCGCGGTTGAGGGGACGTCGTTAATGAATCTGATCCTGCTGGGGCCGCCAGGCGCCGGCAAGGGAACGCAGGCCAAGCGGCTCGAGCAGACGCATAGCCTCGTCCAGCTGGCGACCGGCGACATGCTGCGCGCCGAGACCGCGTCGGGCCGCGAGCTGGGCCGCCGCATCAGGGCGGTCATGGATTCCGGCGCGCTTGTCTCCGACGACATCGTCATCGAGACCATCGAGCGGCGCATTGCCGCGCCCGAGGCGAAGAACGGCGTCATCCTCGACGGGTTTCCCCGCAATGTGGCGCAGGCCGAGGCACTCGACCGGATGCTGGCACGGCATGGCTTGAAGCTCGATCATGTGATCCTGATGGAAGTCGACGAGGCTGTGTTGGTCGACCGGCTCGCCGGGCGCTTCAGCTGCAAGCGGTGCGGCGCCAGCTACCACGAGCGCAATCACCGCCCGAAGCAGGAAGGCCGGTGCGATGTCTGCGGCGCGACCGAGTTCGTGCATCGCCCCGACGACCGCCCCGACGCGGTCAAGACCCGGTTCGAGGTCTACCGTCAGCAGACCGCACCGATCCTTCCCTACTACCGCGAGCAGGGTGTGCTGACGGCGATTGACGGCATGGCGGCGATGGATGACGTCGCCGCCCAGATCGAGCGGATCATCGCGGCCTGAAATTTGTCCCCAGCCAATTGACGGGCTGCCGGCGATCCGTATAATCACCCGTTCGCGCGGGCGCGATCCCCCGCACCCATCGTTATGCCCAAATCCAAGGAGATGCGCAGGTGGCGCGAATTGCCGGCGTCAACATCCCGAACCAGAAGCGCGTACCGATCGCGCTGACCTATATCCACGGCATCGGGCGCACCAAGGCGCTCGAGATCTGCAACCGGGTCGGTATCCCCCTCGATCGTCGGGCCAACGACATGACCGACGACGAGGTGCTGCGGGTGCGCGAGCTGATCGACCGCGAATACACGGTCGAGGGCGATCTGCGTCGTACCGTGGCGATGAACATCAAGCGGCTGATGGATCTTGGCTGCTATCGCGGCCTGCGGCACCGCAAGGGCTTGCCGGTACGCGGCCAGCGCACCCATACCAATGCGCGTACCCGCAAGGGCCCAGCCCGGCCCATCGCCGGCAAGAAGAAATAGCCGTTTGAGCAACACAAGCCAAAAGCGGGACAGCTAGATGGCAAGAAGCACGGCAGCCCCCCGGCTGCGTCGGCGCGAGCGCAAGAACATCACCTCGGGCACGGCGCACGTGAACGCCACGTTTAACAACACCATGATCACGATCACCGACGCCCAGGGCAACGCGATCGCATGGTCGTCGTCGGGCAGCCAGGGTTTCAAGGGCTCGCGTAAATCGACGCCCTACGCGGCCCAGATGGCCGCCGAGGATGCCGGCCGCAAGGCCATGGATCACGGCATGCGTACCCTCGACATCGAGGTCAAAGGCCCCGGCTCGGGTCGTGAATCTGCCTTGCGGGCCTTGCAAAGCGTCGGTTTCGCGATCACTTCAATTCGCGACGTCACGCCGATCCCGCATAACGGCTGCCGCCCTCCCAAACGGCGTCGGGTCTGACCCGGCGCCATCGGCGTGCCTTTGGCGCGCCGCAACAGAAATTCCGCCGGCTCCGTCGCCGGATAGGGATGCCAATAGGACAGAAGCTCGATGACTGACGTCTTTGTTATTCAGCGCAATTGGCAAACCTTGATCAAGCCGAAACAGCTTGCGGTCGAGCCTGGCGAAGACCCCGCGCGGGCCGCCACGGTCACCGCCGAGCCGCTGGAACGCGGCTTCGGGCTGACGCTCGGCAACGCGCTGCGGCGCGTGTTGCTGTCCTCGCTGCAGGGTGCGGCCGTCACCTCGATGCAGATCGAGGGCGTGCTGCACGAGTTCTCCTCGATCCCCGGCGTGCTCGAGGACGTGACCGACATCGTCCTCAACGTCAAGAGCATCGGCCTGAGGATGCATGGCGAGGGGCCGAAGCGGATGCGCTTGCGCGCGACCGGTCCGGGCGAGGTCCGCGCCGGCGCGATCGAGACCGGCCACGACATCGAAATCCTCAATCCCGAGCTGGTGATCTGCACGCTCGATACTGGCGCGCGCATCACCATGGAACTGACCGTCGAGATCGGCAAAGGCTATGTGCCGGCAACGTCGAACCGGCCCGAGGATGCGCCCATCGGCCTCATTCCGGTCGACGCTCTTTTCAGCCCGGTGCGCAAGGTGTCGTACCGCGTCGAGAACACCCGCGTCGGCCAGGTCACCGACTATGACAGCCTCTCGATGCGGGTCGAGACCAACGGCGCGGTGACTCCCGAGGATGCGGTGGCCTTGGCCGCACGCATTCTCCAGGACCAGCTCCAGCTCTTCATCAATTTCGAGGAGCCGCGCCACGCGGTCGAGAAGGAAGCGATCGGCGAGCCGTTGATCAACAAGAACCTGCTGCGCAAGGTCGATGAGCTGGAACTTTCAGTTCGCTCGGCCAACTGCTTGAAAAACGATAATATTGTCTATATTGGCGACCTCGTGCAGAAGACCGAGGCCGAGATGCTGCGGACGCCGAATTTCGGGCGCAAATCCTTGAATGAGATCAAGGAGGTTCTCGCCAACATGGGGCTCCATCTCGGCATGGAGATCCAGAACTGGCCGCCCGAGAACATCGAGGATCTAGCCAAGCGCATCGACGAGCCTTACTAAGGCGCGCGAGAGGATAGGGGAGCAGAGGACATGCGCCACGGCATGCAAGGACGCGGCTTCAGCCGCAATTCCGCACACCGCAAGGCGATGTTCGAGAACCTCGCCGCGGCGCTGATCAAGCACGAGCAGATCAAGACGACCTTGCCCAAGGCCAAGGATTTGCGGCCAGTCGTCGAACGGTTGATAACGATGGGGCGGCGCGGTGGGCTGCATGTCCGCCGCCAGGCTATCGCCGTGCTGCAGGACAAGGGGCTGGCCGACAAACTGCTCACGACCCTGGCCGAACGCTACAAGACCCGGCCCGGCGGCTATACCCGCATCATCAAGGCCGGCTACCGCTATGGCGACAGCGCGGCGATGGCGGTGATCGAGCTCGTCGACCGCGACCCCGACGCCAAGGGCCAGGATTCCGGCCCGGTGCCGGAACGCGAGGCAGAGGAAGAAGAGGCGGCGTAACGCCAAGACTGGACGCGGCCGTCCCGGCCGCATGCGGCTAGCGGCCCGCGATCCAAGTTCAGCCGAGCACTAGTTTTAGCGCCGCGAGCAATGCTTCCGGATCATCCGGCGGAATGATCGTGACGCCCTCCCGCTCGGCCAGCCCGCAGGCGGTGGTGGCGACGACCGGTATCCCGGCGGCAAGCGCCGCCAGTAGATGCCGCGGCCGTTCCTCGACGATCGCCGGCTGTACCACCGCGGCGACGCCCTCGCGCCAATCGGCGCCCGCCGTAGGCTTGCGCATCGCGATGTGGCCCCAAAAATCCGGCCCTTCAAGCTCGCTGCCGAGAGCGACGATTTCGATACCCAGCGCCTTTGCGGCCTGGCGGACGTCATAGGCGCCTTTGCGTGCGATCGTCGGGCCGGGAAAGGCGATGCGCTGCATCGCAGCGCCGGCGGCTTGCCTGGCTGCCGGCAGCGTCCACTCAAGGATCACGGCCTTTTCGGGGAACAGCCGGGCGATTTCGCGATGCGGCGTGACGATCTGCGTGGCATAGGCCAGCGCCTTGGTCTCCGCCGCGACAAGAACCGCAGGAGCGCGGAAATCGGCGAGCGTCCCGCGCTCCGGGTGTGCGGCGAAGGCTCGGTCTAGCCGCGCCTGCAACTCAATGAGCGGCAGCCGCGTCATCAGCACCTCGACCTCGCGGCCGCCGAAATGCCCGTCGCGCCACAGATAGGGCAGCAGCGACTGCGCGACGCAGACCCGGGTCACGTCCGGGGTCAGCAGCCGCGCCAGCCGCGTGGCAATGCGCTCGGCGCCGTTGAGTTCGGCCTGGCGCCGCGCCGGTCCTTGCGCCGGCGCCCGGCGGATCGCGATCATTCGCCCCAGCGCCGGTCCCCACGCGGAGCCGCTCCGGGCAAATCCTTCGACCTGCCACGCGTAGCGCGGCAAGCGCCATCTCGCCCCGTTAATCGGCCGGCCGAACACGTCTTCGCGCCGATGCCGCTTCGCGACGTAGTCCTGAAATTCCGGCCAGTTCTCGTCGACGAGATAGGCGGTGCGCCCGGTGGCGACGGGTGGGCTGGGGTGCTCGTGACGGAAGCAGGCGACCTCGCCGCAGGTGGCGCAGCTGCGAGCCTCCGGGGCCGGCGGCGCCTGTTGTTGAGTGACCCTGGCCGGCGCGGCAACGCCCGGTCGTCCGCGAAACCGGATGATCAGCTCGTCGCGCGAGAGCCGCGCCTCGATCTGCATCGACGCTCGCGGCCGTAGGCGCAGATCGACGTAGTTCCACGCGACGGTGGCGTCGCGTCCGGCGGCCGCCGCCGAACCGGCCACTACGCGCGAATGGGCGTGGCGCTCGACGATTTCACACCCGGCTGTCAGCGCGGCTTCGTAGATCGCGTTGGAGAGCTGGCAGAGCCCGCCGCCGGTCGCCGGCACCAAGCAGCCTTGCTGCAGCATGCGGCCGGTGACGAAGCCGCGCCGCCGGCTCGCTCGCCCGATCTGCTTCCAGAAGCTGAAAACCCCGCCCGCCGGCACGACCACGCCGTCGAGCGCGGCAGCGGCGCGCCGCAGGTTCTGTACCTTGCCGAGTTGGTACTCGTGCTCCTCGGGCCGGCCGTCGAGCCACAGCTTGGTGTGGGATTCACCCACAACCGAGGAATTGACGAGGCGGTCTTCCTTGTCCCAGCGGCGCGGGCCGCCGACGGTATCGGCGATCGAGCGGCGCAGCCGGTGGACCAGCACCTTGGCGCGAAAGGCGGCGGCCGACCGCCAATTGGGTATGGCCCAGTCGGCAATCGCAAGCTCGGGCGAGCTTGCCGAATGTTCTGGCGCCAACACCATGGTCCGCGCTCCCAAAACCGCTGCGCGAAAAGATGGGGTGGCGTTGCAGCGCCGGAAAGCCCCCGACGCGCGGGCGGATAAAACTTAGATCACGTCGCGGTCGAGCAGCTCGATCAGCACATTCTGCGGCGCGCGGACAAAGGCGATGCGCACGCCGGGGCGGATCGTCTTCGGCTCGGTGGTGAATTCGGCGCCCTTCGCCTTCAGCTCGGTGCACACCTCGTCGATGTTATTGACGCGCAAGCCAATGTGGTCGAGCCCGACAAAGCTGTTCTCAGGCTTCTGCGCCAGGTCGGCCGTATCGGGTACCTTGGCGATGAAGTGGTTGACGCCGGCGAGCCGGATGTCGGTGCGCTCGATACCGTTCGACATCACCGAGCGGATTATCTCGGCGCCGAACATCTTCGCGTACCACGAAGCGGTCGCGTCCGGGTCGGGGCTGCGCAGATGGACATGGTCGTAGCGGAATTCGGTCATCACCGGGCTCCCTTCTCGCGCTAAGCTCAATCTTGTCATCGCCGCGACGGAGGGCGCAATGCGCTTCGGACTGATGCTGCCGAGCTTTTCGTTCGCGCGCGATTACGCGACGGTCGCGCGGCTGCGCGATTTCGCGACCCGTGCCGAGGCGATGGATTTCGAGGGGCTGTGGGTCGCCGAGCATCTGCTGACCGCGCGCGGGCTCTACGGCACGGCCTGGTTGTCGCCGCTCGAAACACTGGCGTTCGCCGCCGGTTGCACGTCGCGGATCAGGATCGGGACCTGCATTCTGATCCCGCCGATCCGCAACCCGGTGTTTCTCGCCAAGGAGATCGCCAGCCTGCACATGCTCTCGGGCGGGCGCTTCGAGCTTGGAGTCGGCGTCGGCTGGGATGCGCAGGAGTTCGCCGTTGCCGGCGTCAGGCTCGGCGAGCGCGGCGGGCGCACCGATGAGATCATCGACATCTTCGCCAAGCTGTGGACCGGCGAGGAGGTGACGCATCACGGCCGCTACTACAATTTCGAGCGGGTGGCGATCGATCCACCACTGCCGACCCAACCGCGGCTGTGGGTCGCCGGCGGGTCGAAGATCAAGACCGATTTGTCGCCCGACCCCGAGACGATCGCGCCGACCGTGCTGGAGCGCATCTGCCGCCGCGCCGACGGCTGGATCGCCCGCGCCGCCGGCTCGAACGAGAGCGTGATCGCTGACTGGGCGCAGATCACGCGGCGGCTCGACGAGATTGGCCGACCGCGCGGCAGCGTTACCTTCGCGCATGTCAACATGACCCACGTCGTTCCGACCGACGACGAGGCGGCCGCGCTCAAGGAACAGCGGCCGCTGATCGAGCGGATCATGGGGACGCATCGCCCGTTCGAGCATCTGCGGACCTGCTACCTGTTGGGCACACCGGCGCAAATCCGCGACCGCATCGCCCAGCTGGCGGCGGCGGGGCTTGAATATCTGATGCTGTCGCCGCTCGATTACGACCTCGACCAGCTCGATCTGTGGGAGGCGGAGATCCTCCGCCATTTCCGCGGCTGAACTCGTCATTCCCGCGAAAGCGGGAATCCAGAGCGGGTGACGCAGCGGTTACCCTGGACCCCCGCCTGCGCGGGGGTGACGAAAGGGTTCACTGCCGCGGCGGCGCCTGGGTGACCGGCGCGGCGGAAGCGAGGATTTCGGCCGGGTCGCGTGTGCGCGGCGGATAGATGCGCACGCAATTGATCGTCCGCTTGGTTTCCTTGGCTGTCGCGCCGGTGACCGCGACCTGACGATCCCAGCCCTGGCAGTAGACCGCGCCCCACGCCCCGAGGTCGAGGCAGGTCACGTAAGAGCCAATCTCAAGCGGGATCTGCGCCTCGCCGGTGAGGTCGCACACGACATTGTGGCCGGCGATGCGACCCATCGGCCTCGCATGTTGGCACGACATGACCGAGGCGTGTTCGCCGTCGACCAGCGTGGCGGCGACATCGCCCGCGGCGAAGATGTCGGCGGCGCTTTGGACCTTGAGGAATCGATCGACCCCAACGCGGCCGAACCGGTCAGGTTCGCCCGGCAGCGCGGCGGCGAGCGGGTGCGCGTGCATCCCGCCGCACCAGATCACCGTCCCGGCCGCGATCTCCTCGCCCGTCGACAGGCGCACACCCTGAGCGTCGACCGAGGCGACCGTCATCCCCGGGCGGGTCTCGACCCCAAGCGCGGCGAGCGCCTCGGCGATTACCGCGCAGGCCGCATCGCCCATGTTGGAGCCGATCCGCGACCGGTCGGCGAGAATGACGCGGCCCGTTTCCGCGCCGGCCAGTTCGCGCATCCGCGGCGCCAGCTCGGTCGCGCATTCGACACCGGTCAACCCGGCACCAACCACCAGCGCGGTGAATCGGCCCGGCGCCGCCGCTCTCCCGGGCAGGGCGTCCAGATGCCGGTTCAATCTCTCCGCGGCATCGTAGGTGTCGATGTCGAAGCCGTGCTCGGCAAGCCCCGGGATCGGCGGCCGCACCAGCTCGCTGCCGAGCGCAAAGACCAGCCGGTCGTAGGGCAGGGCGGTCGGGCGGCGGCCGACGTCGCACGCAACCAGATGCCGGTCGCAATCGAGCCCCGTCACCGCGCCGACCACCAGATCGACACCGATCGGCTCCAGCACGTCGGCGAGCGGAACCCGGACGTCGCTGAGGTCGGTTTCGTAGTTGCGCACCCGGATCGCATGCCACGGGTCGCGATTGACCAGGGTGACGGCGATGTCGCTCTTGGAAATCTTCAGCTCGGCGAGCTTGCGCGCCGCGCCCACCGCGGCGATCAACCCGGCGAAGCCGCCGCCCAGGACCACAATACGTTTCATTGGCGATCCCCTGTAGCCATGCCCGCGAAACCGCGAGAAACTGCGCGCGTTCGTCCTCGGTAGCGGAAACGGCGATGAAGATCAAATCGGTCGAGGCGCATTGGGTCCACATCCCAATCCCGCCCGAGCGGCAGCACACCAGCGATTTCGGCAAAACCCTGTCGTTCGACGGCACGATCGTCCGGATCGAGACCGAATGCGGCATCACCGGCTGGGGCGAGGCCAAGTCGCAGGTCGGCGGCATGGCGCAGAACCAGGCGCTGACGATGCTCATCAACGAGGAATTCGGACCCTTGCTGAAGGGAGAGGACCCGCGCGACATCACCCGGCTGTGGGAATTGCTCTACAGCGGCAGCCGCGGTCACTACGCGCTGCGCGAGGGGAGGGTCTTCCCGGTGCTGGGCCGCCGCGGCATCACCGTGTCGGCGATCAGTGGCGTCGATTGCGCGCTGTGGGACATCCTCGGCAAGTCGCTGGGAGTGCCGGTGTGGCGGCTTCTGGGCGGCAGGCGCTCGGAAAGGATGCCTGCCTATGCCTCGGGCGGCTGGGCCGGAGCGGACAAGATCGGCGACGAGCTGATGGGTTACGTCAAGCGCGGCGGGTTCGGCGCGGTCAAGATGCGGGTCGGCATCATCGACGGCGACCCACGCCATTCGGCCCGCCGCGTTCATGCGGCGCGCGAGGCTCTCGGCCCCGATATCGGCCTCATGTGCGACGCGCACGGCACCTTGTCGGTTGCCGAGGCCAAGCGCTTCTGCCGCCTCGTCGAGGATGCGAACATCGCCTGGTTCGAGGAGCCGGTGACCGCCGACGACAAAGCCGGATGCGCCGAGGTGCGGCGCTCGACCGACATCCCGATCGCGGCCGGCGAGAGCGAGTTCACCCGCCACGATTTCCGCGACCTCGCAGCGTTGGGCGCGGTCGACATCATGCAACCGGACCTGGCGATCTGCGGCGGAATCACCGAGGCGATGCGCATTTCGGCGATCGCCAGCGCGCATAACCTGAAGCTGGCGCCGCATCTGTGGGCCGGCGCGCCGGCATTTGCTGCTGGGCTCGCAGTGGCCGCGGCCTCGCCGGCCGGGTTCATCGTCGAGTATTCATTGGGCGCCAACCCGCTGCTGCATGATCTGGTCGAAGAGGGTTTCCCGGTCGTCGACGGCATGATCGAGGTGCCGGAGCGGCCCGGCCTCGGTATCACCGTGCGCGAGGATTTCCTCCAGGAGCATGCGGTGAACCAAGGGGCGAAATCGTGAAGGCGCTGTTCCTCGGCGGCGTTGCGGCCGATACCTATGCCGGGATCGAGGCCGAGCTGCCGGCGGGCCTCGACAGTGTCGTCGTCGGCGAGCCGATCGACCGTGCGAAGCTGCCGCAAGCCGCGATCGACACCGACATCCTCGTCAGCAATCACTGGCGTGCCGATTACCCGCCCGCCCCGAAATTCCGATTGGTGCAGTCGGTCGCGACCGGAGTGGAGCTGTTCGATCTGGCGGCCCTGCCCAAGGGGTGTGTCGTGTGCAACTCGTTCGGCCACGAGACCGCGATCGCCGAATATGTGGTGATGGCGATGCTGGCGCTGCACCATCGCTTCTTCCAGATTTCCGGCGAGTTTCGCGAACACGGCAGTTGGGCCACCAGCTGGGTGCAGAGCGGCACGCCGCATGGCGAAGTGCGCGGCACGACGCTCGGCATCGTCGGCTACGGCCGGGTCGGCCGCGAAGTCGCGCGCCGCGCGGCGCCGTTCGGCTGCCGCATCCTCGCCGCCAATCGCAGTCCGCGCGAGCGCGATCAGGAAGTGGAACGCATCTATCCGCTCGCCGAATTGGACCAGATGCTCCCGCAATGCGATACGGTGGCGATCTGTACGGCGCTCGGGCCGGAGACGACCGGCCTGATAACGGCGCGCCGGCTGGCTTTGATGAAGCCGACGGCGTTCCTCATCAACATCGCCCGCGGCCAAGTGATCGACGAGGACGCGCTCTTCGCTGCCCTGCGCGACAACAGGGTCGGCGGTGCGGCGATCGACGTCTGGTGGCAGTATCCGAACCAGGACGACCCGGCGAGGCGGGGCTCGCGATACCCGTTCCACGAATTGCCGAACACCATCGTCACCCCGCACAATTCCGGCTGGACCGCCGGGATGGTGCGCCGCCGCTGGGACGAGATCGCCGACAACATCGGCCGGTATTGCCGGGGCGACAGCCTGATCAACCTCGTTACAACGGTCTGAGGTCTTACGGATGAAGACATTGTTCCTGGGCGGGCTCGCCGCGCGCGTCGCGCCGCGCATTCAAGCCAGGATGACCGAAAAGATCGAGCCGAGCGTCCTCGCCGAGCTTACCGACATGCAGCGGCTGATCCCGGCCCTCGCCGAGGCGGAGATCGTCGTCGGCCATATCTGGAACAAGGATTTTCCCGAAGCGCCACGGCTGAAGCTGCTGCAGGCGGCGACGGCCGGCGTCGACATGATCGACCTGCCCTCGCTGCCGCGCGGCATCGCCCTGTGCAACGTCTACGGGCACGAGCCGGCCATCGCCGAATACGTGCTGATGACGATGCTCGCCTTGAACTTTCGCCTGCTGGATACGGTGACGGATTTCCGCGCCGGATCGTGGGCGGCGCACCAGCCCGCCGGCGGTTCGCCGCATGGCGAGATCTTCGGCAAGACGCTCGGCATCGTCGGTTACGGCAGGATCGGCCGTGATGTGGCGAAACGTGCCGCGAGCTTCGGCTGCAAGGTCATCGCCGCCAATCGCAGCCCGGTTGCCGACCAGGGCGATGCGGTGGAGATCTACCTGCTCGCCGAGCTCGACCGCATGCTGCCGCAATGCGATGCGCTGCTCGTCGCTGCCGGCCTCGCGCCGGAGACCCAGGGACTGATCGATGCCCGCCGGCTTGCGCTGATGAAGCCCACGGCGCTGCTCATCAATATCGGGCGCGCCGCGATCGTCGACGAGGAGGCACTCTATACCGCCTTGAAGGGCAACAAACTTGGCGGCGCAGCGCTCGATGTCTGGTGGCGTCACTGGAGTCCGGCGCACCCCGACGAGCGCCCCTCGCGCTACCCGTTCCACGAACTGACCAACGTGCTGATGACGCCGCATTGCTCGGGTTTTACCGACGGCACCGCCGACCGACGCTGGGGCGACCTCGCCGCCAATCTCGACCGCTTCGTGCGTGGCGAACCGCTCAACAACATCGTGATGCGAACCTGACGGAGGGTCCCGATGGCCGACGACCTCGCCTTTCTTCCCGCGACCGAGCTGCTGACCCGCTACCGCGCCAAGACCCTGTCGCCGGTCGCGGTCATCGAAGAGACGCTGCGCCGGCTCGAAACCTACGAAGGCGCGCTTAACGCCTTTGTCCTTTACGACCCGGAAACCACGCTGGCGGCGGCGCGCGCCTCCGAGGCGCGCTGGCGGAAGGGCGAGCCACAAGGGCTGCTCGATGGCGTGCCGGTGGCGATCAAGGACACGCAGCTGACGCGCGGCTGGCCGCGCCTGGTCGGCTCGAAAACCGTCGACCCGAACCAATCCTGGCACGAGGACGCGCCCGCCACGGCTCGCCTGCGCGCCCAGAACGCGGTCTTCTTCGGCAAGACCACGACCCCGGAATTCGGCTGGAAACCGACCACCGACTCGCCGCTCTGCGGCGTTACCCGCAATCCGTGGAATCTGGAGCGCACCCCGGGCGGCAGCAGCGGCGGTAGCGCCGCGGCGGTGCTCGCCGGCATCACGCCGCTTGCGGTCGGCACCGATGCCGGCGGCTCGATCCGCATCCCGGCGTCGTTCAGCGGCATTTTCGGGTTGAAGCCGACCTTTGGCCGCGTCGCGATCTATCCACCCTCTGCCTTCGGCGACGTGTCGCATGTCGGGCCGATGACGCGAACGGTTGACGACGCCGCGCTGATGCTCGACGCGATGAAGGGTCCGGACTCGCGCGACTGGTACAGCTTGCCCGACGACGGCATCGCCTATCGCGACCGGGTGCGCGCGGGATCGCTGAAAGGCAAGCGCGCGGCGCTGTCGCCCACCCTCGGCTATGCCGAGCCGGCCCCGGCGGTGCGCGAAGCCGTCGAGAAGGCGGGCAGGGTCTTTGCCGATCTGGGCGCTACCGTCGAGTTGGCCGATCCCTTCAAGCAATCGCCGCTGCCGGTCTTCCAGGTCCTGGCGCTTGGCGGGTTCTGGGCACTGCTGCGCTCGATGAGCCCGGAGAAGATCGCGGTGATGGATCCCGGGCTCGTCGCCACCTGCCGCGCCGGCGAGGCGGTGACGCAGGAGCAGCTGGTCGAGGCGCTCGGCAAGCGCGCGGCGCTCGGCGCCCAGCTGCGCCAGTTCTTCGACCGCTACGACATCCTGCTGTCGCCGACCATGCCGATCCCGGCCGCCTATGCCGAGCCGCGCGGCGACGGTCAGCCCGACCCGACCAATTATCGCGATTGGCTGACCTACACCTGGGCCTTCAACCTGACGCGCAATCCGTCGGCTTCCATTCCGTGCGGGATGACGGACGGGTTGCCGATCGGGCTGATGGTGACCGGGCCGCTCTACGACGATCTCGGCGTGCTGCAGGCCTGCCGCGCCTACGAGGAGGCCTCGGCCACGGCGTGGCCGACGGCGGCGCTTGGCGCCGCGCTCGCAAAAGCCGCGGGCGCAGCCGACGCCAGCGTCAAGGGAAAGATCAGACGGGCGGCCGCCGCATAGAATCTCACCATAAGATCTGGTGGTGGCGCAGGCGGAATGCGGCGCTGACCAGTACGATGCCGAACAGCAGCGCATAGACGCCGAGCCACCAGGTGAGCGCGATGATGCCCGCGTCCGGGTGGGAGAGAAGCACCACGCCCAAGGCAATCGACAGCAAGCCGCCGAAAATCAACAGCAGGTGACCGTTGAGGCGGAGCAAGCCGAACCCCGGGGTCACCAGCGCAAGTCCGCTGAGGACAGCCCAGAACCCGATCACGTAGATCAGTGTGACCAGCGCGACATCGGGAAACACAAAGCAGATCGTCGCTAGGGCCATGTCGAGCAAACCCTCGACGATCAGCGGCCAGGAGCGGCCATGCCGGTGAGCCGCGCGCTGCGCCGCGACAAAGGCGAACAGGCCGTCGACGAGAGTGTAGGCGCCGAACACCATAATCAGCACGGTTGCGGTCAGATTGGGGGCGGCGAAGGCGATGACGGCGAACAGGATCGCCGCGGCCCCGCGCAGCGCCATGGCCCACCAATTACCGATCAAGACCGCCGCCATGGTCGCCCCCCTCAAATCCGATGGGTCAACCTGCGATCTCGCAACAATGCCGAATTATTCGCCGATTTGGTATCGCGAAGCTACAAACCACCCTTGCTGCTAGCGCGCTGTTGCTACCGCACGGCGATAGGGCAGGGTATGACACTTCTATCGACGTGGTGCGGCTTTCAGCGAGGCGGAACGTGGCGGTAGTCAGCGAAAAAACGGTGGCCTTGGTCGCGGGCATCGCCACCGAGGCGCAGCGCATCGAGACGCCGTGCGGCGACGGCTCGCTGGTGTGGCGGGTCTGGGGCAGCGGCCCGCCGCTGGTCCTGCTGCATGGCGGCTACGGCTCATGGAGCCACTGGGTGCGCAACGTCATCCCGCTGTCGCGCCGCTTCACGGTGATCGCCTGCGATCTCCCCGGCCTCGGCGAGTCGGCGACGCTGCCCGAGCCATGGACCGCCGAGGGGCTGGCGGCGATCGTCGTCGCCGGCCTCGATATCGTGCTGCCCAAGGGTACCGCGCCGCACATGGCCGGGTTCTCGTTCGGCGGGGTGATCGGCGGCGTGGCCGCGGCCCAGCTCGGCGACCGGCTCAAGGGTTTCACGGTGGTCGGCTCAAACGGGTTGGGGCTCGAGCGCTCGCCGACGCCGCTCGAGCGGGTCAAGCCCGACACCAGTGAGGAAGAGGAGTTCGCGACCCACCGCTACAATTTGAACCAGCTGATGATCCACGACCCCGACAAGATCGACGAGCTGGCGCTCTATCTGCAAAAGACCAACCACGCCCGCGCCCGCATGCGCAGCCGGCGGTTCTCGCGCTCGGGCGCGCTGATCGGGGCGCTGCCGCGGATCAAGGCGCGGCTCGATGGCATCTGGGGCGAGCGCGACGCCACCGCCTATCCGCATGTCGAGGAGCGCAGGAAGCTCTTGCAAGCCGTTCAGCCGGCGGCGCGCTTCTCGATTGTGCCCGGGGCCGGCCATTGGGTCCAGTTCGAGGCCGCCGAGGAGTTTAACCGCCTGATCGCCGAATACGCCGCCGGTTAGACCACCGCTATCGCGTCGCCGATGTGAAGCCCGAGGAGAGCGCTCGCCGATCCGCCATTGACGGCGATCTCGGCGAGCCCGTTGGAATTGACATACCAGAAGGTCTCGCCTGCCGGCGTCGCGGAGAACGTCGTGGCCGGCGGGATCTCCCGGCCGGCGGCCATGAGGTGGGCCTGCGCCGGTACCTGCGAGCCGCGCAGCCCGGTCAGGGCATTGCCGTAGCGGTCGACATAGGCGATCTCGGCGAGATCGTCCGGCCAGTGGCGTTCGGCGGTGTGCTCGGCGGCCGGTTGTGCCAGCGCCGCCGGTTTCTCGCCCGTAGCCAGCCGTGCCGCCACCGGGGCGAAGAGGTCGCGGCCGTGAAAGCTCGCCGACAGGGTCGGCGGGCGCCAGGCGATCTCCCAAAGCCGCGCGCCGGCCGCACGCCGCAATACGATGTCGAAGAGCCCGTTATCCGGCCCGACGTATAGCCGGCCGTCGGCTTCCGCGACGACGGCTCGGCGGGCGCTTCCGACCCCGGGATCGACGACGCAGAGGAACACCGTGCCCGGCGGAAACCAGGCCGCATAGGCGGCAAGCAGATAGGCGCAAGGTTTCGGCCGGGCGGCGGGCAAGTCGGCGAAGAGGGAAATCGCGGCAACTGCCGGTGCCGCCTGGTGCAGCACCGCCATCACCTGTCCGGTATAGGGGCCCACGAGGCCGAAATCGGTGAACAGGACGATCATCCGGCAACTATGCGGCCGACCGGCGCGCCGCCGCAACCAGCCACGGGCGAGGCAAGAGTTCGTGATCTTTCAGAATTGAGATCAAAGAGTTACGATCCAAACCGACATTATCTTATTTTATCTATCGTCGCGGCACCTCGTAACGGGAAGCGTTCTTTGCTTCGTTTGAAAGCCACTGCTAGTAGCAAATGCGCAATTCGGTTCGGGCGTTGTTGAAAATATCTCCCCGTCTAGTATGGTCGCCGGGTCCGGGGGTTCAGAACTTGGGGGAATCATGAGAAAGCTTGTCGTCGCGGCGCTGACCGCGCTTGCGCTGCTTCCTGCCGGCACCGCCGGCGCGGCCGATGGAAGGTGCTTCACGCAAGCCGCGATCGAGGCCGAGCAGGCGTTTCATTTCATCGTCGACCTGATGGTCGCCAGCACCTCCTGCCGCGACCAGACCTACGGGCTGTTTCAGCAACGCAACCAGGAGGCGATCCGCGCCTATCAGAAGGCGATGATCGCGCATTTCCACAGCAACGCCGCGTTCGATAGTTGGGATACATCGCTTGCCAATATCGCCTCGTCGAAGCACGCCGGACAGTCGACGACGCAGGCTTGCGAGCAGTCAGCCGACCTGCTCAAGCTCGCCGCCTCGCTCGACACTAGGGGCTTCCGCGCTTACGTTGCGACGCTGGCGGCAAAAGCGGCGGCGCAATACCAAAAATGCGGTAGGTGAGGGGTTACCAGCTCGCTGGCTCGGCTCTGGCGAGGCGGGCGACCCCCAGCAGTCCTAGCGCCGACAGCAGCGCCATGAACAGGTAAGCGCGCCCGCCGTAATCGGCGTAGAGCGCGCCCGCGCCCAGCATGACGATGCCGCTGCCGATTCCGGCCGAAGTCCCCGAATAGAGCGCCTGCGCGCTCGCGGCCGCGCCCGGCGGGACGGTTCGCGACAGGAAGTTCATCGCGCCGAGATGGGTCGCGCCAAAGGTCAGCGCGTGCAGGAGCTGCAGCGCCGCCGCCGGCAGCAACCCCGGCAGCAGACCGGCAAGACCCCAGCGCAAGACCCCGGCCGCGCCGCCCGCCGCCATCAGCCCGAGCGGCCCTAGCCGGGCGAGCAGCCGGCTTCCGAGCCAGAACAGCACGATCTCGGCGACCACCCCTTCGGCCCACAGGCAGCCGATCACCGCGTCGGACAGCCCGAGCGAACGCCAGTAGAGCGTGCCGAAGCCGTAATAAAGCTGGTGGCTTGCCTGCAGCGCGGCGGCGGTGACCACGAAGAGCCAGAAGCGGCGGTCTCGGGCCATCGCGCCGAAGAGGGGCCAATGCGGCCGGCCTGCCGCCTCGCGCGGCAGCGCCGGCGCGGCGATGCAGGCGAGGAACAGCACGCAGGCGCTGGCCAGCACCAGCAGCAGCACGGCAGTGCCGCCTTGGCTCACCGTCGCCGCGCCGGCCAGCACCGCGCCGCTGGCCATCGCCGCGACGATGAAGCTCACCGAACCCCAGACCCGCACCCGCCCGTAATCGAGCCCGTGTTGGCGCACTGCGGCGAGGGTGATGCTATCGCCCAGCGGCATCAGCGCGGTCTGTGCGGTCGCCGTCACCAAGGTCAGCCCCAGCAAGGCCCAGAACCCGTAGGCGTTCCAAAACCCGGCATAACCGAGGATCGCGACGCCGGCGAGAGCGATCATTGCCGTGCGACGGCGGTCGAAACGGTCGGCGAGTGCCCCGATCGCCGGCGCCGTCACCACGTTGAGCCAGATCGCGGCGGCGAAGAGGGCGGCGATCTCGCGCGGGCCCATGCCGCGGCCGGTCAGCCATACCGGCCAGAACGGCGCCTTGATGCCGATGATCAGAAAGCTCGCCGCGTAATAGGCGCCGAGCCGGCGGGCAGCCGCTACCGGCGGCTTGGCATTCATTTCATGGATCGACAGTCGCCGCCGCCGTACTTATGAGGACGAGATGCTGGTGGCGATCGTAAACCAGATCGCGGCGCTTGCCTTCGTGGTCGTGATCGACGTCGTCCTCGCCGGCGACAACGCGATCGTCGTCGGACTGGCCGTCGCGGGGTTGGAGCCGGAGCGGCGCCGGCGCACGATCCTGCTCGGCATCGGCGCGGCGACCGTGCTGCGCATCCTCTTTGCCTTCGTCGCGTTGCAGCTGCTCGACATCATCGGCTTGGCGCTTGCCGGTGGGGTGCTGCTGTTGTGGGTCGCCTGGAAACTCTTTCGCGAGCTGCGTCACGCGCAGACAGCCCGCTCTGCCGGGCATGCGGGTGGTCCGCCTTCGCGGAAGACGATGCGTCAGGCTGTAATCCAAATCGTTGTTGCCGACCTCTCGATGTCGCTCGACAACGTGCTCGCCGTGGCTGGGGTGGCGCGAACTCAGGCTGCGCCGTGGGTGCTCGTCATCGGGCTGGTTCTGTCGGTGGCGCTGATGGGTTTGGCGTCAAGCCTCATCGCGCGGCTGGTGGCGCGCTATCCCAGGCTGTCCTGGCTCGGCGCTATAGCCGCAAAATCCAGGTTTCGCCGGTCAGCTCCGGTCCGAATTCGTCATGGTCTTCGGTTTCGACGATCTCGAACCCGGCACCCGCATAGATCCGACGAGCCGCGGTGAGGATGCTGTGCGTCCACAGCGTGATCTCGCGGTAGCCGGCCTCCCGCCCGAAGCGGATGCATTCCTCGACGAGGCGGCGGCCGACCCCAAGGCCGCGTGCCTTCGGCTCGACCAGCAGCAGCCGCAGCCGGGCAGTCTCGCTGGTCTCCTTGACGATGAACACCGAGCCCACCGGCGCCCCGTCCTGCTCGGCGATCCAGCAATGCTCGCGCGCCGGGTCGAACTCGCGCAGGAACTTGGCGACGACCTCGGCGACATACGATTCCATTCGCTCGTTGAGCCCATATTCCTCCGTGTAGAGCGCGCCATGGCGCTGGGTGACCCAGCCCATGTCGCCGGGCCGGTGCGGCCGCAGGATGAAGGCGGGGGTCGCTTCCGGCGTGTCGCCGAGCAGGCTCGAAACGGTGCGCATCGCGGCGACCAGCCTTTCCTGCTCGGCCTCGGCGAGCGGCGCCAAGAGATTGCCGATATCGGATTGCGAGGCTCTGTCGAGCGGCTCGTAGGCATCCCGCCCGGCGAGGGTGAGCGAGATTAGTGTCTGCCGGCCATCATGCGGCGATGGGCTGCGGGAGATCAGCTTGTGGCGCTCGAAGTCGCGCAGGATGCGGGAAAGATAGCCGGCGTCGAGATCGAGTTCCTGGCCGAGCCATGTCGCCGTCGCACCGTCGCGATGCGCGAGCGAATGCAGCACCCGCGCCTCGGTCAGCGAATAGGGCGTGTTCAGAAAAGCCTCCGAGAGCACCCCGATCCGCTTGGTGTAGAAGCGATTGAACCGGCGCACCACGGCGATGCGGCGATCAGGAACAGCCGCGCTCATGCCAGGATTCCTCTCCTGCCGACTTGAAAAGGAATCAGGCAACTAATTAATTGCTAGAGTCAAGCTTTTGCCTCGAGGACCATTTGGGTCTGGGTGACGACTGCGACAAGGCGGCCTTCGGCAGTGGTGACGCGGGTCGTCCATACCTGCGTGCGCCGGCCGCGATGCACCGGCAGGGCCTCGCCGGTGAGCCGCGTTCCGAGCGGCGCCGCGCCGATGAAGTTGGTCTTGCTCTCGATCGTCGTCGTTCCGGCGCCCTCGGGCAAATTGAGGATCGTCCCGCAGGCGCCGAGGGTGTCGGCGAAGGCCATGATCGCCCCGCCATGCATCGTCGCCGGTTTGGTGCAAAGCTCGGCGCGCACTTCGATCTCGCCGACGACCCGGTCGTTGTCGGCACTGACGATCTCAATCCCCAGCATCTCGGTGAACGGAAGCTTCAGCCCGCGGAGGCGGGCGAGTGCGTCCATCGCCTCAGCCGCCATAACCGGGCGGGCGCCGCCGGTGCCACTCGGTTGCCTGCTCGTAGGCCCAGCCGATGCGCAGCGCCATCGCCTCGTCGTAAGGGCCGCAGGCGATCTGCAGCGACAGCGGCAAGCCCCCGGCGCCGAACCCGTCGGGCAGCGACAAGGCGCACATCTCCAAAAGGTTGAACACGCGAGTAAATTGCGCCGGCGTCGTGTTCTGATCGATGTCGGCGACCGGCATCGCCGCGGTCTGCGTTGTTGGCGTCAGCAGCGCGTCGACGCCGTCGAGCGCGGCGAGGAACGCCGCCTTCATCCGGTCGCGGTCGGCCAGCGCCGCAAGGTACTGGTGCGCGCGGATATCGCGGCCGATCTGGATGCGCGGGCGCACCGCCGGGTCGATCGGCATGGCCGGGTCGTCGACCAGGTTGCCCTCCAGCCTGTACGCCTCGGAGCCGATGATCCGGCCGGTCGCCACGGTCGCGTCGGCGAAGGCGATCGGCAGCTTGACGTCGACGATCTCGGCGCCGAGCCGCGCCAGTACTTCGAGCGCGGCGTCATAGGCGGCCAGCATCTCGGGCGAGCAGCCGTCGCGCTCCGACGCGGGCATTCGCGCCAGGCGCAGTCCCTTGACTCCGCGGCGCAAGATCGGAAACGGATCGGTCGGCGGCGGTGCCGACAGGGTCAGCCGGTCGAGCGGATCCGCGCCCTGCATGACGCTGAAGAGCAGCGCCGCGTCTTCGACCGAGCGCGCCATCGGCCCCGGCGTGTCGAGCGACGGCGCCAGGGGCAGGATGCCGTAGGTCGATACCCGCCCGATCGTCGTCTTGAGCCCGCTAAGCCCGCACCACGAGGCGGGGAGGCGCACCGAGCCGCCGGTATCGGTACCGATCGCCCACGGCGCCATGGCCGAGGCCACCGCCACTCCCGACCCGCTGCTCGACCCGCCCGGCGCGCGCGCGACCTCACGGTCCCAAGGGTTCCACGGCGTGCCCATGTGGTGGTTGGTGCCCCAGCCGCCCATCGCGAATTCGACCGTGTGGGTCTTGCCGAGCACGATCATCCCGGCGGCGATCAGCCGTCGCGCCAGGGTCGCCGTCACCGGCGAGCGGCGCTCGCGCCACACCGCCGAGCCGCCGGTCGTCACCTTGCCTTCGAGATCGATCAAGTCTTTCAGCGCGATCGGCACTCCGTGCAGGGGGCCGACCGCGTGACCCGAGCGGATCGCCTTGTCGGCGGCCTCGGCGGCAAGCCGCGCGTTGTCGCCATAGACGTCGATATAAGCGTGTAGTTTTTGGTTCTGCGCCGCTATCCGGCCGAGAAACGCCTCGACCGCCTCGACCGGCGATAATCTTCCGGCGGACATTTCGGTGGAAAGCTCGCTGGCAGAGAGAAGGCTCGGGTCGCCGGCGTTGGAGCTCATCGGAACGGCCTCGGATGGTGACGGTCGCGCGAAGATACGCCGGCCCGAGGCCGCCCTCCACCCTTCAATCCGGCGGTGCCGCCCTAGTAGACGTAGGCCAGCTTCGCGTCTTCGACCGGATGGTGTTTTGCGTGCTTGGTGTTATGCGGCGATTTCAACTCGGCCGCGGTCGCGTCCGACCGCTCCAGCGTGGCTAGTTTACGGTCGTGCCGCGTCGCATGAGCATCATGCGCCCGGCCATGAGGCGTCGCCGGGGACTCGGCGATTTCGGTTCCGAAATCCGCCGGCAGCGAGCGCGGATAGATGAAGCCGAAGGTCGGGTTGTCGCGCCCGGCCGTGGTGTTCGGCACCAGTTGCACCTTGACGCTCGTCCAATCATTGCCCGGCGAGGTGTCGATGACCGACATCGCCTTGGTCACCCGGCCGCGCACCCAATTGGCATGATCGACCAGGATTTCGCGTGCTCCGACGACTTTCGACACCACCGCGACGTGGCCCGACCGCATGTAGCCAGAGGATTTGAAAACGAGAACCGCCCCTAACTTAGGCTCCTGCCCGCGCTCATAGCGGCCCGCCGCGTGCGGCCACCACAGCGCGGCGTTTCCGTCGAGCTGGATACCGGTCACTCCCCGGACATAGGCGACGCAATTGCCGCCACGCATGCCGTTGCCGCTGCGCACGCCATGCGCCGACGACGCCAGTGCCGAAAATGACAATAGAAGCAACAGCCCCCATCCGAGGGCGACGGATCGCCACCGCAAATGCAAGTCCCCTCTCTCGCCGCCGGACCCCAAGCCCGGTCAGTCGAGTTCGTTCTTATGCAAGTACCCTACCAGATTGAACCGGCAGGGGCACCCTCGTGTCGATCGTCGCGGCGCGGCGCCCAACCGTCACTTTGGAAAGACGCGGCGATAGACCCCCGGCGAGCCGACATCGTGCCGCATGTAGGGGCGGATGCGCTTGCTCCACGGGTTGGCGTCGCGCACTCGCGCCCAGGGCTCGCTCTCGGAGACCTGGGGATTCTCGAACTCGTAGAGGGTCAGGTATTTGGGTTGCGAGTCGATGGCCACGTAGCGCCTGGCGTTGAGGCAGCCCGGCACCCCGAGATAGGGCGGGATGTAGGCGGTGTTGTACCAATCGTTGAACTCGTCCTCGACGATCGAGGGAATGTCGATGCGGCCCATCTGCAGGAACGGCGCCGGCCCTTGCGTCATCTCGATCGGGTTGGTGTGCATCGGGAAGATCTGGCGGTAGCCGTTGATCAGATAGTTGCGCCCGACCGTCCCGCCCGACGCCGCCACCCGCTTCGCCGACGGGCGGAACCGCACTTCGTCGAGAAAGGCCGAGGTGCGCAGCACCTCGGCGGTTTCAAGCTCGTAGAGCGCCAGGTTCTTCGGACCGCCCTTCAGCGCGACATAGCGGCCGGCGCTGAGGAAGCCCGGGATGGCGAGTAGGCGGGCGATATGCTCCTCGTCGTACCAGCGGTGATACTCGGCCTCGTGTTCGGGGTCGATGTCGGCCCATACCATCAACAGGCCGGTTCCGCGCGTCTTGGGCATCGGCGTTCTCCCTTCCCCGTTACAGCGAAAAGCCCCGCGCGGGGCGGGGCTTTTGCCTGAACAGCACGCTGCTAGTAGTGCGGCGGCGGAATCGGCGTTCCGGGAGGCGGCGGGCCGGGCGGTGGCGGCGGCGGTGCGCCGGGCCCCGGATAGGGCGGGAGCGCATATTGGCCCGGCGCGAACCCCGGGACCTGGTTGCCCCGCGCGTACATGCACTGGCCGTAGAAGACGTTGAATTGCTGCTGAATGCTCATCCCGGCGAGCGACGAGCCCTGCGCGCCCGAAGCGGCGCCCACCAGCGCGCCGGAGGCGGCGCCGATCGCCGCGCCGCGGCCGCCGCCGACTGCTGCGCCGATGCCGGCGCCGAGAAGCGTCGTCAACAACGTGCTGGCGACCGCCTGGTTGTTGGCCTGCGCGGCAAGCGGCGCGGTTTGCGCATTTGCGTAGGCCTGGCAGGCCTGCTGGTCGGCGGCGAACTGCTCGAATGGCTTGTTCGCTCCCGGCATCACCGGCACCGTCGGGCCCATTACCGTGGGAGCGCAGGCGCCCAGGGCGATAACCGCCGCCATGGCGCCGCCCAGTCGCGCGTTGACACGCATCATCCGCTCTCCCCCTTGCCGGTTATGCCGGGGCCAATGGCTGACGACCCGGTCGAATCCGGCGACACCCTTGCCGACAAAAGCGGCAATTTGGCGGCGTTGAGGAGCGGATAGCCAAACGCCGGGCCAGAACGGCCTGGCGTTTTCGGCATGAGTGGCTCCCCGGGCCAAACGGTTGTATCTTGCGGCGGCAACGCGGACTACCAGGTCATTCGTCCCATTGAACTGCTTTACCGGGCGATCAACCAAAAGGACATTGACCTATACGCCCAGCAATGGGCGGACGGTGCAACCTATCGTGACGTCTTTGCTGGAGGGAGTGTAAAGACGAAAGACGAAAAAATTGAAACTAAAAGAAAGCAGTTCATACAATGAGAACTATCGATCATGACGATGGATCGCCCTCCTGAAGTTACGAGTAAATCGAGTGATCGGGCAGACATCACCGTATATTATTCTATATCGATCAAAACTATGGTGGAGAGTGTCTGAGGCGCACTGGAATCTTGGAGAAGTACACTGTTATTTGTGGACCTTCGGGTCAGTGGCAGATAATCAGCAACACTGATGAGATAAACGTATCAGGCCAGGCAAGCCGTTGTTGACTTTGCAAGTATCTAATAAACAAGACTGTCGGTCAGCGGCCTCCGTGAGGATAAATTACCGATGGAGATTGAGTTGTTGCGCCGCCGGTTTCTAATAACAACGGCAGTGACCGCGGCGGGGATTACGCTGCCGGCATTTGCAAACGTACCAAAGCCCTACAGCTGGGACGATGGCCCGCCGACCACGGGCGGGGATGTATTCGTCGCCTGGATGCAGGAAAATCGTGGCGAAGATCCCCGATTCCTGCGCGAACGCTGGGCTCGTTTTCAGGTCCTGGTGGCCAACCGCGATCTGGTTGACGACCGTAACAAGCGCGCCTTTCTGCTGACGCCGCGCGAGGACTTCGTCCTCAAGCAGGATCGCGACCGAGCCTACGACCATGCCTTTCTCGATATCGGCTTCGGCGTGACGATCTCAGGCCCCCATCTGGTAGGGCGAATGACCAGCGCACTTGATGTGGCCCTCGATGACAGGGTGCTCGAAATCGGTACTGGCTCCGGCTATCAGTCGGCCTACCTCGCTAATCTGACCGAAAAGGTCTGGACGATCGAGATCGTGCCCCAATTGGCCGAACGAACGCGCGGGATTTATGATGAGCTGATTACGGCCGGTTATACCGAATATAAGAGAATCAGCACCAAAAGCGCCGACGGGTATTACGGCTGGGAGGAGGCCGCACCGTTTGACAAGATCATCGTAACTTGCGGCGTCGACCACATCCCGCCGCCGCTGCTGCAGCAATTGAAGCCCGGCGGGACAATGGTAATTCCTATCGGCCCACCGGGCGCACAGCATGTTTTGAAGGTGACTAAGGACGCCGCAGCCGACGGTACTCTCCGCGTTGCCCGATCGGATATCTACAACGGCAAGATCGTGCCCTTTGTGCCGTTCACTAAGCTCGAAGGGGACAGAGTTGCCGGCGTCCACAGCCTCTGAGCCCACGTTTGGCATTTCGAGCGGTAAGACACGCGTTATCGTTTGCTCGAGCTGGCGGTCAGTCGCCTTTTACCTCTCCGTAGCACTTACTGCCGGTGCATTGATCGCGCTGCAATTGGCCATCATGCGCATCTTCGCTATCGGCAGCTGGGCCCATTTCGGCTCGCTGGTGGTTAGCCTAGCGATGCTCGGGTTTGGCCTCGCTAGCGCAGTTCTCTGCGCCGCGAGGGTGTTTGTTGAGCGGCAAGGCAGGCGTATCGCCGCGACCGCGCTGATCCTATTTGGACCGCTACTGGCCGCGGCCAATCTGTTGGCGCAGCAGGTGCCGTTTAACGCCGTGTTTATGCTCGCCGACCCGCAGCAGAAATGGCGGTTGGCTGCCAACTTCTTGCTCTATCTGCTGCCGTTTTTTGCCGGTGCGATGTTCCTCGGGACGGTCTTCCTGCAAAATGGCGGGCGCTTCGGTCGCGTCTATTTCGCCGATTTGACTGGGGCGGGCGCGTGCGGCCTCGTTTTCATGCTTGCGATGTACGTCGTGCCGCCCGAGGATCTGATCACGGTGCCGCTCGTCTTCGGCCTTGCCAGCGCCACCTTATGGGTGATCGCCGATCACACACGCGCCGGAGGGGTCGCGGTGGCGATCGCCGCCTGTATCTCCGTCGGTATTCACTTCGGGCTGCCGCCCGCGCTTGGCATCAATAAGCTCGCAATCTCCGATTACAAAGGTGTCGCTTACGCCCGCAAGCTGCCGGACAGCCGACGCGTGCTACATCACTTATCCCCGTTCGGGGATCTACAGGTCTATGCCAGTTCGTACCTTCATTTTGCCCCCGGCCTCTCGGACAATGCGGCCTTTAACCTCCCGGATCTGCCGAAAAATGCCTATCTTGGCCTTTATCTTGACGGCGACGGACCAGTCGGGGTGATTCGGGACCTTCCGGCCCCCGACACCGCCTATTTCACCTACCTGCCGATGGTTTATCCCTATTTGATTGAGCCGGAACCGGAGGTTTTCATAGCGCAGTTTGGTGGCGGCATCTCGACCGCGCTGGCCTTGCGTAATAACGCGCGCAGTGTGACGGTCGCCGAAAGCAATCCGGCGATCCGCAAAATTTTTATTTCCAATCCCGAGCTCAGCGCTTTCACCGGCCACCTATTGCAGAACAACCGGGTCCGCGTAGTAGCCAACGAGGGCCGGCTGTTTCTGCGGGCGAGCACAGCCCGTTATGACATTGTCGATCTGAGTCTTGCCAACTCGGTGGGCCTCTCAAATCCAGGCGGCTTCGCAGTCATTGAGCGTTTTGCCTACACGCGCCAGGCAATGCTGGCCTATATGCGGTCCTTGAAGCCAGGTGGCGTATTCGCCGTGACGCTGTGGAATAAGGAGGAACCGCCGAAATCGGTACTGAAACTCTATGCAACCATGGTAGCCGCTGCCCGTGACTTCGATGCGGCCCCAGTCGCCGACCGGTTCTTCGCCATCGCTAGCTACCTTTCGACCACGACGGTTCTTTACAAGAACGGCAGCTTTACTCCGTCTGAGATCGCCAAGCTTCGCGCACATACTGACGCGATGTCGTTCGATGAAATCTACTATCCCGGCATGGGTAACGACCTCGCCGAACTACCGGGACTGCTCGATGCCTATAGGAACCAGATTTTTGGCGCGAAAGAACCGCCGAGAGTTGACCTGCCGCTTGCGCCGCAAGAGGCAGCGACAATCTTGCCGACGACGGAACTAGCGCGGCTTGTCTGGGATCACCTCGTTCGCAACGACTGGCCCCAAATAGCCGAGAACTATGTGTTCGACACAAGCCCGCTCAGCGACACCCAACCGTACTTCGCCGGCTATCTACGGCCTTCGGACCTGCCGCGGGTTCTCGATCGGCTTGAGATCCTGCAGGATGAGTGGGGTTACCTGCTGCTCTGGGTGACGCTCGGCATCGCCGCGCTCGGTGTGCTGCCGCTGATCGCGCTGCCGCTCGGCTTCGGTTGGCGGACGATGGTTCTCCACTTTCCGGGCAGGGCCAGGGTCATCCTTTATTTCGCCTGCCTCGGACTGGGCTACATCGCCGTCGAGGTCGATTTGCTGTCGAAGTTCGTATTGGCGTTGAGCAACTACACGATCTCCGCAGCGGTGGTGATCGCCGGGATGCTGACCTTTTCCGGCATCGGTAGTCTATTGTCCCAGCACTGCTTCGAACGCGCGCGCTCGGTACTGCCACAGGTGCTCTGCGCGATTGGGACCCTCCTCCTTGCCGCATCACTGTGGTTGGATCGAGTGCTCGACTGGATTGGCACCATGCCCTCAGCATTGCGGTTGTCGTGTTGCGTGGTGCTGCTTTTGCCGCTTTCTCTCTTGATGGGCTTTCCGATGGCGATCGCGATGACGACCCTGGCCCGTCTCGGCAAGGACCGGGTGTTCGTCTGGGCGTGGGGCATCAACGGGTGTTTCTCAGTCATCGGCGCGGTTCTAGTTCCTGTCGTCGCTACGTCGTACGGTCTGAATGCGGTACTAGCGATCGCCGGTGTCGCCTATCTGGCGGCTATTCCGGCAGTTGGTGGGCTATTTCGGCCCGCCTTTTCGACACCTTCGCGGAGTCGCGTGTGAGATTGAGGCCCATGAGCAAACGCTCCTTGGGCGGTGTCGCAATTGCTGCAGTTCTGCTGCTGGTCAAACTTGTCGCCGCCGATAACTTGCCTGCCATACGTCGTCCGCCGCCCGCGCCCGAACCGATCGCCGATACCGGAACTCGCTGTCGCCCGGAAGCAATGAAACCGCTCGCTGCCTCTACTTCGGCCGCTCTCGTCCAGTTCAAGGCATCGCCGTTCCCGTATGACAGAAAGAACCCGACCGACGATACGTGGTTTCTCGACTATCTGAAGGATGGGAAACGCGGCCACACCTCTCCGCGCGGCCTCCTACATTTTGAAGATGAAGCCTACAGCGACAAACGCAGTTTGTTATATTTGCCGGCCGGGTTAGATCTCTCTCGGCCGGAGCGCGCCCTTATCGTGGTCTTCTTTCACGGTAATTACGCCCGATTGCAGCAAGATGTCGAAACGCGGCAGCACGTCCCTCTACAACTTGCCGAAAGCGGGCTGAACGCTGCACTGGTCGCACCGCAATTCGCCGTCAACATCGCTGATTCGAGCGCCGGGTGGTTCTGGCAGCCAGACTTCTTTAGGCGGTATCTGGCCGAGGCTGCCGAGCATCTAGCGGGGCTACGCGGCGAACCGTGTACACGGTCGATTTTCGATCGGCTGGGAGTGGTGCTGGTCGCCTATAGCGGCGGCTATGATCCGGCAGCCTACGCGCTCGCTGTCGGTGGCGCCGACGCTAGGATACGTGGCGTCATCCTCCTCGACGCGCTCTATGGCGAAACCGAGAAGTTCGACAAGTGGATTGAGAAGTCGA
>Ga0182024_10003808_pt1 | contig 35349 bp, 28 predicted proteins | sample P32metaG_FD_120480 | JGI IMG/M metagenome (GOLD analysis project Ga0182024, IMG submission 120480) | Permafrost microbial communities from Stordalen Mire, Sweden - P3-2 metaG (Illumina Assembly) | ecosystem: Environmental > Terrestrial > Soil > Wetlands > Permafrost | place: Sweden: Stordalen...
AAGCCATGGCTGACTTCGACGCGGCGCTGTTGGTCGATCCCGATGACCAGCAAGCCTACAACAACCGGGGCCTGACCGAGCAGGCGCAGGGCGACCTGGACTCCGCGCTGTTCGACTTCAACCGCGCGTTGGATATCTCGCCCACTTACATCCAGGCGCGGACCAATCGCGGTTGGGCCGAGTACCACGCCGGCCAGTGGATCGCGGCGCTGCGGGATTTGTTGTAAGGCGAACTTCAGCCGGTAGCCGGCTGAAGCGTTGATCGGATGACGGCTACCTCAGACTCCGACGGCAGCTTTCTTCCCGGACGGCGGAGGCGTGGAACGCGACACCGGCGCGGTGCTGCCGATCCGCCCCAGCCACCAGGCAATGCCCGGCGAGATGAAGTGCGAGGAGTAGATACCCGACAGGATGCCGATGAACATTGTCAGCGAGAAATCGTGGATGACCGGGCCGCCGAAGATCACCAGCGCGAACGTCGCCAGCAAGCAGGTGAAACCGGTGATGATCGTGCGCGCCAGCGTCAGGTTGAGGCTGCGGTTGATGACCTGATAGAAGCTCCCCTTCTCGCGCAGCTTGGCGCCTTCGCGGATGCGGTCGAAGACGACGATCTTGTCGTTGATCGAGTAGCCCGCGATGGTCAGCAATGCGCCGACCAGCGGCAGCGTCAGCTCGCGGCCGAGCACGGCCATGACGCTGAGCGCGATGAGCACGTCATGCAGCTGGCCGATGGCCGCGGCGATCGCGTAGGACCATTCGAAGCGCACCGCCGCATAAAGCAGAATGCCGAAGAGGCCGACGAGCAGTGCGGTCAACGCCCGCTCCTTCATCTCGCCGCCGACCTGGGCGCCGATGCTCTCGGAAGCGCCGCCGACGAAACCAGCCTGCGGGAAGCCTTCGGTCAGAATATGAACGGCGCGGTCGCTCTCGCCCTTCTCCGTCTCGAGGAAAAGCGCGGGCGTGCCGCCGGCCGCGTATTGCAGGTTCACGCCGCGCAGGCCCTGGCTGAGCAGCGATTGCTGAATCTGGCCGATATCGACCTTGTGCTGGTAGGTGAGCGTGACCGCGTCGCCGCCCTTGAAGTCGACGCCGAGCAGGCCGTCGCCATGCGTCTTCACCGCGACGGCACCGGCGCCGATGATGACGAGCGAAATGACCAGCCCCATGCCGCGCAGCCGGAGGAAGTCGATCTTCGGGTTCCGGATGAACTGCATCATGTAGAGATTCGGCTTGGCCGTGCCGGCCAGTATCCAGTCGAAGGCGTTGCGGCTGACGACCAGTGCCGCAAACAGATTGGCCACGATGCCGAGTGAGAGCGTGACGGCGAAGCCGCGCAGCGGGCCGGTGCCGAGATAGGCCAGCACCATGGCGGGGATCAGCGTGGTGGTGTTGGAATCGAAGATGGCACTGAAGGCGCGCTCGAAGCCGGTGTCGATCGCGGTGCGAGCCGGCTTGCCGTTGGCCAGCTCATCGCGGATGCGCTCGTAAATAAGCACGTTGGCGTCGACCGCCATGCCGATGGTGAGCACGATGCCGGCGATGCCGGGCAGCGTGAGCGTGAAGTGGAATTGCGCCAGCAGGCCAAAAAGCAGGATGAGATTGACCGTCAGCGCGAGCACGGCGATGAGGCCGGACACGCGGTAATAGATCATCATGAAGAGGACGACGAGCGCCAGCGCGAGCAGCCCGGCGGACAAGCCGCTCTTGATCGAGTCGGCGCCGAGCGACGCATCGACCGAATGTTCGTCGAGAATCTTGACCGGGTTCTCCAGCGGATTTTCCATCACGCTGGCGAGGTCCTCGCATTCCAGCGCGGTCATGTTCGAGCCGCTGATTTCGCCGCGGCCGTCATCGATGGGCCGATCACCCTTCTTGGGCAGCGTGGGCGCGCTCTGCACCTGGCGATCGAGCACGATGGCCATCCGTTCGCTGGGAAACTGGGCGCACATGTCGGCCATTTCCTTCGTGCCGACGTCGTCGAGCTGGAACTCCACATTCGGCTGCCCCAGCTGGCCAATGCTGCGCCGTGCGGTGACCAAATGCTTGCCCTCGATCGAAACCTTGCGGTCGACGACAATCTGCGAATAGATCTCCTTGTCCTGCGCGTCGCGCTCCATCATCGGGAGAATCTCGTAATCAGTCGCGTACTGGAACGGCAGCTTGCCGCCGTTCGTTTGCGCGGCCTGCAGGATTTCCTCCGCGTTGTCGGGGACCATGCGCAGTTCGAGCTTGGCCGCGCGCGTGATCAGATCGCGCGTGGCGACGCGCTGGGCGCCTTCAAGGCCGGGAATCTGGATCTTCAGCCGGTTGAGCCCTTCGGGCTGAATGCTGATTTCCCGCGTGCCCAGAATGTCGAGCCGCTTGCGGATGACCGACGAAGCCTGTTCGAGCGCGGCGGGCGTGATGTTGTTGCCTTGGACCTCAAGCTGGAATTCGGTGCCGCCCTGCAGATCAAGACCGAGATGGATCGCCGATTTCAGCGGGAAAAGCGCCAGGCCGCAGGCGAGCAAGCTCGCGATGATCGCGCCCAGGCCCGCCACGCGGCGGGTCTTCGCGTCTTCCGACGCCAGGTACCAAATGAAAAAGCCGATGAAGCCAAAGGAGGCCAGCAAAATGGGGATGTACATGACCGGGGAAAATTAGGCTTTGTCGGCGACTTCGGGCGACGCCTTCAGGATCTTGTCAATGTGGCTCTTCTCGAGCTCCAGCTTCACGTTGTCAGCGACCTTGACGATGAACGTGGTGTCCTTGACGTTCGCGATCACACCGTGGATGCCGCTCGACGTGACGATCTTGTCGCCGGTCTTCGCGGTCTTGAGTTTCTCGGCCTGCTTCTTCTGCGCAACGCTCTGCGGCCGGATGAAGAGGAAATAGCCGATCGCGATCAGGAAAACATAGGGCAGCATCGTGGCCCAAAGGGGCGCTTGAGAAGCAGCCTCGGGCGCGGCGGCGGCAGTTACGGCGTTGGTTGCGTTGGCGGCTTGGGCGAAGAAGACGAGCGTGGACATCAGGTTCTTTCTTGAAGGTAGGTGCTGAGGAAATGGGTGCGAAACGCGCCAAAGGACCCGTCGTCCAACGCGTTCCGGATGTCGCGCATCAGCTCCAGGTAAAAATGCAGGTTGTGCAGGCTGACCAGGACCAACGCGAGGATTTCACCCGCTTTGAATAAGTGCCGAATATAGGCGCGGGTGAAAGTTTGACAAGCATAACAGCCGCAGCCGGGCTCGAGCGGCAGAGGGTCCATTTTGTACTGTGCACCGCGCAAATTCAGCGTGCCGTGCCGCGTGTACACGGTGGCATGGCGCGCGACGCGGGTCGGCAGCACACAGTCGAAAATATCGATCCCGCGCGCGACAAGTTCCACCAGTTGGTGCGGCTGGCCCAGGCCCATCGCGTAGCGTACCTTGTGCTGCGGCAGATGCGGTGCGGTCACTTCGGCCGTGCGGTACATTTCCTCCTCCGGCTCGCCCACGCTGACGCCGCCGATGGCGTAACCGTCGAAATCCATTTCCACCAACGCCCCGGCGCAATCGGCGCGCAGGTTCGCGTAGCTGCCGCCCTGCACGATGCCGAAAAGCGCCTGCTGCGCGGTCGGGCGATTCGGTTCCGTGGAGATGAGATGCCGGTGATGATCAAGCGAAGCGCGCGCCCAGCGGATCGTGCGCTGCACCGCGTCGTTCACCTTCGCCTCCTCACAGGGCCAGGGCGGGCATTCGTCGAAGGCCATGAGGATGTCCGAGCCAAGCGCATGCTGGATGGCGACCGCTTCCTTCGGGCCGAGAAAGAACTTCGAACCGTCGAGATGCGAGCGGAACTCCACGCCCGCCTCGGTGATCTCGCGCAACTTGGCGAGACTGAAGACCTGGAAGCCGCCGCTGTCAGTCAGGATAGGCTTGTGCCAGTTCATGAACTTATGCAGGCCGCCGAACTTGCGGAAGACCTCGAGCCCCGGCCGCAGGAAAAGATGGTACGTGTTGCCGAGGATGATCTCGGTGCCCATGGCGTCGAGGTCGCGCTGCGCCACGGCCTTGACCGAGGCCTGCGTGCCGACCGGCATGTACTGCGGCGTCTCGATGATGCCGTGGCTGGTGACCAACCGGCCGCGGCGCGCTTCGCTGCCGGGATCCTTACTGAGAAGCTGGAACATTCGCGGGCGCTGCGTTCGTCGTGGCGGCAGGCTGATCCGACGGGCTGGCCGGTGCCGCATTGCTGGCATCCGTGGGCGTCGTGATGCTGTTCGTCAAGGATTCCACGGGACCGGCGTTGGTCGGTGTGAGGGAGGGATTATTATTGGTCGTCGGCGCGGCTGCAGGAGCCAGCGTCGGGATTGCCTCCGCGCGTGCGGCTTGGGAAACGGGCTTTTTCGCATCGGATTCGCCCATGTTGGGCAACGCATGGGTCGCGAGTGCCACGAGCAGCACGCCGCCCAAGATCACGCGATAGATGCCAAAGCCATTGAAGGTGTGCGACTGGACGAAGCGGAGCAGCCACTTGATGACGAAGAACGCGACGACCATCGAGACGAGAAAGCCCAGCACGATGTCGACGAAGAGCTGGCCGCCGCCCTTGGTCAGGTCATGGCGATAGCGCCAGAGATCGAGCGCGCTGGCCGCGAACATGGTGGGAATGCCGAGCAGGAACGAGAACTCCGTCGCCGAGGGCCGCTTCATGCCCAGCGCCATGCCGGTCATGATCGTCGAGCCCGAGCGCGAGGCGCCGGGGAAAACCGCCGCGAGAACCTGCGCCAAGCCCATCAGGATGGCCTCGGTCCAGGAGATGTCGTCGTGCGGATAGAGGTTCTTCGCAAAGAGCTCGACCAGGAAGATGACGAAGCCGCCGATCAGCGTGGCCCACGCCACCGGCGTAAGCGTCTCGGGCAAATGCAGGTTGAAATGCTTGATCAGGACGAGGCTGACGACCGAGGTGGTCGCGAATGCCGCGGCGATCTTGCACAGATAGGTGCGGCCTGCCGCGTTCTCCAGATGCGTGAGCAATCCGACGATCTTGTTCCAATAAACGAAGATGACCGCCAAAATCGCCCCGGCCTGGATGACCACATTGAAGACGTCCGGCTCGCTGCCGAGGCCCAGGGCTTCCGCGATCAGCAAATGGCCCGTGGACGAGATGGGCAGGAACTCCGTGACGCCCTCGACGATGCCGAGGGCCACGATCTGGAGGTAATGGAGAAGCGATTCCACGGGCATGGGACTTAGCAGACCGCACGCGGAAGAGAATCAGAATCGGCGTGAGCGTTTTGTAATCCCCACCAGCGACCATCTAAGGCGGTGGTGGCGGTCTAGAATCCCGCTGATCGTACTGTTTTTGACGGAATTACCAAATTTCCACGAAATTAACGGAATGAAGAAGCACGCCCTGCAAAGCGATCGAAGTGCAACGGTCTTTGCCTCAGCTTCGCCGACTCGAATTTCCCTTCCGTCCATTTGGTTGAATTCCGTTAATTCCGTCAAAAAACCAGCCGCGCTTGAATCACACCGTTGAAAATGACAAGTTGAAGGTATGCCGCGCCGCCGCTTCGACTTGGAAAGAAGCGAGAGCCGTCATCTTGCGCCCGGCGCGCAAAGCAGCGCCGACTCCCGTGGACGCGCGCATGACGAGGAGGGCCACAAGTTCCGCACGGCCTTCCAGCGTGATCGCGATCGCATCGTCCACAGTCGCTCTTTCCGTCGTTTGGAATACAAGACGCAGGTCTTCCTGAACGGCACGGGCGACCATTATCGCACGCGCATGACCCACACGATGGAGGTCTCATGCATCGCGCGGACCATCGTGCGGGCGCTCGGCCTGAACGAGGACCTCACCGAGGCAATCGCGTTGGCGCACGACCTCGGTCATCCGCCTTTTGGTCATCTCGGCGAATCGACGCTCAACCGGCTCATGGCCGATCACGGCGGGTTCAAGCACAACGCACAGAGCCTCCGCGTCGTCGAAGAGCTTGAGTTGAAATATCCGGAATTCAACGGTCTCAACCTGAGCTGGGAAGTGCGCGAGGGCCTGCATAAGCCGTATCGCGCGGGCGAGCTGGTGGCGGATTTCGTTCAGCCCTCACTCGAGGCGCAGGTGGTCGATCTTGCCGACGAAATCGCCTACATCTGCCACGACCTGGACGATGGGCTCGACTCGGGCCTGATCCACGAACAGGAATTGCGCGGGCTGGAACTCTGGCGCACCACGCAGGAAAAGGCGCTCGTGAGCTACCCGCACCTCGAGCCGGAACGGGGCCGCAATTACACGCTCCGCTGCCTGCTCGGCCGGATCGCGGACGACGTCATCTCCTTTTCCGACGCGGTCATCAAGCAGCACGCGCCGCAAAGCGCCGACGACGTGCGGCGCCTTCCGGCCATGATCAACTTCTCACCCGACATGGCCCAGGTCGCGCGCGAGCTGCTCACCTTCCTCTACAACCGGCTCTATCATCATCCCGCCATCGCGGCCATCAACCGCCGCTCGGCCGAAGGGCTCACGCAACTCTTCGAACTGCTCGTCGGCCATCCGCACCTGCTCAGCCCGCAATTCGAGACCCGCGTGAAAAAGGACGGCGTCCACCGCGCCACCTGCGATTACCTCGCCTGCCTGACCGATCGGCAGGTCTACGTCCAGCACCAAAAGCTCATCGGCGGGCTGCCCTCGATCGAGAGCGTAAGGCTCCAGCAGCCCGCGTTGCTGTAGGACGAGAATTTAAGGTACTTTGCGAGAAGTAGCGTCGAGAATGGGATTATATGAATGTCATTCGGTGGATCATCGCATTTCCTGCTGCTGTTGCGGTATGGCTATTCTTCCCTCCATTTTGCGAATTTTTGCTGCCGTCCCGACTTAAGCTGCTTATGGACGTGGGGACTTACGGATTTTCGTTTCTTCTCTCATGCGTTTGTTTTCTAGTACCGATTTTATCGTTGGGAACGCTTGTAGTATTGCTGCCACCGATGAGTCGGTCGAACTCAGTCGCCTGCGTTGTTGTCTATTCGATTATTTGTATGGCTGGTACTTTGCTCGTTAGCTTCGTATTTGCAATTGGCGGAGGTCCGAATCCTCTCCTCTATTTACTCTGCGAAACCCTTGGAACGATAGTGGGAGGGTGGTCAGCTTATGCGTATGTCTCCGGGAAAACTTCGTTTGTCGATAATTTGGATTTAGCCGAAAACGATGATAGGAAGGCGCCAATCTCTCTGCCGTGGATCCTGCGCTGGATTTTCGCGTATCCGCTCTCGCTCGTGGTTTGGGAGGTGGTGTCCGGGATATTTGGAGTGTTGTATTTCTGGGCAACCGGTCTGCCTGCACATGGCTTTTCATCCGCGCTCATGTGTTTTGTGACCCCAATCGCTTCGATGAGATTTCTTGCGTTCATTTTGCCCCCCGGGGATCGGCGAGGTCTCCTTACTGCCGTGGCAATTTTTCCGTTTCTCTGCATATTGACTACCTCTGGTGTTGCCATTGGATTGCCTCGCGGACCGGTTGAAGACCTTTCGAAGCTCGTCGGTTTGATCGGGGGAACCGCATGGTCTTGTGCGTGTGTATTGGCAAAATCTTCACTCAAGGCATTATCCTAATTGATGGTTGGCGGGTACCTCGAACGGTCCCTCGACAATTAGGCGTCACCGCGCTTTGCTAGTTGGCCCATGATCAACTCGGCCTACACCCCTCCCCTGGACCTCGTGCGTCGGCCGCGCCGCAACCGGCAGAATGCCGCCATTCGCGCCCTGGTCCGTGAGGTCCGTCTGCACAGCGACGACCTGATCCAGCCCATTTTCGTGAAGGACGGCACCGGCCATGCCGAGCCGATCGCCAGCCTGCCCGGCATCAGCCGCCTGCCGCTCAAAGCACTGATTGCGGAGGTCGAGCAACTCGCCAAGCTGGGCATCCGCGCGGTCGCGCTTTTTCCGCAGATCGAGACCAGCCTCAAGGACGCGCGCGGCAAGTACGCGCTGAACGAGAAAAACTGGTTTTTCGCCACGCTGAAGAAGCTCAAGGCTGCCGTGCCCGAGGTGCTCATCATCGCCGACGTGGCGCTCGATCCTTACACCGACCACGGCCACGACGGCGTGCTCGATCCCTCCGGCGAGGTCGCGAACGACGAGACCGTTTCCATCCTGACCCACTACGCCGTCCTGCTGGCCGAGGCGGGCGCGGACATCGTCGCGCCCTCCGACATGATGGACGGCCGCGTCGGCGCGATCCGCGACGAACTAGACCACGAGGGGCTGACGAATACCTCCATCATGGCCTACGCGGCCAAGTTCGCCTCGGCCTACTACGGCCCCTTCCGCGATGCCGTGGGCAGCAAGACCAAGGCGCCGCTGGACAAGAGCGGCTACCAGCTCGACCCGGCCAACCTGCGCGAGGCGCTGCTGGAAGCCCGCCTCGACGAGGACCAGGGCGCCGACAGCCTCATGGTCAAACCGGCCGGGCTTTATCTCGATGTGATTTCCGCCGTGCGCGGCACGACTACGCTGCCGGTCGCGGCCTACCAGGTTTCCGGCGAGTACGCGCAGATCCACGCCGCCGCCGCCGCGGGCTGGCTCGACCTCGTCCGCGCGCGCAACGAGTCGCTGCTCGCCATCAAGCGCGCCGGGGCCGACATGATCCTCACCTACTTCGCGCGCGTGATGGCGGAGAGTTTGCGGGCGTAGGCGGATTTGACCAAATTACCAAATTACTAAATTGGGAAGGCCGAGGCGGATGAAGGCTCACCGCTTAAAACCTTTTCACCCTCACGGCGAGCTTGCTTCGGAAAGTGATAGCTCTCAGCAGCTGGTCTTCCTCCTTTGGAAATTTGGTTAATTTAGTAATTTGGTCCTTCAGTTCCGTCCGTTGCCCAGTCCATGCAAAACAGCGTGCGTCGCGGGGCGAAGCCCGCTAATCTCACCTTTTAATGACGTGGACGCGCAAGGATCTGCTGACCATCCGGGAACTGGAACGCGCGGACATTGAGTTGATTCTCGAGACCGCGCGCGAGATCAAGCAGCGTCCCTCCCATCTCAAGGACACCCCCCTCGCCGGCCGCACGGTGGTGAATCTTTTCGTCGAGCCGAGCACCCGCACCCGCACCTCGTTCGAGCTGGCCGCACGCCGGCTGGGTGCCGATGTCATCTCCATCGACAGCGAATCGAGCTCCTTCCGCAAGGGCGAGACGCTGAAGGACACCGGACTCGTCCTCGAATCGATGCAGGCCGACTTCGTCATCCTGCGCCATTCCGCCGCGGGCGCGCCGCGCTTTCTGGCCGAGCGGCTGAAGGCCCATCTGCTCAACGCGGGCGACGGGGCGCATGAGCATCCCACCCAGGCGCTGCTCGACACCTTCACCATGCGGGAGCGTTTCGGCCCGGATCGTTCGTGGGAATCCCTTCACGTCGTCATCTGCGGCGACATTCTCTTCAGCCGCGTGGCGCGCTCCAATGTCTGGGCGCTGCGGAAACTCGGCGCCCGCGTCACGCTGGTCGGCCCCTCCACCCTGGTGCCCGATGTCTTCCGCGAACTGGGCGTGGAGGTCAGCCATGACTTCGATTCGGTGCTCCCGGATGCCGATGTGATCATGCTCCTGCGCATCCAGCATGAACGGCAGCGCCGCAGCTTTTTCCCGTCGGTGGGCGAATACGTCTCGCTCTTCGGTCTCGATCTAAAGCGGTTCCACGCCTGCAAACCCGACGTGCTCATCATGCATCCCGGTCCGATCAATCGCGGCGTGGAAATCGCCAGCGAACTTGCCGACTGCCCCAACTCGACGGTCCTCGACCAGGTGCATAACGGCCTCGTCGTCCGCATGGCGGTGCTGAAACTTCTAAATGCTGTTGAAGGCGCCCCGTATCGCCATGATCCCGGCAGTATAGACAGCTAGTTACGATGAACGTCGACGATTCTAAAGAGCGATCAGATTCCGACGGTTGAATGAAATCGTTGTCTATGCTAAGACTTGAACTGTGAAACTCACTGAATTGCCAGCTGTGCTCGCGCTTTCTGCGAACGAAAAACTGGAGCTTCTTGATGAGCTTTTGCAAGCCGTTGCGCTCGATATTGGATCCGACATTAGCGACGAGGAAAAGAGACTTCTTGAATCGCGGTGGGCCGAACATCTCGTCGATCCAAGCAGGGCTCTTACCTTGGATCAATTTAACGAAGCTTTGGACAAACGGCTGAAGTGAGTCTTCGGTTAATTCCAGCCGTCGTTGTTGACGTCGAAAACGCCGCCCGGTTTTATCGCGATCTTCAACTGGATTTAGGAGCGAGGTTTCGTGAGGCTCTGAACTTCTCGTTCGGTGCCATTCAGAGACGTCCTCAAAGTTTCCCGATCGTTTTTGGCCATCGACGCGCCATTTTAAGAACTTTTCCCTACGCAGTTTTCTTCCGGGTAGAGAATGACGAGACTTTTATAGTCCTCGTTATTCACTTATCGCGTCGACCACAGCTCGCCGCCACCCTACTGCGAAGGCGCCAAGATAACAGTTAATCAAAACGGCAGCGGAAACCGCGCTGTCATCTCGCGGACGCGTTCGCGGATGGTGGCGATGCGCCCGGTGTCCGTGCGGTTGTCGATCGCTTCCTCGATCAGGTTGGCGATGTCGAACATCTCGTCCTCTTTCATGCCGCGCGTGGTCACCGCCGGGGTGCCGAGACGGATGCCGCCGGCCTTGAACGGGCTTTGCGTGTCGTAGGGAATCGCGTTCTTGTTCACCGTGATGCCGGCGTGGTCGAGCAACTCCTGCACTTCCTTGCCCGTGACGTTCTTGGGCTGCAGGTCGACGAGCATGAGGTGATTCTCCGTCGTGCCCGAGACGATGCGGAAGCCGTTCTTCTTCATCCCTTCGCTCAGCGCCTTGGCGTTATTGACGACCTGCTGCTGGTAAGCCTTGAATTCCGGTCGCAGCGCCTCGCCGAGCGCGACCGCCTTGGCGGCGATGACATGCATGAGCGGACCGCCCTGCACGCCGGGGAAAACCTGCGAATCGATTTCCTTCGCGTATTTCTCGCCGCAAAGGATCATCCCGCCGCGCGGCCCGCGCAACGTCTTGTGGGTCGTGGTCGTGATGAAATCAGCATGCGGAATGGGCGACGGATGCACCCCCGCGGCGACGAGGCCCGCGATGTGCGCCATGTCCACGAACAACAGCGCGCCCGCCGCGTCGGCGATCTTGCGCAGGCGCGGGAAGTCGATGATGCGCGAGTAGGCGGACGCGCCCGCCGTGATCATCTTCGGGCGATGCTCCAGCGCCATCTTCTCCAGCGCGTCGTAATCGATCGTCTCCGTGCCGGGGCTCACGCCGTAGTGGACTACGCGGTAGAAGCGGCCGGAGAAATTCATCTTGTGGCCATGCGTGAGATGCCCGCCGTGCGACAGGTCCATCGTCATGATCAGGTCGCCCGGCTGGAGCATGGCGAAATAAACGGCCGCGTTGGCCTGGGAACCCGAGTGGGGCTGCACGTTGGCGTGCTCGGCGCCAAAAAGCTTCTTCGCCCGGTCGATCGCGAGCTGCTCCACGATGTCGACGTACTCACAACCGCCGTACCAGCGCTTGCCGGGGTAGCCCTCGGCATACTTGTTGGTCAGACACGAACCCTGCGCTTCCATCACCGCGCGGCTGGTGAAATTTTCCGAGGCGATCAGCTCGATGTTGTCGTGCTGGCGCGTGTACTCGGACTTGATGGCAGCGAAGATGGCGGGATCGGCCTCGGCCAGCGTCGGCTTGGGCGCGGCGGAAGGAGTGGAGGGAACGGAGGACATGTGTTTGGTTTCCATGGGGGGAAGAGGTTTGGGATAGCTTTCGCCGAGGTACGCAGTGTTGATCCAGACGTCGAGGATCTCCTTGATCCGCTTGCCGCGAACCTCGAAGGACGCCAGACAGAGTAGATTAGCGTCATGTTGCTCCCGGCTCAAGCGCGCCATTTCCGCGTTGTGCACCAGCGCGGCGCGTACACCGGGAACCTTGTTCGCCACCATGCTCAGGCCCAGGCCGGTACGATCGATGATGATGCCGCTGTCGGCCTGGCCGCTGGCCACCGCGGCCGCCACCCGTGCGGCGATCTCCGGCGTCGTCTGGCCGCCAAGGTCCTCGAAGGGAAAACCGTTCTGGCCGAGCCACGATCGGACGAGTTCCTTCAGTTCCGTGCCTTCCGGCGTTGCCGCGATGGCGACCTTCTGCCGGGCGGTCACGCGCGTTTCATCGTGAGTCGAGCGCAGGACGAGATCGAGCAGCCGGGGCATGGCGGCGCGGATTTCGTCGCGCGTACGGCGATACACGTCGCGGCTCATGCCGATCGGGTCGGACACCTCGCGCTCCATCACGGGCAGCTCGGTCTCAAACTCGCGAATCAGGAAAGTCTTCTCCGCCGCCGAGGGAAAAAGCAGCAGCATCGAGTCGAGATGTCCGTAAGTCATGACAAAGATGAAGTCGGCCTTGCGCACCACGTCCGCCATGAGCGGCTTGCTGCGAATATGGCGAATGTCGATGTTGAGCTCGCGCATCACCTCCACCGCGTGGGAGCTCGCCGCCTGGCCGGGACCGGCGCCTATTCCGGCGGAACTGACCTCGATGTCGCGGCGGCCGCGGATCAGGTCCGCAAACAAACCTTGCGCCATGGGGCTGCGACAAATGTTGCCGGTGCAGACGAAAAGGACGGTACGCATCTTGGGGGAAACGAAGATAGAACCTAATCTTACGAGCGGCGCGAGCTTTTTCTAGACGGATCACCGTTGAAGAAGCGCCCCGTGGCGCAATGGGGAGCGACCGGGACCGCCCAAGCCGGGGCGGGAGCCTCACAGCGCGAAAGAGATGCGCCGGAAAGAGGAGAAGAAAGCGACGAATTAGCGACCGGCGACCGAGGAGGCAATGACCGTCTGGCCTTCCGATGAAACCGAGTCAGCGAACCGGGGCTGAGGGGATGCACTTCCGCCCTGCAGCACCCGGATCGCCTTGAGACTATCCATGGCCTCCAGCAACGCGACATCGCGCGGCGCCGGGGCCGTCAGCTGAGCGGCCTGTTCGTGCGAGGCGATCAAGGCATCCTGCTCGGGGTCCTGGCCCGCCACCAGCGCGGCTTCACACATGCGATGGCGGGGGGCAAGCTCGTGGATGACGGCGCCGACCTGCTCGCGGTCAATCAGCGCGAGGGCCGAAGCCTCGTCGCGCGCGTCGGTCGCGGTTGCGACATCAGGGACAACCGGCCGGTCCCACAAATCGGTTCCATCGGCCAGATAGACGTGAGCGGAGGCATAACGGAGGACGTTGCCGGAGGCCAGCGGCACCTCGGAGAAGATCGCCGCCTTGCCCTCGGTCGCATCGCCCATCACCAGCGCACCCTGCGCCTGGAGCGACGCGGCGAGGATCTCGGCAGCGCCGCGGGTCTCGCGGTTCGTCAACACGATCACCGTCGGCCGGCCCTGCAGCACGCTGGTGGTGGTGAAGGCCGCCATATGAAAGGCGTCCTGGCGGAAATTCAGCCCGGGCTGGCCGTTCGACAGGAAGCTGGCCATGCGCAAAGCGCCCGCGAAGTCGTCCGGGGTCGTATTGCTGCGAAGATCGAGGATCAGGCCGGAGGCGGTCGCCGCGCTCCGATTGGCCTGCGCCGTCAGCGCATCCCATGAGGTGGCCGGTGTAAAGGAACCGGCGCGCCAGTAAATGGTATTGTTCGGAAGAACGGCCGTGTACATCCGCGCGGCGCTGGGCTGGGCGGGCGCGACGCTGATACCGCCCTGCGATGCGGCGATCATCTCGTGGAGATCGCTGCCTTTGGCTTGGACCTTGTCGAAGTCGACGTAGTTAGCGCGCAGGAGCGCCAGCAATTCCGGTTTGCTGGAGGTGAGGTTGAGTTCCGGATAGACCGGGCTGGCTTCCATCTGTGAGGTCAGCAGGCTTATCCCAAGAGCTAGGCAAGTTATGGCTTTTTTCATTTCAGGATCACTCGAGAGGCAATATCGCACCTCTTCTGTGATCCTGTAAAGCTAATTTTTTCCGTTTTCTGATACGCTAGCCTTCTAGCAGTGTCCAAATTTTCCGCCCACCCCGTCGAAGAGAGCACTCTACCCCCATTAGTAAGGCAATTATTGCCCGTACGGCAAGTTGATCCATGGAAAACCACGACGTTATCGGCCCGGTCAGAGATGCCGGTAATTGGGTCCCCTGTCTTGGGCTGATCCGGGTAGCCAGCCGCCGCCATGACCACCGAAACGGCGTAAAGGTCACGGAATTCAATGGTTAACTCGCTTAGACGCTGTTCGCGAACGGCCTGGAGAATCCGGATCAGGGGCGTTTTCAGTAGTGGGAGAAGTACCTGAGTCTCGGGATCGCCGCCCCGGACATTGAATTCTAAGATACTGGGCCCATTTGGCGTCCAAATGAGTCCTATATATAGGATGCCTCGAAAATCGATGCCTTCTTTTTTGAAAGCGGCCAGTACCGGCTCGATAATTTCGGCCGCAACCTGCGCTCGGAGCTCCGGCGTGGCGAATGGCGCGGGGGCGTAGGCGCCCATTCCGCCGGTGTTGGGGCCTTGGTCATCGTCGAGCAGTCGCTTGTGGTCCTGCGCGATCGGAAGCATCCGGTAGGCGACGCCATCGGTGACGATGTGGATCGACATCTCGCGCCCGTGGGAAAATTCCTCGATGAGCAGCTGGCTCCCGGCGTCGCCGAAGCAGCGCTCGTCCATGATGCGCCGGATCGTCTCCTCGGCCTCTGCGGCGTCCTTCGCGATAATGACCCCCTTGCCCGCGGCAAGTCCGTCGGCCTTGATCACCTGCGGAAATTGCGGATGCGCCCGGCTGTAGGCCAGTGCGTCGGCCGACGAGGTGAACCCGGCGCCGGGCGCGGTGGGCAGACCGTACTTAAGCAGGAAATTCTTGCTGTAGACCTTGCTGCCCTCGAGGCGCGAGGCCGCCTTGTTCGGGCCGAAGATCGGCAGGCCCGCCTCCTCAAAGCGATCGACCACCCCGGCGCAAAGCGGCGCCTCGGGGCCGACCACGGTCAGGTTTGGTTTTTCCTTCTTCGCCCAGGCGATGAGGCCATCGAGATCCGTCACGGCGATCGGCACGTTGGTGCCGACGTCCTCGGTGCCCGCGTTGCCGGGCGCGATGAAAATCTCCGCCGTCGGTTCGTCCTGCTTGAGTTTCCAGGCAAACGCGTGTTCGCGTCCGCCCGATCCGATGACCAGGTACTTCATGGCGACTTCAAAACGTAAACGGTCGGCTCAGCCGGCAGGGCGGCGGGGGTGAGAGCGATCTCATGAGTATCGAAGCGGCGGACCGGCAGGTGCGTGCCATCCAGGTACTCGTCGAGCCCGCGCAGTTGCAGGTCACCCGAGAACTCCGTCTTGTAATTGATGGGGATGATGACCTTCGCGCCGAGCTGGGACGCCACCTGATTGAGCTGCGCGACCGTCATTCCCGTCAGGCCGACCGGCAGGAAGACCACATCGACATGCCCGAGTTGGTCCTGCTCCGTCGGCAGCAGCGGCGCCGCGATCTGGCCGAGATAGCACATGCTGATGCCATCGAAGGTGAGAAGAAAAGCGGTGTTGGCGCCGCTGTCCTGGTTGGGATCGCGCTGCAGCGAGACGCCGTGAAAATCGATGCCGTTGGCCCGGTTCAACCCGACCGCCGCGACGCTGCGGTAAATGAGCGGATGGCCGAAGATCAGGGGCCGGCCCTGGTTGTCCTCCAGCGAGGCGTGGTCCTCGGCCTCGTGGCTGATGAGGACGAAATCGGCGGTTATATGGGGTGGAAAGGGATAGTGGACGGTAGTTGGGCCGAACGGATCGATGGCGGCGCGTACACCGAAGGACGAGGTGATGTAGACGAACCCGTGGCCGAACCAATCGATATTGATGCCGCCCGGCACGGCCAGCGGAAGCGGCGGTGGCACCGGGGCCACGTTAGTCGCAGCCGTCGCGTCCGGGGAAGCGTTGGTCAGCGAACTGGGATCGACCGGCAAGGCACGCGGCGGCTTCGCCGAGGCGGTGTGCGTCCAGTAGGGCGCGAGGAGGAAGAGAAGCAGGGTAACAAAAAGACGCACCACGCGACCCTAGCAAACGGCCACGGCGGTAAAATGAAAATCCGGGGCGGTCCGAAAAGATGGACGTGATGTAAGCACGGCACCCTCCGATCGGTTGTAACCGGACCCTTGTGAAAACGAAAACGCCCGGCCTAACCAGGTCCGGGCGTTTCTTGAACAGTCGGCCAACCGCCTCGAGCGCGATTTAACCGGCGATTTCGATCTTGCGCGGCTTGAGCTCCTCCGCCTTCGGCAGCGTGAGCGTCAGGACGCCCTGCGTGAGCTGGGCCCTGATGCCGTCGCGGTTCACGCGGCGATCCAGCTGCAACACGAGCCGATGATCGGTCCGTGCAATTTCGCGATGAACCGGCGTCCAGCTTTCCGGGGCCGTCCAGTTGCGGCGGGCATTCACGACGAGCTTCTCGCCATCAACGATGGTTTCGACGTCGCCGGCCGACGCGCCCGGCACTTGGGCCGTGACGATATAGGCATCCGCATTCTCCTCGACGCGATAGCGCGGGGTGACCGCGCCACGGGGCGCCGGGGTGACAGGCTTTTCAACAGTGGGAGTGGTATCAGTGGATTGAGTCATAATAAGGGGTTCCTTTCCTGGCGTTATTTCACCTCGACGGCGACGGTCTTCGGCTTCACTTCCTCGCGCTTGGGGAGCGTAACAGTGAGCACACCGTTTTCATAAGCGGCCGTGATCTTGTCGTAGTTCAGGTCTTCGGGCAGTGCGATCGCACGCTCGAAGGTGGTCTCGTTTTTCGGGGTGTCCTTGCCGGCGTTTGTGGTCGCCCGACCCGTGATGGTGAGGGCATCGTCGGCCACGCTGACGATGATATCTTCCTTGCGGAAACCGGGCACCTCGGCACGGATGGTTACCGAATCTTTGTCCTGGTAGACATCGATCGGAAAGGCACCAGCGACCGGCGCACGATTGAAGGCGGGAAATCCGGCCTCAAAAAGCCGGTCAAGTTCGTCGAGCAGGCTGCCGGGATTAAACGCCGGGACGGGAGTTCTGTATCGAATGAAGTTCATAGTGGGTAGTCTTTGAATTGGTTTCTTCCTTTACCACGCATCTAGCATTCCATTCCCATCAAACATTCTATGTGACTCAACGGTAGTTATATCCAGCAACATAACGTAAAAAGTATTGAGTAATAATGTCTCTTTTTACGAACAAGCTATTCTTCCGAAAGAGTCATATAGTCTCTCAATTGATCGGATCAGCAGGTGGGATCCGCAGCGGGCCGCAGGGCTCAGTTCATCCCCCCCGCTAAAGCGATGCGGTTGAGGAGGCGGGCTCTTGATTTCGATCAACCACGAGGGCGAGCGTCAGGTAGCCGTGCGGTTTCTTCATGACGAGAACGGTCGTGTCGAGAAGCCGCACTTCTTCCAACCCGAGAAAGCCCTCAGATCGTTTTGCCACCGGCACGACCTGGCCGTTCGGCGCGTGGTAATAGAAGGTGTGGCCGTCAGCCCCCAGCCGGATGTCGGGAAAATCGAAGGTGAAATCGTCGTACTGACGTGGATTCGAACGATCGACATAGGGATCGTTCGTGAATTCGGTGCTCAGGGCCAAATGCTTGTCGCGGCCGCTTGTCATCCATTGCTGGTGGCGCTCCGACCCGTAGGTGAAGGTCTGCTCGTGAGTCGGGCTCGGGATGACGTAAAGGTGGGCTGACGCGGTGAGTGAGGCTGCAAGGATTCCCGTAGCGATGATAAAAAGCGCTTTCACTCTACAAATTAAGGCAGGAGCGACTGCAAATCAATGGAGTGGGTCCCGTCGGGGTCCGCAGCCTCCTGCTTTTGCTTTGCCAGATCGCTGGGACGGATCGCCTCGAGTTTGACGCTGACGTCACCGCGGTGGTGAAAAATCCGCACCGCCGCATTTGGCAACGGCTCGATGGAGGTGATGAACAGTGTCTTCTTCTTATGGGCCACGGGAATCACCTCGCCATTCGCCGACGTGGCGTAAAAAATTCCCTTTGCCTTGTCATAAGTGATCCCCGGCAAACGGAAGCGATGCGTGTCGTCTCCGGATTGCACCTGACCCGTCTGCTCATCCTCAAAGGTCACCTCGGCCACGAGCGTATGCGTGGAATCGTTCCAGATGAGCGCATGGCGCTTGATCGTTCCGAAGGCATAGGTCGTGGCCGTATCCGGGCTGGTGATGGAAATGGGAAGGCTATCGTCGTTCTGCGCGGGCAATCGCGCGAGGCCCAGGATGAGGAAAAGGAAAAAAGGGAGAAACCGCAGCATGCGGCCAGCGTAACGATTTTGCCGCCGCCACGCACGTAAACTTCGTGTGGCATCGCGTCCGCAAAATTCTCCGTGTCATCGGCGACGCCCGCGTTTAAATTATCGTATGGAATCCGTCCGTGTCCGTTTTGCGCCGTCTCCGACCGGCATGTTTCACGTCGGCAGCGCCCGCACCGCGCTCTTCAACTGGCTCTACGCCCGCCACACCGGCGGCGCTTTCATCCTGCGCGTGGAGGATACCGATGCCGCGCGGAACAAGACCGAGTTCGTCGACGTCATCCTGCAGGGGCTGCGCTGGCTGGGCATGAACTGGGACGAGGGTCCGCAGATCGGCGGCGGCGTGAAGGGAGATCGCGGGCCTTATTTCCAGAGCCAGCGCGGCGAAATCTACCGCAAGGCCGTGGAAAAATTGATGGCGGAGGGCAAGGCCTACGAGTCGGACGGCGCGATCCGTTTCCGCATGCCGAAAACCCCCGCGACGGTGAACGACCTCATTTGTGGCGACATCCAGTTCGACCGCACCAATGAGCCTGACCTCGTCATCCAGCGCAAGGACGGCTCGCCCGTCTTCCATCTGGTCAACGTCGTCGATGATCTGGAGATGGGCATCACGCACGTCATTCGCGGTGAGGACCATCTTTCCAATACGCAAAAGCATCTCGCGCTGATCGAGGCGCTCGGCGCCCAACCGCCCCACTACGCGCACATTCCGCTCATCCTCAATCCGAACGGCTCGAAGATGAGCAAACGCGACGCGGGCGCATCGATCCAGGATTACATCGACCAAGGTTATCTGCCCGCAGCGGTGCGCAATTATCTCTGCCTGCTCGGCTGGTCGCCCAAGGACAATCGCGAGATCATCGCCATCGAGGAAGTGATCACGAAGTTCGACCTGCCGCAGGTCAACCGCGCCAATGCGCGTTTCGATGCGGACAAGCTCTTCTGGATCAACGGGGAGTATTTCCGCTCCATGGACCTGAGCGCGCTCGAGCCACTCGCCGTCTCCATCCTCCAAAAGGCCGGCATCTTGCCCGCCAAATACGATCATGCTTACTTCCGTTCGGCCCTGGCCATTGTGAAGGAGAAGATCAAGGTCGGTCGCGAGCTGCCCGAGTGGATGAGCTACTTCTTCCAGGAGGATTTCGCCTACGACGCTGCGGCCGCAGCCAAGGTCTTCACGCCGGCCGGCCTTGCCAACGTCGCGCGGCTGCGTGAACGGCTCGCCCAGATCGACCCGGACAAATTCGACGCCGCGACGCTGGAAGCGGAATTCAAGACCCTCGCCGCGACCACAGAACAAAAGACGGGCGCGCTGGTCCATCCCGCGCGGCTGGCGGTTTCCGGCCGTCCCGTGGGCCCGAGCCTTTACCACTTGCTCGAAGTCCTGGGCAAACCGCGCGTGCTGTCCCGCCTGGAGCGCGTGGAAAAGGAATTCACCACTCCCACGGCCTAGGTCATGGCGCTGGAAGCTCCCCCGCCCGAGGTCGATCTCCGGCCGCTGACGACGAGTGATTTGATCGACCGCGGCTTTTCCCTTTACCGCCAGAATTTTGCCGGGCTGCTGCTGCTGGCGCTGCTCAGCCAGGCGGCTCCGCTGCTGGCGCAAGTCGTGACGAGCACGCTTCGTCTCATGCCGCCCATGGAGGACATGGTAGGCGCTTCGCTTCACGCCATCGGCAGCGCCCTCTTCTTCCTGGCCATCATGATCCTGGCCCTCATCGTCTCGTTCCTCTTTGGCGTGGCGATGACTTTTTATGTGGCGGAAGCCTACCTGGGTAAAACGCCGTCGCTCGCGCTCAGTTTTCGCCGCTTGGGACGCTGCCTCATCGGCTCAACCTGGACCTGCCTCCTCAAGTACCTCCTTTACGCTTTGAGCCTGATTTTCCTCGCCCTGGCAGCGGTCGCCGTGCGGGTCTGGTTTCTCCTTTCACCGCCAGAGAGCTTTGGCGGATTCATTGTTTTCGCCCTAGGGACAGCCGGTCTTTTCATCGCCTCGCTCGTGCCGATCCTGGTCGTATTCATGCGCCTGATGGTCACCGCGCCGGTGCTGGCGCTGGAAGATGCCACCGGCTGGGCCGCCTGCCGGCGCTCCTCCGCGCTGGTGCGCTACGACCCCGGCCTCGGCTTTTTCTACTGGGGCGAAACGCGCCTGAGCCTGCTGCTGCTGCCGCTCTTCATCATTCAGCTGCTGGCATCCACGCTCACGTCGGTGCCCCTGATTCTCTCCCAGATCAACGACGCGGTAAGGCACGGCACGTCCGCCCAGTTTGCCAATCAATCTGACATCGTTGTGGTCGGCAGCCAGATCCTGACCTATGTGGCGGGTTCGCTTATCCTGCCGCTCTACATCATTGCCGTGACGCTTTTCTATTACGACGTGCGTATCCGCCGCGAGGGCTTCGACCTGGAATTTCTGGCCAGCCGCCTGGAGAAGACGGCATGAGACGCGCCCTTGTGCTGGCGTTGCTTCTCGTGCTGGCACCCGGCCTACGCGCGGACGATCCACCACCCGCGCCGGTGACCGATCCTGTCGTGGTGCAGCAACATTATCGCACGGTGTTGGAGCGGCCGGAATTCCACCTGCAGGAGGAATCTCACGGTGATATTCAGTGGACCGATTGGTTATCGCAATGGCTGACGCATCTCGTTTCGCGGCTCCAAAATTTCAAGTATTCGGGCCAGATCTCAGCCGTGGCATGGCTGCTGGTCATCGCGCTCACGGCGCTGGCCATTGCGGGTCTGGTTTACGTGTTGGTGCGGCTGTCGCGTCGCAAGCGGGATGGCGTGCTCGACCCGGCCGAACCTTTGCCGGAGCGGCACGCGCTACTTTCGCCGCGTCAGTACGATGAACGGCTGCGCAGCGCGTTGGAAAAGAACGACTGGCACGGGGCGTGGCTCGCGGCCTGGCTGCAGCTTCTCGCGCGGCTGGAAAACCGGCATCTCGTGGATTCCGACCGCAGCCGGACCAATCGTGAATATCTCGAGCAGTTGCGCGGACAATCGTTGCCGCCCGCCGCGCTGCCGCTCATCGCGCGACTGGTTGACGACTATGACCGGTTTATTTACGGCCTGCGCGCGATCGACGAGACGGGTTGGAGCGCGTTTCGCGAACGGATCGACGAAGTCACGCTCATGCTCAACCTGCGCGATCGCAGGGCGGAGGAACCGGCATGAGCCGCAACGGCATTTACGTGCGGGTGCTGCTGGTGGTCATGGTGCTGGCCATCCTGGTGTCGTTCCTCGGACGCGCCTCGCATTCGGAAGCTCGTGACGCCTGGGTGCCGTCTACCTTCAACCCGGTCGGGGCGGGCAGCCTCGCGTTCTATGAAACGCTGGAGCAATTGAACTGGTCGGTGGGACGCTGGCGCGAGCCGCTGAGCCGCCTCGACGCGCAGGGCACCGGCAACGCGCTCGTCATCACACGCTCCCGCGTGAATTTGCGGGTGGCTTTCACGGACCAGGAGGCGGACCTGCTCGACAACTGGGTGAAGAAGGGCAACACGCTCCTGCTGTTCGGCCCGATGGCAAAATGGGACGACACGCGCTTACTTCTCGAGCAGTTCGGCTTTGCCGTTCCCAAGGAGAACGAGGCGGACGGATTTTTTCCGGCTTGGTCATTGGCGCGGGAAAAGTCGATTGCCGTCGCACCCACCGCCGGCCAAACCGGTCGGCTGGTCTTGCCCGACGGCCCCGCGCTGCCCGTGACCGTGCCGCAGGGTGCGAAGACGCTCTGGTCAAATGGCGGCGAATCCTACGTGCTCGAACTTCCCTACGGCAACGGCCGGGTGATCTGCGTTGCTTCCTCGGAACTGTTGGACAACCGGTATCTCAACCAGGGCGATAATCTCGCCATCGTCCTGCGGCTGCTGACGCCGGATGGCCAGATGCCGCGACACCTTTTCTTCGAGGAAGCGCATCATGGCTACACGGAGACGTTTGCGGTTGCGCGGCTGATCGGTCATCCCGGCGTCAGGCTGGCGGTGCTCCTCGGGCTGCTGGGCCTCGCGACGTTTCTTGGTTCGTGCTTCGTGCGCTTCGGGCCGGTCCTTCCCCTGCAGCGCGAGCCGGGCCGCTCCAGCCTCGAGTTTGTCGACTCGATCGCGGAGCTTTATCATCGCGCCGACCTGCGCAACGAAACGATCCGCTTTCTTTTCGACGAGACGCGCCGACAGGTTCTCCATCGGCTCAACCTCCCGCCCACCGCGCCGCACGAACTCATCGCCTCGCGGCTCAAGCAGGCGCATCCGGAGTTGCCCGGCTGGAAAAAACTCGCGCAGCGCTTCGATTCTCAGGATTATGTCAGCGGATTGCCCCCCGGCGGATGGCTGCGTGTCGCCCGCGAATTGATCCAAATCAAAACCGCCCTCGCATGAACTCTCTCCTCGCCACCCGTGCCGCCGAAATCCGGCAGGAAATCCGCAAAGTCATCGTCGGGCAGGAGACGGTGGTGGAAAACACGCTCATCGCGCTGCTGGCTGGCGGGCACGTCATCCTCGAAGGCGTTCCGGGCTTGGCGAAGACGCTTTTCGCCCGCGCCCTGGCCGCGACGCTGGCGCTGAATTTCCGCCGCATCCAGTTTACGCCTGACCTGATGCCCTCCGACCTCGTCGGCACGAACGTTTTCCAGCCCGCCACGCAGACCTTCAAGTTCCTGCCCGGCCCGATCTTTGCCGACATCCTGCTTGCCGACGAAATCAACCGCACGCCGCCGAAGACCCAGTCGGCGCTGCTCGAGGCGATGGAGGAGCACCAAGCCACGGTGGACGGGGTCTCGCGCCCGCTGCCGCCCCATTTCTTTGTCGTCGCGACGCAAAACCCCATCGAATACGAAGGCACGTTTCCCCTGCCCGAGGCGCAGACCGATCGCTTCCTCTTTAAGATCAAGGTCGATTACCCGACGCCCGCCGACGAACTCACGCTGCTGCAGCAGGGGCCGTTTCCCGGCAGTGTGGAAAGCTTGGTGAAGCCTGTCGCCTCGGTGGACGATTTCGCGGCCATGCGCGCCGAGATCGAGGCCGTGACGATCGAGCCGACCATTTTTGAATATACGTTGCGACTGGTGACCGCCTCGCGCCAAAGCCCGCAGCTTCTGCTCGGGGCCAGCCCGCGGGCGGGCCGGTCCTGGCTACGCGCGGCCCGCGTGCTGGCGGCGCTGCGCGAACGTGCCTTCGTCACGCCCGACGATATCAAGGAACTGGCCTACCCGGTCCTGCGCCACCGCCTCGTGCGCCAGCCGGAAACCGAAATCGAGGGTACGCCCGTCGAACGCGTCATCGACCAGCTGCTCGCGTCGGTTGAAGTTCCGCGATAATGATCTTTCTCCCGCGCTTCGCTTACGCGCTGGTTGCGGCCATCCTGCTGGCGCTGGCTTCGCCGTGGATCCTGGGCGGCCTGACTCCCGCGATCCTGCTGACGCTGCTGCTTACCGGTGCGGTGCTGGCCGATAGCCTCTACATCCCCCGTGAGGCGCTCCAGGTGACGCGCCATGTCCCGCCCATCCTGCGCCAGGCGCAGCCGTTTTCGGTCGAACTCCATTTCACCAATCGCGGGGAAAATGGCGCGTCGTTCCAAATCGTCGACTCCCCGCCCGCCGCTTTCACCGGGGAACGCCGCCCGATCGCGTTGCGACTGCGGCGCAACGAGACCGCGTCGCGCGTCTATCAGCTCAAGAGCTACCGGCGTGGGAGCTTCGGCTTTGGTGCGGTCTTCTATCGCATTGTGGGCCCGCTCGGATTGATCCAGCGCCAGGGAAAAATCGAGCTGCCCCAGCAAGTCGAGGTCGTGCCCGACCTGACCGGCGAAGGCTCGCGTGATTTACAATTGGCGTTGGCCGGCGCGACGCGCACGGGCCGGAGGCGCTCGCCGCGCCGGGGCGAAGGCCGCGAATTCGAGTCGCTGCGCGAGCATCAACACGACGACGATTTTCGCAACATCGACTGGAAAGCGTCGGCCAAGCGCGGCCAGCTGATCAGCCGTCACTACGAGACCGAGCGCGACCAGCGGTTGATGATCCTGCTCGATACCGGTCGATTGATGCGCGCGCGGATCGGCGCGTATCGGAAGCTCGATTACGCGGTGAACGCCTCTGTTCACCTAGCCCAGGCGGCGCTGCGCAAGGGCGACCTGGTCGGGTATTCGATCTTCAGCGACGAAATCCGGGCCTACGCCGAGCCGCGGAAGGACCAGCTTACCCAGATGGTGCGCGATCTGACGCCCCTGCAGCCCGACCGCTTCGATTCCGACTACGCCACGGCATTCCACCAGCTCATGCGGAAGTCGTCACGGCGCACGCTGGTCGTCTGCTTTACCGATCTCGGGGATGCGTATGCCGCGCAGCGCTTGCTCGCGGCAGCCCTGCCCTTGGTGCCGCGCCACTTGCCGGTCATCGTGACAGTGAGCAACTCGGAGATACTCGCGGTTACGAAGCGCATCCCGGAAACGGAAATCGAGGTTTACCGCAACGTGGCCGCGACCGAGATGTGGAACGATTATCAGCGCACGTTGCGCGGGCTGCGTAGCCGCGGCATCCTGACCGTCAGCGTGCCGGCCGACCGGCTCAGCGCCTCGGTGATCAACGAGTACCTGCGCATCAAGGACACGGCACGCCTTTAGCCTCTCAAAGATTATTTCGACGTCCGGCTGGATTCATTTCAACCGAAGATGGGGCGGATGTGGCGATCCAGTAAATTCGCAGTAACGCCCCGCGCGACGATCTCTCGATGCGTCTTGAGCGAGTCGATATAACGCCCGCCCATTTTAGCGGCGACCTTGAAGGAGACGTGAATGAATTGCCGAAAATGGGGATTATACTCCGGGCATTTTTGATCATGCCGCAGCGCGGCCGCGTAATCGTGGCCGCTCCATTTCATGACCGTTTCAACGGCGGGCAATCGAACGGGATCGATATCGACTACCGGCGCATAGGGCGCCACCAAGGCGTCGAAACTCTTCATCGCCTCGGCATAGACCTCCTTGACGAGCGCAAGGCCATCACCGCCGGCCTCGGCCAATCCAATGACCTCCTCCAGCCAGGTGGTCCCGGCCGTCTTGACGTGCAGCCCGGCACCGTGCTTTTTCACCAACCGATTGATCACCGGGTAGAGCGAGAATTTGTCGCTGCCGGAGTGGACGCTGAGCTTGAGCGTCTCCGGCAGTCCGAATTCCCCCACGGCGTACGCAACCACGCAAAGGTCTTCCTCGAATTCTTTTGCGAAGGCTTCCAGGTTCCCGGAATAATCGACTCCTTTGTTGAAGCGGCCGGTAAACTTCGGCGCGATCGTCTGGGCGGGCACTCCTTCGTGCGCCAGCATGACGAGAATGAGCAGCAATTCCACCGGGGTCTGCGGCACGTCGGTTTCGTCCACGGAAACCTCCGTGATGAAGTCATCCGCGCCTTTCGCGTCCCGGATGTGGCGATAAATCCGTCCGGCCTCCTGCACGGCGCGAAGGAATTTGCCCGCTGCGGATCTGATGTCGCGTTCCGCGATGGTCAGCGGTGCGGGCAGTCCCGGAACGGTAAGCACGCCGACGAGCTTCCGATGGCTGGCTAGAAACGCCTCCAGGAAATGGCCATCGACCTCCCTGGCGACGTGCTCGGCCACATCGATCGTATAAAAATCGCTGGCGGCCAGAAACCGATCAACGTTTCCCAGGTTGATATGGTCGGCATCCACATGAAATCCGTCCGTCCATTTCAACGCCTGGACTGCATCCCGGGCTTCCGCCAAGACCGCGTCCGGCTCCGAGCCTACGATGGTGTGCTCGCGATTGGACTTGTTCCATACCGGCACGACGAGGATTCCTTCTTCCTTCGCAGAGACAACCGCCTGGAGCTGAGCCCGTCCCTCCTGGGCAAAACGATCTCCCATCCCGAACGTGAATTTTTCGATTTTCTTCATGAATCCCGCGGTTTCGCGTCTTCGGATTTACTAGCCTTTGTTGCCTCCGATGTCGTGAAACATTTCTTCGTCGGCGCGAGGCGCGACAAGACTTTTTCCTTTGGATACCGAGCGGCTTGATTGATGATCAGCATCCCCTTCCCGTCCAGCTCCCGCGATTCTTCAAATTCGGATTACCGTAGAAATTTCTCATGACGACCGTTTCATCCAAGCGCACTCATTTAAGATGGCTGATTTGCCTGATCATCTTTTTCGCGACGACGATCATTTACTCGGATCGTCAGTTTCTGTCGTTGCTTAAATCGACACTGGCCCGGGACATTCATTGGACGGACACCCAATTTGCCGGCGTGAATGCCTGCTTCCTGGGCGCCTACGCCTGCGGTCTGCTTTTCTTTGGACGTTTCATCGACCGGGTCGGCGTGAAGATCGGCTACGCCACGACCGTCTTTCTCTGGGGCCTGGCGGCGCTGTCCCACACCTTGGTGACTTCGCTCGAAGGCTTCATGGCCGCCCGGATATTCCTCGGGCTGAGTGAAGCGGGAAATTTCCCCGCCGCGATCAAGGCGATTGCCCAGTGGTTCCCCAGCACGGAGCGCGCCTTCGCCACGGCCTTGTTCAATTCCGGCGCGAACGTCGGCGCCATCGCGGCTCCTTTTCTCGTCGCGTACCTGCTTGGCCATGGTTTTACCTGGCACGCGCCCTTCTTCATCGCGGGCGGCGCGGGACTTACCTGGGTGATCGTTTGGTGGCTCTTTTACAGTCCGCCCGAGAAACATCGCTTCGTCTCGCCCGCCGAACTTGCATGGATTCGCAGCGACCCCGTTTCACCGGAAGAAAGCGCGCCCGCCATCTCCTGGGTGAGCCTGCTGGGCTTTTCCCAGACATGGTCCTTTGTTGTTGCGAAATTCCTGACCGATCCCGTCTGGTTTTTTCTTCTCTTCTGGCTGCCCGATTATTTCAAGGCCACCCGCCATCTCGATATCAAGGCGAGCTGGCCGCATCTCATGACCATTTATGCGGTCGTGACCCTGCTTAGCCTGATCGGAGGTTACTTCCCCGGCTACCTGGTCCGGCACGGATGGAGCCTCACGCGCGCGCGTAAAACGGGACTGTTCTGCTATGCCGTGCTGGTGCTGCCCGTCCTGGCGGTCGGCCTGGTCGGCGATTGGACGGCCGTGTTGATCATTGGCTTGGTCGGAGCCGCGCATCAGTCCTGGTCGGCCAATCTGTTCACCACCGTCTCGGACATGTTTCCGCGCAAGAGCATCGGCTCGGTCGTCGGAATGGGCAGCATGGCGGGAGCCCTTGGCAGCATGCTCTTTCAATATTTCTGCGGACATATCCTCGATATCTACGGGACCTCTCATGCCCAAGACGGTTATTTTGTGCTCTTCGCCTACGCCGCCTTCGCCTACCTGATCGCCTTCGGCCTACAGCATCTTCTCGCGCCAAGATTCGAACCTGTGAATCTGCACAAGAACTAGGCCTTTAGACTCAGGCTGGAGGTGGATTTTCCGGAGGCAGGTCCGAAGGCTGGACCGGCGCTCCCGCGTTCTCCTTCGGTTGCGGCAGAGGCGCCTCCGGAGGAACAGCGACGGCGCCGGGAGAATCCGGCGGCATGGGCGGCTTGGTCGCGGACGCCTTGCGCTTGCCCTTGGTGCGCTCGGGCTTCGACTTGGCCTCCTCGTCGCTGCCCACCACCTGCCGGAAGAGCGAAAGTGAGCGTCCCTTGGCGATAAATCGCACACCCGCCGATTTCGGTTGGGCATCGCGAATGAACCCGTCCGGGTGAAAGGTATTAAGAATGATCTGCCACGAGACGGTCGGCTTCCCGGGGAGGACGAACGAAACCGTCTCAAAATGCGCGTTAAAGACGAGGTAGAACGTGTCATCGCGGATCGGCTGGCCCTCGAACGTCGTCACACCCATGTCATCGCCGCAGAGCAGCACGGCAAACGCGCGGGTGTGAGTGTTATTCCAGTCCTTCTCCTCCATCTCCACGCCGTCGGGCCGCAGCCAGCTGATGTCCTTGAGCTGGTCGATGACTTCCTTTCCCTGGAAAAATTTCGGCCGGTGAAAAATCGGATGCTCATTGCGAAAGGCGATGAGATTGCAGGTGAAATTAAAGAGCCGCTGTTGTTCCTCCGTGCGCTGCCAGGGCTGCCACGAAATTTCGTTGTCCTGGCAATAGCTGTTGTTGTTGCCCTTCTTGCTGTGGCCGAACTCGTCGCCGCCGTGAAGCATCGGCATGCCTTGGGAGAGGAACAGCGTGGCGAGAAAATTGCGCTGCTGCCGGGCGCGCAAGGCCAGCACGTTGACGTCATCGGTCTCGCCCTCAACGCCGCAGTTCCACGAGGCGTTATGGGATTCGCCGTCGTTGTTTCCCTCGCCGTTCGCGTCGTTGTGCTTCTCGTTGTAGGAGACGAGATCGCGCAGCGAAAAGCCGTCGTGCGCGGTGACGAAGTTGACGCTGGCTGTCGGATTTTTGCTCGAGTTGAGATACAGGTCCGAGCTGCCGGTGAGTCGGTACGCGAAATCATTCACCTGACCTTCGTCGCCCTTCCAGTAACGGCGAACCGTGTCGCGGTAGCGCCCGTTCCACTCGCACCAGAGCACGGGAAAGTTGCCCACCTGATACCCGCCCTCGCCTACGTCCCAGGGCTCGGCGATGAGCTTCACCTGCGAGATGACGGGGTCCTGGTGAATGACGTCGAAGAAGGGCGAGAGCTTGCTCACTGCATGCAGTTCGCGCGCGAGCGATGAAGCCAGGTCGAAGCGAAAGCCGTCGACGTGCATCTCGGTCGTCCAGTAGCGCAGGCTGTCCATGATGAGCTGCAGGACACGCGGATCGGGCACATTGAGCGTGTTGCCCGTGCCCGTGTAATCGAAGTAATACCGCGGGTCGTTTCCGTGCCGGTAGTAGGCCTCGTTGTCGATGCCGCGAAAGGAAAAGGTCGGACCGAGGTGATTTCCCTCGGCGGTGTGGTTGTAGACGACGTCAAGAATCACCTCGATGCCCGCGGTGTGCAGGTTCTTCACCATCTGCTTGAACTCGGCCACCTGCTGGCCGCGCGAGCCCCAGCCAGAGTAGCTCCCCTCCGGCGCGAAGAACGCGATCGTATTATAGCCCCAAAAATTCGTCAGTCCCTGGTCGAGCAGGTGCTTGTCGTCAACGTGGGCATGAACGGGCAACAGCTCGACCGCCGTCACGCCAAGCTTCTTGAAATACTTGATCGCCTGCGAACTGCCGATACCCGAGTAGGTGCCCCGCTGTTCCGGCTCCAGCTCCTCCCATAACTTGGAAAACCCTCGCACATGCGTCTCGTAAATCACCGTGTCTTCCAGAGCATGACGCGGCAGCCGGTCGTTGTCCCAGTTGAAGGTCTGGTCCACGACCACCGATTTGGAAACGAGCGTGGAATTGTCGCGATCATCGCGCACCAGATCGGCCTCGGGTTGATCGAGGGTGTAGGCGAACATTTCCGGCTGCCACTGGATGTCACCCGTGATCGCCTTGGCGTAGGGATCCATCAACACCTTGGCCGGGTTGAAGCGCAGGCCGCGTTGCGGTTCCCACGGGCCATGCACGCGGAAGCCATAAAGTTGTCCCGGCCGGGCCTCGGGCACGAAGACATGCCAGACCTCATCGTCCCGTTCGGTCATCGGAATCTTCGCCGCCTCAACGGCCCCGTGCACGTGGTCAAAGAGGCAAAGCTCGACTGCCGTGGCATTGCGGCTGAAAAGCGCGAAGTTCGTCCCCGTCCCCATCCACGTTGCTCCGAGCGGATAGGCGTAGCCTTTCCAGATTTTGATGGGACGGGGTTCCATTCGTTCTCTCAAATTAACTAGCCGAGTCTGCCGCTGGGACTAACCAGGCGCAACTCAGGAGGAAGCCTGAAAGGACCCTCGGCAACAGGGTCCCGGCCGCGACCGATGACGTCGCAACGATGATCACCGGCTGCCAGGCCGCGAGAGCGCTCGCCTCAACTTTTTGGCGTGCCGATCTTCAGCAACACCGTGCCATGGCTTGGCACGGTGACCGAATAGCTGTCATCGAAAGTGCCAATATCCTCGTGCAGCCACAGGTCGCGCACTTTCTGGCTGCCGGCGATGCCCACATCCGACCAGCGCACGGTCAGCTTCTCGTCCTCAACAGCGCCGTTGAGCAGACCGACGGCCCACGTGCCATCGGAAAGCGGCCGGGCCCAGACCTCGCCATCGTGGTTGTCCTTGAAGACGAGTTTGGCTTCCTGGCCGAGCGGGTCCTGATCGATGTCGAGCGCCTCGTCGTTGGTCAGGATGGCGAGCGTGAACGGGTCGAGCCGCGTCATGTCGCAGCCGATGAGCAGCGGCGACGCGAACAGGCACCACATGGAAATGTGCGTGATCTGTTCGTTCTTCGACAAACCGCTGGGATGCGTATGGCCGAAGCCGACGATGCCGACCTGCAACATGTCGGGATCGTTCCAATGTCCCGGGTCCCCGTAAGACGTGTGGCCGGTTTCCGACTGGACGATGCTCCAGACGCTACCCCACCGGTCCATGATGTCGCCGTTCGTGCGCCAGCAGTTGGCCAGCACGCTGGGATCGTTGCCCCATTTCCACACGTCGCCCATCCCGTATTGGCACAGGCTGTAAACGATGTCGCGGTTCGTCTTGTCGAGTGAGGCGCGCATGACTTGATAGGGTTTTTGCATCGCTTCAAGCGACGGCTTGGGCCCGGCGACTTCGTGGTAGGAGCACCAGTCATACTTCAGATAATCGAAGCCCCAGTTGGCGTATGTCTGCGCATCCTGGTCTTCATGCTGATAGCTGCCCGTAAAGCCGCCGCACGTCCGGGGTCCCGGCGACGAATAGATGCCAATGCGAAGCCCTTTCGCATGCACGAAGTCGCATAGCGCCTTCATGTCAGGAAATTGCTCGTTGCTCAACACGTTGCCCTGGGCGTCGCGCGGATTGGGTTTCCCCGCCCTGACCTGCCAGCCATCGTCGATGTTCACGAACTGATACCCGTGCGCCCGGAGACCGGCCGAAATCATTTCGTTCGCGGCGTCCTTCACCTTGTCTTCATTGACGGTGACGCCCCAGACGTTCCACGAATTCCAGCCCATCGGTGGCGTCAGCGCGAGTTGGTGGTCGCCGCCCACAATCGTGAGGATGCGATGCGCAGTGCCGCCGGGACCGGTCACCGTCAACCGAACGTCCGTCCGGCCCGCGCTCTTTAACGATCCAGTGATGATCCCGGTCTTGCCGTCAAGCGTCAGTCCCGCAGGCAGACTGCGCGCGGAGTAGGCAAGCGGAGCGCTACCCGTCGCGGAGATGGAGAAAAGGAAGGGTCGGCCCGGTGTCGAGCCGATGAGGCGCGCGCCGTGGATCGCCGTCTGCGGATCCGGCGGCGGCATCTTCAGGCGTGGCGGCGCTTCCTCGTTGGTGGTTTCCGGTCTTTCCGCCGTACCGGAAGCGAGGGTGAGGAGCGCCCCCGCCCAGTCGGCGTGATCGTCGCGATTTCCGTCACCCCCATCACCGGTCACCAGCACCATATGGCGCGCCCCGATCAGATCGACCGTGAGCAATTGCGGCTGGTCGCCGCCGTGCAGCACGGGCGTCTTCGCCGCTTCGTGGCCGTCAACCACCACCGTGAACTGGACTGAGCCGAGCCCCTTGCGCTCGTCATCCACTCCGACCACTGCCTGGAATTTTGTCGCCGCACCGTGAAGGTCGATGACCAGCCGACCTTCGGCATGTGTGCCGATTCCATGCGGATAAACCTTGTCGCCGAGCGTCAGCTTATTGCCGCCGATGCTGATGTCGGCCCGCGTTTCACCGTAACCTTGCTCGGCATTCTGCAGGTCGAGCGACCCGACCCAGATGCTGCCCATCGGCGCGTCGGAGGCACTCAACACGGCGGGAATGTCCTGGCCTTGCGCGGTGAGGCTCTCAATGGAGACGGCCATGGCGAGAACAACGGATCGAGGAAGATGGAAAGTCATAACGATTGGCCCATGCGATTGAAGACGAAGAGGAGGATTCCCCGTCGCTATCTAGGAAACAACCTGCAGCCGAAATGGTTGCTCGGAAGAGCTCGCTTTATCCCAGCTCCGACGGAGTGCCTGAGTAATTTCTTCGCCTCGAAGACTTATCTTCGTTCCCGCTTGCCTCTCTTTGCGAATCTGGCAACCTGAGTATCCGCTTCTTCCCGCAAGGAAGACGGTTTTCTCGGGTTGTGGCTCAGCTTGGTAGAGCGCGCCGTTCGGGTCGGCGAGGTCCAGGGTTCAAATCCCTGCAGCCCGATTTATTTGGTCGCCTGCTCCTAGGTTCGGACCAAATAGCCACTGGCGACTTGGTTGAATTTTTCGACCTGGTCCATTTGCCATTTCTTGTCATGGCCCAGTTCCTGGGCAAGCAGGACGGCTACCTGCGGCGCCATGCGGACGGCGGCTTTGGCGTCGAGAAATAGGGCGCGCAGCCGGCGAGCGAGAATGTCTTCCACCGAGCGCGCCATTTCCTCGCGCGCCGCCCAGACGACCTCCGCCGCGACATAGGGCAAATCTGCATCCAGCGGCTGCCCAAGGGAGGCGTCCTCGGTGATCAATTTCTGGATACCGAGCGCATCCGTGCCATAAAACGAGAGTGAGCCAAAGTTGGAGGCGTTCGTGTGATAGCCGTGGATGTTCAGGGTCCGGGTGACGCAGTCCTTGTCGGGGAGATCGGCCAGCGTGGCCGCTTGATCCACACAGTCCTGCGCCATGTTCCGATAGGTCGTCCACTTGCCGCCGGCGACACTCATCAGGCCGCTCTTGTCGATTTGAATGGTGTGGTCCCGCGAGAGAGCCGCTGTATTGGAGCCGTCTCCCGATTTCGCCAAGGGGCGAATCCCGGCAAAAACACTCAGGATGTCGGCGCGGGTTGGTTTTTTCTCGAGATAAAGACTCGCGGTCTCGAGCATGAATTCGATCTCCTGATCGAGGGCGACCGGCTCCAGCGGCGCGGTTTTCATGGGCGTATCCGTCGTGCCGACCAAGGTGTGGCCGTGCCACGGAATCGCAAACATAACGCGTCCGTCGCTGGTGTGGGGCACCATGATGGCGGTGTCGCCGGGCAGGAACGACCGGTCCAGAACGAGGTGGGCGCCTTGGCTGGGGGCGATGAGTTGTTTGGCGTCCGGCTCGGCGAGATGCCGCACGGCATCGGTGAACGGACCGGTGGCATTAACGACAACCTTGGCCCGGACTTCGAAAGTTTCACCTGTCTCGGTATTTTCCCAAGTCACTCCGTTGACGATGCCGTCACCGCCTTTGTGCAGCCCGGTCACCTTGGCGTAGTTGAGCAACGTTGCGCCCTGTTCAGCGGCCGTGGCGACGAGGTTGATGAGCAACCTCGTATCGTCAAACTGGCCGTCGTAATAAATCACGCCTCCCGTCAGTCCGTCGGGATTGACGTTGGGAAGACGCCGAAGGGTCTCCTCCTTGGAGACAAGTTGCGAGGCCCCGAACCCGTACTTGCCTGAGAGCACCTGGTAAACCTTGAGGCCAATACCGTAGAAAGGTCCTTCCCACCAGGCGTAGCTGGGAACGATGAAAGGTAGTTCGCTGACCAAGTGCGGCGCATTTTGCCGCAGGAGTCCGCGCTCCTTCAGCGCCTCCATCACGAGGGAAACATTCCCCTGCTCGAGATAACGCACGCCGCCGTGTACGAGCTTCGTGCTGCGGCTGGACGTGCCCTTGCCAAAATCGTGCTGTTCCAGCAAGAGCGTGGAGTAGCCGCGCGTGGCCGCGTCGACCGCGACGCCCGCGCCGGTGGCGCCGCCTCCGACGATGACGATGTCCCAGGGTTCGGTCCGTTGGCGGGCCTGCTGCAGCATGTCATTTCGTTTCATGAGTTGAGACCTTTTTTAGATTTCAGGGAGTTGGTTGAAAACGTGTTTGCGAAAATACTACATATCGCGGCGACTAGCTACTGGGAGGCGCATAAATGGTTTTCGGACGTCCCTCCAGCTCCACCACGGAGTGCTCGATCGACCGCCGATAGTTCAAGGGACTCTTGAGCGCGATCTGCTTGAAGACCCGGCTGAAGTAGCCCTGCGATTCAAAGCCCGTCGCGTAGGCCACCTCAGCAATGGTCAGCGGGGTCGTCCGCAGCATAGTCATGGCGACGCGGATTCGCTCCATGTTGATGTGGGTGGAAAGCCGTTGCCCCGTCTCACGATGGAAAAGGTTGGAGAGATAATCGCCGGAGCAGTGAAGCAGCCGCGCGAGATATCCCACGCCGAGATGGGAATTGCCCAGATGCTCCTGGATCAGTCGCCTGGTTTGCGAAATTTTCAGCTTTTCCACCGGCGGAGAAGAGCGCACCCGGCGAATGGTGGACTCGAGCGTGCTGAGATAAATGAGGAGCAGTCCCTTGATTCCGAGGAGATGGTTTGAATCGTCACCGTGACTGAGTTCGGCGATCTCTTCCAGGTATTGGGCGAGTTGCTGGTATTTGGCAGTGTCGAAGTATTCCGTCACCGTCGCGCAGGTCTTTCCATGCCCCGCGTGCCCCTGAAGCTGGACACTGACTGTCTCGTTGTAGACGCTAATGACAAGATTTTCGAAAGGCTCGTCCCGCTCGAGCACGACTTCCCGGTGAGGAATGCCTCCGGGAATGATCGCCATGCTGCCGGCCTCCACCACAAAACTCTCCTGGATGAATTCAAAGGAACTTGCTCCCCTCAATCCGATGATCAAATCGGGGTTAAAATGAAAATGAAGTCCGGGATGCTCCATCACGTGATCCCTCAGTTGCGGAACCAGAAGATGGGCGCGCATTTCGTCGACCTGGCGGAGTTGGCTTCGAAGAACCTGCTCGCACAAGCCGCTTAGGTCACGTTGGGGCGGTCGGGATTTATGGGTTCGGCGCATATCTAGGTTTTTTATAAAAAATCAAAGTATTTTTATCGCCTCTTTAGTTGCTTGAGAGTCGATTAATGCGTAATTGGTTAATCGGCAACTCAAATTTCCTCTGACCTTTTTGTTCGGATGAGATCAAGTTGCCCGGAGAAAAGATTCCCGTGAGCTTCTACGAGCCAAGCGATGAGTTGGGATCGGATGCTAGGTTTTTTATGACTGGCGCGAATAAAATCTCAAGCTCCTTGAATTCTTCCACGCGAACCCGAATCGACGGCGAAATGCTTCGCCATTGGATGGTGACCT
>Ga0182024_10003809_pt1 | contig 35344 bp, 22 predicted proteins | sample P32metaG_FD_120480 | JGI IMG/M metagenome (GOLD analysis project Ga0182024, IMG submission 120480) | Permafrost microbial communities from Stordalen Mire, Sweden - P3-2 metaG (Illumina Assembly) | ecosystem: Environmental > Terrestrial > Soil > Wetlands > Permafrost | place: Sweden: Stordalen...
CCATGATGACGAAGCCGCGACCGAGATGCTGCGTATCTACAATCAGTGGCTCGGCGCTTTCTGCCGTACGCATCCCGACCGCTATGCTGGGCTGGCTTCGATTCCGAGCCACGATATCGGCGCGGCAGTCGCGGAGGTGAAGCGGGTCGCCAACGATGGTGTCCTGCGCGGTCTTGATATCGCCAATCGGCCAGATATTCCGCCATTCTGGGATCCCTGCTGGAATCCGCTATGGGAGATCGCTGAAGAAGCGAAGCTGCCGGTGCATCTACATACTATCGGCGGCTCACTCCCCGACCTCAGAAAGCTGGAACACAAAGTGGGCCGCGCCGCCTTTGCGACCACCATCACGAGCTTTCAGATGTATATGTCGATACCGTTGATGGCGATCATTTTCGCCGGCGTGCTCGAACATCATCCCGGGCTCAGAATGGTTATCGGCGAAAGTGGCATCGGCTGGATTCCCTATATCCTCGACCACATGGACCTCGAATGGGAGGACCAGTTCAAAGATCTGGATCTCAAGATGAAGCCGAGCGATTATTGGCGGCGGCAGTGTTACGCGACCTACCAGAGCGATCGCATCGGCATCAAGCTGCTGGACGACATCGGCGAGGACAATATCATGTGGGGTTCTGATTTCCCGCACCCCGACGGCATTTGGCCTGATTCCCAGGAATATATTCAGCGCGAACTGGGCCACCTGCCCTCCGCCACGCGCCAGAAAATAGTTTGCGGCAATGCGGCCACGCTTTATGGATTCACCGTTAACTAAGCGAAGCGAACTGGCGCAAGGCAGGTGAGCGGTGGCGCAGGAAACCATTCTGTTCGTTCAGGGTATAGAGCTACCGCCCGACGTGCTCGAGCTGTCGCGCATCCTGATGCCCAAGGGCTTCGAATTACGGACAATACCGGCCCACGCGCGGAGCAGCGAGGTGGCGGAAGCGATGCGCGAGGTGAACTATGTTTTAGGTTTTATCTTTCATCTGCCCGACGAAGCCTACCTTAACGCTCACAACCTGAAGCTGATTCAAGTGCTGAGTGCGGGTTACGACATGGTCAACATCGAGGGGGCGCGCAAGGCTCGCGTGCCGATCTGCTCGAACGGCGGCGCCAATTCCGTGGCCGTGGCGGAGCACGCGATCATGCTGATGCTCGCGGTTTATCGCAAGCTGATCGCGTTTCATCAAAATGTAGCGGCTGGCCGCTGGCATAGCGGCATTCCGCGCGCGGTGGATATCTTTGAGATCGATGGCAAGACGGCCGGTCTCGTCGGCTTCGGAAACATCGGGGAACAAGTCGCCCGGCGGCTGACAGGCTTCGGTGCGCGGGTGATCTACTACGACAGCGTCCGGCGCGATTCACGGGAAGAGACGGCTCTAGGCATTGAATATGTGCCGCTCGAGACACTGCTTGAGACTGCTGACATCGTGAGCTTGCATACCGCACTCAACGACAGCACGCGCGGGATGATTGGCCACGAGGCCTTGTCGCGGATGAAGCCGAAAGCGATCCTCATCAATACCTGTCGCGGCGAGGTGGTGGACGAGGAGGCTCTTATAGAGGCGCTGCGGCAAGGTCGCCTGCTCGGCGCGGGCCTCGATACTCTGCGGAAAGAACCCACCGATCCCGCGAATCCAATTTTGAACCTGCCCAACGTTGTCCTGACGCCGCATAGTGCGGGACCGACCGTCGACAGCTTCCGCAAGCGGTTTCAAAATGGGTACGCGAATATCCAGCGGGTCGCCAAGGGCGAGCGGCCGTTATGGATTATCCCGGAAATGCGCGCTCTGTTTGCAGACTAAAGTGAACCGGTCATAGTGCCGATGCGCATGAAACTATAATTGCTCTTCTTGCGAAGGGGAGTATGCCGGTGTTGACTACCACAGACGGAAGCACCATATTTCATCGCGACAGGCCGGTCTTTTATCCCCGTTTCTTGCTTCTGGCTGAGCAGCTTCGGCCTGCTAAGCTTTGCGTCGGCGCGCGAACTTTCGCTTCTGGTTCCGGTAGTGCGGAGTGGTTTTCAGTTCGTAGGCCTTACATTTAAAACATTAGAAGTGAAGGATTTTCTGCGCGTACTTGGCCATCAGTCGTTTCCCTTTAGGAAGTCCGGCTTTGCGCCGACAATCACCATGATTGGCGGATCAAGCGGCCCTTTAAAAAAGCGAGGCGTCGATAATGGCCCTTGCGTAAAAATATTCTCAGTTAAGAGAGCATTGACGAGGCAATTGGCTGCGCGGCTAAGTTGCGAATTGCCGACTGCCTCATCTTCATTGATCATAATTAACAGCCCGATCAGGGTGCGATCGATGCGATGCGGATCAGTAGTTATCCTAGGTTCCCAGTGTGCATCGTTAAAGATATGGACCAAATCGTTCACGAAGTCTTTTTCCTCGGGATCGTCAAATCTGGCTTCGACTATAGTGACTGCGCGCGGAGCAAATTCGCCGAGTTTGACAGCGATTCGCTTTTTCTCTTCAGCACGTAATCTTCGAGGTGCGAATCTCCGCTCGATCCTGGTCAATTCAAGATTCGCAATGGCCGCATCTCGTTTAGCTTCTTCGCTCGCGCGTTCGCCTGGGAGATATCGGCTTCTCGCGCCATCTCTATCTTCCTGCGCAGCGGTGTTGCGACTCTATCGGCTACAAACTCAAATCCGACGCCGAGTGCAACCAGTAGCAAGGCAATCGTGCTCCCAAATTCGATCCACGATAGCCAATATTTCGCAGATTCAACGTCTGACATGGATGACTCGCGGCGGGACCTGATCATGGGACTTGCCGCCCTTTTTCTGATTCTGCGCGGACGGCAGCGCCGATGATGGCCATAGTTCCATCTGCGTTGGCTCGCTGGCGACGTTCTCACATAGCTGAGACATTCGCCAGTGTTCGCGTTGAGGTGAACCCGATCTTCGAGACATCGAGCAGTGGCAGCCGCCGCTCATTGCGCGAAGCCGGACACAAGGACTAGAAGCGAGGTACGAGGGCAATCGTCATGGGAACCACACCAACCAACGGTTACAAGGATCGCAAGCCGGACACCATTCCGGTGCGACTACATCACGCGGCCTACGTGTGCCGCGACCTGGAGCAGACGCGTAAGTTCTACGAAGACCTCCTAGGTTGGCCGATGGTAGCGGCCTGGCGCGAGTGCGACAAGGTATTCGGCGAAGACGAGTTGTATTATTGCCATTTGTTCTTTCAAATCGCCGACGGCGGCGCCCTGGCCTTTTTTCACTTCGCCAATCCACAACAGCACGAGAAGTTTGCTCACTACGGACCGCATTCGCCGTTCGTTCACCTGGCGCTGAAAGTGGCCGATGCGGAGGGCCAGCAGCAGATGCAGCGCAAGCTCGAAAAGGCCGGCTTTGAAACTATGGTGATCGACCATGGTTACTGCGTTTCGCTCTACGTCACCGACCCCAACGGACTGAATCTAGAGTTCACCGTGGACCATCCGGATGCCGAAAAGATTACGTCCAAGCGTTCGGCCAGCGCGCGTGAAGACTTGCGCAAGTGGCTGGCCGGCGATCGGAGCACTAACAACGAATGGCGCGTCCAAGCCAAAGTCTGAGTCAAGGCGCAGGGTCTGGCTGGGTGGGAGTCGAAGCAGTCTCGACGCGTATTGCCCCGCCAAAGGTCAAGTTCAAAAATTGGTGAATTTCCGCAAGACGAACAAAGACGATGGCTTGAGAATGCGAAAAGGTACATGGGGCGGAGCGATTTTTCGACGCGCCGCAAGACCCTTGCGGTCGCGCGATAGTATCCTTATTCTGTAGTTGCTCATGAATGAAGAACACGTGCATCCGGCTGAAGCTCCGCTAACCGAGAACTCCCCCGTCGTCAGGCCTCTGTCGACGTTTGGCTTTTTGTTCTACATCCTGCACGGCATCGGCGTCACGCTGGGCCTGTGCTTGTTTTGGGGCCTCGAGGTCGCGCGCAACAACTTCTTCCGAATGCTCGATCGGATGAATATAAAGGCTCGCGTACGCAAGGCCAGCGCATTTCCGCCGGGGCAACCGCGCAAGCGCGCTCTTACCGCAGCCTCGCGCTAAAGCCGCATTAGTCGCCGCGGTCAAGATCGGTCTTGCGACAATGCGTGACTGCTCGCGCGATTTTCCAACAGCTTCGACTAAAGAAATTGTACCAGCCCGGTGGCTCGTAATGTTCTAGTGGCTGTCGGGCGGCGCTTTGTCGGCTCGGCCGTTGCGGTGGTTGCGTCCATCGATTTTGCTGCGGCGCTGGGCCGGAGCACGCAGATTCTGCACCATCATATGGTCCGGCACCAAGCTCGCGCTGGGACTGTCGGCGGCGAACCGCTCATCGAGTAGCCGGCCGAGGTAGCCCGCGAGTTGATCGTCGAGCACGCTGATCAGGGCGTCGGTCTGCGCCGCCTGAATGATCTTGAGGAAGCCTTCAAGCCGATGGTTCAGGTCGTGCTGGCGGATCAGCCGCGCGATGGCACGCTGTGCGAGCGCGGCGAACTTGACCTCGAGAGCGCGGCGCGCCCGTTCGAGGAGATCGTTCAGTTCATCGCGCGGAGAGATCGCACCCAGCCTGAAACCGCAGCGCGCACAATGGGGAGTGACTTCGGGCGCGAGCGCGCCTGCAAGGTCACACGGCAAAAGGCGGCAATCCAAGTGGACCAGATCGGCGGCGATCTCCGCGCCTTCGGCCGCGCCCAGTGCGGCGATCGCGTTGAGACGGCGGAGCGCCTCCAGATGGTGGCGGCCGGCGTCGGCGATCGGCGCAAGCCGTTCGAGTTCGAGCCGCCAATGCTCGTGTGCGGCACGATAATGCTGGACATAAGTCCATTTGAACTTTTGGAAGCGCGCCTCGAGCGCGTCGAGATTGCGGCCGCCGCCTGCGAGCACCGCGGGATTCACTGCGGCCAGGAGCATCTGACATTCGGTCTCGAGCGTGACCAGACTGCTATCGCGGTCGGCATCGTCGTCCTGACCCGATGTCAGATTTGTCGCCTCCAAGTAGGCATGCATCGATCTCAAGCGCGGCACTGCGCCGGCGACGAGCGCCAATGCGTCGTATGATGTGATCGTCGCAAGTGCAGCATCGCGAAGGACTGGACTCGCGCCCGCATTGACGAGCGCTGCGGGACCTGTTTCAGCGAGTTCGATAAAGCGATCGAAGGATTGCTGCTGGGCCGGTGAGAGTTTCGCATTGCCCTCGCCCATCGCGGCGGCAAGAGTGTCGCGATTGCGGCAGGCGTTTTCCAGCGCGATGGCCATCGCATCGGCCAGCCGCTTAAGATTGGTCTTCAGTTCAGGCAAGTCCTGCGCCGCGGTCAAAGCCGAGTCGAAACGGCGCGCGAGGGCCAGTGCGGAATTGAAGGCGGCGACTTCCGGCGCGCCGGCCCCACGCGGATTGAAAGCCGCGGTGTACGCCTGCGCGTCGTACACGATCACGCCGTAGGTGCGCGCTGCAAGGACCGCGAGCGATGCCGTCAATCCCGAATCGGCACCGCGATTGCTGTCAGCAACCCCCAGCCGCGCGTGAATCTGGTCGAGCGGAAGTGCTGCCAAGGGCCCGCTGAGATGGTTGAGGACGAGCGTATTGACCAGTGGATGAGTGATCTCCCCGGCTTCGCCGCTGGTAGCTAGAGCTGCGGCGGCGGCGGTCGCGATTTTGAATGCAGCACGGCCGGCTTCGCCCAGGCGTGCTTCAACCGCTCGGCGCACGACCGACGATTGCATCAGGGCCGCCGGAACGATCAACCGATTGAAGTCGCGCTCCGCATGCCAGGGCTCGATCACTTCGCGCACCGCCGTAGCGAGAATGCCAACATTATCGTTGGCCGTGCGCAGCGATTGCAGCGTGCTGGCGGCCGCCGGATGCAGCGGATAGATCGCGCGGATGTCCCAGGTACCGTCGTCGAGGTTGCGGTAGAGTCCGTCGACCGTGCGCAACGCCGAATCATCGAGGCGGCGGGCGCGGCCTACAGCGACCGGGATTTCCTCACCAGCTTGCGGAGTGACATCAAATGCAAGCGCCCCGTCGGGGCCTTCACCGCGCCCGGCGGCAACGACTATCAGCCGCAGGTTCGTACTGGTGCGGGCGATCTTCGCCAACATAGTAAGGATCTCGATCGCTCCAACGGATTCGCTCACGCCGAGGTCGAGCGCGATCGTGATGCCCTTGACGCCCTGGCGGCGAGCGCCGTCCAGTGCGATGATCAGCGCTTCGGCGCCACGCAACTGACGCCACAATGCGGGTGCGTGACCTTCGCCCGCGAGAGCCGTGGCAATCAGATCGAGAATGCGCCATTCAATCTCCGTGCCGGCTTCATCGCCGGCAATTTCAATCGGCAAGGTAAGGTACCGCGCGACTTCCGCGGTGAGTGCTCCGGCCCGTGCGCTGAGCGCTAGCACGTAGTTGAGAAAATGCGTCTTACCGGCGCCCGCCTGTCCCGCAATCCAGAAGAGCGCGCTCTCAGCTTCCGCGAGATGACTGTTGATCGCTTGCCAGGCGCGGCTGGCCCCGCGGGTGAGCACGTAAGTTGCGACGATGGCGGCGGCGGGTTCATACGCCAACGGCATCCGCTCGGCGACTTCCGGTCCGATTTCAACGAACTCGCGCGGCGCCGAGTCCCGCATCCGTCTTTGAATCCGCATATCAGGTTTCCTGTAGCGATCGGCCTTCCCCGATCGAAGGAGTTCATCCTCAAGGTCTGAAATAGTGCGACCAGGATGTTGCGCCACTATCGCGAGTCCGCACCCGCGAAGACCGATCAGGTACGCATCAGGCTATAGCTAATGCGATACGGAACTGAGAGGTTAGCTGATGCTACAGTTAGTTATTGTGCCCGAAGGAACAATAACTAGATTTTTTGGATGCTAACAGATTCCACTGAACAGAATTGAACCGGGGTGCTGTCGGTTCGGCCCAAAGATTCTTGGGCCGGCGATGGTGGACTGGCGGGATCCGACGAGGCCGGTTTGCGGTGGCACGGGCGGGGTTGGGCAGTTAGCGACAGAGTTGAGGGACCCCCGGCCCGTTCCCAAAAAGGAAGGGATGTTTGCAGGGAGAATCGCACCTGCGGGCGCGACGGCAAGGGGCGCCGCGCCCGCGCTCTTGGATCATTTTTTTAATGACTTTCGGCTCATTTGCCGGTGCCCTTGAGGGTCACGTTGACGCTCAGGTGATTCGGGTCGTCGCTAGTGATGTTGAGCGTGCCGACGACCGCGCCTTTCGCGGTCGGAACGAATTGGATCATGAGCTTCTGGGTTTGCAGATGATCGAGCGTGAGGCCGCTGCCGCCCGCAACAAGGGTCACGTTAAAGGGCGCTGCGAACGCACCGAGTTGCAAATGCAACACGCCGAGGCCGGCGTTCTTTAACGTTATGATCTTGGTGGCGGTGGTGCTGACCTTAGTGGGCATGAAGGTGACGCGCGCCGGGACCGAGATGTTGCCGGCGGCGCCGATGCCGGTGAGCTTCACGTTCTCCGTCAGATGCTTCGGATCGTTGCTGCTGATACCGAGTGTCGCCGGGTCCTTCCCGAGGTTAGCGGCGGTCGGCGCGAACTCAATCGTTACCAGTTGCGTTTGACCCGGGGGGAGGGAGAAGGGATTAACGGCTGTTGTTACTGAATAAGGCGGTGAGAGCGTTCCGATGGTACCGGTAAGGGTTCCCTTCTTGGAGCTGTTCTTGATTGTGAAAGTCTTAGGCTTGCTGGTAATGCCGGTACCGACGCTGCCAAATCCGAGCCCCAGCGGCGGCAAGCCGGATAGTGTGCCGGGCGTGGGCGTAGGAGTGGGAGTAGGAGTTGGCGTCGGCGGCACCGGCGTCGGAGTTGGAGTAGGCGGTATCGGTGTTGGCGTAGGTGTCGGCGGCACCGGCGTCGGCGTTGGTGTTGGCGGCACCGGCGTCGGGGTAGGTGTACCCGTACCAGTCACACTGCCCAATGAAGCGGGCAGACCACTGAACGAGACGACCGGCACTCCGTCTTCCCAGGCATTGAGCACGGCGGCGTTCTGAGCCGATGAGCCGGACCCAAATGACGAAAGCAAACCCGACAAAGTAAACGTGACTGTACCGCCGTCCCCCGTAATCGTTACCGGAGGTACAAAATTGAAGGTGGTCGTCGACGCTATCGAACTGGTTGAGGGCGCGGGATTTCCGGTCCCGCCGCTCAACGTCAGCGAGCTAAAGATCGATGGATTAGTGATTGAGAGCTGAACCGAGGTAAGGAGCTCGTTGGTCCCAAGGCCATTGGTAACGGTGAAGCTGCCGAAATTGTTTTTGGTCGGGATGGCGCCCGTGACGCTGCCACCTTCGAAAGTTTCACCGAAGGCCTGTTTGTATTCGAGCACGCGGTTATTGCCGGCATCGGCGACGTAGAGATTGGCCGAAGAGTCAAAAGCGAGGCTTGAGGGGTAGCAGAGGCTCTCCGCTGCCGCGGCCACGCCCACTCCAATATCGTCGTTGTTGTTACAGAAGCCACCAGCATAGTCCGATTGCGCCTGGCCAAAGAGAATGTCCCCTGGCTGGCCCTGTTGTAACAGCGGTGCATCGAATTCGATTACGCGACTGTCGGCCGCGTCCGCCACGAAGGCGTCGCCCGGCGGATCGATCGCAACGCCGGTCGGAAAGCAGAGTGACGCTTGGCCGGGCACCGCGCAGGAGTTTCCGACGAAGCCTACCTGGCCCAGTACCACGTCGGCGAGATTATCGCCCTGGCACCCGGCGCCATTGGCGGCAGGCGTGCATGGATTAGGGGGAAGTATAAGCGGCGATTTATATTCGAGGACGCGGCTATTACCGGCGTCGGCGACGTAGAGATTGTTCAACGCATCGATAGTAAGTCCAACCGGCTGGCATAGGCTGTCGGTGCCGAGACCGCTGGAATCTTTACTATTGGTGCCCTTATTGCATCCGGTCAAGCTGAATAAGGGTTGCCCGAAGACCAGATCGGCGCTGGTGTTCTTAAAAGGTGAGCTGTATTCGAGGATGCGCGAATCGCTGAAATCCGAGACATAGAGATTATTGAAGCTGTCAAGCGCAACTCCAATCGGCTGGCACAGCGTGTTGGCGGTAGCCCCGCCGAGGTCGCATCCGGTCTTCGTATAATTGATCTGCCCAAAGACAAAGACCGCAGCCGGATCCTGCACCGGCGTGCTCGGGAGAAAAGGGGAGCTATATTTGAGCACACGATTATTGCCGAGGTCGGCAACAAAGAGATCGCCCGAGGAATCAGTCGCGAGACCCATCGGCTCGCAAAGAGTGTTGGCCGTCGGTGCGGTGAGGCCCTGATTACAAGCGGACGAATTGAAGCCCGTTTGGCCAATCACGAGATCGGCGGGGGAAGGCGGGCCATCCTGGCCATTGTTGAATTCGGACAGGCTCTTCCATCCAAGCACGCGATTGTTTCCGCTATCGGAAACGAAGACGTGATTGTTGGCGTCGACGACGACTGACTCAAGGGTATTGAGACCGGCGGCGGGTAATGGCTGAGTGAACAGGTTAGCCGGAATGGGGGTTACCAGTAGGATCGCGGTGGCGTCCAGCGGACCGACAAGGGCAGGTGCGATCAGTGGAAAGAGTCCCCCGGCGGCCGGCCACGCTGCGTTTGGTATGGTAAAGGTCTGGCTGGTCGACTGGCTGTTGAGTCCGATAGCGTCAACCAGATTCGCCGCGACATTACTGAAGTTGACTTGCCCGAGGACGGCATTCGCCGCCTGCCCACTTATAGTTACCTGATTATATCGCAGCACGCGATCGTTCTGCGCGGCGGCGAGAATCCCCGACGGCTTCGCGACGATCGGCGTCGGCGTCGCCGTGGGCACCGGCTTTTTGCCGGTGGTGGAGGTTTGATCGTCGACCACAAATACGTCGACGCCTCCGCCATCTTGGACGGTTACAATGCCCTCGGGCTCGGATAGTGAAACTGCTGAGACCACCGCGGGTGTACTGTTACCAGTGAAATTTGGGCTGCGTGTCGCGAAGGTTTGCTGTCCGAGGACGAGGTCCGCTGAGGTGTCGCCGGAACATCCACTGCCATCGGCCTTGGGCGTACATCCACTGGCCGAGGCCAGCGGGTTTAAGTATTCGAGTACGCGGCTGTTGCCTGAATCCGAGACCCAGAGATTGTCGTTGTAGTCGACGGTAAGGGCATGAGGCCCACATAGCGTCTGCCCGCTCGGTATTGCAGTACCCGCATCGCATACGAGAGTAGTGAAGTTGCCGAGTTGACCGAAGACCATATTCGCGTTCGGTTGAGCGGCGTGTGTTGCGAGCGGATCGTTATATTCGAGGACACGACCGTTCGTCTGATCAACCAGGTAGACGTCGTCGCTGGAATCGACCGCGATCCCCGCAGGTTTGCATAGCGAGTTCGCCGAGGGGGGGTTGTCGCCGCAAACCTTGCCGGTGAAATTTGCTTGGCCGATCACGAGAGTTGGAGCGGCATTGAAGTTGACCGCACCGTCATCGAACTCGAGCACACGATGATTGTTAGTGTCGACGATGAAGAGGTTTTGATGGGTGTCGATCGCGACTCCCTGCGGCTGACAGAGGACACTGGCCGAAGTACTGAGGCCGGAGTTACATCCACCATTGGTGGTGAAAGAACTGGCTTGACCGTAGACCGCACTTGCATCCATGTTGTTGCTGAACGACGGTTCGAAGACCAGCACGCGGTTGTTCTGGGTATCGGCAACCCACAGATTTCCGGACTTTGGATCAATCGCAAGTGCGGTCGGACCGGCCAAGCTCGATTGAGTCGGCGTATCGGAGGGCTGACCGCCGGTGTTATTGACGAAATATGAGTTGAGATCGGGCTGTCCAAGAACGATCGTCGCCGGCGCGCCGCTGAGGAAGCTAGTCGCGTTGGGATATCCGAGCACGCGATTGTTGCCGGTATCCGCCACCCAAAGAAATCCAGTGATCGGATCAATTGCCACTCCAGCCAGGTTCCGCAGTGTCTCGCTGGTAATGCCAAAGGTCCCAACCACCTTGGACTCGTTGATGGCCACGCCGGAATCAAGCCCGACGCTCAGGCCATATTGGTCAACGAAGTTCACCGCGGCTTTGCTGAAATCGATCTGTCCAAGTAGTGCGTCAGCGTCGTTGTCGGGGTAATTGAAGGTCGCATAGGAATTTCGAGCAAAGCAGACTAACAACAATGCGAACACCACTGACAACGTGCAGGTTCGCCAGCAGATAAGGCGTAAATCTAGCAAGATTGGACTCCCTTAGCGATGGTCACAAACCGTCTCGTTTAGACGAAGTAGAGCAACATAATAATTCAAAGCAAGCTGAAATATAATGTAATCAAAAGGAAGTGCCACTTTCCCACGTAAATCAGTCTAGATCAACCTAAAATGATGCTGAATCGGGCTAGTTTATCGCGAGATACCGTAGCTCACCGTCCATACGGAGCCCTTGGAGGATGTAGCCGAGGTATTTACGGACGCCGGGCCGATACGCGACATACCATTTGAGCCGTTGATTACGGCTATAGCCGGCGCGCTCGAACATGCGAGCGATGGAGGTCGGCGTGAGCAACACGAGATGTCCTGGGCGCGCGGCCTCACGCCATGCGCCACGATTCCATCGAGCGCTTAGTCCGGCAGCATTAGGGGTCGCAAGATAGGCCCATCCCGAGGGCTTCAGACGATCGCGAAGTTGCGCCAACTCTTCCCACGGTGCGGCAAGATGCTCGAGCACCGAAATACTCACGATCCCATCGAAGAGCAGGCCGGCGGGCAGATCCTCGAGCGTTTTGAAGGCGCGGATACCTTCCGACACCAGAAAATCGAAGCCGAACGGTTCGACCGCGTAGACTTCAGCCTTGAGTTCGGCCAAGGCTTTTGCCATTGAGCCGCGTCCTGCGCCGAAATCGCATAGGGTCAGACCCTTAAAATCGGAACGCCCCAAAGTTCGGGCCAGTTCGCGGGCATAAATCCGTGAATGACCCAGCTCGGTCCCGCCAGTTTCGCTGCGGCAGGATTCGGGATGCAGCCAGCTCTGCTCATAGAGTTGGTTGAGATCGGTCTCGGCGGCATCACGGCGAATCAGCAGGCCACACTTGACGCATCGGCTGAAGCTGCCGCCACGCCAGGCTGGGGCGGTGGAATTTCCGCAATAGCTGCAAGTTTGCGACGAATGAGTGCGTTCTTGAGACACTTTCAGCTCCAGAATTGATTGGTCCATCTTGGGCGAATCTTGCAGAAATATTCTATTCTGACCCACTAATAACACCGCTTAACTGCTTGAAACTTGTTTCATATGCCAATAGCACAATAAAGCTGAATTTAGTCCTATTATCCCTACATTGCAATGGCGAAGTTTGAGTAGACGGAACGTCCTTTGCATTGATAGGCATACAGAACTGCTCAAAGTATTGCAAAACATTATTGGGCATCATTGGGCACTATTGTGTCTATTTTTGATGGTATTAGGAGATAGAGTGGATAAATTCCATAAGAAAATCCTACTTGGCGAGCTCGGTGTAACGATTGCTTTTGCAATTGCCATGCTTTTCCCGATTGACACTTGGGCGCAGGGGACGGGAGCGCAGATCAATGAATCGGCGCTCGGTCAAACGCTTTATGTGGACCAGTCCAACTCCTCTGCCAGCGATTCCAATCCGGGTACAGCCGGGCAGCCCTTCCTGACGATTGGCCGAGCGGTGACCGCGGCGGCGCTCGCAGTCAATTCCGGCACGGACGTGGTGATTGGCCCTGGAACTTATCGCGAGAGTATCAACCTGGGTGCTTTCAGTGCCTCTGACGCGGCACCACTTATTCTTGAGGCGAGTGCGCCGGGCCAGACGATTATTACCGGCTCCGATGTATGGACCGGCTGGCAGAACACTAGCTTCGGTATTTATACGCACCCGTGGCCTTACTCATGGGGTGATGCCCCGACGCCCGCTGGCTGGCCGGCGCTGGAACCGATCGTTACCCGTCGCGAAATGGTATTCGTCAACGGCACGGCACTGCAACAGGTACTCTCGATGCCGTTGCCGGGGCCGGGGACTTTTAACGTCGTAGATGGCGGGACGATCACGATTTGGCCGGCCACCGGAACTAACATCAGCACCGCTACAATTGAAGTAGCAACGCGCTCAGGACTGTTACAGACGCCCAATGGCATCAGTCAGTTGGTGCTGCGCGGACTGCTGTTTGAGCATGACAACACTGCCGTCAATGCGTCGGGCAATGGTGCCGTCAAGTTGGTGGGCGGGTCGAATATCCTGGTGGACAGTTGCATCTTCAACGATAACAACTGGCTTGGGTTGTCGATATCGGGCGGTCCCGCCCAAGCAATCACAGTCGAGAACAGCCGGGCCGATCACAACGGGGAGAACGGGATCTCGCTCTCGAAATTGAACAACCTGCTGTTCGATCAGGATCAAACCTCATCGAACAATTGGCGCGGTTTCGCCGGCGGCTTTACCAGTTTCGACGCAGACGGGATGAAGGTCTCGCGCATCCATAACGCGACCTTTTCGAATTATGTGTCGGCTTACAATGAAACGGGCGGAGCGTGGTTCGACACGGACAACGAAAACATCGTGCTGGACAGCCTGCAATTCTGTGGCAACTTAACCAACGGACTGTTTATCGAGGCGAGCCAGGGACCGGCGACCATCAGCAACAGCCAATTCCTGAGTAACGTCGGAGTCGGTTTGCAATTGGCAAATTCCACTGGAATTACGCTCACCAACACCGTCTTGAACTCGAACGCCAAGGCGATATTGATCGGCGGCAGCGATACGCCGCGAAGCGTGACCAATTACGCAACCAGCCAGGTTTATTCGCTTCTGATGAGCAATATGACCATCCAAAACAACGATGTGAGCGGTACGCTATCATCGCAATATTTCCTGACTTCTAGCCTGTCGAGCTCATGGGCATTATTCGTTCAGACGCTCTCGTCCAACTACAATGTCTGGTACAATCCGGCAAACGTGATGGGATTCTCGACCAAATTCGGGAGACAGAATTTACCGGGTTGGCAACACAGTTCACAGCAGGATCAGAATTCAGTCGCGACCAATCCTGGGGACCAGATTCCGGCCTATTGCGGAATCGCGGATTGAAGCCGGTTCGCTTGCGCGGCGCCCTGCTCTACTGGGTGTCAATTGCCTGTACGTTTTCTTTGCTCGCGCTCGTGCTTAACCCGAGCGCGAGCGCGCAGGTCCCCGGCGCAGCTATTAGCGGGACCGCCGCCAACACTCTTTACGTAAACCCAGACAGCGTACGGGCGTCGGATTCGGGAACCGGGAGTTCCAATCGGCCGTTCGAAACCATTTCGCATGCGATCGTTGTGGCCATGGCGCGACGCGGCGCAGGTATCGGCACCAGGATCGAGCTGTACCCCGGGGTCTATCGGGAGAGCCTGATAATCGGACCGAGCCACGAAATCAATGCGCCAATTGTGCTGGAGCCGGCCGGGAAGACCGGTCCGGTAATTATTTCGGGTGCCAACGAGTGGCAGGGTTGGCAACAGACCAAGCCCGGCTTCTGGAGCCATCAATGGCCCTACAAATGGGGCGCGGCGCCCGCACCCAGGGGATGGGAGTCACAACACCTTAGCTCTATCGTCAGACGGCGCGAGATGGTCATTTTCGATGGACGATCGCTCGTTCAGGTTGAGGCACCGGGCGCGATGCAGGACAAGCTAGACAGCTTTTATGTCGATGAGGTGGCTGGGACGGTCTATTTGCACGCAATCGCTCGCGGTGCGTCGCCGAAAATCGAGATTGCGGAGCGCCGCTCGCTCCTTCTGATCCAGGGACAGTCTCAGATAATCATTCGCGGGATCAGGTTCGAGTATTCCAACGGACCGCTGCAGGAAGCTGCGGTTAATATAGAGAATTCGTCGAACGTGCAAATCGAGGATTGTGCCTTCGATTGGAACAACTGGATGGGATTGTCGGTAAGGAACGTCAATGGCCTGACTATTGATGGCTCGCAGGCCAACTTCAATGGGGGCGTCGGCATGACCATCTGGCGAACCAATGATCTGCTGGTTCACAACGTGGTTACTTCTCACAATAACTGGCGGGGTTATGCCGGCGGCTTCGTTGGCTGGGCGGTGGCCGGGATCAAGAGCTTGCAGAATACCAATTCGCGCTACCGCGGAGTGGTAGCGAGTAATAATCAGAGCAAGGGCCTATGGTTCGATACTGGCTGTTCCAATGTCGTGATTGAAGATGCCTCGCTGTGCGGAAACTATGGCGACGGAATCTTCATCGAAGCCAATCCGGGGCCCTTCGAAATCCGCCACAGTATCATCTGCAGCAACCAGAACGGCGCCGGCATCCTGAGCGGGAATTCAAGCGAGGTGGCGCTGGAGAAGGACATCATTTACGGCAATTCCAAAGCGCAGATTTTGATTAGCGGGTTCTACAACAGCGCCCGGCCGATGAAGGACTGGAAAACCGGGCAGACCCTGCTGCTTTGGTCCGACCATTGGAGGATCGCGCACAGCGTGATCGAGTCGCAGAATCGTGGCCAGCCATTAATCGCAACGACGCTGGCGGCGGTTCCTTGGAAGAATTTCGTCGACACGCTCAATGCCAATGGCAACATCTGGTACGATCCCGAAACTCCCAATGCATTGCAGATGGCGGGTGGCACGCGTCTGGATTTGAGTCAGTGGCAACAATTGTCGGGTCAGGATCGCGACTCTAGATTCGCAGATCCTGGTTTTCTCAATCCCGCCAACCATGACTTCCAGCCAGCGCCACAAAGTCCGCTCGTCGGTCAAGGACTGCCGAGTGTGGTAACAAACAGCTCAAACTGACGACATCGCGCGAGAATCGGCGTTGTCGTGGTGCCGATGTTCGCCCTGCCCTAATCAGTTCGGCTACGCTCACACTTTCTGATCATTGATTCACTGGGCCACCAAGGTGAGTTCGATGCGGGCGTTCGCAGTTCGCGTCCCAAGCCCGTGCTAAATCACTCCGTCGAAACTCGCCGCCGCCAATCACGCCTCAATAAGAATCCCAGCGACGCAGCTCCACCGTTGGAGTGAGCGTAGCTAGTCCGTAGGGCTTCTTCCCGAGTGGCGGCTTTTCGTCGCGCGCGCTTACGCTCACATGATCGATGCCGCGATGCTGTATCGTGCTTTCTACCTTTGCTCTGACTCGTTCCGCTCCGCTCACAATTCCGAACCTAAACACCCTTTCATAAGACAAGGCCAAACTGCGCATAACGAAAGCTAACGCAACAAATGGTGTGCTTTAGCACTTGTTAGAAACAATTGTTGACACCTGATATCTAAAAGCGTATCTAAAGCAGCGGAGTCATGTAACGAACCATAATCTGAACGGATGAGGGGGAGAGAATGCATAACAACGGCTTAAACGCCAAAATAGCGACGATGCTGTTACTTGCAGCCGCGTTCATTTGCGCGAGAGTCCCGAACGCCTTAGCCGACGGTGGCGATGGTGACAATCTTGGCCATGCCTTGGGCTTTTCGTTGCTGTCACTTGCCGATGATGGAGTAATCGATTTGGGTGTCGGCAATTCCGGCAAGGTCACTTCGCCTTCGTGTTTTTTTTCCGGCGGCATAGGCGCCGGAAGCGACATTCTATTAGGTAACAATGGGTCTTATAGCGGCGACGCAGTCAGCCTCAACGGTAATATCATCGTTAACAACTATACCAAGATGGCGGGTCAGTGCGTCACTAACTATCCCATCTTTAATGGGGTCGTGATCCTCAACACCGGGGCAAGCTGCGGCAATGCCGACGAGACCGGTTTCAATCTACTGCTCGTTAAATTGCTCAAGGCTGCCACTGACGGAAACTTATTTTACTGCGATGTAGAGTTCGGCTATCCGACTCAATGGGCGGGAGCAGTCGACGTCGGGGCAAGTAAGAAATTTACCATCGCAGACGCCAACCCAGGCTGTCTCAACTTCATCGACGTAACTTCGATGACTCTGGGAAACTCCTCGACCCTGACCCTGTCGGGTGGAGCAGACGATACCGTAGTTCTGCGGGTGGACGGCGCTCTTCGTCTCGGGAGCGGCGCGAAGATCGTACTGGCTAGCGGCCTGACTCCCGCGGACGTGGTGATCGTTGATGAAGGCGGAATCACCTCGTGGGGCAGTTCCACCACCGTTAACGGCACCATTCTCAGTGCTGGAACCTGCACGATAGGTTCAGGCGTAACAATCAACGGTGCAGTTCTCTGTGGCGAGAACTTCACGGTTGGGGCTAATGCGAGGGTGAGTTCGCTGCCAGCTTTTGCAGTTAGCGTCCCGAGCGCGTGCTACCTCGATCCGTCAAACTCGCCGGCGCCGATCACGTCTCAATAAGAATCCTAGCGACGTAGTTCTATAGTTAGAGTTGGCGTAACCGCCCTTTGGGTATCTCCCGGAGGGCGGTTTTTTTGCGTCATCGAGCTGGTTGTCGAGAGCCAACGTAGCTTGCGCTTGGAGGCTGCTACCTTGGTTCAAGACATTCTTTGCATCGCATAATTCCTCATCGGTGGCTTTCCGAGTCAATTCAGGGCTAATTTCAACTATCGTAGCTATAATTAGATAGAATTCACCCTCTATTACATTATGTTGATATTTTAGATTGACGAATACTAAATACAGCAGTACTACGCGATTCTAACGATCTTAGACGAAACAGATAGGTGAAGAAGGTAAATCTATGAGTAGCCATAACTTCAAAACTAAAATAACGGCAATGTTGATTGTCTTGGGTGTCTTCTTTCTCTATACGAGAAATGCAAGCGCGCAGATGGAAGAGAACAATGACGACCTGGGCTCTGCGCTGAGCTTTTCCGCGCTGTCATTTTCAGACAATGGCAATTTGAACGTGGGTGTTGGCAATGCTTCCACGGTCTCGGGCCCGCCATCCAAGCAGGTCAGCTCGTCCACCATCATTGAATTGGTCGGCGCCGAGGTGGGCGCTGGCGGCAACATCGTGCTGGGTAACAATGGCCTTTTCAGCAACGATGTAATTAGTTCTGACGGCTCAATCACGCTTGACAATTATACGAAGGTGCTGGGCCAATGCGTCACTAATACGGGCGGCACTGTGACCCTGAATACTGGAGCAAGTTGCGCCGGTGGCACAGACAGCACTGGCAATAATGAGCTACTCGGGCTTTTGAGTGCAGCGGATAATGACGCGAACAATTTTGTCTGCGATGTATTTAATGGCAGTCCAACCGAGAGCGGTCCGGCAATCAACATTCCGGCCGGACAGACTAGGGCCATCACGCTCTCTCCGGGCCTCAATTTCATCGACATACCGTCATTGACCTTGGGCAACTCCTCGAGCCTAGTCCTATCGGCCCCATCCAATATGTCGCAGGCGATGATGCAACGTCGTGGGGCGACGGTGGTTCTGCGGGTTGACGGTCTCACCCGCATCGGGGACGGTGCAAAGGTCGTATTGACCAATGGTCTGAGTGCCCGGCAGGTGGTGATAGCGACTCAGGGCGGAATCAGCTCCTGGGGGAACTCGAGCACGATCAACGGAACGATTCTTAATGGTCAGCCGGTTCCTCAAATTAAGGAAGATCTTCAGCGCGCGACTGACCCTGACGCCTGCACGATAGGTTCGAGTGCGACGATCAACGGCGCGTTGCTCTGTGAGGACGACATTTCGATTGGAGCTAACGCACGGATTGCTTCCATGCCGGCATCTGCAGTTCTCGTCCCGGCGGTTTGCGATGACGAGGGATCGCCGATCGGACCTAAGGAATAGCAGTAAGCATCAATCCAGCTGAGTAGTAGTACCGAGCTGCAAGTTAGAGTTTGTACGGCCGTCCTCCGGTATTACCGGAGGACGGTTTTTCGTCACGCACGCATATACCGACGGAAGCCGGCGCTGTCAGCGCCAGGGATATGTGGTCGTGGACTTAGAGCTAATCGACGGCCGAGAGCGCCTGTGCGAGTGGCTTCACGTTATCCACCCACGAGGGCCGTTGGCTAGCGCGAAGGGGCGGCGGCGGCGGCCGACGCAAGGCTTCGCGAATACCCTCACAGACGCCAGCAATGGTCGGTGATATGTAGACTGCATCTTCACCGCCGGCTTCACGCAGTTCGGGGCTGTCGGTCGCGACGATTCGGGTGCAACAGGCGCGTGCCTCAAGTGCCGGGATGCCGAAACCTTCGTAGAGAGACGGAAAGGCGAAAACGCTCGCGCCGCTATAGAGTGCTGGCAGATCCTCTTCCTCGACATAACCCAGCATTTTGACGTCCGACTGGTTGTCGGCAAGGAGTCGATTGAGGCCGCGGTCGTTGACGCGTGCACCGCCGGCGAGCACCAACGTATAGCCCGGGAGCTCGCCGTTTTGCTTCATCGCAGCGAAGGCTTTGATGAGCGTCTCGATATTTTTGCGCCGGACCGAGACACCTACTCCAAGGATGTATGGAGTTCGAATTCCATACTTCGCGCGACAAGATTCGATTTCCGTTTTGCTTCGTGGCCGAAAATCTTGCGACACTGCCGGGCGTACAACCCCCACCGTGTGGCATCCCAGGGTGGCGTACAACCGATCGGCGGTACCCTGGGAGTTAGTGAGGATGGCGTCGGCTTTCCGACAATCCCGCGAGAAGAACAGACGGAGCGGAAGGTTCAATCGAAAGCTCATGGTCTCGGGGACAATCAGATGAACGACGTCATGCACGCTGATGACCTTCTTGACGTTGTTGGGCAGCCTCGGAAGGAAGGTGACTGTACCCCAGAACGAATCAAGCTGATCGTGACGGAGCATCGAACCCAAGCGGGTCTTGAGCCAAAAAGCGCCTCGGAGACGCCCGCTCAGCGACCGATTATCGACGCGCGAAATCCAGCGATCGGACGCGATCGGCAGTTCGACCGGAAACGGGCTATAAACGTAGAATTCGGCCTCAGGAAGCGCAACGTCCAAGGCTTTGCACAATTCTACTGTATAGCGGATGAAGCCGCTGCCATGACGCTTTAAGTTGCGGCCATCGATTCCGATTCTCAGGCGGCGCTGCCTGCTTGGCTGGGGCCAGTCCTCTAATTCTTGGCTGTCAAGTTTTGTCAGCAGTGATGAAGCCATTTCAGGCGATACCTCCTATTGAACGTCTTAGGTTTCCGGCTCGCGCATCCATTCCCCGGCGGCGTGCAGGATCAAAGGCGCGCGCACCGACTCGTCTCGCGGCGCGGAGCGTTTCACGATGTGAAAACATGACCGTGAAAAACAGTACTGGCAGATAACTCACCACGCCAGCGAAGCCAGCTTCAGAAAAGCCGTCGACCACCATGAAGATAAGCCAAGCCGCGATCATAGCCTGTGTCCAATCGTCGCCAGTGGCGGCCGGTTTGAAAAGAGTTTGCAGCAACGTGACGAGCAGCGGAACCCATATTATGATTGTTCCGACCAATCCCAGATCGAGCATCGTTTCGCCGAACGCATTATGGGCTTCACCGGCCCAGGGTAAGACGTCGAGCAGCACGTCGCGCGAAGCGACATAACCGTAACCGAGAATTGGCCGGGCGAGGAATAAACCCTCCTCTGCCTGGAATAAGCCACCACGCCCGGACATGGAAAAGAAGTCGGCCTCGCTCTGACCGCGCATTAGAAATTTGCTGATAGGATTAGGGTTACTGGCCAGGTCTGAAGGTTGAGTCAGGATATTGCGGTTCATGTTAAGCACCGCGACGAAGAGTGCAGCAGCGGCGATGCATCCGAACCACCATGCGAAGCGGAGCCGGCGATACCGACGGAGCGCTACAGTTATCATTGCGATCAGCGTCGCCAGCAGAGGTCCGCGCGAACGGGTAGCAAGCAAAATCAGAAGGAGGGGAGGCAGATAAGACCACAGCGGCAGGCCTAACAATTTTCTCCTCCAGCCGCGGCGGAGATAGCTGCCGCAGCAGAAGACGAAAACTATTACCGCGCCGGTTTGGGCACCGGCGTTGATGGGCTGAACCGCGAACCAAGTAAAGCGCGCCTGTTTCTCCCAGGAAAATTCTGTAATTTCATGAGCCACTCTGCTGCCATTGGCGAACGGGAAAACCACAGCCATAGCGGCCAACAGCAACACGCCAAAGAGCAGGCTTATACCAAGTATTTTGATCAGTTCAGCGGGTCCGAGGCACCGAACCGCAGCAAAGGTGAACACGAATAGAACCACCAGCTGGGCGCTACGCACCGTAGTAATTCTTGGAGCTACGGACCAGGATACTGAGACGATTGCCAGCGCTATGTAAAGCAGTAGCATGCCCTCGTTGCGCGTCAGAACTAGAGGACGCCCCGTCATGGCGAGCAGATTTCGCAACGAGATTAGTAGCACCACCCCATACATCGCTAACTCGAACATCACCTGCCCATCGATGTTGCCGGAAAGTGCCGCGCCTGGATCGCGCCAGCGGAACTTGATCTGGCCTAACATCAGAATGACGAAGCAAAATTTGAGCGCCATTTGCGGCTTCGAAAATATCAGCCAAAGACCGAGCAAGCCGATTCCGAGCGCGGCGAGGACCGCAGTCCCGATGATGCCAAAGGCGCATGCCACGCCGGCAAAAGCTGCAAATACGACAAGGATCGCTGATTGGACGCGGTTCATTTCGATGACACCGCGGTCAGCATGCTATCGCCGGTCGCAAACTGGTGGTGGACCTGTTCGTAAATCACGGCCAGCGAAGCTGCCATATGCTCCGAGTTGAAATCAGCGGCTACGCGTCTTTTCCCGCCCTCGCCCAACCGTCGCCGCAGATCCGGATCCTGCGCGAGCGCGAGCATCGCTGCGGCGATCCCGGTAATCGCAGCCGCGGGAGTGTTGGCTGGGACTCGGTAACCGGACTCGGCAGTGATTTGCGTAGCCGGACCTCCACAATCCAAACAGATCACCGGCCGCCCCGACGCCATCGCTTCTATACAGACCCATCCGCTGGAGTCATGCAGGCTCGGATGAACCAACACGTCAGAGCGGGCCAGTTCGGGTAACACCTCCGAACGCGGTTTCGATCCGAGGAAGCGAACCTTGTCACTCACTCCCAATTCGCGGGCGAGGCTTTCGAGGCGATTGCGTTCAGGACCATCGCCCACGATGGTATATTCAGCGGCGGCAAATTGGGATTGAAAGCGAGCGAAGCCCTCGACCGCCAGGTGAAATCCCTTCCAATGCAACAAGCGTCCTATACTGAGCATGCGCAGTGGAGGCAGACTATGAGCCGGAATACGGCCAAGTGCTTGAATCTCACTTAGCGGCAGACTTACTTCCTGGTATACCTTCACGGAGCGGCAGCCGATCTGTTCAAGTCTTCTCGCGGTCTCCGGCGTTTTGGCGAGTGCCAGCGTTGAGCGCCGAGCAGTGAGACGGACGAATGGATCGACCTGTTCTATCGCGCGGCCTAGATCGCGCGCCGCTTCGTAAGCCTGTCCTCGCAAAGCAAAGGTGCGCCGAAAGCCGTCAGGTGCGGACTCACCGCCGCCCAGCGGACCCCAGATGAACTTCGGGCCCAGCATCGCAAGAAAACTCGGCGCCCAGTATTTTCCGAAAGTGACATGATGAACTAAGTCCAACGAAACCTCAGCATGCACCCGGCGGGCAAGGTGGTAGATTCCCATCTGCCAAAGATAGTAGTAGAGCGCCACGCCATGCGGACCTCGTTTCCAGAAGCGGCTCCAGCGCGGCAAATCGTAGTAGCCAAAGGTGACATTCCTGAGCGGTGCACGTTTTAACTCGAATTCGATTGAAGGCCGATTGTTGGCGCGAGTGATTGCCCAGACCTGATTGTGTCGCGCGATCTGCCGCACCCAATTCCAGCCCACCCCCGGTTCCGAACCACTACCCGGCGCACAGGAATAGACCGAAACCAAAACTTTGCGATCGGTCATCGTGCTTCCCTGAGTTCGCCGACGCCAAGGCTCAGCAGCGTCGCCAGGCGCCGGAGTTGACCCGCATCGGCATCGCGTCGGTCGGTCTGGCGCGCCAAACGATCAGCTAGATAAAGTATGAACGCCGGCTTCACCAACTCAGATGAAACGTCAAGTTGGCTAAAGTGAGAATGCAACCACGGACCAGCCTCGCCCTGGGTGAGAAACTCTCGCCAGATCCGCGCCGGCGAGTAGTGCCGCAGCAGTGACCAGGTCTGAGTGAAGAAATGGAATATATCCCATCCCGCGGGGCTATGATCGCTAGCGTATTCCCAATCGAAAACATAAAAGCGGCCGTCTAGCAGCCGGATATTCCAAGGGGCAAAGTCGCCATGAGAGAAATGAAATGCAAAGCGTTGCGCTCCCGCCCTCGCGAGGATTTGCGCCATGGCTTGGTCGAGCAGCACGCGATAGTAAGGATGGCGGATCGCACCGATCCGGCGCTCGAGTCGTCGCCAAAAACTGCTTTCGCTGAGCGCTCCATAAACCAGATTAATTTTGCCGGTCTCTGCAATCACTGCCGCATAGTCCCGAGAAAAACTGTTGGGTGCACGGTGGGTGCTGTTCGGCGGCGCGGATTGAAGATTAACCGAATGGCTATTCCAGTGAGTCGAAAGCAGCAAGCTCGGCCATTCGAACGACCGCAATTGGTATTTGCTCATCCGCCACAGGGTATCGGCTTCATTCTCGACTAGCTTGTTGGAAAGTGAATTTGCACCAACCTTGGCATAAGCCAGCGTTGCACCTTCGGGCGTCATCACCTGGAGGACTGGCTTGCGCTCAGGTCCCGGGGTGCCAAGAGATACTCCAAACCGCAAGTCCTTACGCTTCAGAGCTATGCGAATCAGATCGAAAATACTCCTTGCACGACCGCTAGCCTCGGCAGCTCCATCGCGATGCTGAATCCTCACGCTCCGAGTAAGGAAGCGAGCGGTAGGCTGGTGCAAGAGGGGAGAACGAATCAGAAACTTTCCCAACCGTCCTTTAAGGCTGTGCGCATTGTAGAGATCACCCGCACTAGCCATCGGAGCACGTTCACGTGGGAACAGAAACCCGCGGCCATCACCGAGCCTCAGCCACTGAAAGTTATCATCCGAGTCCCGCCATCCGCTAGCTGGTTTGTTCGCACTGATTTCGAAGCGGCTCAAATCTGGATCGAGCAGCACTCCACCGAGCCAACGGAGGTCCTCAGGGCGTGCACCGCCAAACCATGTCGAACGCCGCGACTTATAGCGGGAGCTGAGAAAATCGAGGCACACCTCGGCGGCTTGCGCGACTACTGGAGAGGGCTGCGCGGACCCGTCAATCACGACCGCATTGCGAAGCTCGCCGGCCAGTTGCCGATAGTCAGTCCGCTGGCGACGAGACTCTTCGATTGAAACTTCCTGCTTGCGCTCTAGCAGTTTCTCCTCAGGAACTTCGAGGAATATCCATAAGTCAGGCTGCGGAACGAAAGCGCGCATCAGGCGCGGCAACCACGCGGGACCGCCATAACGATAGCGCCGCGCGTCGACCAGGAGATCGTCGAAATAGCGGTCGGCGAAGATCAGAGTCGAGCGACTAAGTGCAGGCCGCAGGCGAAGAGCATAGCCAAGTAGATATTCGATCCAGTAGAAGGCGAGCTTCACGACGGAAGCCGCGGGCGAGCGTGGCGGCGCCGCATGCGGATCAGTAACCGGTGGTCCTTCGGACCTGCGCAAGAGCACCGCAGGCCTTAGATGAAAGGAGCTGGTGTGCCGAAAAGCGCCCTGTAAGGTCCTATCCAAGCCATTAATCAGCGTGCTCTTGCCAGCTCCGTCAGGACCCATGATCGCAACCAGCAGTCCGCTGGGATTCCGCCAACGACGCCAGCGGCGCGCAAACTCTGGCAGCCAGTAGCGCAAGGCGTTGGTGGGATCGCGCCGCAGGATTTCCTGCCGCAATGCCCTCCTAAGAGTTGTGAGGTTGGTATCAGCCGGGTTATCCAACGCCAGCCATTCGTTCAGCTTCGCCGCTTGCGCATCACCAAAGAGACCGGCGGCGATCTCTACCGCTTGAGGACCTAGGGCCGTGCGTAACTCGAATAAGCGCGCGCGTTGATGAGCGGCGAGCGAAAGCTTTGAGATTTTCTTGACCAATAGGTAGCCGAATTCAACCGCCGAGGCAGAGACCCTGAAGCCATTCCATTCGCGCGTTCCATCAAGCATCTGATCAGCGGTAAAGAATATCCGTCCGTCGCGCCGATAGTCGGTGGCTGCATCGAACAAAAGAAACCGCCGTTCGGCCCTACTCCAGGCTACAAAGAAGAAGCCGGTAGTCTCATGCTGTAACAACTGCACGATTCGACAGTCGCTAACGTCCTCGAGTGCGCTGTCCAGCAACCCGAGTTGATCTGGTGCGATCGCCACGTCCAAATCGCCGTCGCGCCATTCAGGAAGCCGGGTCCAGCCATGCAAAATACAATACTGTATCTGTGCACGCTCGAGACTCCGGGCAAGCCCCTGAAGGACGGCGTCTCCGGCCTCGGCGCTGGTGCCGAGATCGCCTCGTGGATTTCGGCGCGCTGCGCCGCTGTAACTCGCCGCTTCCATGCTAGCGCTACGAGCGAGCGATACCTTTTAATCGCACCAACGCGCGTGGCACATCGGCCAGACTCCTAAACGAAGCCGACCGTTGGTGACCGAACAAAGGACCCGCACCTATCCAGATGGTAAGTCCCAGTGCCAGCCAATAGCTCAGGGCAAAAATAGCCACTACGCCGGTAAGACTACCGAAAAGGAAGACTGGGATTGAAAGCAAACCGGTTAGTATTCCAGGGGTTCCCCAGACGAAGGCGATCGAACGCGTTTCGCCCATTGCCCTTATTACTACGTGAATCACCTGAACTGCCGCGGATGCCGTATAAGCAAGGCCGAAAAGAAGCACCAAATCCCGGTAAGCGAGGTACTTACCTGCGAAGAGGTGGCGACTCACCGGTTCGTAAAACAGAGTAAGCGCTAACGCATAGCAAAGGGTCCCGCCGGCGCAAACTGCTAGCCAGCGAAAGACGTATTTCCGCAGCGCATCAGCGCGTTCGGGATCGCCGATATCGGCAGTCACTCGCGACAGCATCAGCGGTGTTATCGAGCGGATCATTGGAAACAACGGGCGCATCAGAGTCGCCCCTACGCTCATCGCACCGACTGCGGCCAGATTGAGAAACACTGGCGTAAGGACAAATAGAATCTGACTCGACGACCACTGAGCGATAGTTCCGACTACATTCCAGCTTCCATAAGCCCAATGCCCCGAGAGTACCTCGCGGGCGCTCTCCTTGAGCTCTTCGCGAGTTGCTAAGTCCCCTCGATTCTTGAGCAAGGCGATGATTACCGCCGCACTTATCAATGAAGCTAAACCCATAGCGAGGAAAGCCGTAACAACGGTGAGTAGCCCACGGCCTTGCAACCACCAGAGCGTCACCGCGATCATTAAGGCGTAGAGGCCCGAACCCAGCGCAGCGAACTGTGCCACACGCTGTACGTAACAAGCTGGACGTACCAGCCATGACAAGAGAATAAAGGGCGACGCTGCGGCGACACCCCACAACGCCAGCGCCACCTGATGCGAGCCAAGGTAATCGACAACGAGCGCACCAAGCGCCAGTGCCGCCGCTATAATCACACTTAGTACCCAGTGAAAATTGACTAGTAGTCCGATATACCAGCTAAAGCGCCTCGAGTATTTACCGCCCCCAAACACCATCATGGGTTCGGTAAGCACGGCAGTATGCATAGCCCCGGCCAGAAAAAACACGGAAAGTGCCACTGCGAAGGCGCCATATGCAGAAAGGCCGAGCCAGCGGGCGAGCAGGATATTGAAGCCGAAATTTGCGCCATTGAAGAGCAGTTGGTCGAGCACCGAAAAGGCTTCGCTCGGTGGCCACCGCCAGTGATTGGCGGCCCGGATTGCGCGAGGGGCCGAAGGCTCTGACTTCTCTGCTGTACCTTGGCGATCGCTCATTCCATTCTCCACGAGCGGCCGCTAATAAGCCCCGCGCGAGGCTACCACCGCCCAGAAGGTACGCGCCAAAATATAAAGATCAAGCCAGACCGACCAGTTACAGATATAATAAGAATCGAGCCTCCTTTGTTCGTTCACATCCGCGTCGCTGCGGACCATCACCTGCGTCAGGCCGGTCAAGCCAGGATGCACTTGGCGCCGCAGAACACGATACTCGTAGGGATAAAGCTGAAGATGGTATTCAGGGAAAGGCCGCGGACCAACCAGGCTCATCTCCCCTTTCACCACGCTCCAGAGCTGCGGCAATTCGTCCAAACTCAGGCGGCGAAGAAGTGAGCCGATGATCGGGATGATGCGCGGATCGCGGACGAGCTTGCAGCGCTCCAGCCATTCCTGGCGCAAGGCCGGGTCCGCAGCCAGTGCGGCCTGCAACCGTGCCTCACTATCGCGGACCATGGTGCGCAGCTTCCAGACTTTGATCATGCGCCCGCCGAGTCCCTCGCGTTGCTGGCAATAGAACGCGGGGGCGCCATCGAAAGCCAACACCAGGAGGGCAGTGAGCAGGATTATGGGCAGCGCCAGAATCGCGAAGAAGCCGCCTACCATCATGTCCAGCACCCGTTTGAAGAATCGATTTCTACGAACGAGCAAGCGATTAGTGAATTCCAGCCCCATGGTATTGCCGAAATTCAACAGCCGCGAATTTTCCAGTGGCAGGCCCTCAAAATCCTCCATCAGCACCATTACGTGCCGAAACCGGCGCACCAACGATTCGAGCGCACCTTGAGACGTGCCTTGCTGGATGATAACTGCGCATTTCCCTTGTTCCGCCAGGCGTAACAGCATGGAAGTGCTACGAGGTGCGTCGCTGCCATTCGTCCAAATCTCGTGTTGATATTGCTCGCCGTGAATGACCCCGATAACGCGGTAGCCGAGCGCCCTGCGGCGTTCGAGGATCTCCGCAGTTCCAGTTGCCCAAGTGCTATTGCCGACCAGGATTGCGGGTTTGCGCCACCACGACCAGCGCTCGGTCATCGAGGCCGCCAGCAGACGTCCGGTAGACACCGTAAGCAGGCTGGCCGCAAAAGCGAGTATCAGTGTCACGCGCGAATAGTGCTGAGGTAACTTAAGCAGGAAAATCAGATCGGCGATCACCAGGAAGCAACATGAATTGCTGAGGCAAAGACGCCGGAAGGCTTCTGCCGCCCCTAATCCAAAGCCCGGATAGAGTCCCGCCACTCCATAACCAATTGGCACCATCAGTATGAAGGCGAGCAACACCTGATAGATGTCCGCCGGCTGATGCAGTATGTTGTGCGCCCACGCCGCATAAGCGAAGACCGCGGCAATCACCAAAGCGATCAGGTCAATAGCAACTAACACCGCGACGCGTGCGATCGGCAACCACCATCGCGAATAGATCTGTACCAGCCCTGAGGCCGGAGGGTTCACCACCCTACCCGCTCTGCGCGCATCGTCAGCGGCGAGAGCCGAGTATTCGTAGTGTTGAGACCCAATCATTTGCTTTCGACCAACTCCCCTGGCTTCGCTATCAAGCACGTCCTGCCGAACGACGCTGCAGGCCGGCAAATTGCAAAGCCACCTTCCAGACAAACAGTGGATTGTAATAGAGGTATCTGCGCCACAATCGCCGCGGCTCGGTCTTGAGCCGAAATAGCCATTCCAGTCCGTAAGCCATCATCCAGCGCGGCGCTTGCGGCTTGATCCCGGAAAGAAAGTCAAACGCCGCACCCACTCCAATCAGGACTGGAGCATTGAGCTGCTGGCGATGCTTGGCCATCCACAGTTCCTGTCGCGGCGCGCCGATTCCAGTCCAGACGATGTCTGCACCCGAATCGTTAATGCGATTGACTACTTCGACTTCTTCCTGGCTATTCAACGGCCGGAATGGCGGACTGAATATTCCGGCGACCCTAAGTCCGGGGAACCGGCTATTCATTCCCGAAGCCAAGATGGCACCGACTCCGGGTGCGCCACCATAAAAATAGTGGCTCCAGCCGCGGGCGACCGATTCTTCCAGCACACTGAGCATCAGATCTGGGCCGTATACTCTTTGCACGCCCGGCTGACCCAGCATGCGACTCACCCAGACCAATGGCATTCCATCCGGTGTGATCATTCCCGCCTGGTGAAAGACCTCGCGAATAGCGTCGTCCTTCTGACATTCCATAATCGTGTGGACATTGCTGACGCAGACATAATGTCGTTGGCCCTGCTCTATCCACTGACCGATAGTCTCTACTGCGGTGGGCAGATCGATAGCCGAGACCGGAATACCAAGAATGTTCGCGTGGGGCAGTACTGGACCGCCTGGCTGCGGAGCGGAGTTGGTTTTGGGCATCGATGAAAGGTTAGCTGCGCCCATCGTCACTGCGCTCCTACCTGCTGGGCATCAGCCCTTCGCGCGGCCGCATACCAGTCGATGGTTCGCTGCAATCCTTTTCTGAAATCTGTTTGGGCACGGAAGCCAAATTCGCGCCAGGCCCGGCTTACATCGAGGCAGCGCCGCGGCTGCCCGTCGGGCTTGCTGGTCTCCCAGACGATCTTGCCTTTGAATCCCGCTAGACCAGCGATCAACTCAACCAGATCGCGGATTTTGATTTCACAACCTACTCCGAGGTTCACCGGCTCTGCTTCATCGTACTGCTCGGTCGCGAGTAGGATTCCCTCGGCACAGTCCTGGACGTAGAGGAATTCCCGGCTAGCTTGGCCGGTGCCCCATACCTCGATTTGAGAGTCACCATTCTCAACCGCATCCAGGCACTTCTTGATCAGAGCGGGAATCACGTGTGATTTGCTTGGATCAAAGGAATCACGCGGGCCGTAGAGGTTGACCGGCAGGAGATAGATGGCATTGAAACCGTATTGTTGCCGGTAGGCTTGCGCTTGAACTAGGAGCATCTTCTTAGCGAGCCCGTAAGGCGCGTTGGTTTCTTCGGGATATCCCGACCAAAGATCGTCTTCACGGAACGGCACGTGCGCGAATTTCGGATAGGCGCAGACCGTGCCGATAGCGACGAACTTCTCGACTCCGCGCCGCCGCGCCTGTTCCATCAGTTCGGCACCCATAATCAGGTTCTCGTAGTAGAAACGACCCGGATTCTCGCGATTCGCCCCGATGCCTCCGACCTCCGCCGCGAGATGAATTATGATCTGCGGCCGAGCGTCGTCGAACAAACGCCCGATCGCATTTTGAGAGCGCAAGTCGTAGTATCTCGACCGGGGTACGAAAATCCTGTTGCAGCCGCGCGCGCGCAGCAACTCCACTACATGACTGCCGAGGAACCCGGATCCACCGGTAACGACAATCTGTTTGTCCTGAAGTTCGAGCATCACTTACCTCCCCAGTCGGTACTAACTTCCATTCCCTACTAACTCTGCCTAGCAGCGCGTTCTCATCAATCCCAGTCGAAAGACCACTCAGGCTTCCAATCGGTCATCTTCCTCGGCGTAGTAGGGAGAATAATGGCGGTAGAAATAGTAGGCATAGTCGCTGTTCTTCATATCGACGCGATTGAGCACGACCCCCAGCGGATTGGCGTGCGCGCGCACCAGATGGACCACGCTATCGCGCACGACATTGCGGGGCGTTTCACCGGCCAGGACCACCAGCACCACCCCGTCGACTAGGGAGGAGAGAATCAGCGCGTCGCTCATCGGCACCAGCGGACATGAGTCGATCAGGACGTGATCAAACTGGTCACGCATCTGCAGGATCACGTCCAGCATGCGCTTGGAGCCCAGCAACGCCCCCGGATTCGGCGGTCGCGAGCCCGAACTCATCAGCCATACTCCGCCCTTGCCCTGGCCCTCGACCACGCGGCGCAGAGCGTCTGCGGGCTCGACCTGGCCAGTGAGTACCTCCGTCAGGCCGATGCCATTCTCCAGCCCCAGCACCCGATGACAGCGCGAGCGTCTGAGGTCGGCATCGATCACCAGGACCCTTCTGCCCGCCTGGGCGAAAGCTACCGCCGTGTTCAGGATTGTTACGGTCTTGCCCTCGCCCTTGCGCGTGCTGGAAAAAAGAATCGTGCGCGGCGGATGGTCTGGCTGCGATAGAATCAATCCCGTACACAGCGTCCTGAAGGCCTCGGTCGCCGCCGAATAGGGACTCTCCGCCAGCGTTGGCAATCCGGCCGAAGAGATAGTGGGCGCCGGCGTTCCGTTAGCTTTCAGATCGAGCGAGGCCCGCACCTCGCCGTTCCCCGCCGCCTTGCCATTCTTATGGCCGAGCGCATGCGGCTTCGGAGCGTCGCCGTTGGTCATCGTCAGAAAATCAGGGATGACCGAAAGATTCGGCAGCCGCAGCGTCGCCTCGACCTCGGCCGGCGTCTCGAGCGTGTTGTCCAGGTATTCGTAGGTCAGGGCGAGGCCGATGCCACCGGCCAGACCGATAAAGAGGCTGAGAATCAGGCTCAAAGCCTTTTCCGGTATTGCCGGGGACGGCGGCGGCACCGCCGGATCGATCACTGAGACATTGGAGGCGCGCAGTTGCGCCTGCATTCCCATCTCCTTCATGCGCTGCAGGATGCCCTGGTAAAGCTCGCGGTTGGTATCCACTTCGCGCGACAGGATCGTGTCTTCGACGCCCGCGTCTTTGAGCTTCATCGCCTCGATCTTGAGATTGTCCATCTCGACCTCGAGGTTCTTCTCCTTGGACTGCGCCGCAAGGTAGGACGCCTGCGTGGCGGTGGCGATATTCGCAATCTCCAGGCGCAAACGGTTGCGCACGTCCTCGGTCTGCGCGTGCGCCTTCATCATCTTGGGATGATCAGGCGTATAGGTGCTGGCGAGTGCTGCCTCGGAGCCCTGGAGCACGGCGAGCTGCTCTTTGAGGTTCTGCACCAACGGACTGCTCACCACCGCCGGCAGCGATTCGAATTGCTGGGTGTGCACCAGGCGCGCCTCGGCCTCCTGCGCGATGCGATCCGCCTCGGCCGCCGCCAGCAGCTTGCTCAGTTCGTCGAGCCGCTCGATCACCGTCGTGCGATGACCGCCCCCTTCCTGATCCGGCTTCGCCTGATCGTCGTCGTCGAGATAGACCAGCCCGCTTTGGCGGCGGTAGTTATTGAGATTGATTTCCGATTCCTTGAGTTTCTGCTCAACCTCGGCCAGCTTCTCGCGCAGAAATTCTTCGGCTTCCTCGCTCGGCTGAGTCTTGAGCTTCAAACCTTCCTCGATGTAAGCCTGGGCGTGCGCGTTGGCGATCCTCGCCGACAGCACCGGGTCGGGGCTCAGGAAGGCGACGGATATGATCTGCGCGTTGAGGCTGGGAGTGATCGAAAGACGCGACTCGTAACGCTTGATCAGCCCAATATCGACGTGCAGAGCATTTTCGGATTCCGGAGACTTGACCACTGGAAACAATTTGTAATAAAGCTGGCGGACGTAGTCGTTGAGCATCCCGGGGAATCCGCCCAGGTAGGATTCCAGAAATTTCGGGTTGGTATCGAGGTGCAACTTCGTGATTACCTGGGCGGCTAGAATTTCGCTCTCGAGCAAATCCTCCTGGGTCTTGTAAAAGTCATGCTGGGCGTCGAGCAGATCGGGCGAGAACAATTGCTGCTGAACATCGAGTACCTGCGGCGCATTGCGCTCGATCAACAGGGCAGTACCCGCCCGGTACATCGGGCGCAGCAACAGAAACACTACTATGGCGGTGACGGCGACAGTCGCCGCGGTGAACAACCATATCAGGCGCGCTCGCCGTTTAAGAATCAGCCAGATGTGCCCCACCGAAAAGGACCCATAGTCAGTGCCTAGCCACTGCGTATTCAGCACTTCGTCTTCCGCTCCCAGCAGCATCATGTTGCCCGGACGGTCGTTTTGAATTTGTCTCACTGTGTTTTTTTCCCGCCAACCCGGCGATCAGACGCCGTCAAGCCCCCCGATCCGAAACCAGTCTCATCGGTCAAAATGCAGAGACTGATTTGTGCTATCGAAAATTCATCTCGTCCTCAGAATCTGAATCCCTACGGTGTGACGTAGCTACCGAACCGAATCATCGTCATCGCCGCTTCATAGAGCCCATACGGCACGGCCTTTGCGTCCGATATTGGAACTTCGATTACGTCCCCATCCTCAACCGGGATATCTGCAGCATCGCCAGTACGGACCTTTTCCAGATCGACGAGGATAATCTGTTGACCATCGCTGTCCTTGCGGACGATTTGCACGGAATCGGTTTTAGCCGGAAACAGCGCGCCACCTGCAGCCGCGACCGCTCCCAGCACTTTCAAATCCCGCGTAATTTGATATGAACCCGGCTTGGACACCCATCCGTCAACCAGAACCTGCCCATCGGCGGTAACGTTGATCACGTCGCCGGGGCGCGCGGGTAAGCCGAGGAAACTGCGGCCCTCGGTATTGTCCACATTGACGACGATCGCGTTCTGCAAATCGTTATTTGAAATTGGAGTAAGCGCCGACGGATCTGTTATCGGAGCAGCTCGACCCTCGGTCGGTGGCGGTGCCGGCTTGAATTCAACTCGTGGCGACGCGTCCGTCATGTATCCGCCCGCCTGCGAGATCATGTCTTGGATGGTGTCGTGCGGACCGGAGAGATCGTAGACGCCAGGCTTCGCCACCGCGCCAAAAACTCCGACCTGCCGACTCCGATATTCGCCAACCAGCAGATTGATCTGAGGGTTGCGGAGATAATGCTTAAGCCGCTGTTCCAATTCGGCCTTAAGCTCGTCCTGTGTGAGTCCCGCGGCTTTTACTTCACCTACCAGTGGTAAGGTGAACGTTCCCTGTCCGGAAATTCTATACTGCCCATTGAATTCGTCGTCGTCGGGACACGACAAATTGATCAGATCGCCAGGTCCGAGAGGAAAATCGCCGCTGCCATCGTGTTGCCGCTCCTTCCAGAGCTTGGCGATCGCTGCATCGGTGTTATAAGGCAGAATTCGCGTCGCCGCGTCCGAAATACCTGGACTGTCGCTCGCCGGAGCTGCACTCGAGCTTGAGTTTGCCGTCATCGGAGGAAGTGCTTGCGGCGTGGCAGCGAGAGACCTTGACGGCGCATAGCTCGCGCTCGTGCAGGCGGCTATTCCGAGAGCACAAAGACTACCAAAGATCGCTCGACGGACTTCAGCAAGTCCAAAGCGCATCTGAGGATGAGTTGACATTTTTTTTATTCTCGCCACAGGTACCGAAAACCAAATGGCTACTCCTGCTATACGGAACCAACACCGGCTAACGTAATTTATCTGTAACCAACCGCGAGTCAAGAGTTCACGGTTTGAACTTTTAGCGGAGTCCGAAGTATTTACTGATATGAGCTATATGTCAATACGCACTACGATAGAATTAGTAAGGAGAAACGTGACAGATTCAAGCGACCGTAATTCTGGATGTGGCGGAATAAATGACGAAACCGTCAATATCCATCGCCTGTGGTCTCCCAAAGTATTAATTTAAAACGCCGTTCGTGTTGCAAGGGGACTTTCGATCGTTTAATCCAGTCATTGGTTTAGGTTGCGCTCAGCCGACACGTTATACATAAGTTTTTTTCGCCCATCGCATCGCCTGAAAGCTGCTCTCGCAAGATAAACGCCCAGGCCTGAACCCGCCGTCTCCTTCGATGACGGACGATGCGTCAGCTCGGTTTCGTCGTATCGGAGAACCTGATCGCGCCAGCCGTCAGCGGTTGGAACCTCTGGGCTCTTGAGCTACGGTTCCCGATCATTCCGAATTGTGGTTACGGATCAGCGACCCAGAGCTTTCAGTTCACGTTGAGCGAGCTCCAGGTCCGCATCTATCATCAGGTCGACCAATTGCTGGAAGTTCACTTTCGGTTGCCAATTCAGGACCTCCCGCGCGTGCGATGCGTCGCCGAGCAGATTATCGACCTCGGCGGGCCGCATGAATTGCGGGTCGATTTCAACGTACTTGCGCCAGTCCAGTTTCACCCGATCGAAGGCGTGCTCAAGAAAATCTCTGACCGAATGGTTTTCGCCCGTCGCGATTACATAGTCGTCTGGCTGGTCATGCTGGAGCATCATCCACATCGCTTCGACATAGTCGCCGGCGAAGCCCCAGTCGCGGCGGGCCTCGAGATTTCCCAAAGCAAGCCGTTGCTGCAGCCCAAGCTTGATCCGGGCGGCACTGCGCGTGATTTTTCGCGTGACGAAATTCTCGCCGCGCCCCGGCGACTCATGATTGAAGAGAATTCCGTTCACCGCGAACAATTGGTACGCCTCGCGATAATTGACCGTCTGCCAGTGTGCGTAGACCTTTGCGCAGGCATAAGGACTGCGCGGATGGAACCGTGTGGTCTCGCGCTGCGGCACCTCGGCGGCCCCGCCGAACATCTCGGAGGAGCCAGCTTGATAAAAGCGGATAGCGCGATTATGACGCTCGTTGTGATCACGAATCGCCTCAAGCAGCCGCAAAGTGCCAATCCCCACCACGTCGACGGTGTACTCGGGCTGATCGAACGAGATGCGAACGTGAGATTGCGCCGCAAGGTTATAGATTTCGTCGGGACGCG
>Ga0182024_10003810_pt1 | contig 35343 bp, 39 predicted proteins | sample P32metaG_FD_120480 | JGI IMG/M metagenome (GOLD analysis project Ga0182024, IMG submission 120480) | Permafrost microbial communities from Stordalen Mire, Sweden - P3-2 metaG (Illumina Assembly) | ecosystem: Environmental > Terrestrial > Soil > Wetlands > Permafrost | place: Sweden: Stordalen...
AGCACCCAGGAGGTGAGGGATGAACATCCCTGTCCCACCCATCAGCTACTGCCGCCGGCACCGCCGGTTGGTCGTAGACCGTCCCATGAGGAGGCTGGCATGAAGACCATCGCAGCCCGCTTCGAAGACGACCTCTTCGCAGCGCTCAGCCTCGTCGCCACTCTCGAAGAGACGACGATCGTCGCCGTGATTCGGGAGGCCGTCGAAGCGCACATCGCGCAGAAGATGGCCGAAGGCGATCTTGCCGCTCGGGCCGAAGCCGTGCTCGATGAGATCGATCGGGAGGCAGCGGCCAAGAAGGCAGCCATCGGATCACTGTTCGACGCCGCGCCGAAGACGACGCCGGCGGCTCCGAAGGGTCGGTCTCGTCGCGGACAGTCGGCCGAGCCCGAAGCTCAGCTGACCAGCTCCCGCCCAATGGGCTACCTGGCCGCCCGGGCCCGGCAGGAAGGGGGCCACCAGGGGGCGCTGTAGGGCACCCAGGGGGGAGGAACGGCCACCGGGCCGCTCCTCCCCCCACCCACCACGTTTTGGGCGCGGTAAAGCCAAAAAGTGGTTTCCAAAGGGGTACGGAAATTGGGAAAACCCACGAGGCTCCGGCCCAAAGCAAAGCGGTAAAATAGTCCCATAACCTGGGGATTTGTGACACCACCCCGATCGGCATCGCTGGTCAGAGTGGAGTCCCGGTGCGTGGCATAACGGAAAAGGAGGTACCGATGGCAACAACACCACATGACGATCCCCGGCGTCACCGAAGCCGTGGACTGAGCGATCTGGATCGACCGGTGGTCTCGGCCGAAGACGCCTTCCGATTGCTGCACATCGACCGCACGACCGGATACAAGGCCATCCAGAACGGGACCTTCCCCTTACCGGTGGTGCGGATCGGGCGTCTCATTCGCATTCCGACAGCGGCCCTGGTGCGGCTACTGGAACCAGACCGAGACGGCGGTTCACACGAACGAGAGGAGATGTCGTAGTCATGCAGCGCGGGTTTGTTCGTAAACGGGGATCGACGTGGACGGCCTACTTTCACGTCATCGGCGCCGATGGAGACCGAAGGCAGATCTCCAAAGGTGGATTCCGCACCAAGACCGAAGCCCAACATCATCTCGTCGATAGTCTGCATGCAGTGCAGTCCGACGAGTACGTCGAGCAGAGCCGGCTGAGCTTCGCTGACTATTTGTTGGAACGGTGGCTGCCTCTCGTGGAGAGTTCACTGCGTCCCAGCACGCTTAATAGCTACAAGAGTATGCTCAAGCTCTACGTTCTCCCTTCGCTCGGGGCCATCCAGCTCCAGAAGTTGCGCGCGGATGACCTCGATCAGCTGTATGCCCGCCTCCTCAAGGATGGTCGTCAAGACGGCCGGGGTGGATTGTCTCCCAAGACCGTTCGCTCCTTGCACAACATGCTGCACAAGGCGCTACGGGACGCTGAGCGCAAGGGTCTGGTGTCAAGAAACGTGGTCAGCATGGCCGATCCGCCGAGACGGAGTCAGTCCGGATCCTCGGCCATGAGAACCTGGACACCAGAGCAGCTGCGGGTCTTTCTGGCGGCGTTGTCCGGACATCGCCTTGAAGCCGCCTACCTGCTAGCGGCAACGACCGGCATGCGTCGAGGCGAGGTTCTCGGCACCCGCTGGAGCGACCTGGACATCCAACACCGACGTCTGGCGGTTCGCCAGACGGTGATCTGTCTCAACTACAAGATCTCCTTCGGTACCCCGAAGACAGCCCGAGGGCGACGGCTGATCGCGCTCGATCCCGCCACGATGACCGCCCTGGTGAAGCATCTTCAAGAACAGGAGGCCGAACGAACCGTCTTGGAGGGGGGTTTCGAAGACCACAATCTGTGCTTTGCCAAGATCGATGGATCACCGATCCATCCGGACTACTTCAGTCAATTGTTCGACCGGACGGTTGCGAGACTGCCGATCCCTCGGATCCGGCTGCATGACTTGCGCCACACCCATGCGACTATAGGACTGGCCGCCGGCATCCCTCCCAAGGTCATGTCGGACCGGTTGGGCCACTCCACCGTGGCCTTCACCCAAGACATTTATATGCACGCCATACCTCGGCTGGAAGATGAGGCGGCTGAGCAGATGGCAGATCTGATCTTCGGAGCGCCTGGTTCCCAAGCTGACTAGCGATCTAACCCACTTTCTGAGGAATGCATTGTTGTGCGATTAAGAAGCGATTCTCATATCTGAATAGTGCCATTCTCGGTTACCGACTGAGTTTGGCTTTTTTCGTTCGCCTTCGAGTGTTTCGACAAGTACCCACCCAGGCGCCAAGCGAGCAGACGGATTGACGTCGGTTGAGTCGTACACCTGCCGCCCGCCTGACGATGACCTTTCGTCTCTGCGCTGGACTTTGCGATCTGACCGCAAGCGGCTGGAACGACCAGCTGATGGACCTGTTGACAATGGCATTCGGAATCGACGCGTCGTTCCCGAGGCATCTTGGGCGAGAGGCGGGATGCCTCGGCGTGGCTCGAGGACCTGGCTAATCGAGTCAGAGAGATCAGATGAATCCGCCGATGGCCGACTGTCTTCGTGCCCCCGAGAGAAATTTCACAAGTGCTGCAAGGTGTTCACTTCTGGACCCACTTGTCAGGTGATCTTCACCGGTGAGCAAACTCACTTCGCGTTGTATAATGAGTGAGGCAACAGTTGTTGTCTTTCGAAGGGGTAGCAGATGCCTTCCGCGTCGGGGACGGCCAATCAAGTGCCGGACCCCTTAGTCCCAGTAGCAGTGCTCGAACCTCCCGAACCCGCTCCTGGCCGATCAGCGAGCTATCAAGCTGCGCTACTGGTCGGGTCCGAGCGATTTCACGTGCGGGACTCATCCTGGCGGGACGACCCGGAAGTAGCTGGTCGCCTGGTCGATTAGGCGAACCTCAGATCAATTCGGTTACGTTCTCCTTTGAGCGCGCGCCCGTGGGGGCGAGTCTCCAGCGTCTAGATCACACCGTTGTAGTTCCGCTTCTGGGATAATTGGTCGATGAGGCAGGGAACCTGACTCCCCTCGGCAGAGAGGAATCATGAGCAAAGTACTCACAGGATCGTCTGCTTCGGAGCGGAGCGATTCCGAAACCAAGCCAGCCACGGTGCTGGTGATTAACTTCGGCGCTCAATACGCTCAGCTGATCGCCCGACGAGTCCGAGAGGCCCGGGTATACAGCGAGATCGTGCCGGCATCGATGCCGACCTCTCAGATCCTCGCCAGAAACCCGGCCGCCCTAATCCTTTCTGGCGGACCAGCCAGCGTCTACGCGCCTAAGGCTCCAACGATCGACCCAGATCTGTTGACCGCCGGGATACCGGTGTTGGGAATCTGCTACGGATTTCAAGCAATGGCAATGGCACTGGGTGGTGAGGTCGAACAAACCGGACTTATCGAGGCTGGACGAACCAAGGCAACTGTCGATACATCGTCTCTCCTCTTTGCCGGTCAGCCAGACGGTCAAGAGGTTTGGATGTCCCACAACGACTCCGTTAAGGCATTACCACGGGGCTTTCGCTCAACCGCTTCCACCAATGGAACACCGATAGCTGCCATGCAAGACGAGGCAGGCCGCCTGTACGGAGTGCAATGGCATCCAGAGGTTCTTCATACTGCCCACGGTCAAGAGCTCATTGAGCGCTTTCTCCATCAATGCGCAGGTCTACGTCCTTCTTGGACCACAAGCGGAATCCTCACTGACACAATCGCTGCCGTCCGCAAAGACATCGGTGATCGTCACGTCATCTGCGGCCTGTCTGGTGGCGTTGACTCGGCTGTTGCAGCCGCGCTCGTTCATGAGGCGGTCGGAGACCAACTGACCTGTGTGTTTGTAGATCATGGACTTCTTCGGCAGGGTGAACGTGAACAGGTAGCTACCGACTTCGTCAACGCAACCGGTGTTGATTTGCGCATAGTCGACGCACGTGAGCGGTTCCTTGAGCAACTGAATGACGTTGTGGAGCCGGAGGCGAAGCGCCGAATTATTGGACGAGAGTTCATTCGAGAATTCGAAGGGGAAGCTGCAAGGATTGTTGAAGACTTCGGTCAGTCCGAGCCGGTCGAGTTTCTTGTGCAGGGAACCCTTTATCCAGATGTGGTGGAGTCTGGGGCCACCGAGGGCTCAACCGTGATCAAAACTCACCACAACGTTGGTGGTCTTCCGTCTGATTTGAAGTTCAAGCTGATCGAACCTCTAAAGACTCTGTTTAAAGATGAGGTCCGGGCTATGGGCCTGGAGCTCGGTCTGCCGGAAGCGATGGTCTGGAGGCAACCATTTCCAGGTCCTGGGCTCGCAATTCGAATTGTTGGCGCAGTTACGGAAGGGCGGCTCGCCGTGCTTCGAAAGGCAGACGCCATTGCGAGAGACGAGCTCACGTCAGCTGGATTGGACCGTATGGTTTGGCAGTTCCCCGTCGTTCTCTTGGCTGACGTCGAAGCGGTCGGCGTCCAAGGAGATGGCCGCACTACCGGCTATCCGATTGTCCTGCGCCCCGTCAGTAGCGAAGATGCAATGACTGCTGACTGGTACCGGCTTGATTATGACGTTCTTGAGCGAATCTCGAGCAGGATCACCAATGAAGTTCCCGGGGTGAATCGGGTGGTGCTCGACGTGACTAGCAAGCCGCCGGGTACGATCGAATGGCAATGAGCTATTCGTAATCAGGTAGGTCCTTCAAGTGCTCGTTGTTGAATAGCTCGCCCGCCTCTCGAAGGAGATCCTGCTCCTCCAGAGGATCAAGTGTTTCGCAACGATGTAGTGGGTATTCGCCATCAGCTATTACGAGGCAGCCCGTCGTGCCCTGCACACGAACAAATCGGCTGTGCGGAGTTGGCAGATCTGCAACTGGACCGCCACATAGCGCACATTGGGTCTTGGTCATCAAGAACGGCTCCAATCCGAAACTAGGGTGACCGCACCGGGATTAGTTGCGGCGACCGGTTGAGTCTGGCCCCGGATGAGTAGGAAAGTCCGGTCGACGCCGCCGGGGGGAGCAGTCGGTAGGCTCATCAGGTTCCAGGTTTCCGAATTTTGGTTCTCGCCACCAGGGCCTCTCCTGGTGATCATCTTGTCATCGGGATCGGCTCAGACCGGTCCAAATCGGCTCAGGCGAGGCCAGACAGGGGACCGGCTTAGGAGGCCATTTACCTGCACAAACAAAGACCAAACATCCCCCTCTCGGACCGATGGCGAGGCCCTCATAACCTTCAGGGCGCGGGTTCAAATCCCGCCCCCGCTATCACGGCCGCTCCTGGGTTGTAGTCAGTGATACACCCCCGTGTCAGTCTGTCATGCACCAGTCATCGAGGAGCCCTGACCAAAGACGGGAGCCACATGAAGCTCTTCCTTAGCCACAGCAATCGGGACGCTGTTTGGGTGCATGCGGTAAATACACAACTCGAGAAGCTCGGCATCACGGTGTACCTAGCAGAACATGATCTCCAGCCAGGGCGTCCGCTCGATGTGAAGCTTCAGCGCCAGATCGATCTGTGCGATGCAATCGTGGTGCTACTTACCGAGACGGCTGCGGTCTCCCCCATAGTACGCGAGGAGATCGGGTACGCCATCAAAGCCGGAAGATTGGTCGTCCCCCTGGTGGCACCCTCAGTAGCGCAGGATCCAGCACTGCTTGGAATGCTGAACGGCCGCGAATACATCCGCTTCGATATTGACAACCCCGAGGAGGGGCTTCTCACCCTGGCAAAGTGGGCTCAGGTGCAAGTCCATGAGGAGCAACAGGCGATTCTTCGCCAGCAACTTGAGAAGGCCCAGGCGCTGGCTAATCAAGAAGCGGACGCTCGGCAGAGGGCCGAGCGACAGCTAGAGCTCCAGGCAAGCGAGCTGTTCGAATTGCAGTCATCTAATGATGCGCTAATCGTCCTTCTGGTATTCGTCTCGGTCGTGGGTGCAATCGCAATCTTGGGAAAAGCTGGGCCGTGAGTCCCGATTCGGCGAGCTGGGTTCCGCAGGAATACACCATGAGGACTGGACTGTCCACGCGTCCGGCCAGGATCGCTGGCACTAATCACCTGACGAGTGTCAGCGAGGGTGCGATGGCGCACGCGATTGACCAAGTTCGCGAGATGTTCGTGCCACTTGGAGTTGAGCACTTGGATTTCCTTCCCCCGTGGGGACGCGTCTACGACGGCGAGGTCGTCGAATCGGACGACGGGGAGAAAGATCTCGTGATGAGAGCCCGCGAGCTTCCCCAGTTCGTATGGAGTGGTGCCGATATCCGGATTGGCGATCTCGTTGCTGAGCTACCGAACACGCGCCAGTCTCTCTAGATATATCAGTTGGCTTCGAGAAGCGTAACTTTTCGGACGAGGCGCTCCGTGAGCTTCAGGCAAGTGCACCGGTCACGCTTCATGAAGAAACCAAGTGGTCGGCGCTCCCACCGATTGCGTTTGCAATCGCGGTCCCAGTTCTCTGGGGATCAGCCAAGTTTGCCGGTGCCTTTTGTGAAGAGCTTGGCCGAGCAACTGCCCAGGGGCTTGTGAATTGGCTCAAGAAAGCAGCCGAGACATCTCTCGAACCTGATCGGGACCGTAGCTATGTAATCAGTTTTGATCTCGGTGAGCATCGAAGCATTAATGGATACGTACTCGTCAGGCACGATGATCCCGAGGGCGAGCGAAGGTTGGCAGAGGCTGTTGAATCCAGTTCGGTACTGGCCGCCTTCGCTGGCCACCAGAGGGAAACCGGCTTCCTCCCGAATCTTGCTCGGGCGTGCTTCATCTTTGATCAGGGATCGTGGAGGCTTGCGTGGTGGACTGACGGAGTGAGCGTGTACCGGAGCAGTTGGTATCAAGCGAATATGCCGGACACTGCTCGGTTCTTAGGACGCCCACCGCTTGACCTTCCGAACGGATCAGACGGACAGTCCTGACTCATTCGCAACAGAAGTGGTCTCACCCTTGTCATTGTTTTGTCGTCTCACCCTTGTCATTGTTTTGTCATCGGGACCCGCACAGACCGGTCCAGATCGCCCCACGCAGGGCCAGGCGAGAAATGGCTCTAGAGGGCCATTTACCAGGACGAACAAAGACCGAATACACCCGCCTCGGACCCGCCTCGAAGCCCTCATAACCCGAAGGTCGTAGGTTCAAATCCTACCCCCGCTACCAAAATCATATCTGTTACCAGGACTTTCTTGCCAAAGTCCTGTTGTTGTTTTTGGACCTTTGTCATCGACTTGTCATCACAGTGACGACATGAGGAGACTGAAATTCATAGGGTCTCGTACGGTCCTAATTGGCCTTGGCGCGGTCAGTCGCGGCTAATCCCCCGGACCTTCGGGCTGATGATTTAATGGTCACCTTGACTTGTCGGGCGTAGTAAGACGCCCCACCAGCCAAGTTGCTGATGGGGCACAAATCTGGTGGCTCAACCGATTCGTCCTCTTGGACAGACCGGGAGCGTGCCGGACTACCGATTGTTACGCATCCGACGCAAGATGGCTGCCTCCGAGACATCCGCGGGGTCTTGCTTGATGGGCTCACCAGCGGATGAAGGCACGGGCTGGCACTTAGGGCAGTAGGGGACGGTCTCCCGGTGGACCTACCCACTACCGGACAGCGGGAATGGGCCATCATGGATCGGGTGGTAGACGGTGGCACCCATGAGCACCTCACCACAGTTGTGAACCCACTCTGTCTTGCCGCCCTCACCTTCTCGCTCGGTGCTCTCATCGAGCACTGCATACTGGCTCATGATGCCTCCTCTGACTTGTCGAGAATCATGGGTTCCTCACGGAACAACCCCGTGTGGATGAGAGATGCCACGATGACCTTCGCCGCCTCGAGAGCATCGTCGAAGCCCTCACACTGCGGACTGGTCAGTGCTCTGAGTACCAGCTGAACATCAGGGTGGTCTTCAGGCATATTGAAGTGCCAGACATCACGTACTCCGGGCAGCCCAACGAAGCTGGTAATCCCAGGTGGGATGACCAGACGGCCAGTTGCCCGTAGAGCCGCAACTCCTTCGATGCAGGTCTGACGGCAGCCCAGGCAGGCCAGACCGTCAGGCACGTTGCACCACCCACGGTGGTTCATCAAGTACCGCTCTGCGATGTCAACATCGACTTCACCGGCTACTGGAGCCGGCCTTCTTCTCGTGCCTCTACGCGTCATGCCAAACCTTCTTTCGGTCGGGGATAGGGCCTGAGCGAGACGCAGTTATTATCAGGCTACATTGGTGTCTTAGCAACCATAAGCAAAAACCAATACAGGCTTTCTGCTTTATAATGTATGGGTGGCAAAGAGCGCAGTTGGTCTAGGTAAAGACGATAGAGCCTTGCAAGATATGGCGGTTGTCATCGCCTACCACTGCGTGCGCAATACGATCATCGAGGACTACACGCCGACGGTAAAATCAGTGACCGGGAGATGAAGGCCTTTAACAAAGAAGTCGCCAACAAGATCTATACCTTGTTGACCTTTATGAGTAAGCCGGAGTACGCCCGTTATCGCAGTCGGCCGTACTTCTTTAAAGAGCTCTTCTATCATCCAGCCGACTGGGATCTTCCCGAGTTTGATAAAGACTTTGTGGGAGCGCTGGAGCTATGGGAGAAAGAGGCCAACGGGGGTTAGGTTTGTCATCCTGTTGTCATCAGGACCCCTACAGACCGGCCCTAAACACTCCCGACCGGACCAGACAGGGAATGGCTCTAGAGAGCCATTTACTAGGACGAACACAGACCGAACATCCCTGCCTAGGACCGGCCGAGGGCTCCTCATAACCCGAAGGTCGTAGGTTCAAATCCTACCCCCGCCACCATTGGTCGCCGATTTTGGCTGCCTCTTGTGCAACCCTATGCAACGACCGTGCGCGCTCCATCCGTTTCGCGGACGTTGAGCGTGCAGGTCAGGTACACGGGATCGGGTCTGTCGGGCTCGCAACTCGCAGGGCGACGTCCTGGTGATCGGCCCCAGGCGTCCGAAGCGGTTTGAACCTGATGGCCAACACTGCGCCTGGCTCACCCCAACAATTTTGAAAGAGCTTGGCGAAGCAGTATGTCCTACTACTCGCTCTGTCCGTCACTCACGACACCCGCGGCGAACTTGGTCCTGCCGATATCCAACTGAGAGCCAATGCTCGGTCACAACAATGCACCACGATCGGGAGCTACTGCCGATCGCCTCACGTCGAGCCCTTTACCGACCGTACCGGTCCTGTAGGCGAACAACGTCATCCAGCTCGGTAGTGCTCGCTTCCAGTACAACGGTATCGACGATCGCGATCATCCGGTGTCGAACTCCAGGACGGATGTGCACCGACTCCTCCGGGAGCACCTCGAACGACTCAAGGTCGTCGTTGCCCGTGCCTACCTCGAACAACAGGCGACCCGCCTGCACGCAGATCGTCTCTTCCTTGCGCTCGTGAAACTGCATTGAGAGGGCGTGTCCCTGGTTTACGTGGAGCACTTTGCCACAGTACTTGCCATCGACGAGCGCGAAATGGAGTTCGTAACCCCAAGGCTTCTCGACTCGGCGGGCGCGCTCCACCCAATCGGATTTGGGCATGTCGGCAGCTTACCGGTGGCTCCGATGGTGAGCGGGCGCGCCGACCGTCAGGGCCGGTGCGAGAGCACCGGCCTTCTTCCAACCTTGTCCCTAACGCCATCCTTAACAATCCGAGTCTGGCAAGCCGAGTCCACACGCGTGTCAGGTCGTCTGTGGACTGTGACCTCCGCCGCTGTCGACGTTCGTCGAACGATCGGCGGCGTGAGCCTGTTCGGCGAGTTGTTTGATGGCTCGGAGTCGGCGGTCCCAGCGGTTGGCGACCTCGGACAGCGCCCCGGTTGCTTCGGCAAGACGCTGCTCGCGGACTTCGTAGCGGACCTCGCGGCCTTCCCGGTGTCTGTCGATCAGTCCGACTCGCTGCAGGAGCGAGAGATGTTTGGATATCGCTTGTCGACTGACGGGCATCTCCGCAGTGAGGGTTGTCGCGGTGGCGTGACCCTGGGCAACGAGGAGGTCGAGCAGTTTGCGGCGAGTCGGATCCGCCACCGCTTCCCAGAGGTCGTCGTCATCGGATGAGTGGTTCATGGTGACGATGAATGTCCCGAGGCAAAGAGGTCCCGCAAGCGGTCTCCCTGGACGTGCCAGCCGTGACGGTGCTGTTCGAGGAACTTCTCCTTCTCGTCGTCGGCCATGTCCATTTGGTCGAGGCCGGTTTCGACGACGCGCAGTCGGGTCCGTTCGTCGCCGTCCGCGACGAGCGTGAAGGTGACGAGCGTCGAGTTGGTTTCCGTCGCGCGCTCGCCGGGCGGATATACCCAACGATACGAGAATCGGTGCGGACGATCGGCGGCGACGACCGTGATGCCCACAATGTAGGGGTCGTCCGTGTCTGCGCGGAACGTGAGCGAGCCAGCCGCGCCGGGTCGCGCGTCGACATCCGCCACATCACTGAACCACGTGCGGATCAGTTCCGGTTCTGTGATCGTGCGCCACACGACCTCCATCGGGGCTTCGATTTCGATGTCGCGTTCGATCGTGTAGTTGTTCATCGGCCCAGTCTCGTACGGAGGTCGGGTTCAGCGCCGTCAGGCGATGTTCGTTCGCCCATCGACGCTGAACCCGACGCAAGGCGGGTACGGAGGTTCGTCACGATCACGCCGACGTGTCGCGCGGCTCGTTCGGTCGGCCTTCGCCGGTCTCGAGGAACTGGTGCAGGCTGGGCATGAAGTGGTTCCAGCCGGCCCGGCACTGGTCGAAGCACTCCAGCGCGGGGTTCAGCCCCACGTGGCGGAACCCGAAAGAGAAGGTTCCGTCGTCGCTCGGTTGCACGGCGAACGAGGGCTTGGTCCCGACCCAGTCGGTGGCGACGTTGCACTCCGTGACCGCCCAGGTGACTTCGCTCGTGGCCGGCGCGTGCTCGACCGTGAAGACCATGGCGGGGGTGTCGCCGCCCATGAAGAGTTGCACCTCGTTGCCGTGACGCTCGGACTGGGTCACGGCTGTCCACCAGCGGCTGATCACGGTGTCGTCCGTCAGGGCCTCGATGATTTGCGCCATGGGAGCGTGCACCTGCATGCCGTAGGTGTAGTCGTCCGATGCTGCCGAAGGAGGGGTGGAAGGCAAACGTGTGGTCATGGTCTCTCCTTGTTCGAGCCGCCGGGCTGTTCCCGGGACGTGCAACCAATCATTGCACGTTTCCCCGGGACGCGCAACCATAAGTTGCGTATCTCCCGGAGGGTTGGGGCGTGCGAGCGTCACGGACATCTCACGCCAGTAGCGGCCTCGACGGTTTGGCGGGCCGAGTCGCCTCTGATTCTGCGGGCGTGACGCGCGGAACCACTCCAACCTCGGCTGTGTCGGCGGACGGCCGCGCCCCGATGCGGACGAGGCGTTCCGTGCATCTCGCTAGGCCCAGCCAACATACTAGGGGACCTGAGATCGGGGCCGGCGAGCGCTCAAGGCCCTATCTGCAATTAGTCTGGCGGGAGCACGAAAGGGAGGAGAGATGGCCAAGATCCTCTATACGGCGCGCGCCCGTGTGGTTGGGGGACGCGACGGTCACGGCCGCAGCGACGATGGCCAACTGGAAGTACAGCTCCGCCGCCCCAAGGAGCTCGGCGGCGAGGGCGACGGGACGAACCCGGAGGAACTCTTCGCCGTGGGTTATGCCGCGTGTTTCGAGAGCGCCCTCGGAGTGGTCGCTCGCCGGAAGCACCTCGATCCCGGTGAGGTCTCCATCGATTCGGCGGTAAGCCTGCTTCCCACCGGGGACGGGGGATTCAAACTCTCTGTCGTCCTCGACGTGTCGTTGCCGTCGGTCGCGGATAGCGAACTGGCAGCGGAGCTTGTGCGAGGAGCTCACGAGGTGTGCCCCTACTCCAACGCGATACGGGGCAACATCGATGTTGTCTTGCTCCTGGACGGTTCGTCGATCTGATTCCCCACCAAGCGGAAGGAGCTGACACGTCACCGAGCTACACGAAGGATCCCGATGAGATCGGCCGACTCACCCCAGACCAGTACGCGGTGACCCAGCAGAGTGCCACCGAGCCTGCCTTCGACAACGAGTTTTGGGACAAGAAGGAGGCGGGTATCTACGTCGACATCGTGTCGGGTGAGCCGCTCTTCGCATCCACCAAGAAATTCGACAGCGGCTGCGGTTGGCCCAGCTTCACGGTGCCGCTCGAGCCAGGGAATGTCGTAGAGCAAGAGGACATGAGCCACGCGGTACTCCGGACCGAGGTCAGGTCGACCCATGGGGACAGCCACCTGGGGCACGTTTTCGAGGACGGGCCGGCTGAGGAAGGCGGACTGCGCTACTGCATCAATTCGGCCGCGCTGCGATTCGTCCCCTATGAGGACCTCGCGGCCGAGGGGTACGGTCAATATATGGAGATGTTTGATGGACCTGTCGGAAGAAAGGGACTGAGTTGATGAGTGGTTCGACGGAAAAGGCGACACTGGCCGGCGGGTGCTTCTGGGGGATGCAAGATCTCATCCGAAAGCGGCCCGGTGTCCTTTCGACGCGGGTCGGCTACACCGGGGGGGACGTTCCCAACGCCACCTACCGGAACCACGGGACACACGCCGAGGCCATTGAGATCACCTTCGACCCCGGTCAGACCTCCTACCGCGACCTGCTCGAGTTCTTCTTCCAGGTCCACGACCCCACCACGCGCGACCGCCAGGGCAATGACGTCGGCACGAGTTACCGCTCGGCGATCTTCTACCTCGACGACGAGCAGCGCCAGGTTGCCGAGGACACCATCGCCGACGTGGAGGCGTCGGGGTTGTGGCCTGGAAAGGTGGTTACCGAGGTGGCGCCGGCCGGACCGTTCTGGGAGGCCGAGCCCGAGCACCAGGACTACTTGGAGCACGACCCCAACGGCTACACCTGTCATTTCCCCCGCCCGGGCTGGGTGCTGCCTCGCCGGAGCGGCGTCGTCGCTTGATCGGCGCATACGCCGTCTGTTGCGCCCAACCCAAGGTGAATAATTGGGCGTGACGTGGAGGCCCCGTTCTCCAGGTGGGATGTTCGAGCGGTCCCGAACTGCGACCTTCGGATGCCAAACCGGAAGGTCGCAGGTTCATGGACATATGCGGTCCGGCTAGTCCACTGGAAAGAGGGGATTCGGCATGGCCCCTTCAGTGATCATGCGCCCGTGGTCACGTCTTTCAGCTGCTCGAGGGACTCCCGGATGAGCCGGGGCAAGTCTCGCCGGTCCTTGTCATTGATCCAGCGTTCGAACGCGACTTTGAAGACAGCGATCCCCGCTTCGGCAGCCAGACTCGCGGTGGGTTCTTCAACGCCACGCCGGCGTAAAGCGACAGCGAGAGCCGAAGCCAATGTCGCGAGCTTGATCAACTCGCGCTCCTGCAGCTCCGGGTTCGCGGCAATGACGACGTAGCGCTGGACGGCGAATTCGCGGCGCTCCTGGAGTAGGTCGGCGGCGCCCCTGAGGCCTGCCGCGATTGCGTCGATCGGTGTTGCGGTATCGGGAGCACCGGCGACGCTGTTCACGAGGAGCTCCTGCAGCGGGCCCGCGCCCGCGAACAGAACCTCGCGCTTGTCGCTGTAGTGACGGAAGAACGTCCGCTCCGTCAGCCCGGCACGTGCGGCGATCTCGGCAACGGTGGTGTTCTCGAATCCGCGCTCGCCGTAGAGGTCGAGGGCCGCTTTCTCGAGTCGACCGCGCGCATCTGGCTCCCACCGACCCATGACCCGATCCTACCGTGATGGCAGATGCTGACATCAGCTGCTACAGTGATGTCAGCATCTGCCATCGGGCGTCCCCCTGACCGGGGGCGGTCGTCTAGAACCAGGAGGACATCCTCATGCGTGTATTCGTTACCGGTGCGTCCGGTTGGATCGGCTCCGCCGTTGTTCCTCAGCTCATCAGTGCAGGTCATCAGGTCGTTGGGCTGGCCCGCTCGGACGCCTCGGCGGCAGCCCTCACCGCCAACGGGGCAGAGGTGCACCGGGGAACCCTTGATGATCTCGACAGCCTGCGCAGTGGCGCAGCCGCGTCCGACGGTGTCATCCATCTCGCGTTCAAGCACGAGATGGCGTTCTCCGGGGACTTCCAGGGGGCTGCCGACGCCGATCGTCGGGCCGTGGAGGCCTTCGGTGAGACGCTCGCAGGTTCGGACCGTCCCCTTCTCATCGCCTCCGGGACGCTTGGTCTGGCGCCGGGCCGGGTGGCGATCGAGCGGGACGGGCATGGGTCCGACCCGGCCATAGCGACCTTGGGTACCGGTCCGCGGACTCGGTGGGCCACCGCGGAGTTGGTGCTCTCACTCGCTTCTCGGGGCGTTCGCTCATCCGTCGTGCGACTTCCGCCCACGAATCACGGTGAGGGGGACAACGGCTTCATCGCGGCGTTGGTTGGCATTGCCCGCGAAAAGGGGGTCTCCGGCTATATCGGGGACGGGACCAACCGCTGGCCGGCCGTGCACCGGCTCGACTCGGCGCACCTGTTCCAGCTCGCGCTCGACATGGCCCCTGCGGGGTCGACACTGCACGCGGTGGCGGAGGAGGGAGTGCCGATTCGCGATATCGCTGAGGTCATCGGACGCCACTTGAACCTGTCGGCGGTCTCCATTGCTCCCGAAGACGCAGGCGGGCACTTCACGTGGCTGGCCGACTTCCTCGCGGCCGACAGCCCCGCCTCGAGCGCGCTGACCCGCGAGCTGCTGGGATGGCAACCAACCCGCCTCGGGCTCATTGACGATCTCGACCAGGGGTACTACTTCGGCAACCCAGCAGCGTGATCGTCGCCATCAGCCGGACCAGCGCCCTGCTGGCATGCCAGGTCCAGGCTGCCCCTGCACCTGGCCCATGTCTCGCACTTCACCGCAGTTGGCGCAGTTGGTCTGCTGACTGATGGCACCGCCACATACCGAGTGGGAATAGAGCACCGGCCGACCGTCCGGCGCCATCCAACGGTCGCCCCATTCGGTGAGCGCCAGGATCACGGGCACCAACTCTCGGCCCTTGTCGGTGAGGAGGTACTCGTAAAGGTCCGAGTTCGGTGAGTAACTGCGCCGCTCCATGATGCCGGCGTCGACGAGACCGTCGAGCCTGTTCTTGAGGATGTTCGTGGCGATGCCGAGGCGTTTGAGGAAGTCGTTGTAGCGGGTTGAGCCGGCAAACAGGGCGTTGCGTACGATCAGCAGGCTCCATCGCTCGCCGACCACCTCGAGCGCGCGCGCCGCTGAACAAACCTCCGAGTCGTAGGTTTTGCCGAGCATCACGCCAGTGTACAGAATCCACTTGCATGATGAAACCAGCCGAGGTAGCGTGTGCTTGCATCAAGCAACTACAAGCCCAGGAGCTTGGACCTGAAACGGAAGGTGGACATCTCGCCATGAAGAACCCCCCGATCGTGTCACCGCAGGAGTGGGAAGCGGCGCGCCAGCAGCTGCTCGTAACCGAGAAGAAGTTGACCCGCGCTCGTGACGCGCTGGCCGCCGAGCGACGGCGGATGCCGTGGCTGGCCGTGGAGAAGGACTACGAGTTCGACGGACCCGACGGCAAGGCGAGCCTGCTGGATTTGTTCGAAGGCCGGCGTCAGCTGATTGTCTACCGGGCCTTCTTCGAACCCGGCGTGTTCGGCTGGCCCGATCACGCCTGTCCGGGCTGCTCCCTCGTCACCGACCAGGTCGCCCACGTCGCCCATCTCAACGCCCGCAACACCACTCTCGCCTTCGCCTCACGGGGGCCGCAGCCCGAGATCGAGCGTCTGAAGACTCGGATGGGTTGGCAGATCCCCTGGTACACGATGACCGACGGCTTCGACACGGACTTCGGCGTGGACGAATGGCATGGCACGAACGCCTTCATCCGCGAGGGCGATCGTGTGTTCCGCACCTACTTCATCAATAACCGCGGCGATGAAGCAATGGGGAGCACCTGGAGCTACCTCGACCTGACCGCGCTCGGACGCCAGGAGGAGTGGGAGGTTTCCCCCGCGGGCTACCCCCAAACACCCCCCTACGCGTGGTGGAAGTGGCACGACGAATACGAGGACGCCGAGACGTCGTAGTCGGCGCAGCGCCCCGGCGACGCACGCCGTGTCGACGCGCCGGTCGACCGCGACCGACACCCGGCGCTGCGGGTCGTGGTCGAATGGCCAACCGATCATTCCCCGTTCTTGTCCCGACCGGACTTGGTGGCTGAGCTGTGCACAGAGTTCGCTGACCCGCCGGTTTCTACCAACTGACGGAGACGGCCTGTCGGATCGGAGCGAGCGCCCCGCCGGCGGGTAAACGGAACACTGTACGAAACTTGAGGCGGTCCGACACTGTCGGTGACGCGACCTGCCCGGTCGTCGCGCTCCGGTCCGGCCAGGATCTCGAAGCGATGAGCCCCACCCTCCTCGTTGCCGCAGGGCGCCAATCTCGAGCCTCGCCGGTCGGCTGGACGGCTTGGCGCTCCCCTCGGCGATCGCGACCCAGTCGCCGCAGAGTCCGCTGGCCGATTCGCCGGTCGTTACCCGAGCGGGGACGCCGTCGGCGGCTTGTGTCGTCATTGAGGTGACGGCGGTCGACCCGCCCACGCCGGGCCGGCGACCTTTCTGTGACGCGGTTATCCGCCATGGCCGGACAGCAATCTCCCGGATGAGGTGATAGGTGTGGGACAGAAGGAGCAGATCGACGGCGTGAACCGCTCAACAACACCGGTTCCTCCGCCAATCCGTGGGACCAGGCAGCAGCACGGTCTCGATGGGGTGCAGCAGTCCCCCTTCGACCCGGGGCTGGCGCTGGCCCAGCCCGGGGAACCCCTCAGCTTTGGCCACGTCCTGGACGCCTACATCTCGGATTCGGAGCGTCGGGAACGTTCACCTACCACGCTGCGAAGCTACCGGAGTCAGATCGAGACCATGATCCGACCGTCGATCGGATGGGTCCCCCTCGCCGAACTGAGCGCACGGCACCTCGACGAGTTCTACGGCCAGCTGAAGGGGCGCGGGCTGTCCGGCAAGACGATCTGGAACTACCACGCCACCATCTCGGCGGTTCTCAGTCTGGCCCTGCGCTGGGACTGGGTGGATCGCAACGTCGCCAGGCGTGCCCAACCGCCCTCGAGGGCACACCGCGGGGTCGATGCCCCGTCTCCGGCCGATGTGTTGCGGTTGGTGCAGGCCGCAGGGGAGCGCCGGCCACCGCTGGCCACCCTGATCCTCCTGGCCGCCCTCACCGGGATGCGCCGAGGCGAACTGTGCGGGCTCCGGTGGTCCGACGTCGACCTCGCTGCCGGTTGGCTCGAGGTCCGCCGGTCCGTCGTCGCCGTGCCCGGGGGTCTGGCCGTGAAATCCACCAAGACCGGCGAGGGACGCCGCATCTCCCTCGACTCGACGGCGGTGGGCGCCTTGACATCACACCGGGAGCGGGCCCGGCAGCTGGCGGCGGCAGCCGCGACCACCCTTGACCCGGAGTCGTTCGTCTTCTCTCGGGGACCCGACGGCGGCCAGCCCTTCCGCCCGGACTCGGTGACCGGCTCGTTCGTGAAGCTCCGCAACGAGCTCGGCCTGCGCCGCGTCCGGTTGCACGATCTGCGCCACTTCACCGCCACCCGGTTGATCGCGGCCGGGATCGACGCCCGTACGGTGGCCGGGCGGCTCGGGCATGCCGACGCCAGCATGACGCTACGGACCTACTCGCACGCCCTGGTGGAACGGGACCGCGAGGCGGCGGAGGTGATGGGGAACCTGCTGCGACGACCCGGGGAGGAGTTTCGGGATTGACCTCCTCCCCAGCGAGAAGCGGCCCGGGGCCAGCCGGCGGGCACGGGCGGGCGCTCGCTCGGCCCGTTCGGGCCGGGAAAGTGGCGGCCCGAACGGCGCCGGCCCGCTCAGGTGGTCATGGCCACGATGGGGGCGTTGACCGGCTTGCCACCCTCGGAGCCGATGAATGGCGCATTCCCGAAGGCGAAGATCCCCCCATCCGACGCCACCTCGTAGTAGCCCGAGGAGAGGGGGGCGATCCCCACGATCGGCTTATTGAGCGGCATCCCGCCCATGGACTCGAAGAACGGAGCGCCACCGAAGGCGAACAGCCCACCGTCGGAAGCCACCTCGTAGTAGCCGCCGGCCGGGGTCATCCCGATCCCGACGATCGGCGCGTTGAGAGGCTTGCCCCCCATGGAGCCGAAGAACGTGGCGTCGCCGAAGGCGAAGATCCCCCCGTCCGACGCCACCTCGTAGTACCCGTTGCCATCAGGGGTGGTCGCGATCCCCACGATCGGCTTGTTGAGCGGCATGCCGCCCATGGAGCCGAAGAACGTGGCGTCGCCGAAGGCGAAGATCCCCCCGTCCGACGCCACCTCGTAGTACCCCGCTCCGCCGGCGGTCGAGGCGATCCCCACGATCGGCTCGTTGAGCGGGAGGCCGCCCATGGACCCGAAGAACCTGGCATCCCCGAAGGCGAAGATCCCCCCGTCGGAGGCCACGAGCCAGTACCCCATCCCGTCCGGGGAGCCGGCCATGCCCACGATCGGCTTGTTGAGCGGCAGGCCGCCCATGGAGCCGAAGAACGGGGAGCCGTACGAGAAGATCCCACCGTCGGCCGCCACGAACCGGTAACCGTCCGGCGACAGGCTGGCCGAGGAGGCGAATCCCGCGGTGTTACTGCTCATCGGGCTCTGATAACCGACCGTGAGGCAGGACCACCCGGCGACGCAGGTGACGCTGTCGAGCTCACCGTTCGTCGTGCTCGGGGTCCCGGGCGGCGACGCGGTGGGTGACGCCGACCAGGTGGACCCGTTGTAGGTGAAGACGAGGTTCTGGCGCATCGACTGGCCCGAATCCAGGTAGAAGGCCCCGGCGGTCACGCAGAAGCTCACTCCCAGACAGGTCACCGTCTGGAGGTAACCGCCATTGGGATTGGGATTGAAGACGGGGGTGACCGACCACGCCGTGCCGTTCCAGGACTCAACCAGGGGCACGGTGCCATCCGAGGTTCCGTTGGAGCCGACCGCCGTGCAGAAGTAGGTGCCGATGCAGCTCACGGAGGCCAATGTGTTGCTGTATCCCACGGCGTTCGGGCTCGGGACGACCGACCAGGCGATCCCACCCCAGGTTTCGACCAGGGTACCGCCATCCCAGTCACCCACGGCGGTGCACGACGAGACCGAGGTGCAGTCCACGCCGTTCAGGTGAGAGTTCGTGGTCCCCGGCGGGGTGGGGGGGAGGATCAGCGACCAGCCCGACCCGTTCCACATCTCGATGTACCCGGTGTCCGTCGAACCAGGGCCATGGCCGAAGTTGCTCCCGACGGCGGCGCAGAACACCGGCCCGGTGCACGAGACCGCGGCGAGGTCGTTGTCCCCGGACACGCCGAAGTTCGGGCTGACGGAAACCGACCAGAAGGTCCCGTTCCACTGCTCGATGAAGGTGGTGTCTGCTCCGCTCGGTCCGTTGAACCCGTTCCCGACCGCCATGCAGAAGGTCGTGGTCGAACAGGAGACACTCTGCAGTTCCGCCCCCGACAAGCTGGAGGGGACGGGGGCGGTGGCGATCGTCCAGACCGTTCCGTTCCACTGCTCGATGATGGGGACGCTGTTCGGGTCGCCGCCCCAGCCGATCGATCCGACGACGACGCAGAACGATGCACTGGCACAGCTGGCGCCGGAGAAGACGTTCGTCTGGTTCCCCAGGCTCGGTGTGGTGACCGGCTCAAAGGGCCCGACCACGATGTGGGGTGAGGCCAGTGCGGCAGTTCGTGCGGCAAGTCCCGGAGCAGCGGTCACCCCGAGTAACCCGACGGTCGCCACTGTCACAGCGGCTATTGCTTCTCGTACCCTGCGCATCGTTTTCCCCCCTCGCCGTGCGCCACGCTTCAGTGCGTGAAACTCTATGCCGATCCAGCGTCAACGGGCTGGCAACTCGGGCAACTGTAGTTGCCCGGGCGCGAATTGTCTCGGATTTTCTCAGGAGAGCCCTCCCGGAACCCACCAGAGGGGGACTCCGCCGCTCGCTGAGTCTCCCGTCCGCCTGCGGAATGCCCCGCCGGCGCGCCGAACCCGGCACCCGGTACCCGATGGGGGACTTCGGCCGTGAGAGGGCCACGCCGGATCCGAGCGGGTGGGGCGTCGACGAGGGCAAGTACCCGGCCTTCTCGTCGGGGAACGATGCTTCCGGCGGCAATGAGGCACCTCAGGCTTAACCTTCCTTGATGTACTCGACACGGATCACCCGGCACGTGAACGCCCGGCGCCCGGTGGTCTACCGTGCACTTCTCGATGCTGACGCGGTCGCCAGGTGGAGGGTGCCGGCCGGCATGACCAGTCAGGTGCATGAGTTCGATGCCCGTGAAGGGGGCTCGTTCCGCGTCTCGCTCACGTACCTCTCGCTGACCGGCATCGGCAAGTCGACCGCACAGACCGACACGTACCATGGCCACTTCGTGAAGCTCGTGCCGAACGAGCTGGTCGTCGAGGTCCTTGAGTTCGTGGCGGAAGATCCGGGGCTCCAGGGCGAGATGACGATCACGACCACGCTTGCCGACGCAGACGGCGGCACCGACGTCTTGGTGGTGCACGAGCGGATACCGGACAGCGTGCCCGTCACCGACAACGAGACCGGTACACGGATGGCACTGGCGAACCTGGCCACCCTCGTTGAGGCGAGCCCGGCGCCATAGACCGACTGGCGGCCGGCATGGGCAGCTGACTCGCGAGTATGATGGGGGCTCTCACCTGGGCTTCGGGCGGAGGACCCGAAGATCGGAGGTCCAGATCATCCCGGGGCGGCCTCGGGGTCACCCGCCAGCTCCCGCTGGTGGCAATGAACACGAGCGAGCCTGCTTGTCGGCACCGATGAGTTCTGTTCGGCTGATCCGTCCACCCGTTGATGGCCGGCGCCGCGCTCGAGTTCTCTTCGGTAGAATCCGGTGCCGTGACCGTGCGCGAGGCTCCCCTGGCCCACTCCGACCTGGAGCCGTTCCGCCGGGAGCTGACCGGCTACTGCTACCGGATGCTCGGCTCGGGTTTCGAGGCCGAGGACGCCGTCCAGGAGGCGATGCTGCGAGCCTGGCGCAGCGCAGGGAGCTTCGAGGGGCGTTCCAGCGTGCGATCGTGGCTTTACCGCATCGCCACCAATGTGTGCATCGACATGCACCGCCAGGTCCAACGCCGGGCCCGGCCGATGGAGATGGGACCGGCCTCGGCCCCTGAAGAGTCTCTACTCGGGCCGATGCTGCCCGAGACCACATGGGTGACTCCGATCCCCGACGCCCGCGTTGCGCCGGAAAGAGCGGATCCCGCTGAGATCGCCCAGTACCGCGAGTCGATTCGCCTCGCCTTCGTCACCGCGCTCCAGCACCTTCCGGCCCGCCAGCGCGCCGCGCTGATCCTCTGCGAGGTGCTTCGTTGGCAGGTGGTCGAGGTGGCCGAACTCCTCGGCACGAGCGTGCCCGCGGTCAACAGCGCCCTGCAGCGAGCACGGACAACGCTGCGCGACCTACCCTCCGAGGTCGAACCCGGGACCCTGGACGGCGCCGACGCCGAGCTCCTTGAGCACTACGTGGACGCCTTCGAGCGCTACGACATCGAGCGGCTGGTGACGCTGCTGCGCGAGGACGCCGTACAGTCGATGCCGCCGTTCGCCATGTGGATCCGGGGGGCCGCCAATATCGGCCGCTGGATGGTCCAGCCCGGGCCGAGCGGCTGCCGCGGCTCGCGCCTCTTGGCCGCCTCGGCCAACGGCTGCCCCGCCTTCGGGCAGTACCGGCCCGACCCAGCCGGCGGGCACGCGCCGTGGGCACTGCAGGTGCTCGAGATCTCAGGGGGGAAGATCACCGGGATGTCGTTCTTCTTGGCCTTCTTGGACCCCGAGCGGCTCTTCCCCCAGTTCGGCCTGCCCCTCCACCTCGACGCATAGGCCGGTCAGCTCGAGGAGCGCCCGCAGGCCCGGCGAGACCTCGGCGAGGACGATGCCACCCTTGAGGCGTATCGCCAGCAGGGCGAGCCGAGCCACGTCGTTCACTGCCCCGAGGTCCGGAGCGCCTGGTCCCACCAGCACGCAACGGGCCAGCTCAGCGCCGTCGGGGCCCACGACCGTGACTCGGCACCACGGTGGGACGGCATCCATGACGTAATGGACGGGCGATGGCCGAGAATCTCATCGGGCGCCCCGGAGCTCCTGGCCGAGGCGGTCCGGCGAGCACGAGTCGACGGGTCTGCCACACTCGGTGACGTCCGAAGAATCCTCTGAGGACCGATGACTCCGGCGCCCCCGGTCCGTCGTAGCAATTGCCGGATCCACCGGACCCAAAGGAGCAGCAGCGATGCCCACCCGTGACAGTGCCCCCATCGGATCGCCGTGCTGGACTGATCTGTGGACCTCGGACGTCGAAGGCAGCCGCAAGTTCTACAGCGCCCTCTTCGGCTGGGAGTCCCAAGACCCGAACCCGGAGTTCGGCGGCTATTTCATGTTCACCCGCGACGGGGTCCCCACGGCGGGCGCCATGGGCGACATGGGCGACATGCCGGCCAACAACTCTTGGAAGATCTACCTGGACACCGACGACATTGCCAGGACCCTCAAGGCGGCCGAGGCCGAGGGCGCGCAGGTCATCTCGCCCGCGATGCCAGTTGCCGACCTCGGCACTCAGGCGGTGCTCATCGACCCGACGGGGGCCCACCTCGGCGCCTGGCAGTCCGGGACCTTCCCGGGGTTCACCGTGCTCAATGAACATGGCGCGCCCAGCTGGTTCGAGCTGCACACCCGGGACCACGCCACTGCCGTCGCCTTCTACCGCTCGGTGTTCCGCTGGGACACCGACAACGTCGGTGACAGCGACGAGTTCCGTTACACGACCATGCGTGATCCCGGTGGCGAGGGCGAGTTAGCGGGGATCATGGACGCCTCCGCCTTCCTCGCCGACGGCGTAGCCGCTCACTGGTCGGTCTACTGGGAGGTCGACGACGCCGACGCGACCATCGCCAAGGTAAAGGCCCTCGGCGGCTCGGTCGTGATGGACTCCGAGGACTCCCCCTACGGCCGGCTGGCCACGGTGGCGGACCCCGCTGGCGCCCAGTTCAAGCTGCGCACGCCCAACCAGTAGGCGCGGCTGGCCGGGCATCCCGGTCATTGCACACCGACCGGAGATGGTCACGATCAGTGGCAGCTCGAGACAGAGTTCGAGTTAGGCGAGCGAGATGCACGACCTGGCATCCCCCCCCGTGCAATGGCAGGGATTGTCCAGGACAACAGGAGATTGCCCGGGCTCCGACCACCGCGGCCCCCAACAACTGCTGGGGGACGGGTCAGGCTTCCGGAATGGTGGCTGCCAGAAAGACGACGATGGGGCGGTACCGGCACATGATGGGGCGGACCGCTTCGATTGCGTGACGCCTCACCTCTTCGGCGCGTTGAGTGTCGATCTGGGTCAGCCAGCTCGCGAAATGAGCCTGGCCCAAGCGGTAGTCGACCAACTGTTCCGGTTCGCTAATGCCTACATCCACGGCATGTTCGTCCACGTGGACGGCCACCAGGCCTGCCGCGGTTGCGGCGCGAGACATCTCCTCTGCGGAACCAAGGATGGGGGTCGCCTTGGCTTTGAGCTCCAGGTACCATCCGGGTACCTGCCAGCCCTCATCGCGCGCGGTGTCGTCGACGAGGTCGCGGGCCTCGCTGCTGCTCGTGCTGCCGAACACCCCAGCCAGCACCGCGCCACCCGGGCGGGTCACCCGGATGAGCTCTGCGAATGCAGTAGCCGGCTCGACGAGATGGTTCAGAACGAAGGCAGCCACACTGTCATCAACGGCGTTGGTAGCGAACGGCAATGCGCGGATGTCGGCGACCACTGCCGGCGGTCTGGCGCCCGCGTCCCAGACCAGCATGTCGTGAGAGACATCAGCCGCCACGATCCGGCCGCCCTGAGCGGCAAGCGCCGAGCTGGCAAGACCGGTCCCGGCACCGGCGTCGAGGACGACCCGGTCGGTCAGGCGATGCGGGCTCATGGCCACAATCTGCTGGGAGATGGGGCCGTAGACGAGGGCGGCACCGGTCGCCCAGCGTGGGGCGGCACCTGCATAGCGGTCGACGCTCATTCAGCCGGCCACATTGAGCTGCTGTCGTGCCACCGCTTCAGCCACACGGCGGTCCCACCATTGCAGCTCGTCGTCGTCGCCCAAGGCCTTCTCCCAACCGAAGGTGGCCATGATGCCGATCATGCACAGATCGAGTTGGGTCTCGAACCACGCTGCGCTGTCCACGCCATGACGCTCTAGGGCACTGCGGAAGCGGGCGACGGTCGCTTCTTTGCTCTCAGGTATCCGGGCCTGGTTGATGGCCAAATACCAACAAAGGTCCCAACACGGCGGCCCCGATCCCGGGAACGCCCAATCGATGAGGATGGTCCGTCCATCGGGGTGTCTGCCTAAGTTGCCCAACTTCCAGTCCCCGTGCACAAAGGTGACCGGCGTCGCCGCGAGTGGCTCGGTGATGATCCCGGGGTCGTTCTGAACGACCCGGGCCAGACCGGCCAGGGCGGGGGCTCGTTCAGACAGCAAGCGCCAGCCGGCGTCGGCGGCGACGATCGGGCCCGGTGGGCTGGGCACCGCCAGTTCGCGTCCCACGTTGTCGGCATCGAAGAACCGGATGCGCTCAGCCATCGTGGTGAGACCGCCGACGGTGTCTTCCCAGCCCCAGAAGGCAGCACAGAACTGGGCCATGTGATTGATGAAGCCCCGGTGCAGCTCCGCCCGCAAAAGGGCGTCGCCCTCGGGGACGAGGTCGGGGCCCACGTGGCGCATCAGCATGCTGAGTTCGGCGGCGTCGCCAACCCCAGAGATCTCCATGGCGACCACCGTGTGGTCGATGAATGCCGGTACCCGGTCCATGATCCCGGCCTGCCAGATCAAGAACGGCCGGTAGACGCGGTCGCCGGTCGAGCGCATGATCCAGTCCGACGCCGGGCTCAGGCGCTTCAGGTAGAAACGCTGCCCGTCGATGGTCACGCACTCGAAGGAGGACGTGCTCTTCCCATCGCCGGGATTCACCGGTTCCCGGGAGGTGGCCCTCGTCAACAGCTCGGTCACCGGATTGGCGCTTACATGATCATCGGGCATGGCTGGATCAACCGTAGACCAGGCGAGTTCTGAGACGCCCGGACTCGTGGCGTTACACGCGGTTCTTGCGGATCGCTGACAATCGTCGAGGCGTGTTCAGTCGACTCAGCTCCCCCGCCCGAGAAGCGCCACCGGTCGCCTCTGTGAACTGGTGTCCGCCGCCGCGATTACGTCGCGGACCGCCGGCGCGCAGTATTGTTTGGCTCGTGCGCTGACCCAACCACCGCTGTCGGTGTCTATCTCCTGTTGCAGGATTGGGGGCACCCAGAGCCCTGCAGTTGCGAGCGGTCAGTCGGCGTGCCGCCGCCTCCCTCTGGCCTGCCTCTTCACCGACTCCCGGAATTCGAGCATCTCCTGGCGGTGCCGGTCGCGAAGCTCATGCATGTCACTCTTCATGCGACGCCGGAACTCGTGCACGTCACTGTGAAAGCGCTCCCACGCTGCCTGACGGGTCACACCGACCGTTCCGCCGATCACTTCCCACGTCGCGCCAGCGGCAACGGCCTCACCGACAAGTTGGGTCTCCCACGTAGAAAGCAGACCGAGAAGGGCACGCGTAGCGCCCAAGGCTGCGAGCGGATCCGGGTCCGTAGTCGCCGCCTCCCAGGCTGCGGTCATCAACGGCGGGACTTTGCGCGGCTGGTTTGGCTCGTCTTGTGCTTCGGTCTCCGTCATTGGTCAAGGCTACCCTGACACCCCAACAGGTGTCAAGCTAGTCTTGACGGACCAAGCCCGATCGGAATTGGGCCGCTGTCGTACGTTTAAAGGTGCCCGCGACCACCGGTCGGGTGGGTCGATATCGGCTGCTTGTCCCAACTGCAGGAGTGCCCATTCAAGAAAAAGGGCCTATATCGCAATGCAAGATAGGCCGTGGCTGCCGTCGTCCTCCTGGTGGGTCGTCGCGGTGCCGCGGCTGCCCTCTCGGTTCACCGCATCCGCGAAGGACCAGGGCCCGGCCGATTCCTCGTACCCCGTCCACCGACGCATCCGTTCCGATTCTTCCTGGCCGGTCCGTCGTTCGCGCTACGGCCGACTGAGAGCGTCGACCTACTCGCATTGATGATGCTCATTGTCGGTGTGGTAGGTCTCGGACTCGCCGTCGCTTACTGGTCCCCCTGGTCCGGCGTCCGCCGTAGACACCGCCAACGCCAGGGGCCGCCGACCCCGAGTTGGAGCTGAGAAGCGACCTCGTCTCATCGCGCGGATTGCTCGAGCGGGCTAGTTCGTTCCCCGACCGAGCGCCTTGGGGCACATCCAGGGCTCGATCGATCCTCCCGCGCTACTCCTCCCTACCTTCGTGGAGGCTCTTCTGGGAATCGGCACTCGGAGTCAAGAACCGCTTGCATGGATCTCCAGAAGGGAGCAAACTCTCGCCGAGCGAGGGACGCTGATGGCACAGACCCCGGTGGCAACACGGCGCGTATCACGAGAGAGCCTTGTCTTGCCCGGCGTACTGCTGGGCGTGGCGGCACTCGGGTGGTGGTGGTCGGCCCGAATGGCCCACGAGATGGTGCCGGGGATGGCCATGGGTTCGTCCATGGGACCGGCCTCAATGTCACTCGTAGCCTTCGTCGGTGCCTGGGTGGCCATGATGGCGGCGATGATGGTCCCGGCGATCCTGCCCGTGATCGGCATCTATCGCCGGGCCGCCGGTCTCGGCCGGGCCGTGCCGACACCAATATTCGTAACCGGCTACCTCTTCGTCTGGTCGGCGATCGCCATCCCCGCCTATTTTGCGTGGCGCGCGACGCAGGACTCGGTCAACCACGCAACGCCGTGGGCGGCCCGCCTGGCCGGGGCCACGTTCCTGCTCGCCGCCGCCTACCAGGTCTCACCGCTGAAGTCAGTGTGCCTCAGGCACTGCCGCTCTCCGATGTCGTTCTTCTTGCGGCAGCGCCACGATCTCCGGCGTCCGATCGGCGCGGTGACGGCCGGCGCCACCCACGGACTGCTGTGTCTGGGGTGCTGCTGGGCACTCATGGCCATTTTGGTTGTCTTAGGCACGATGCAGCTGGCATGGATGATCATCCTGGCCGTCCTGATCTTCATCGAGAAGGTGACCCCGGTGGGCGAGCAATTCGCCCGCGTGGCGGCCGCCGCCTTCGTAGCCCTTGGCATCATTCTCATAATCCATCCGGACTTCTTGAGCCGGCTGACTTGAAGGGAAGCGACAGATGACGGCGACACAGCAGACCACCAAGTGGCGGCTTCGAGGGAAGGGGTACGAGTTCTGTAACTGCGCTCCAGGGTGCACGTGCAACTTTTCGGGCTTCCCCAGCTCCAGCGATGGCAGCTGCAAGGCATTCGTCGGCAATGTCATCGAAGAGGGATTTTGCGGTGAGGTGGATCTCTCGGGCGTCACTGCGATCGCCATGCTGGACTGGCCCAAGGCGATCCACGATGGCGGTGGCAAGGTGGTGTTCATCGTCGAGCCCGACGCGACCGAGGAACAGATCGGCTGTCTGGCTCAGATCTACACCGGACAACTCGGGGGCAACCCTTGGGCCATTCTCGGTACCACTTACGAGGTGGCGGGGCTGGTCAAGACGCCCATCACGATTGATGGCACCGGTCTGAAGATCACGATGTCGGCCGATGGTGTCGGCAGTGCCACCGGGGACAGCTTCAAGAACCCCGTGACCGGTGAACCGCACGCTGCGCAGATCGTGCTGCCCGACGGGTTCATTTGGGAGAAGGGCGACTGCGGCGTCGGGTCGTTTACGGTCGCCGCTGAGGGTATCGATTTGTCCTACAAGGACTCGAATTGGATTTACTACGAATTCGACTGGGCAGACGACCGCTAGGTCGTGGACCTAGTCGGCACGCGGCGGATCCAGCCACGAGTTGACTGGACCAACCGGGTTCGACGTCGACGACCTGAACTCACCCCAAGTGAAGCTGTCCTGATTTCGGCGTGAGAAGCCTTCGGGTCATAGACCCGAAGGTCGTGGGTTCAAGGCTCTCCCCTTGGGGACCGCATCCCACAGTCCATCCCAGGGCGGCGAGACGGGTTCGTGAGCCGGTCAGTCCCAAGCCCCGACCCTGGGGTGGTCGGGAGTGCACGAAGAGTGGTTGCCGCCGGGTGCGGCGTTGCTCAAGGCCGGCGAGTTTGTTTTGCATTTGAAGCGCCCGACCACTGCAGATGAAGGAGTCCCGCTCCAGCTCGAGTTCGTTTTGTAATTTCTGGTGTGGGCTTCGGGCACCACGACAGGCCGACATGCCACTTTGGCAGTTCCCAACGCTTCAGGCGATCGGGGGCACTCTGCGGGCTGACGTTGTCTCCTGGAAGGTCGTACGGGTCCTCGCCTGGGCGACGGCCCGAGCTCGAATCTAGCGTCATCAAGATGAAGCTCCCCTAGGATCTAGTTAGTCCGCGCCTCCAATTTGCGGGCTGCCGAGAGGAGAGTGGAAATGGGCGTCTACCAACGGGCACATGACATCATCGAGGCGAAAACCAACAAGGCACTCGACAAGGCCGAGAAGCCCGATGAGATGCTCGATCTCAGCTACCAGAAGATACTGGAACAGATCACCCAGGTCCGCCGGAGCCTGGTTGACATCGCCGCATCGAAGAAGCAGATCGAACTACAAGAGAACCAGCTCCAGCACTCGATCGACCACCTGGCCGACCAGGCCAAAGCGGCGCTCGGCGTTGGTCGCGAAGATCTGGCCAGGGAGGCGCTCAACCGCAAGGCGACGGCCCAGACCGAACTTGACGCCATGGGGCCACAACACGAGCAGCTGGTGGAGGAGGAGGACAAGCTCACCCAGACCCTCGACGCGTTGCAAAAGCGGGTCAATGCCTTCCGCACCCAAAAAGAAACCCTGAAGGCGCAGTACACCGCGGCCAAGGCAACGGCCGAGGTGGACGAGTCGGTGGCCGGGATCTCCAGTTCGGTGAATGACTCCGGTGCGACCCTACAGCGCGCCCAGGACAAAATTGCCACTATGCAGGCCCGCTCGGGCGCCATGGACGAGCTGCTCGAGTCCGGTGTGCTCGAAGACGTAGGTGGTTCGACCGACGACATCCAAAAGGAGCTCGACGAGGTTGGGGCCAAGGCGGAGGTTGACAAGGAGCTGGCCGACATGAAGGCAGAGATCAGCTCCGGTGCCCCCGCCCCCGAATCGCTTCCCGCCGGGGATTCGGCGAACTAGCCCGGATAGTGACGTGACCGACGCTACGGGTGACTCCTTCGATCTGGATCTGGCCGCCTCCACCATCCAGACCAACAGCGGGGACGTGCACATTCTGCTAAAGGTCCTTGTGAACCAGCTGGGCGAGGCGCTGGGCGAGCGCCTTCGGGTCGAGCGGGTGGGCGGGCGATTCAAGAAGTCCGATGAGATCAAGACGGTCGAGGCCGACTTGGGCGAGGATGTCTTCACCGCCCAGGTTTCGGGGTCGAGCGTGCAGTGCGCGATCAGCCACAGCTCGGGTGGTATCCGCATCCGGAGCACCAAGGTCGACATGGACCAGTGGCTGAGGCGCTTACTCGTGGCGCTACAGGTTGAGGCGGCCCACAGCGAAGTGGCCCGCCGGGCCTTGGAAAACATCGTGATAGGAGGAGATGCCCAATGAGCGAAGCGCAAACGGGTGACGAAGGACGAGAGTCCGAAGACCGAGGGCCCCAGCCGACCGACCTCCCGAAGGATGCCAGCCGGCGCCTGAAGGAACTGGAGGCCGGGCTCTTCACCTCCGATCTATCGGTCAACGAGTTTCTCTTGATCAAAGAAGCAGGCTTCCACCCGCTCGGCTTCGTGATGGGCAGTTCGATCTACCATACGGGACTCCAGGTGCGGAAGTTCACGAAGTCCGAGGAACTGACAAAGCTGACCGAGGCAATGTACAACGCTCGAGAGCTTGCCATGACCCGGATGGAGGAAGAGGCGGACGAGCTCGGCGCGGACGGAGTCGTGGGAGTACGGCTCGACGTCAACTACTACGAGTGGGGAAAAGATGCAGCCGAGTTCATCGCCATGGGTACGGCGGTGAAGGCCGAGAACGGCCAGAGTTACCGCAACAAATTGGGCAAACCGTTCACCTCGGACCTCTCGGGTCAGGACTTCTGGACGATCATGCAGACCGGGCACGTCCCTCAGGCCCTCGTGATGGGCACCTGCGTGTACCACATCGCCCATCGGGGCCTCGGCCAGGCGCTCGGCTCGATGGGCCAGAACGTGGAGCTGCCCAACTTCACCCAGGCCCTCTATGAAGCACGCGAGCTTGCCATGACCCGGATGCAGGACGAGGCCAACGAGTTGGGCGCCAGCGGCATCGTCGGGGTGCGGCTGGAGGAGAAGTCCCACCAGTGGGGCTCACACACCATCGAGTTCCTCTCGCTCGGCACCGCGGTGACCAAGGGGACCGGCGAGATTACCCTGCCGCGCCCGACGACCGTCATCTCCCTCGACAACTGATGACGACGTACTCGGATGTCCCCTCGGAGTCCGAAGGGCGGCTCTCGGCACCGGCCTTCTCATCCGGTCTCACCGTGCCGGACTTCGCGGCCTGCCTCGAGATGGGCCTCGAGCCGGTGGGTCTGGTGCAGGGGTACTGCGTCATGAAGTGGAGCTGGTACGGCGCCAGCTCCCCCTACATGCGAGGGATGGGTCCTCTGCGTTCCAACGATCAACCGCGGGCCTATTCTGAGGCCTTCCAGTGCCCCCATGGATTCATCGCCGGCGATCACGTCACCTGGGGTCAGAACTTCGAGCAGACCTTGGTGGAGTCCGCGTGGGAGCAGGGCTTCTTGTCGGCGTACACGAGGCTGCTCGAAGAGGCGACGGAGGCCGGAGGCCACGGGGTCATCGGCCTCATCGACACCGTGCGGCCACTCACTGATCAAGCCGTCATCGAGTTCCATCTCCTCGGCACGGCCGTGGTAGTGCGCGGCGCACCCGGCCCGCCCGACGGGCACCCTTGGAGTACGTACCTGGCCGGCCAGCGATTGGTCAAACTCATCGAAGCGGGTTTCATGCCGGTGTCGGTTGCCGCCACGTTGGCCTCGGTGCAGGTCTGGCCGTACTGCATGACCGAGTACTACCTGCGGGGCCAGGGCGGGAACTTCAACTGGAGCCCCCGATTCCCGACGGCCGAGATCGAGCAGCTCTCCCGAGCGCAGATCGCAGTTTGCCACCTGGCCCGGGAGCATGTCCGTGCCCAGCTTGGGAGCGACACGCTGTACGGCGCGACCATGGCCACCAGCGACCACGAGGCCAATGGCGGGTCGATTCTCGAGTGCACGCTGCGGGGGAACCGGGTCCGCAGGTTCAAGGATTTCGATCCGCTCGATCCGCCCCGACCCACGGTGCGCCTGACGTGAGTGCACCCCAGCCAGAGCCCCTCGACCTGAAGACGCAGATGACTCGGGCCGCGGCTAGCTTGCACAAACCGTCGCCGGCCAAGGCCACCGCGGTCACCTCAGACCTGTCGATCGACGAGACGCTCTTGCTCCATTCGGTCGGATGGGAACCCGTCGACCTAGTTTTCGGGGCATCGATCGTGTCGGTGCCCGCCGGCGTGTGGAACTGGGGGAACGGGGAGATCGTCCAGGCCTCCGAGGCGCACACCAAGGCGGTGGAAGAGGCCTGTCGTCATACGGAGCGCCAGTGTTCCCATGTGAAGGGCTTTGGAGTGGTCGGCGTCGGCGTGGATGTTGCCATCCACCCCCATCACATCGACGTCCGGCTACTCGGGACCGCGGTTCGGCCCACGAAGCCCAATGCTGCCGAGAAGCGGCAGTTTGACACCCGGGGCGGCTTCATCTCCGACCTCTCGGCTCGCGACTTCGTCCTACTCCGCCAGGCCGGCTGGGCAGCCTTGGGTCTCACGTTCGGCACGAGCTTCGTCTACGCTCCCCGCCGCTCGGCAGGGACCGTGTTGCAGCAGAAGGGTCAGAACGTCGAGCTCACCAATCTGACGACGGCCATGTATGCCGCCCGGGAAAGCGCCATGGAGCGCATGCAAGCGTCGGCTCTCTCGCTCGGCGGGCAGGGGGTGGTGGCGGTCCGCGTAAACGAGGGCCCGGTGACCTTCGCTTCTCACTCCATCCAGTTCAGCGCGATTGGGACCGCGGTGAGCCTCGCGACCGACGCGCACCAGTACTGTCAGCCGCAAGTCGTTCTGCCCCTCGATGATATTCTCGTCCAGTTCGACGCCACCTCGCTGCGGCACTGACAGACTTGAGGGCCAGCAGTTGGTGCGTGAGCAAGGGAACGGATCGAGCGATCACGCATTTCGTGATCTGCCTCTATAACAACGTTCTTGCCAACGTGTGCCGTTTTGATAATCAGCCCATGGTGACCACTATGAATCACGCCTGGAGTGGAGAATCGATCACCAGAGGGGTGTCACCTACCACCGGGGGGGAGGCGATATTCGGGGGAGTGCGCGCAGACTGGCTGGGCTGATCTGGGATGGCTTTTGGATAACCCGAGGTGGCAGGGGTAGCGTCGGTACCACCACCCGAGAGGTTGGCAAATATCGCGAAGGGGTCACATGACCATGGCCAGGGAATCCAAACCTCAGCACATCTTCAGCGTGGCCACAAGGGAACCCCACGCGCACATCGTGTCCGCGGGGATCGGGGGGCGCCCCGCTGCCCCAGCCAAGACAATGACGGTCGGCGAGGTCCGGAGCGCAATCGCGGCCGGAGATGTGTTCTATACCGTCGGCCCCACCTCGGGAAAGGTGGCGATCGTTCGCAATGACATCTGCAAAGCATACGGCTGCACGGTTCAGACGATTCGGTCTGGGGCTGATGCCGTCCCTGATAACAACCTCGACAATCTGGCCGTCCGCCCGTAGGGAGGTCCTCATTCCGGCCCCCCGCTACAAACGTGGGGGGTGCCGCCTCATGGCGCCAGGGGCTGGGTCCCTCCCAGTCGGCACGTGGGTGGGCCGAGTACCTCACCAACGTAGTGTCTCCCCAACCGGGTCCGTCGAAGCATCGACCATGAGAGCGGTTCCCGCGGTCGGTGCTCCGGGCCCGGCGTTTGTGCCTGCGGTGTTTTTTCGCGAGCACCCCGAACATTCCTAGGAAGCCGGGGCGAACGTGCGTCGACCGTCGGCTCGGGCGCATTCCAACCCGGCGCGAAATCCATCAGGCCATCGAGGCAACCACGCTTGGATCCGCCAGTTGCAGTTATGTGCTTCGGTACGTCGACTGCGCCATCGTCGGTGAAGACGCGTGTCTTGGGTCCCTCTCGTCGGTATCCGGACTTGGCACCGTCGGTACGAAGAGGAGGATGCTCAGCTATGGGCCGCACCGCATGGCGCGAGCGCGTTAGTCGCCGCCACGGCGTGCAGGTGGCGGACGGTCTGGCGGTACGAATCGACCAGGCTGGCTTCGAAGTATCCGAGGTCGCTCTCGATACAAAACGCCCGGATGATGCTCTGGGCACGTGCCAGGTTAGGTCGGGGCATCGTCGGGAACAGGTGGTGCTCGATCTGGTAGTTGAGACCGCCGAGTAGCAGGTTGGTGAACCGACCGCCCGTGACATTGCGAGCGGTGATGACCTGACGCCGTGCGAAGCTCATCTTCGCATCGCCTTCGATGATGGGCATGCCCTTGTGGTTGGGGGCGAAGCTGCAGCCGAGATACAGCGAAAAGAGCGATTGCTGGACGGCAATAAAGGCCAACGCCTTCAGCGGAGAGAGTACCCACAGCACCGCCGTCAAATACAGCGCAGCGTGCACGGCTATCAGCGATCCTTCGACGGCCGCGCCACGATCTCGTTGTCGGAGCAGCCTCTGGATACCGGACACATGAATGCCCACACTCCTGAGGAGCATGAAAGGAAAGAAAAGCCACGCCTGACAGCGTTCGAGCAACCGCGTGAGGCTGCGGCCTCTTGGGGCCAGCCCGTCGACCGGTGTGAAGACTACGAGGCCCTCACCGATGTCCGGGTCGCGGCCGACCTCGTTGGGGTGTGCGTGATGGGCGTTGTGCTTGGGAACCCACCAGCCGAAGCTCATCCCGATCAACGCATTCCCGACCGTCAGCCCGAGCAGCCGGTTCGCCCGACGGGACCGAAAGACCTGCTGGTGCCCCGCGTCATGGCCGACGAAGCCCAGTTGGGTGAACATCACGCCTAAGAACGCGGCGACACCGAGAGTGGCCCACGAGTTGCCGACCATCACCAACGCCGCCCAGGCGGCGGCGAAAATGGCGATGGTCAGGCCGATCTTCACCCCGTAATAGCCCGGCCGGCGCTCAAGAAGGCCGGCGTCGCGGATCTGTACGGCCAGTACACGGAAATCACCGGACGGGGCGTCGATGGTGGCTGTCCGCACGCAGCTCCCTCCCCAGAATCCGTGCGAAAAGCGCCACCAGGGTCCGGAGCAACGCCGAGCACCGAATCTCTCATCAAGTGACCTGAGCTTACTCCTTCCCTTTAACATCGCCAAGATCGGAGAGTGGACCTGTACCCCCTCAATAAGTGGGGAGAGAAATCCGTATCCGGGCTGCAATCGAAACCAACGGCCGACCACGACACCGCCAGCGCATCTGGCCGATGTCGGGACTGTCTGCTCCCGTGGAACCTCGAGGGTAGACGGTGACAGAATGGGTGTGCTCAGATGAATCCCTTATTGAAGGAGGTCCCGGTGGCCAATATCGGTGATCGAGTCCGATTGGAGTCAACGAAGGTTGGTCAGGCTCCTCGTGATGGCGTCGTTACCGGGGTGGATGGGGGGCTTCTCCGCATTGAGTGGTCGACGGGCGAAGAATCATCTCTCATACCCGGAGCCGGATCAATAAGCATCCTCGGCAAGGCCCGGAAGACATCGGGCAAGAAGGCCGCCAAGCGGACCACGAAGAAGCCGGTGACCGCCAAGCGGGCCCCGGCGCGCAAGGCCGCCAAGCGGACCACGAAGAAGAAGGCGACCGTCCAGAGGGCTCCGGCGCGCAAGGCCGCCAAGCGGACCACGAAGAAGAAGGCGACCGTCCAGAGGGCTCCGGCACGCAAGGCCGCCAAGCGGACCACGAAGAAGAAGGCGACCACCCAGAGGGCTCCGGCGCGCAAGGCCGCCAAGCGGACCACGAAGAAGAAGGTGACCGTCCAGAGGGCTCCGGCGCGCAAGGCCGCCAAGCGGACCACGAAGAAGAAGTCGACCGCCAGGTAGCCGAGACCGAGCGCACCGAACACGTCGGGACAACCGGCGTAAGCGTCCCCGTCCACCGGCTCGGTGGCGGTTCTACCGCCCGGCTTATGCTTCTATCGGACCTCGTGGCCTGGAGCCCCTTGGTATCTAAACGTGGAGCGCCTGTGCCTACTGGGATCCTGATCAGGGACTCCGGG